>Ga0181607_10000076_pt1 | contig 74056 bp, 65 predicted proteins | sample 041ome_9_FD_132420 | JGI IMG/M metagenome (GOLD analysis project Ga0181607, IMG submission 132420) | Coastal salt marsh microbial communities from the Groves Creek Marsh, Skidaway Island, Georgia - 041413US metaG (megahit assembly) | ecosystem: Environmental > Aquatic > Marine > Intertidal zone...
AATGCCATGCCACTCTAAAATCTTTCAAATGGCAACTGAGTCCGAACGCCAAAAATTCGTAATCGTCATCAAGTTGCAGCTTATGTTTTGACATCTTATACTGTGAGCTTTATGCAAGCTTCACGCGCGGCAATCTGCTCGGCTTTTTTCTTTGAGCGTTCTTTACCTCTTGCGATCAGCTCTTGGTTCACAATGATAGAGCAAACAAACAGGTTTTCATCGTTGGGTGTATTCGATGTATCAAAATTTAACGTAAGCTTTCTCTGTTGCGTCCATTCTATCAACTTGCTTTTAAAATCAAAGGCCTGGTCGATAATTTGTTCCATGTTGATGTAGCGAGGAATGAGGTATTGGTCTATGCTTCTTTTTGCTGATTCAAAACCCTGGTCAATGTAAATCGCCCCAAGCCATGCCTCTAGTGCATTCCCAACGATTTTATCCATAGAATCTTCATTGCCGATGCGCGCCTCAATAACCTCATGCAAGCCAGAGGCTTTTCCTACGGTGCCTAAGGTTTGTCTATTTACGATGCGCGCTCTGATTTTTGTGAGCTCTCCCTCGTTGTTTTCAGGATACTTTTTGAAAAGGTATTCGGTAATCACCGTGTCGAGAACAGAATCCCCCAGAAGCTCGAGCCGTTCGTTGCAATCGGCATGATCATACTTGCCAGAGCCTACCACTGATTTGTGGCGGAGGGCTTTTTCATACCAAGTTATGTCCCGGGGTGCAATGCCCCAATTGGAGCGCAAATATTCTAGTAGACGTTGTTGTCTGGGAGAAAAATTTCTTCGAAAAAAAAAGATGGAAAGAAGATTTTTAGCCTTCACACTTTTTGAAGATGACAGAAGCGTTATGCCCTCCAAATCCAAATGTGTTGCTAAGTGCAACCTTAACTTCCCTTTTTTGAGGCTTGTGAAAAGTTAGATTGAGTGATGGATCAATTCCTTCGTCATCCGTAAAATGATTGATTGTTGGAGGAACAATGTCATTTTTTACAGCCAACAATGTTGCAATACCTTCGATGGCTCCAGTTGCCCCTAAAAGGTGACCTGTCATTGACTTTGTAGAACTGATGTTCAACTTATCTGCATGGTCACCAAATACAGCTCTGATCGCTTTTAATTCGGCAATATCCCCAAGAGGCGTGCTCGTACCGTGCACATTGATGTAATCAAAATCATTTACTGAAATACTTGGATCATCTTCCATGGCCGAACGCATGACGTTCAAGGCACCAAATCCCTCAGGATGAGGAGCAGTAATATGATGAGCGTCTGCTGAAAGACCACCACCAGCGACTTCTCCATAAATTTTTGCTCCACGTGCCTTAGCGTGCTCATATTCTTCAAGGATTAAGCAGCCTGCGCCTTCTCCCATAACAAAGCCATCTCTGTCTTTATCAAATGGTCTAGACGCTGTTTGTGGATCATCATTTCGGGTTGAAAGTGCGTGCATCGCATTGAATCCACCAATTCCAGATTCATTGATGGCTGCTTCAGATCCTCCGGTTACAATTACGTCTGCCTTTCCAAGCCTGATGTAATTGTAGGCATCGATCATCGAATTTGTACTTGTCGCACAGGCACTAACCAAACTGAAGTTAGGGCCTCTGAAACCATACTTGATCGAAATGTGTCCTGATGCAATATCAGAAATCATTTTGGGAATGAAGAAAGGATTGAAACGTGGAATACCTCCACCGTTTACAAAACTTTGAACTTCATCTTGGAAGGTGATGATTCCACCAATTCCTGAACCCCAAATGACTCCAACACGTTCCACATTCAATTTGTCAGTCACCAAATTCGCATCTTCAATGGCTTCGTCAGCCACAATCATCGCGAACTTGCTGAAAAGATCGAGCTTGCGCCCTTCTTTTCGGTCGAAAAAATTGTCGAGGTCAAGGTTCTTAACCTCACAAGCGAATTGCGTTTTGAAATTTGACGCGTCAAAGCGGGTAATAGGTGCCGCTCCGCTTTTTCCCATTAGGAGGTTGTCCCAATATTCTTTTGCGTTGTTGCCAATAGGAGTTAAAGCTCCTATGCCGGTAACCACTACCCGCTTAAGCGTCATATTCAGTGAGTTTTATAAAAGATTCTTACGAAACGTGCTCAGAAATGTATTTGATAGCCTCTCCAACAGTAGCTATGTTTTCAGCCTGATCGTCTGGAATAGCAATATTGAATTCCTTTTCGAATTCCATGATCAATTCTACTGTGTCTAATGAGTCTGCTCCTAGGTCATTAGTGAAGCTTGCTTCTGGAGTAACTTCTCCTTCATCTACTCCGAGCTTATCAACGATGATAGCTACTACTCTTTCTTTAATATCAGCCATAGTGCTTGAATTTATTTTATACTTATGAGATTGCAAAGAAATATCTTTTAGATTAATTAATCCAAATAGATTCTTAATCGAAAACTTTTGCCACTTGTTCGAAGCTTTTCCGCGTGATGTTTGGAACCTTAATTGTTTGTGCTGGATAGCCTACTGGAAGCAAAAGGAAAGGGCGCTCATTATCAGGCCTGTCAAGGATTTTGGTTAAAAAATTCATCGGGCTTGGTGTGTGGGTTAGTGTGGCTAATCCGGCATGATGTATGGCGTTAATGAGCATTCCGCAAGCAATGCCCACCGACTCATTTACGTAATAATTTTGGTGTTTTTTACCATTTTCATGTTCGAATGCACGCTTAAAAACGACAATTATCCAAGGTACAGTTTCGAGGAAAGGTTTTCTCCAATCGGTGCCAAACGGTTCGAGGTCTTTTAACCATTGCTCGCTCATTCGATGCTCATAGCTCTCTTTTTCTTCTTTTTCTGCAGCGGTCCTTATCTTTTGTTTTAGTTCTGAAGATCGAACCACGCAAAATGTCCAAGGTTGCTTGTGGGCACCACTGGGGGCTGTGCTGGCAGTCATAATCACATTTTGAATCACTTCAAAGGGCACATCTTTTTTAGAGAATTCTCGAATACTTCGCCTTCTTTCAGCAAATTCATGCAGTTGGCTTGATCTGGAAATCATTTCACTTTCTTCAAAACGCACAGGTGAATGCGAAATAAAACGTGGCTTGTCATTCATGGGTGATGCTACTTTTGCTTGCCAATTTAACGAGATAAATCCAATTTATAATGGCTCAAGCTACGATCGCAATTTTCGCATCAGGAACCGGTACGAATGCCAATGCAATCATTGATTTTTTCAATTATAATCCTACAATTGAGGTGGGGTTGATTGTAACGAATAAACCCGATGCAGGAGTGATCAAGGTGGCGGAGAAGTGGAAGGTTGAATATGCTATCATCGCTAAGTCAGACCTGGAAGATGAAGATTTAGTGTCTGTCGTTTTGGAGGAACATGGCATTGATTTTATCGTGTTAGCAGGATGGTTATTGCTTATTCCTAAGTTCCTTGTTCGAATGTTTAAAGATCGGATGCTCAATATTCATCCGGCATTGCTTCCAAAGTTTGGAGGAAAAGGCATGTATGGTCATCATGTGCATCTTGCAGTCAAAGCAGCCGGTGAAACGGAATCAGGCATAACCATTCATAAGGTTAGCGAGGCCTATGATGAGGGTGCAGTGGTCGCTCAGCATAAAGCATTTTTGTTACCAGGCGATTCTGCAGAAGAGATAGAGCAAAAAGTGAGAGCACTAGAATTGAAATATTATCCGTTGGAGATAAAAAAATTCATCGACAAGAATTTTAAATAGTGATAGAAGGCAACAAATTGAATATTTTGGGCGCAACTTAAGTCCAAAACCTACTTAACGATGCCTTCACCCATCTTCAGAACATGGCGTTTTGTACTAGCGCTCTGCATGTTCGTTTTTTCTTCCTTTTACCTCTCGGCATCCCATTCTGATTTTTTTTCAGAGTCATTTGAGTTCTTAACTGAACTTTCTGTTCAAGACCATCAAGAGCATGTGATTGAATCTTCTGGAGCTGATGCTACCGAAGATCATGCAGTGCATTTAGAAGAGGGTGGTGGTCATCATGGGCCGGATACCAGTTCTTTGTTCTTCATTATTCTAGCGGTATTTATTGGGGCAGCAACCCGGCATTTTTTGAAAAAAATCCCAGTGCCTTTCACGGCCTTGCTGTTGATCATTGGAATTGTTCTTGGTGTGATGAATAGGATGGATTTTTTCATGCATTGGGGAAGTGTGGATGTGAGCTTTATTCACGACTCATTCATTTGGGCAGCGCACATTGATCCACACATGTTGTTTTTTGTCTTTTTACCCATCTTAATTTTTGAGGCTGCATTTGCGATGGATTTGCACACATTTAAAAAATCTGCAGCCAATTCTGTGATCTTAGCGGTCCCAGGAATATTAATGGCATTGATTTTAACGGGAGTCCTGGTTTACGCTATTGATATACTCGATATCGGTTTAGAGGGGTGGGCGAATTGGAGCCTTGCGTTCATGTTTGGATCAGTCATCAGCGCAACCGACCCCGTTGCTGTGGTTGCCTTGCTGAAAGATTTAGGGGCGAGTAAAAAATTGGGAACCTTAATCGAGGGAGAGTCCTTGCTTAATGATGGAACAGCGATTGTATTGTTCATGGTCTTTTTCTTGGGAATTTCGGGTGAGGCTTCGGATAAGAATGGTTTTGTTGAGTTTTTACGTGTGGCGCTTGGTGGCGTTGGCGTAGGCTTATTCTTTGGATGGATCGTTCTTCGATGGTTAAAAAAGGTGTTCAACGATGCGATGGTTGAAATATCCATTGTTGTGGCTGCGGCTTACATTACCTTCTACGTTGCTGAGAATTTCTTGCACGTGTCGGGTGTGCTGGCATTAGTTGCGCTGGGCCTTTTGGTTGGAGGATTTGGTCGCTCGAATATCTCTCCGCAAGTAGAGCATTTTATGCATGAATTTTGGGAGTTGGCTGGCTTTATTGCCAACTGCCTTATCTTCCTTATTGTAGGGTTTGTTATAGCCGAACGAACCGAGTTCAGTGCCAATGATTTTTTTTCTCTTGCCATCATTTATGTTGGAATTCATATTGTGAGGGCATTGGTGATGTTGTTGCATTATCCTTTCATGAAAAACACAGGCTACGGTCTTCCAGTGAAAGATGCCATCGTAGTTTGGTATGGTGCACTTCGAGGTGCCATTGGATTAGCATTGGCACTTATGGTTGCTGGAGTTGATTCCAATAATATGGCCAAAAGCATGGACATCACTCCTGACCAGGCTACTGCGATAAAAGATCAGTTTTTATTCTTAATTGCGGGAACAGTAACGCTGACCCTATTGGTTAATGCAACCACCATTAAAATGCTTATTCAAAAATTGGGTTTGCTGGATTTGCCGCCAGCCAAGGCTCTGATGATTAAGAGTTCGAGTGAGTATATGCTGAGTAGTGCAGAATCGCATGTGCAGAAATTAAAGGCTGATAGGCAGTATCGGAAAGTGAATTGGAGCACCGTTGCAGAGTATTTGCCAAAGGAAATAGCCTTAGTGCAAGACATCGATGAATCAATGCTTGAAGTGGCAAAAATGGCTGAGCACAGGACGCGAATTTTGGAGAAAGAAAAGAGCAGCTATTGGCGACAGTTTAAGGCGGGAACACTAGGATCTGATGCCGTGCGCACCCTTACCGATACCGTTAATGAAATTCTGGATATAAAGGGTGAAACCTCTCTTTCAGCGAGGATGGCTTTAGAGGAGCTATGGAAGCCGGCCAAATGGTTGAGTGTTACTCAATCGTGGCCAATTATTGGTCGTATTACAGAAAATACATTTTTCGACCGTTTAGCTGTAAGTTATGATTGTGCTGCAGGATTTGTTGCAGCACAAGAAGATTGCCTCAAACTTTTGGAAAGCATTTATCGTGCTGAAGCTGAAGAAGAAAGAAAGAACCTCGAGATCATCGAGACTGAAATCAATGAGAACATCATTAGTGGGCAAACGTTTATGCGCAATCTTAGGAACACTTATCCAGAGATTTACCGGTCAATTTCAACACGCCAAGCCATTCGCTCAGTTTTAAACTATGAGTTGCATACGGTTGAGCGATTGAAAGGTAAAGGACGCTTAAATAACTCTGAAGTGAGCCGAATGATCTCTGATATTGAAACTAGGATGAAGAAGCTCATGGAGAAACCACCAAGCATTCAGCTGCCCGATACGACTGAATTGATCCACTCGATATCATGGTTGAAAAATTTATCGAAAGAAAATCAGAAACTGATCAACGATGTATGCCAAACGAAAATTTATTCTACTGGACAGCGAATAGTTAAGAACATCAAACCAAGTGATGGTCTTTACATCATTGCTCGTGGAACAGTGCATGTGGTAGATGGAGATCGTTCATTAGAAGTGCTAGGCAAAGGAGACGCCATAGGAGAGATTACTTATTTCACCAAAGAGGAAAGTGAGTTTAACGTTGTGGCAGAGTCACCTACTACAATTCTTTGGGTTTCGTTAGGTAATCTTGATAGAATGATTGCCAGTGAGCCAGAGTTGAAGTCGATGCTGGAAAAGCACGCCTGTGGTCGATTGGCCGTAAGGCTGTTGAGCACCAATGAGAAATACCGCCACATGGATGATCGACAGTTGCGCAATGCAGGTGAAAAGGGAGCTATGATTGCTTTAAAAAAAGGTAAAGAATATTCCGTGTCAGAGGGTAAAACATCCGTATTCATCTCAGGAAAAGTAGTGTCTAGTCAAAATGATAAATTGGTGGTTTCGTCACCTAAAGCACTGACTTTTAAAGAGGTGAAAGCGTTGCAAGATTCTTGGATCATAGAAATTTAAGAAGAAGTTAATGGCGGTAGTAAAATACTGTTGCATCAAATTAAGTTTGATGTATATTTGCGCCCCTTTTAAAAGTAATTGGGAGATTAGCTCAGCTGGTTCAGAGCACCTCGTTTACACCGAGGGGGTCGGGGGTTCGAACCCCTCATCTCCCACCAAAGCGGAATCCATCTCATTTTGAGACAGTGTTCCGCTTTTTTTATTACATTGACTTTTTATTAAACAAACAAAATTTTATGGAAATTTTAATTGTCGCAATCATTATTTCATGTATTAGTATTTATGGAACGATCATGCTTAAAAGGTTTTATTTTATGCTAGGATACTTTCTATTTTCAATTTTAGCGTTGACCTCACTTATTCCGAACTTTAGTGATGATCCCTATCTTACTACAACTTCATTAGCATTGTTTAGTGTGTTAGGTATTATCTCATTTCCAGCAAGAAAAAATATTGCTGATTATGAAATAAATAGTGAGGCTATGCCTTTAGTGAAATCCTTTATGTTAAAAACATTATTTTCATTATTTGTAATTAATATTTTAGCTATTTTTCTCGTAAAATTTGATCCAAACATGCCAGAAGGAATAACGGAAAGCATGAGAATTTATCCAATGATAATGCACGCTGTTTTAGCCATACTTCCTATCATCGTTTTAGTTAGAATGTCTTCTAAAATCAAATAGCTTACATTAGCATAGAAAAGATCGAAATAAGGACGATTAGTTCCACCAATTTAGGCCTCGCTAGACGGGGTTTTTTTGACTTTCTAAGTTTGGGACATTAGCTCAGCTGGTTTAGAGCGCTACCTTGACAGGGTAGAGGTCACTGGTTCGAACCCAGTATGTCTCACTAGATGATAGGGCCTGTTTCGTAGAATGAAACAGGCTTTTTTTATGTCTGACAGTATTTTTAGGAGGCTATTTCTTCATGAGTTCTATTTGAACTTCTGTTTCTGTATATCATGGTCATACTTGCTCATCTGCTTTAATCACATCAGGCACTTCTATGCTAACCCTTGATTTTGCGCTGACTCGTTGCTTATCAGTATCTTATTCAACAGAGATGGTGCTTTTGGATTGTTGTCAGGGACTCACTTTCTCTGAAATCCATTGGTTCTATTCGCTCGAACTTACCGTATGTGTACGGGTTTTGTTAACATAGAAATCCAGAGGATAAAACGGTTTATGCTTTTGTAAATAGTAAAACAGGAAAAATTGAACAATGGAAACTCGCCTTCGATGATACGCAAGTCAGCGGAATACTCGTGCGCGAACTTCAACTTGCAACACAAGTAGAAGGCATGGTTGCTGATAACGAATTGGGCCAACTTTATGTAGGAGAAGAAGGTGCTGGTATTTTTAAGTTTGATGCCAAAGAATCAGGTTCTGAGCAAGCAACCTTTATTGCAAATTCAAGCGAAGAAAATACCGCCATTCAATACGATATTGAGGGGATTGCCATTTATAAATCCGGTACAAAAATCGGTTATCTGATTGCGTCTAGTCAAGGAGACAACAGTTATGCGGTATTTTCACGGAGCGGATCAAATGAGTATTTGGGTAGTTTCACCATTGAAGATGGAATCGTAGATGGTACGCAAGAAACCGATGGCATTGACGCAGTGAGCCTTGAACTTGGGATCAATTATCCCAAAGGCTTGTTTATTTGCCAAGATGGATTCAATTATGATGGTGAATCGAAAGTTTCGCAGAATTTTAAAATGGTTTCATGGGATTTGATCGCCAATAAGCTGGGACTTCACTAAGTGAAACTCTATTCATGCAGTTGCATGATGCTCACCAAACTATTTAAGCATACATCCCTTCCAACTGCTCCTGAATTTTTTCCGTTTCAATGTAATCGTCATAGCGCATCATCTTATCCACACAACCCGTAGGCGTCAATTCAACAATACGCGTGGCAACGGTTTGTGTGAATGTGTGGTCGTGCGAAGTGAATAGTACGGTTCCAGGGAAATTGATCAAGGCATTATTAAACGCTTGAATAGACTCGAGGTCTAGGTGGTTCGTAGGTTCGTCTATGATCAACACATTTGCTCCTGCAATCATTATACGCGAAAGCATGCAGCGTACCTTTTCTCCTCCGGAAAGCACACTTGCCTTTTTCTTGATTTCATCTCCACTGAAGAGCATTTTACCTAGAAATCCTCTTACATCGGTGTCGTCCATCCCAGCAGAAGAATATTGGTGAAGCCAATCCAAAAGATCTTTGTTGGTATTGAAATAATCTTCATTGTTCACCGGCAGATAACCTTTAGTAATGGTTTGTCCAAAAGTGAAAGAGCCCTTGTCTGCTTTTATTTCGTCCATTAAGATTCGGAATAAGGCCGTCACTGCCATTCCATTTCTGCTCAAGAAAGTGACTTTATCTCCTTTTTCAATGGTCAAGTTGAGGTCGTGAAAAAGCTTTTTACCCTCGTTGCCATAGCTCAATCCTTCAATTTTAAGGATGTCGTTCCCGGCTTCTCGGTTTTGTTGAAATATGATTCCAGGATACCTTCTGGTAGAAGGCTGAATCTCATCGATGTTGATTTTTTCAATCAATTTCTTTCTACTGGTTGCCTGCTTTGATTTGGAGGCGTTGGCACTGAAGCGCGCCACAAATTCTTGCAATTCTTTTTTGCGAGCTTCTGCTTTTTTGTTCTGTTGGGCTTGTTGTCTCAAAGCCAATTGGCTCGACTCATACCAAAACGTATAATTACCTGTAAAAAGCTGCAACTTGCTGCGATCAATATCGGCAATGTGCGTACAAACCGTATCTAAAAAGTGACGGTCGTGAGAAACAACAATGACGGTATTTTTAAAATCGAGCAGGTAGTCTTCCACCCAACCAATCGAGAAAATATCAAGGTCGTTGGTGGGCTCATCGAGAATAAGAATATCAGGATTTCCGAAAATGGCTTGGGCTAGAAGTACACGCACTTTCTCACTTCCGTTCAAATCCTTCATCAAGCTATAGTGCTTATCTTCTGATATTTTTAATCCGCTCAATAAGGCTGCAGCATCGCTTTCTGCATTCCATCCTTCCATTTCTGCAAATTCGGCTTCCAATTCTGATGCTTTGATGCCGTCTTCATCGCTAAAATCGGGCTTGGCATAAATGGCGTCTTTCTCTTGCATGATTTCAAACAGTCGCTTGTGACCTCGGATCACCGTTTCGAGCACAGGCACTTCATCAAACTCAAAGTGATTTTGACGCAGTACCGCCAATCGTTTACCTGGTTCAATGCTGATGTGGCCCGTGTTGGGTTCAATTTCGCCCGAAAGTATTTTGAGAAATGTAGACTTTCCAGCGCCATTGGCCCCGATCACACCGTAGCAATTTCCTTCAGTAAAGTTGACGTTTACATCATCAAAAAGCTTTTGTTTTCCGAATGCGAGAGATACTTTGTGTGCTGCGATCATAACTGCCTTGATTTGCGGGTGCAAAGGTATATTCTTTTACCTTAATTTCAGGGACTGATTAACATTGCAAACTGTAATACGTTGACTTCCGTCTAACCTGAATCCTTTAATCTATGAAAAAAAATTACTTTGCTATTTCGGCTGTTGTTTTTATTGCGATAGCAACGCTTTTACAATCCAATGCCAACGGACCTGCATCCAGTGGCAATCGGGCTACAGGCGCTCCTGGAGACAATGGTTCAACCTGTGTGACATGCCATTCCGGTGGTTCTTTTGGAACGGTGAGTGTTTCGGTCGAGTTGAAAGACTCAGAAAACAACTCAGTTACAGAGTATGTACCAGAGCAATTGTATGATGTTGAAGTAACCGTCACTAATTCTGCGGGTAGCCCAGCTGGATTTGGCTTTCAAATGATCTCAATGAACGGGAATACTAGTCTGAACAGCTTTAGCGATCCTGGCAATGGAGTGAAGCTTTCTACTTCAAGCTCTAGACAATATGCTGAGCATAACCAAGCGAATGCTGGAGGACAATTTACATTCAAGTGGCTGGCGCCTGAGCCTGGAACAGGAGCTGTGGATTTTTATTATGGAGCAAATGCCGTGAACGGAAACGGAAACAACGGGTCAGACAATGCAACGATTAGCCAAGTGACGTTTGCTGAGGTAGGTGGAGATACCACCGATACCACAGGAAATGGTGAGCCAGAGGGCTTGGGAGAACTGACATTAAATGGGAACAGTCTAACTGTTTATCCGAATCCCGCTCAAAACAATGTTTTTGTTGAAGGATACACGACCAATGGTACCATGAACATCTATACGATCAAAGGTGTATTGGTTAAGACAGCTGTTTTGAATCAAAAGCAATTGAATGTTTCTGATTTAGAATCTGGCGTCTATTATATACAAGCTGACGCTAAACTTGGAAGGTTTGTCAAACTTTAAAAGTTAAGATAATAAAAAGAGGGCTCGACTAATGCCGAGCTTTTTTTTGTTTCAATTTTTTTGACCGAACATTTGGTCAATTATAAAATACCTGAGTCAGATCGATCGAGGATGGGTGAAATATTCGAATACTCATTGGGAAGCTAACATAGGAGGGCAAAGAATAAATTGGGGCTTGAATGCATTTTGGAATTCCAATGACTTGTTCAATACATTCAACTTAGTCGACTTTGACTATGAAGAACGATCTGGCTCTGACGCAATAAGAGCGCAGCGATTCTTTAAAGATTATTCTTCGTTCGAACTGGCCATTGCACCCTCTAAATACGATTCTACTTGGGTAGGTGCAGGCATGTATCGTTTCAATGCATGGACGTATGATTTCCAAGCATTGGCGGGTTGGTGGAATGAAGATGTAGCTGTTGGGGTAGGTTGGGCAGGTAATCTGAAAACGGCTGGTTTCAAAGGAGAGATCACATATTTCCACCCTCAAGAGCAGTGGCAAGACACCTCGGGAGCATTGAGCACTTCACTGTCCGTTGACTATGTTTTTAAAGGAAACTTATACATCATGGGTGGTCTACTGTTTAGCTCTCTCGGGGCTGATACAACGCTCAATTTTGCTGCTCTGGCCAACTCTGCTATTGTCAGCACCACTCCGCCAAGTGCAAAGTTCTTGATGCCTGCAAAGTATTCTGCCATGCTCTCTGTTTCAAAGCCAATCACGGCACTTGTCAATGGATCAATCGTAGCCATTTATTCACCCGGAGTGAACCTCTTGTTTGTGATGCCATCATTATCTGTTGCTGTAGCAAACAATTGGGATTTCTCTGTCTTTGCACAATCGAGTATGCTCGACAATGGAAATAGCTTCAGAAATTATGGGACAGCGATTTTTGCTCGATTAAAATGGGGATTTTAACCTTAGAAAGAAACGGTCACCGAAACCCGTTCTTTCCTGTCTTCTACATTCCACTTTGGACCACTTTCGATCAGTCGAATGGCCTCCGCATCGCAGGCCGTACATAGCGATTTTGCGATCTGAACCTTTCTCGGAGTTCCATCCTTGTCAAACTCAAAGGTCACCACAACCGATCCATCTGGCATTCCGGTCGATTTTTGAAGGTTTCGTTTCAAATAAGATTGATACGATGCCATCCCTCCTTCAGGAGAAGAAGTTGGTTTATTCTTTGCATTGCTTCGTACACTGACAATTTCTTCTGAAGCAGAAGCGGCTTTCAAGGCTGGAGCTGCAGTTGATTCTGAAACATTTTCATGCATAGCTATTTCATCAACAATGGCTTCAGCTTTATCTTGGATCGGTTCAGAAATGGCTTGCTCCTGCTGTGTCTTTTTCGGAGTGAGGTCGGCCGTTGGCCTTGATTCTTTGGAATCCTCTTGAATTCGAACTTCCTTCACAGGAGTTGGCTCGTTCACGGCAAAGTCCAATGCTTTTGATTTGGTTGGAGCTTCATCACCTTCAGACGATTCTTCAGCCTCCTCTGAAGCGTAAGTATCCTTTACCTCATCCATATCGTTGAAAGAGGGTTTCACGTTTCGTGGACTGTAGTTTATTTCTTCGATGGAATATGTCTCTGCCTCGTCATTTCCGCTTCCCAATATGGCGAAAACAGACACTCCAACAATCAATACCAGTCCAATTGCAGCAGCTTGCCAAGTAAATACAATGAATTTTTTCTTTTGCTTTTCATCCAACCTGTCGTCAAGTTCGTCCAACGCTTGTTGGATATCGGATGTAAGCATATCTTCAAAGCCCTCCATCGCTTCATACAAGAAAGGATCACGCTCCATTTCGCGCTCGAATTTATAGGCTTCTTCAGCGCTTTTTCTGCGCATGAAATAGCTTTTAATCCGTTTTAATATGTCGCTTTCGTGCTTCATTTTCCTGCTTCAATGCAGATTTTAAGGTTTCTTTTTCCGTTTTGAATATGGCTCTTTACCGCGTTCAAATTCATTTTTAAATCGCGACTGATTTCCAAGTAACTCTTCTTTTTCAGATAAAACATGGTAATGCACTCTTTCTGGAAGTCTTTGAGTGTCTTCATGCATTTCTGTAAGAGTTGATCCTGTTTTTCATCACGGCTACTATCTATAAGATGCATTTGCATAGCCGATTCCATATCCGACTCTGAAATTTCCATGCTCATCATTTTCTCACCACGCTGCTTCATCAAGCAATGGTTCTTGCTCACTACGAATAAAAAGGCCTTGAAATTTTTGATTTCAGATGATGGTTGATGCTGTATAAGGCGCTCAAAAATCTCCATTGTATTGTCTTGAGCGGTGTTTTTTTCACGCAGATACTTCATACAAACACCAAAAACCAACGACATGTATTTTCTGAATAGCAAGCCCATTACTTCTCGATCTTGAGTCGCAATGAACGAGTTGAAAAGCTCTTCATCAGTCTGCGCGGGCGCATTTGCCAAGTCTATGAAGGTGGTTTTATTCAAATTTTTTGAATCGATTTATGGAATTCCATGATTGCTCGCATCCTATTAGTGAATTTCAAATTTAAACTACAATGAACAAGCTAAGCATTTTTATCGCCATCATGACCTTCGCCTTGGTCTCTCAGGCACAAACCAAACAACACGTTATTAAAGGACAAATCACTTCAGACACCGGGACTCCAGTATCTGAAGTAAAGGTTGTCAACCCTAAAGATACAGCTGAAAAAACTATGTCTGACATCCATGGACTTTTTACCCTATTCAGCAAGAACCCCATCCAAACTTTAGTTTTGTCCAAAATTGGATATCCAACTCTTACTGCTCAAATTCCTAGCAACTCTACGTTTGTGAATTTGGCGTTTAAACCCGCTTTGATAGAAGCTGAACAAATTAATACTGTTTCAACCCGTGAGGTTATGATGGTTGAGGATCTGGCGATCGCTTCTGCACCCAATATGATGTTCAAGTCCCATAGGAAACATTCAGAAGCATACAATACCGAATCTTATAGTCCGATCAATGAGAATGGGTTTCATGCGGTGATTGACGAGCCTTTGAGCACCTTCAGCATTGATGTGGATAGGGCATCGTATTCCAATCTGCGAAGGTTCATCAACGGAGGTTCGTTACCACCTGTTGACGCTGTGAGAATTGAGGAGCTGATCAACTATTTTGATTACGACTACGAAGGTCCTACAGGAGATGATCCAGTAAGAATATATACAGAAGTTACCGCTGCTCCTTGGAATAAGGAGAATTACATCATGCACATAGGGCTCAAAGCGAAAGAACTCGAAAAGGAGTCGCTTCCAGCGAGCAATTTGGTTTTTTTGCTGGATGTATCAGGGTCAATGAATTCACCCAATAAGCTTCCTCTGTTGCAGTCTGCCATGAAGATGCTGGTAGGCCAATTGAGAGAAGATGATCGTGTGGCAATTGTGGTATATGCTGGAGCTGCTGGATTGGTTTTGGAATCTACTTCAGATGTAGATAAGGATGAGATTTTTCAAGCAATCGACAATTTAAGCGCTGGTGGGTCTACTGCCGGTGGCGCTGGAATAAAGCTGGCTTACGATGTAGCTCAGAAGCATTTTATTGACGGAGGAAATAATCGAATCATTCTTGCTACAGATGGTGATTTTAATGTTGGAGCTTCGAGTGATGGAGAAATGCAACGACTGATCGAGGAAAAACGAGAAAAAGGTGTTTACTTGACGGTATTGGGATTTGGAATGGGCAACTATAAAGATTCCAAAATGGAGATCTTAGCAGATAAGGGAAACGGGAATTATGCATACATCGACAACCTATTGGAAGCAAAAAAGACCTTGGTCAATGAGTTTGGAGCAACACTATTTACCGTAGCGAAGGATGTAAAACTTCAAGTAGAATTCAACCCTCAGAACGTGGCTGAATACAGACTGATTGGATATGAAAACAGGATGCTTAACAATGAAGATTTTAATGACGACACAAAGGATGCCGGGGAAATGGGAACTGGGCATATAGTAATAGCATTATATGAGATTGTTCCAGCAGGTAAGGGCGGCAACTCTAAAGTGGATCCTTTGCGTTATACTCCTTCACCGAAAATGAAGAATCCACCTTTTGCAGAACAATACTCCAGTGAATTGGCTACAGTTAAAATGAGGTATAAGTCACCGGCAAGAGGAAGCAGCAAGCTAATATCTGAAATAGTTCAAAATGATCCAGTTTCTGATCAATTTGCCAACGATAATATCAAATGGTCAACAGCTGTAGCAGGGTTTGGAATGCTGCTCAGGCATTCTCAATATATCAAGGACTTTAACTACGCTCAATTGATAGAATTGGCGCAAAGCGCGATAGGAAAGGACAAAGAAGGCTATAGAAGAGAATGCTTGCAGCTGATGAAGTCGGCTGAGTTACTTGAAAAAAACACAGCATCTAACTAAGAATTTAAGGTAGGATTGGCAGGTGCTTTGCACTTGTCAATCCCTATTTGGTTCACCCGGAACCCTCACATTCCCCCAGTTTTCACCAGTTTTGATACGGTACAGCTGCATTTCAGAAATCCCAAATTGCTTTGCTAATATCTTGTAACGTGTTTTGCGATTGGGATCGAAAATTTTCTTCTTCAAACGGATCACCTCCGTTTCGCTCAACTTTGTGTTGTAACGATCGGGCTTAGCCTTGCGAAGACGTTTCGCTTCAATGTAATTAGGGTTTTTTGCGAGGTGTTTTTCTACCTGTTCTTTGTTTGCCCATCGCAGATTATTCACATGATTGTTCACCTTGTCGTAATCCAAGTGCAGCACAAAATGATATTCTTCGGAAGGTGGAGCAGATAAGTAATACTCAGCCACAAGTTTATGGATGTATTTGGTAACGGTTTTTACCGCTTTTTCACCATTCTTAATAGTTGGCTCTTTATATCGAAAGCTTGGGTAGCCGTCAATTGGATAACACTTGATCAGCCTACCATCTTCTTCAATTGATTTTAAATAGCTGATAACCCTACCATAATTCGAAAGAAGGTATCTCTTCCTTTGAATTGTATAATCGAGTTTCAACTCCTTCCATTCCTCACCCTGATAGTATTTTATCATCTTCTTCACTTTAGTTCCCCAGAACCGTAGAAGATAAGTTTACTAGATTAATTTAAGCCAGCTAGTAAGTCAGCTACTACAAATGTACTACCTCCAATGAAAATTAGATCATCTTCCTTTGCATGATTTTTCGCAGCTTTGAGCGCCAGTCCAACATTTTCATGCCGAGTGTATTTCATCCTATTTTGATCGGCAATCTGTTCGAGCCTATCCAAAGGCATTGCTCTAGGAATCGAAGGTTGTGTTAGATATAAAGAGGCGTCCTTCGGGAAAAAGTTTAAAAGCTCCTCCACGTTTTTGTCAGAAACAAAGCCTAACACCAAATGCAAATGTTGGTAAGTTTCAGATTTCAGTTGTTCAATGATAGCAGTGATTCCATCCTTGTTGTGGCCAACATCACAGATGGTTTTCGGCCGTTCACTTATGATTTCCCATCTACCCCGCAGGCTGGTATTTTTTAAAACGTTGGCAAAGCCTTCTTTTATGCATCCTTCATTCAGTCTCCAACCAGTCTTTCTCAAATGATCTGAAGCAATTAGCACAGTTTGGAAATTCTCTGCTTGATAATTTCCTTTCAGAGGACAGGGTGGAATATCCATCGGAAATTGCTGATCGGCAAATATTATGGTTGAATCATGAGCAAGAGCGATTCGCCTAAAAACCCCTTCTGTTTCACGCTGAGAACGGCCCACAATAACAGGGATTTTGGGTTTTATTATTCCGGCTTTCTCTTGGGCGATTTTATCGAGGCTATCGCCTAGAAATTGAGCGTGATCCCAGCCTATATTGGTAATTATGGAAAGCTCAGGAGAGACTACATTAGTGGAGTCGAGTCTCCCTCCCATTCCCACTTCTATGATCGCTATATCTACTTTATGTTGAGAGAAATGATCAAACGCAAGACCTACTGACCATTCGAAAAACGAAAGCTGTAATGGTTCGAAGTTTTTCTTGTGTTCATCAACAAAATGTGATACCTCCTCCTGAGAAATCATCTCCCCATTGATTCTAATGCGTTCTCTGAAATCTATGAGATGCGGTGAGGTATAGAGTCCCGTATTGTATCCTGCTTCTTGAAAAATCGATGCTAGAAGGTGAGAGGTTGATCCTTTTCCATTGGTTCCTGCTACATGAATAGATTTGAATTGATGCTCGGGATGGTTTAAAGCACTCATCAATTGGACGGTGCTCTTCAAATCAGCTTTATAGGCAGCTTGGCCAACCCTTTGGTACATGGGAAGCTGGCTGAAAAGGTAGTCGAGTGTTTCAGGATAGGTCATTCAAGGATAAACTCAAAGGTCAAGGTACCCTTTTGTTCTTCAGGTGCATCGGCTTTGGGAGTAAATTTTGCTTTGCGAGCTGCTTCAACTGCTTTGCGAACCAATTCACCATTGGTAATGGTCGATCCCCTTCCACCTGGCGTCACCCGAACCACATTTCCTTGTCGATCAACGATGATGTCTACTACAATCTTTCCGCTCTCTTGCATATTTCCGGTTATGGGAGGAGCTCCTTTGAACCCTCTACCACCTAGGCTGTAAGAAATTCCACCGCCTGTTTTATCACCTTGAAGCGCATCACCAGTAGGCGAACCATCGGGTTTGCCATGGTCTCCAGCCTGATCAGTAGAACCTTGCCCTTTGCTGTCGTTGTCTTGTTTTGTTTGAAATGGATTGCTGCTGAGTACTTTTTTTAATTTCTCATCGAGCTCAGGTTTCTTTTCAACGGGCTTCTCCACGGGTTTTTCAACGGGCACCGTCATATCAGATGCTTCATCCTGTGTTGCCACTTCCTCCACTTGTTCTGTAGGTGCTGCTTCAACAGGTTCTGGTTCACTGATGGGTTCGGTGATTTCGGGTTCAGAGGAGTTTTGCGGTTGCTCTTCACCAGAACCAAAATCCGTATTTCCTAGATCAAGTTCAACAGGTAAACCTTCTTCTTCGGGAATAGGGTCAGGAATTACAAGACCAGTGAATAGAAATATAAGAAGCAACACAAGGTGGAACACAACAGTGCCGATGAGTCCTTTCCGTTTGTTCTTATCTTGAAATTGATCCATGATTAAGGTTTAGTAGCTATAACGACACTAAAGCCATATTCTTTTGCCACACTCAAAAAACCCACTGTTTCGCCTGTGGGAACTTGCTTATCAACCCGCAGCACGATGCTAGGCTTATCTACTTCTCCTTTTCTTTTTACTAGAATCGCTTCTACTTGACTTTTGTTAACGTCTTGTCCGTCAATATTATAGGAAAGATCAGGCCTGATCGACACAGAAATTTTAGGATGTTCTTTGGTTCGTGCCTTGCCCGTGGGCAGGTCAACCTTTGCGCCAAATGGTGAAACGAGCGTGGAAAGTATGATGAAGAAAATGAGCAACAAGAACACGATATCAGTCATGCTCGACATGCTGAAGCTAACGCTCACTTTGTTTCTAGATTTAATACCCATTATTCAGCTGGTTCTTGAAGCAAGTCCATGAATTCGATGGTGGTTGCCTCCATTTTGTATACTACCTTTTCAACACGTGCCACAAGAACGTTGTAGGCGATGTAAGCTATAATGCCAATGACTAATCCTGCCACGGTAGTGACCATGGCCTGCATAATACCGCCTGATAATTGTTCAATTTCAATGCCCGTTGAACTGATCCTCATTTCATGAAATACAACGATCATTCCGATTACAGTACCCAAGAATCCGATCATGGGGGCGGCTCCTGCTATTGTGGCCAATGTTGAAAGACTTTCTTCTAGTTTAAAAACTTCGAGTTTGCCCACATTTTCAATTGCTGCGCTTATGTCGCCAAGAGGCTTCCCAATCCTTTTAACTCCCTTTTGGATCATCCTAGCAAATGTGGAATCCGTCTGTTTGCAAAGGTGATTAGCCGCGTCAATTTTTCCTTCATGAATGAAGTCTTTGATTTGATTCATGAATTGAGGGTCTTCTTTACTTGCTTTTTGAATGGCCAAGAACCTTTCTATGAAAATATAGATGGCCACTATGGACAATACGGCAAGTGGAATCATGATGTACCATCCACCGCTGGCCAGAAGTTCAATTACAGAAAGTGTCTTTTCTTGAGGGACCATTTCCTCAACGCCTTCAGCGGTTAGATCTTCAGCACCTGTAGAGATCTGCAGTAACAGATTTAATAACATATGTAAGGGAATTAATGAGAGGCTAAGGTATAAGCCATCATTCCCTAAACGACTGAACTAAAATGTAATTGTGAATAGCCGACTGTTAATTTAGTGCAGGAACATATCAGAAAGGATAAATACTGCAGCACCGGATACATACCCAATAAGTGCTAACCAAGTAATTTTCTTCATGTACCAAATAAAGTCGATGCTCAAAATTCCCATAACAGCTACTCCTGCAGCAGAACCAATAATCAAACAGCTTCCTCCTGTTCCAGCACAATATGCTAGAAACTCCCAAAAGCTATGGTCAACGGGATAGGCGACTCCAGAGATCGCTTCAGCTCCAGCAGGAAGTAGCTCGTACATTCCCATTGCTCCAGCAACCAAAGGAACGTTATCAACGATAGAACTCAGCACTCCGATCACCATGTTAATGGCGTACATATTTCCTATGGATTCTTCCAAGAAGGCAGCCATGATTCTTAAATGACCAGCAGATTGCAATGATCCAACTGCTGCTAGGATACCCAAGAAGAAAAGAACACTTGGGGTGTCTATTTTCTGTAATACGCCAATAACCGAAAGCTTAGACTTGTCTGTTTGATTTTTTGATCGGTGCATGATCTCTGTTACCGTCCACAATACGCCCAACCCCAATAGAACACCAATATAGGGAGGAAGATGCGTGATTGTTTTAAATACAGGTACAAATAACAAGCTACCCACACCTAAGAATAGAACTGTTTTTTGTTCGCCAGGAGTAGTTCTGTCTTCTAAGTGTGCACGGTCTACCATTCCTAGTTTTCTTTCCACATCTCCTTTAAGTGTGAATGAGAGAACGATCAATGGAACTATTAATGCTACCAAAGAAGGGATAATTAACTTTAGGACGATGTTCGCTGCGGTAACTTGACCACCAATCCACAACATGATTGTAGTAACGTCTCCGATTGGAGACCATGCTCCACCGGCATTCGCTGCTATAATTACCATTCCAGCAAAAAGCCATAAATCCTCTTTGCTTTTGATTAATTTCTTTAGCAATGCAGACATTACAATAGCGGTGGTAAGGTTATCTAGAGCGGCCGAAAGAAAGAAGGTTAATATGCTTAAGATCCAAACCAATTTTATCTTGTTTGCAGTATTGATGCGATCTGTGATTAGAGCAAATCCTTCATGTGCATCAATTAATTCTACGATGGTCATTGCGCCCAAAAGGAAGAAAAGAATTTCAGCGATCTCGGCCAAATGATGACTCAATTCGTGCGTGACGTAATGCATGGCATTGGTTTCCTCTCCGGGGTTTAAAAGTGAATATTCGGTTAAATATTCAGCCAACAGCCTCTGACTTTCTGCACTACTTGCCATAATAGTATCAGCACCTAAAGCAAAAATGGTCCAGGTGATGGAACCAATAAGCAATGCGCTTGCCGCCTTGTCAATTTTAATAGGATGCTCCAAGGCAATTGCCAAATAACCCAAAACGAATACAACAACCATTAATAGGTACATAATCTGATAGTTTATTTTTCTTTTTCTAAGTGAATTGTTTGAGTAGGGAAGGCAAAATCGGCACCGTGAGCTTTCACAATGCGCATAATTTCAAAATTGATTTCTTCCTTTATTTTTAAGAATACGCTCCAATCCATCGTATCGATGAAATAGAGGATCATAATATCTAATGAACTCGCACCAAATTCCATAAAATGAATTTCACCATCTTGGTTGGTATTCGGGTGCTCATCAATATATTTCTGAATGTCTTCAACGATTTGTTTTAATTGCACTTCATTCGTGCCATATAAAACGCCAATGTTAAAGCTTACCCTTCGAAATGTTCTAAGCGAAAGATTATCCAGAATATTATCAATCATTAATCGATTGGGCAGAGTGAGGTAACTTTTTTCGAGGGTTCGAATTCGTGTGCTTCTAAAACCGATTTTTTCTACCGTTCCAGTTACTCCATTCACAGTTACCAAGTCGCCTAAAACAAATGGCTTGTCAAAAAAGATGACGAATGAGGCCAATAAGTTTTCGAGGCTCTCTTTCGCGGCCAGGGCTAACGCTAATCCGCCAATTCCCAATCCAGCAATGAGGGCTCCAACATCAACTTTAAATACGGAACCCATAAAAATGAAAATGCCAAGAGTGATGACTACAATCTTGATGATTTCCATGAGGAATGGAATGATTTGATCATCACTTTTACTCTCTGTAAGGGCAGCTTTCGCCAATAAAATAATTCCAAGAAACTTTGTAATCTTTAGACCAGCCCACGTGATCACAACAATTAGAAATGCGATAAACGATCGGTGAAGAAACATCCTTAATCCGAACTCATCCTTAGAGGCCAAATTCCATTCTTCAGGGTAATCTAAATGGGATGTGCACACAAAAAGGATGATCAACATAATCAACCATTTGAGTGGTTTCTCTAAAAGACCATAAAGCTCTTCTTTGTCAACACCTTCTGTTTTTCCCGCAAGCAGGCGGAAAAGGGTGTTGCTGATTCGGTGAGATATAAAACGAAGGAAAATTACTCCGAAAAGCAACGATCCAACTACCCACAGATAGTCTTGTACGGTATTGCCGAAATATATATCCTTCAGAAACTCCATTAAACCAATTGTCTCAATGCTATTTCAAACCCCGTTTTGGCGATGCGTTTGTTATCGCTATGGGTAGTATGAATTTTTTCTAGTGCCACTTTAATGGTATCTGAGGCATCTTTGAAAATATGCTTGTCTTCGGCAATATAATTATCGCTCATGCAGTATGCAAAAACACGTGCCATGCCACAGTTTGCAATGAAGTCAGGGATTAGACTAACGTGATTGTCAACATAATCTCCGATAGAGCCAAAGAATATTTCAGAATCTGCAAAAGGCACGTTGGCTCCAGATGATATTACTTCCAATCCATTGTTGATCATTAAATCACTCTGCGATTGCGTGATCAGTCGTGAAGCTGCACAAGGCAAGAAAATCTCCGCACCCATTGACCAAATTTTTTCATTGATTAATTCAAACGGAAGCATCTTTTCAGCCACCAGCGTATTGCCTTCTTTTTTGGTGAAAAGCGTTCTGATCTCTTCAAATGTGAATCCTTCGGAATTCATCAGTCCTCCGTTGCGATCAATAATTCCAACTACTTTGGCTCCTGCCTGTGCCATATAGAAGGCAGCTGCCGAACCTACATTTCCCCAACCTTGTACAATAACTCGTTTGCCTTTAACGTCTTGATTTTTCCAGATCTTGTAGTAGTGAAGGACTGCCTCTGAAACACCGTATCCAGTGATCATATCTGCTACAACGTATTTTCTATCTGTATCTGGAGAGAATCGGGCATCGGTCAACACCTTTGAAACTCCTTGTCTTAGATGGGTTACTTTCTTGAGATGTTGCCCCGCGTCTGGCTTGAAATGTCCGTTAACGATACCTTCTTGAGGATGCCACAATCCATAATCTTCTGTGATAGGAATAACCTCATGAATCTCGTCTACATTCAGATCACCACCCGTGCCGTAATAGTTTTTAAGCAAAGGATATACAGCTTTGTACCATCGTTTCAGCACACCTTCTTTTCTCGGGTCGTTCGGATCAAAGTTGATCCCTGATTTTGCGCCACCAATTGCTGGCCCAGCAACAGTGAATTTCACCTCCATTGTTTTGGCAAGTGATTCTACTTCACGCTTGTCAAGGCCAATGCGCATTCTTGTTCCACCTCCTGCTGCACCTCCTCTTAAACTGTTAATAACCACCCATCCTCTAGCTTCTGTTTCCGAGTCTTGCCATTCAAAAACAATTTCGGGAGTCTTATTTTCGAATTTGGCTAATAGATCTTTCATACTTGGGTTTTTGGCTCTTAAAAGGCGGTGCAAATGTATAAATTCAAGCAAGCTTTAATCATAGTGAAACGAATAAAGCCTTCAACTAAGGCAAGTATATTGCTCCCGCTGAAGAATTTCTAATTGCTCCGGTTACCTTGCCGGAAACATTCTCCATTTCTAACAGTCGTAAATGCCCTAAAAAAGCAAAACAAATAGCTTCTTTGAAGTCAATGATTGCGTGATCGGGAACAATAATTTTTGATCGTGAATAATGTTTAATACGTTCAACCAAATAGTCATTGTGGGCTCCGCCTCCTGTCACCAGACATTTTACTTGGGTTAAGACCATTCCAATTTGAAAGGCCATGTGCTCAACAGATGTTGCTATAACGTCTTCTAGCCGCGCATGGTCGAATGCGGCAATGATCGGCATAATATGATCATCAAACCATTCCTTTCCCAAGGATTTAGGTCCTTTCAAATCAAAGAAGCTCAGGTTATTCAACTGCTCCAGCAGCGCAGGTATCATTTGACCAGACATTGCCATTTTTCCACCTTCGTCAAAACGATGCCCTGATTGCATACTCAGGTAATTGAGTAGAATATTGCATGCACAGATATCAAATCCTTTGATAGCTCCGTTCAATATGGAGATGTTCGCGAATCCACCTAAATTTAATGTGGCATCATAGGACCCAAATAGCATACTGTCTGCCAATGGCACCAATGGTGCGCCTTGTCCACCTTTAGTTACATCTTGTAGCCTGAAGTCGCACACCGTTTTCAATCCAGTCAATGCAGAAATGATGGCACCTGAACCAATTTGGGTAGACAACCCTTTTTCAGGTTGATGGAAGACGGTGACTCCGTGAGAAGCAAGAAAAGATGCTTTTGAATTTGAGTTTTTAATAAACGCATTGACCGCATTTGCGGTGAATCGAGCTATTTGCTCATCTAGTTGAACGTATTCGATTGCGCTCATTTTCGTGGCATCTGCCAGCGACTTCTGCAATTCGGTGTTTAATGAGACAGTCTGTGTATGATGTACAGTGTAGTTCCAGTGCTTTTCAGATCGTTCAAAAGTGACATCGCATATGTCAATACCGTCATGCGATGTTCCGCACATTAAACCTATTCCCCTATTTGCTGTTTGACTCACTTCAAAAGTTACTTTTGTCCGCTACCACAAAGTTTAACAGGAAAACACATATAATCATGTTTTTTGAACTAACAGAAGAACAAAAGGCTGTGAGAGATGCAGCAAGAGATTTCGCTCAAAACTTATTAAAGCCAGGTGTTATTGAAAGAGATGAGACACAAACATTTCCAAAAGAACAAATAAAACAGCTTGGCGAATTGGGCTTCATGGGTATGATGGTCTCTCCAGAATACGGAGGTGGCGGCATGGATACAGTATCATATGTCTTGGCAATGGAAGAGATTTCGAAAGTCGATGCAAGTACTTCAGTGTGTATGTCAGTCAACAACAGCCTTGTTTGCTGGGGACTTGAAAAATTTGGCAGCGAAGCACAGAAGCAAAAGTATTTGGTGCCATTGGCGAAGGGTGAGATCATTGGTGCGTTTTGCTTGAGTGAGCCAGAGGCAGGCTCTGATGCTACCAGCCAAAGAACAACGGCTATCGATAAAGGAGATCACTACCTTTTGAACGGTACGAAGAACTGGATCACAAACGGTGGAAATGCATCCGTGTATTTAGTGATGGCTCAAACGGATCTTGAAAAAGGTCATAAAGGCATCAACTGTTTGATTGTTGAGCGCGGTATGGATGGTTTTATTGTTGGGGCGAAAGAAAATAAGTTGGGCATCAGAGGTTCTGACACCCATACGCTATTGTTTAATGACGTCAAAGTTCCAAAGGAAAATAGGATTGGTGAAGATGGGTTTGGTTTCAAATTTGCCATGAAAACATTGGAAGGCGGTAGAATTGGAATTGCTTCGCAAGCATTAGGGATAGCTTCCGGCTCTCTAGAATTAGCTGCAGCTTATTCGAAAGAAAGAAAAGCTTTTGGTAAAACAATAAGTCAGCATCAGGCCATTGCCTTTAAATTAGCCGATATGGCTACAGAAATTGAGGCCGCAAGATTATTGTGTTTAAAGGCCGCTTGGCTAAAGGATCAGGGGTTGCCCTTTGGTAAATTCAGTGCTATGGCCAAACTCTACGCTTCAGAAGCCGCGATGAAAGCATCTGTAGAAGCCGTTCAGGTTCATGGCGGTTACGGTTTCGTGAAAGAATATCACGTAGAGCGTTTGATGCGTGATGCCAAGATTACTCAGATTTACGAGGGAACAAGCGAAGTTCAAAGAATCGTTATTAGCCGCGCTGTTCTTGACGAAACTCCCTAGACAATCTAGAAGCATATAGAACTAAAGAAGCTCGAGCAGTTGTTCGAGCTTCATTTTTCTTGATCCTTTTAACAGGATTGAAGCGTTATTTATGGGATTTTCTTTCAAATATTCAGCAACGTGTGAGGTATGTTCGAAAAATCGTTCCTTTTCAAAAGTTGATTGATGTTTTAGGAATTCTGTTCCCACAAATATTCCGTGTATGCCGCTTGCATTCAATACATCAAGAACTTCCTTGTGTTTAATGAATGCGCTATCACCGAGCTCAAGCATATCGCCTAGTATTACGAAGGGATTGTCAAAAGAGCTGTTAGTGATATTTTCAATTGCAGCGATCATACTGCTTGGATTGGCATTGTAGCAATCTACAATCACAGTATTATTTCGTGATGTGTGCTCAATCTGGGATCTGTTATTTTCAGGAACATAACTTTCAATGCCTCGCTTGATTTTGTCTTCCGACACTCCGAAGTACCTTGCCAAGGTCACTGCACTCATTACATTACTAAAGTTATAACCTCCTGAAAGTTTAGTTTGAATATGTCTCCTCACTGGATCAACGTCTCTCCACCAGTGCACAGATAAGAGGCCATTTTCTATGGAAAAATCACCTTGAAATATGGCTCCTTCGCCTTTACCATAAGTAATGCCAGATAAGCCATTAGATGCTCTTACAACTTTGGAGTCATCGATGTTGATAAACACCTGGCCATCTTTTTTTCTGAGAAAATCAAAAAGTTCTTTCTTTCCGATGTAAACGCCTTCTTCTCCTCCAAAACCTTCTAAATGGGCAAGTCCAATATTGGTGATATAACCATAGTCTGGTGAAGAGATTGAACATAAAAATTCGATCTCTTTTTGATGGTTTGCACCCATTTCAATGATGGCAATTTCATGGCTTTCATTGATTTCAAGAATCGATAGTGGAACGCCAATGTGATTGTTGAGATTACCTTTTGTAGCATAAGTAACGTAGCCCTGAGAAAGTGCTGCATTCAATAACTCTTTTGAAGTTGTTTTTCCATTACTTCCTGTGAGACCGATGACGGGAATTTTCAACTTGGACCTATGGTAACGGGCTAAATCTTGCAAAGTTTCTAAGCCATCTTCTACAACGATGACCCTAGAGTTCCCTTTAAATGCTGGTCTGTCCTCGTCAGCTATGGCATGTGACGCGCCATTTTCCAGTGAATTGAGAATAAAATCATTTCCATTAAAGGACTCTCCCTTTAGTGCAATGAAAAGACAGCCTTCTGTAATTCTTCTTGAATCTGTGCAAACTCCGGAGGAGTTTTGATAGGCGGAGTATATGGTTAAGATGTTCACATTTCGAAAATAAAAAAGGCCTCAATTGAGGCCTTTGAAAAGTCGATTAAATATCAACAATTTTATCTAGAACCACCCAAACCAACTGGACTTCCTACTCTGTCCATGGCGCATCTAAATCCTAAAGTTGATAATGACTGTCGTTCATCTAAGAATCTTCTTGTACCAGGAACCATCCAATACGCTCGGTCATTCCATGATGCTCCTTTGTATACACGTGCTTGGTCATTGATGAGCGAAGAATAATCTTCCGCGGCTTCACCTTGGCCTGGGTAAGCATACATTGCACCAGATTCGGTTCTCTCTGAATCGTCATAATCTGACCAGTTCAATTCATTAGCATGAGATAAGGGATCGCCATCCAAATAATTGATGTTGTCAGATCGTTTGTAGTTTCTTCGATCAATGTTTTCTTCAACTTTTGATTCTCTGTAACGCAATTCACCTGGACGTGCAGTTATGTATGAACTATAATCTTTTAAGAGGGTAGGAGCAATTTTTACGCTCTCATCAGAACCTTTAATGGCCTCAATAGATTCTTCCACGATCACCAAATTGGCTTCATACTTCTGATCGTCAACTAAAAGTTCTTTCGCTCGATCAGCCTGTTCTTGAAGAGCCGCAATTAGTTCATATTCCTGATCATTCACTGACTCGGCAGTCTTATCTTGAAATTCAACCAAGTAATCGATCAACCCTTGAATGTTGTAAATTGGAATATCGTATTTGTCAAGTAAAATGCCTTCGTTGTCTCTTTCTTTAGTGTTGAACACGTTTCCTCTAAATGGCCTGAAGTCATCCATATCTTCGAAAGAAAGTGGTCTATACACATCCATTACCCATTCACTTACGTTTCCGGCCATATTGTACAAACCGTAATCGTTAGGCCAATATGAGAACACTGGCGCTGTAACGTCCGCATTGTCATTTAGCTTGCCGGCTACACCCATGTTGTCACCGCGCCCTCTTTTGAAGTTCGCAAGCATCATACCGATATAAGCCTCGTCTGGGTTTCTAACTGCGTGTCCATTCCATGGATACAGTCTTCTTTCTACAACGCGTTCACCAACACTGTTTCCAATTAGGCCAAATGCAGCAAATTCCCATTCTGCTTCAGTAGGTAGGCGATACTTAGGAAGTAGAATACCATCTTCCATTTTTACGTTTCTATTTCCACTGCTGTTTGGATTTAAATCTGGTAATCCTTCAATTCTTTTTCCAGAATTGTACTGGTTCGATAGATAAGCATCAGTGTTGAAGTTGTCTTCACCAATTTGATCTGGATAGTGATCTAAAATACCTTCTCTAATTAAGATGTACTCATTGACTCGGTCTGTTCTCCAGCTGCAGAAGTCAGAAGCTTGAAGCCAGTTAACACCTACTACAGGATAATCTCTGTAGGCTGGATGTCTAAGATAGTAATCTACGTAGGGTTCATTATAGCCCAATTTTGATCTCCACACCAAAGTGTCTGGTAAAGCCTTTTTGTACAATTCAGGATAATCAACACCGTAAACTCTCTTCACCCAATAAAGGTATTCCAACCAGTGAAAATTGCTGATCTCCGTTTGATCCATATAAAACGAAGAAACTGTAGCCCTTCTTGGAATGTTATTCCAATCGTACATAAAGTCTTGTTCCACACGACCCATGGTGAAGGTACCACCTTCAATCAAAACTAAGTTTGGGCCTGTTTCTTGTTCTTCAAAAGGATATTTCTGGAATCCACCATTGTCTGGGTCGTTGTAATTCCAGCCAGTAATAGAGGATTTTTCGTATCCACAAGATGCAATTAGAAGGGGCGCAACTAATAGAGCAAAAAGGTTTTTTGCTTTCATAGTGTTATTAATTTTAGAGCGAAGTCGCTGATTTGTTAAGAAAACGAAGATAAGTGAGTTTTTATTATCGCGCAATTAAAACTGAGGGCAACGCATCATTTTAAACTTTCTGCGCTTTTGTTTGCATGGGAACATCATCGTAACACTGATTTCGTGTGCTCCTAAAGTCTGTGTTCCTAAACTTGAAGTAGTGATATCGTAACTGTATCCGAATCGGAATTGTTCGGTATAAAGACCCACTAAAAAGATCAGAGCATCATCCCATCGATACCAAACGCCTCCAGTGATCGGTCCCTTATTCAAGTATAAACCTAAGTTCAAGTGATTGAATGCGCCTTGTCTTTGATAGATAATATTTGGAGAGATACTACCATCCTCTGGATTAGCCTTATCCAACGGAATCAAAGCTCCAGCATGTCCAGTATACTTTCTAGGAAGTTTGCTATCAGCAGACTTGAAAAAAGATTCGTTTGGTTCAAAGAGGTGGTGCGCTGCGAAACCAAAATAAAGTGTCTGGGTAAAAAGCAAACCTCCAGCAGAGAAATCCAGTTTATTCACCGGCTGATCGATAGGTACCTCTCCTGTTGGATAAATAAATCCGTATCGAGCATCTATCATGTCTCCAAACGTAAGCTGATCCCAATCGATGGCTTTTTGGTAGTAAGTAGCTTGAATTCCTGCTTTAAAACTAATGTTCCTATCAAGTGCAACCTGATAAGCATACATTCCGCTAACCGAATTTGTTTGAATTATTCCAGTTCCTTGACGATCGTGATAAGCCTGTAATCCAATTCCTCCGCTTAGTGCGTCCACATATTGATCGTATGAAGCGGAATACGTTACATAGGTCGAAGGAATTCCTGGCCATTGATTTCTGTAGTTCAAGGTTACGCGTGGACACCTTGCCGAGCCAGCGAGCGCAGGGTTTAAATAAAGTTGATTCGCATAAAACTGGCTGAACGCTACATCCTGAGCTTTCAAATCCATGTTCAAACATGCAAGTGCTAATATAAATAGTAATCCTAGTTTTTTCATTGCCAATCGACTCCCAATATCCGCAATAATACGAATATATTTACCCCGTGAACTTTTCTATCTCAACTATCGTTTTTTTCTTTTGGCAATAACATCCTGAAGGGTACGTTAAGCGTCTGAGAAAAAAGAATGACAAATATAACCACAAAAAATATTGATTTGTCGAAAAAATAGATCTGTTAGTATGAACATTAAATTTTCCGCTCTTTTCTTGGTTTTTGCTCTTGGGTCTAATTTGTTTGCTCAGAAGAACATACCCGTTGGTCAATTGGAAAACAGCGTTATTCAAAATGACGCAGATAAGGCTAAAAACGACTACGTTTTGCAATGGGAAGGGGTTAAAGAATATCGGACGGTGGACGATCGAGTTGTAAATCAAGTTTCATTTAAAGGGGCTCGTGTGCGTTCCGAAAACTTCTTACCCTATTTCGCAATTACCCTCAAGTTGGATCAGAATGTCAGCGCTCTGAGTGTTTCACTTACAAATTCAAAGTCTGAAACTTTTGGTTCGGAAGAGCAAAGTTTGCTTAAAATTCAAAGTTTACCCAAACAGTTTGAAGTAAGTTCAATAATAAGAAGCTCAGCAGGTGAGAAATATGCAGTGATCATGGTCAACCCTCTGAGAAGGTCTAATTCGAGCGTAGAAAAACTGCTTGCTTTCGATCTCAAGATAGTCGAGCAAAGGGAAGGGGTAGCATCATCCAGAGGATCAAGAGGGGCCAATTCTTGGGTAGACAACAGTGTGCTCAATTCTGGTCAATGGTGCAAGTTGGCGACAGGAGAAGATGGTATTTACAGGGTGAGTTACAGCGACATGAAAGCTTATGGTTTCAGCATGGCAGATGTAAATAGCAATCAAATTAAGTTGTTTGGGACTGGCGCTGGTGCACTCTCATTCAACAATGATGCTGAACGGCCAGATGACCTGATTCAAATACCCATCGATATAATTGATGGAGGAGATGGTTTTTTTGATGCAGGCGACTATTTTCTATTTTATGGTGAAGATCAAGTTGCGTGGTCCTTTGGAAATCAAACGTTCGCTCATCAATTGAATCCTTTTTCAGATTCCACATACTATTTTTTAACCACCAATGCCACGGCTCAGGCACCAAAGAGAATTCAAATTGAAAATATTTCTGCAGCTCCAAATCGAGTGTCTGAAACCTATGATTATCTCGATGTGTATGAGGAAGAGAACATCAATTTGATAAAATCTGGAAGAACTTGGTATAGTCTGGAGTTTGGTGCAGTAACATCCAGGGATTTTGGTTTCAATGTGCCAAATGTCCAGCGGTCTTTTCCGGCAAAGTTGACTGCGAAATATGCTGCCCGATCAATTGGTGTTTCAGGTGTTTCAGTTGCTTTATCATTACCAAGTCAAGGAGGTGTTTCAGACATTAATACAGTATCGCCAGTTGCGGATTTTTATGGTGCGCTATATGCTGACAATGGCACGCTCTCTTTGTCCGTTAATCCGGCTGATGGTGATCTGCTTACGAAGTTTGAATTGGTTCAAGGCCCTAATCTTCAATCAAAAGCATGGTTAGATTACATTGAGCTGCATGCAAGAAGATCGATGGTGTTTCTGGGCCCTTTTATGGCTTTCAGAGATGCAGAAAGCGTTCAAACCAATGCGATCACCGATTTTAAATTGAAAGCCAACGAGCAGATTCGAGTTTGGGATGTCACACAGGTTGGGGCGGTAAAAGAAATGAAATTATCTGGTGGGGTGGTCAACGGATGGAGTTTTAGTTCAACTACTTCAACGTTGAAAGAATTTGTTGCATTCAATGAGTCAAGCTTCCTTTCACCTCGAAAAGTTGGATTCATTGAAAATCAAAATCTTCATGCTTTAGAAGGAATAGAATATATCATCGTCACCCATCCTTCCTTTAAACTGTATGCCGATCGTCTGGCGACTTTGCATACATCGATAGATGGAATGACCACTGTTGTGGTGACTCCGCAGCAGATTTACAACGAGTTTTCAGGGGGTGCTCAAGACGTGACGGCAATTAAGGAATTCCTGCGCATGCTTTACCATGAGGCTGATTCGAGTGGAGGTGTGAAACCGCGTTACCTGCTTCTATTTGGAGATGCATCATACGATTACAAGGATAAAATCTCAGGTAATTCGAATTTTGTGCCTACACATCAGATGCTCAATAGTTTATCGCCTACCGGGTCAATTGCCTCAGACGATTACTATGGGTTGTTGGATAATGATGAAAGTGAGTCACAATACGACTTTGTGGATATAGGAATTGGACGGCTACCTGCTCGATCAAGGAAGGAAGCTGAAGATATGGTCAATAAGATTGAGCGCTACGCAGCAAATGCTTCTTCTTTTGGCGATTGGCGAAATAAGATTGCTTTCGTAGCGGACGATGCTGACAGGTCTGATGGTCAAACGTTTATGAGGGATTTTGAAACCCTCGGTAATGTGCTTGATGCAAATGCGCAAGAGTTTCTAATTGATAAAGTGTATATGGACTCTTACAAGCAACAACTTGGATCTGGTGGTGCGCGCTATCCTGAAGGCGCTGAAGCCATTTCAGAGAGAGTAAATAAGGGTGCTTTAATGATGTATTATATCGGTCATGGTGGTGAACTTGGTTGGGCCCATGAGCGCGTGCTCGAGGTTCAAACCATTAATAAATGGACCAATATGGATAATCTGCCATTGTTTATAACGGCAACGTGCGAATTTGCCCGATTCGATGATCCGCGAAGGACTTCAGGAGGGGAGTATGTGCTGCTCAATCCAAGCGGAGGAGGAATCGCTTTATTAACCACAACTCGGGCAGTGTATTCTAGCCCGAATTTAACCTTGACCACCGAGTTTACATCACAAGCGTTTGAGAATTTATCTGGAGAGAAGCCTCGATTGGGGGATTTAATGCTACAAACAAAGATCAGAACCTTGGATACCAATACGAGTGCAGCCCTCAATAGCAGAAGCTTTGCTCTTCTCGGTGATCCTGCGCTGCGCTTGGCTTACCCCCAGAATCGTATTCAGATTACTTCGATGCCCGATACCATCGGTGCCTTAGGGAAAGTGAAGGTTGAAGGAATTGTGACGGACAATGCTGGTAATCAACTGAATGATTTTAATGGTATTCTGTATCCTTCTGTTTTTGATAAAGCGGCCAATACGCAATCTCTCGATAATGACGGTTCAGGACCGTTTACCTATGCCGAATGGAGAAATCTCGTTTTCAAAGGAAAGACCAGTGTGAATAACGGTGCCTTTTCTTTTGAGTTTGTGGTGCCGAAAGACATTAACAGAACATTTGATATTGGACGCATAAACCTCTATGCGAATAATTCCAACATCGATGCCAATGGTGATTACCGTGCTTTTAGTATAGGCGGTCTTTCAGATAATCCAGTGATCGATGAAGATGGTCCTGATATTGAATTATTCATGAACAACACCAAGTTTGTTTTTGGAGGATTGACCAATGAAAACCCAAATCTATATGCAGAGGTGTTCGATGAAAATGGAATAAACATGGTGGGAAGTGGCATTGGCCACGATATAACGGCCGTGCTCGACAATAATACATCAAACACGCTGGTGCTCAACGATTACTATGAAGCCGACTTAGATTCATACACTTCGGGAAAGCTGTTGTATCCATTTCGAGATTTAGAAGAAGGTAAGCATAACTTGAAGCTGCAGGTTTGGGATGTAAACAACAATCCATCAGACTCATACACAGAATTTGCAGTCGCCAATGACGAGGAGCTTGTTCTAGAACATGTGTTGAACTACCCCAATCCATTTACTACTAATACAGATTTTTATTTCGAACACAATAAACCAGGCCAAGCTTTAGATGTTAGAATCGAAGTATTCACCATCGCGGGTAAATTGGTAAAAACTTTCGATGCTGAATACGTTTCAGACGGCTATCGAATAGGTCCAATCAATTGGAATGGACGTGATGAATTTGGAGACGTCTTGGCAAAAGGTGTATATCTGTATCGTGTGTCTGTTAAAACGATTTTAGGCGAATCTGTAGAAAAATATGAGCGCTTAGTTTTGTTAAAATAGTCCCTGACTTATTAGTTATATTTGCCGTCTTTATTAAAACTGCCTATTGCAAGAACTTTACTTGATCGAAATTTAAGTATGAGAAGGATAAAATTAATGAGCATAGTATTGTGCTCACTTTTTGTGAATGCATTACAGGCTCAACAAGATGAAGTTCGCAGTACAGTGCTCCAGCTAAATACGATTACTACTGCGGTGCCCTTTCTGATTATTAATCCAGAAACTCGAGGTGGCGGAATGGGTGATGTTGGTGTTTCGACTAGTCCTGACGGAAATTCCTTGCATTGGAACGTAGCCAAATACGCATTTATTGAAGGCAAATCTGGTGCGTCCATTTCCTATACGCCATGGCTGCGAGCTCTAGTTCCTGATATTTCGCTCTCATATCTTACAGGATACTATCGAATAGACAAAATGAGTGTTGCTGCGATAAGTCTTCGTTATTTTTCGCTTGGCAATATTCAGTTTACGGATGCTTTTGGTAATAATACTGTTCAATTCACACCAAATGAATTTGAATTGAATGCAGGATATTCTCGAAAATTGGCCGAACGACTTTCTGGTGGTTTGAGCGCTAAGTTCATCACTTCAAATCTTACCGGAGGGCAAACTGTGGGCGGTGCGAATTCAAAACCTGGAAGAACAGTAGCCGTTGACTTAGGTGTGTTTTATACCAATGATGACGTGGTAATGTTTGACAGGGATGTGGTAATTAACTGGGGTGTTGCGATCAGCAACCTTGGGGCGAAAATTTCATACACCGATGCTGCCACAAGAGACTTTTTGCCGATTAATCTTAGAATGGGTCCTTCAGTAACTTGGAATTTGAACGATTTCAATAAATTGACTGCCTCTGTTGACCTCAATAAATATATGGTTCCAAGTCCACCGAAGTATGCAGAAGATGCCAATGGAAACTTTGCAGAAGATGCCAATGGAAACCCGGTAATTTCTTCGGGTATGGATCCTGATCGCCCAGTTCCATCGGCAGTTTTTACTTCGTTTTATGATGCTCCAGGCTACGGAGCATACAATGATGCAGGTGAATGGGAACCGATCAATGCTGGGGTACTGCGCGAAGAAATCAATGAGGTTTCTACGGGTATCGGAATTGAGTACTGGTATGACAATCAATTTGCCTTCCGCACGGGTTATTTCACTGAGCACTTTTCTAAGGGAAATAGGAAATTTTTAACCTTGGGTGCAGGATTGAAATTGAACGTCTTTAGCCTTGATTTCAGCTATTTGATTTCAACTTATAACGTTAGAAGAAATGTAGGCACCACCTCACCTCTAGCCAATACGTTGCGTTTTACGTTGTCGTTTAATTTTGACGAAATGGCTAAATCAGAAGGCTCCAATTAATGAAGATTAGAGTAGGTTTTGGGTATGACGTCCATCAATTGAAGGAAGGACGACTTTGCAGATTAGGTGGAGTTGAAATACCATCCACCATTGGCCCCGATGGTCATTCTGATGCGGATGTTCTACTTCATGCCATTTGCGATGCGATTTTGGGCGCTGCAGGTCTGAGGGATATCGGCTTTCATTTTCCCAATACAAGTGACGATTTTAAAGATGCGGATAGCCGGAACCTATTATTGGATGTCATGAAACTGATTTCAGAAAAAGGTTACAGGGTTGGAAACGTTGACGCAACACTTGTTTCTGAAGTGCCAAAAATTGCACCATACATTGCAGAGATTAAAAGCTCCATTGCCTCTTTATGCGCTATACAAAATGACGAAGTAGGAGTAAAAGCTACGACCAGTGAAAAAGTCGGATTCGTGGGTCGAAAAGAAGGCATAGAAGCGTATGTAGTGGTTTTGCTTGAAAAACCTTAGCCGATGAAACAAACCGTCTCCAAATCTATTCAGTACGAGATTTATGATGATGCATCTGAGCTCTCGCCAGATCAGGTAAAGCTTGTCGATGCGGCTGATAAAGCTTCGGCTTTCGCATATGCTCCTTATTCAGATTTTTTTGTCGGGTGTGCCATTCTGCTCGAGAATGGTGCCATCGTCACGGCTAGCAATAAAGAAAATGCTTCATTTCCTGCAGGTATTTGTGCTGAAAGAAACGCACTCAATTTTGTCTCTGATCATCATAAAGGCAGGAAAATTCTCAAACTCGCTGTGGTTGCGAAACCTCAACGTTTTGAAATGGTGGAGCCTGCGGCTCCTTGTGGAATTTGCCGCCAGGTGATCTGCGAAACCGAAAAACTTCAGCAATCGGACATAGAAATTATCATGGCCTCTCCATTAGGTAAGGTTTTGATTGTTAAGGATTCAGCCTCGATTTTACCATTTCACTTCTATCTTTCTCAGCTCAAGAAGTAAGCAAATGGCCATGAATGCTGTTTTGAAGTGTTCATGTTATATTTTTGCCGTCCGTTAATAGAAAATTATGGCTCAGAAAACAGCTTCTAAGAAATTGGAATTTAGCAAAGAAGTATACCTTAAATGGTATAAGGATATACTCCTTATGAGACGTTTTGAGGAAACTTGTGGAAACCTTTATTTGCAGCAAAAATTTGGTGGATTTTGTCACTTGTATATTGGTCAAGAAGCTATTGCCGCAGGTTTTGCTTCAGCAATGCACAAAGGGGATAAAATAATCACTGCATATCGCGATCATGCGCATCCTCTAGCTATGGGAATGCACCCAAAATATGTGATGGCTGAACTTTATGGAAAGGCCACGGGGTGCTCAAAAGGAAAGGGGGGATCTATGCATATGTTTAGCAAAGAATTAAACATGATGGGTGGACACGGAATCGTTGGTGCTCAAATTCCAATGGGTGCAGGAATTGCATTCGCTGAAAAGTATAATGGGACTAAGAACGTTTGCTTAACCTTTATGGGTGATGGAGCTGTTCGTCAAGGTGCATTGCATGAAACGTTTAACATGGCTATGTTGTGGAAACTTCCGGTGGTGTTTATTGTAGAGAACAATAACTACGCAATGGGAACATCAGTGGCCCGAACTACAAATGTTACCGATCTTTCTAAGCTAGGTTTAAGCTATGATATGCCTGGTGAGTCGGTTGATGGAATGAGCGTTGAAGCGGTTCACAATGCCATAAAGAAGGCGGCAGATTTTGCGAGAGAAGGCAATGGGCCTTATTTACTTGATATTAGAACTTATAGGTATAAAGGTCATTCCATGAGTGATCCTCAGAAATACAGGTCTAAGGATGAGGTGAATGAATACAAGGATAAAGATCCGTTGAATCAAGTGCTCAATACCATATTGGAGCAAGGATGGTTGAAGGAAGACGATGTCAAAAAAATAGAGGCTGAGGTGAAGGCAATGGTAGATGAATCTGTGAAGTTTGCGGAGGAGTCGCCCTTACCAGATGAAAGTGAGCTTTACACTGATATTTATTCTCAAGATGACTATCCATATATAATGGATTAATTAAAAGATTGTTAGATGGCTGAAGTAATAAAAATGCCCAAGCTTAGCGACACCATGGAAGAAGGTGTGATAGCTACATGGCAAAAAAAAGTAGGAGATCAGGTTAATGCAGGTGATGTACTAGCTGAGATTGAGTCTGATAAGGCTACCATGGAATTTGAATCGTTTCATGCGGGAATCTTGTTGCATATTGAAATACCCGCAGGAAAGTCAACCCAAGTTGATGGTGTAATTGCAATTATTGGCGAGAAAGGAGAAGATTTTAAGGGTGTATTGAAAGCCGCGAAAGAAGATGTTCCGGCAAAAAGTGAAGAAAAGGCTGACGCAAAGCCCGCAGCAGCACCTGCAAAGCAAGAAACCAAGCCTGCTTCTGCTCCAGCGCCTGTAAAGGCTCAACCAAGACCTGTTGAGAAGGCTCCCGCACCAACACAAGCAGATGATTCTAGATTAAAAATTTCTCCTCTGGCGAAAAGATTAGCCGAAGAAAGAGGGGTTAGTTTACGCAGCCTACGAGGTTCTGGAGAGAATGGTAGAATTGTGAAACGTGATATCGAAAACGTCAACCTTTCTCAGATTCCTCAAATTGAGCGGTACAAAGATGTGGAGACTTCGCAGATGCGAAAAACAATCGCTCGTAGATTGAGTGAAAGTAAATTTACGGCTCCACACTTCTATTTGACGATTGACCTCGATATGGATCGTGCAGTAGAGGCACGTAATGCAATCAATGAAGCCATAAGTCCGGAAAAGATTTCATTCAACGACCTGGTGATCAAGGCTGCCGCTGTAGCATTGAAAGATCATCCAGGTGTGAATGCAGGATGGCATGGTGATTTTATTCGCTACAATGAGCACGTGCACATTGGTGTTGCTGTGGCAGTAGATGAAGGGTTGTTGGTTCCAGTTGTTCGTCATGCCGATGGTAAAGTATTAACCCAAATTTCTGCCGAGGTGAGGGATTATGCGAAACGGGCGAAAAACAAGAAATTGCAACCTGAAGATTGGCAAGGTAATACCTTTACCATCTCCAATTTAGGGATGTTCGGGATTGAAGAATTTACTGCAATTATAAACCCACCGGACAGCTGTATTATGGCAGTAGGATCAATCCGTCAGGAGCCTGTTTTGAAAAATGGCGAGATAAAAGTGGGCAATAGAATGAAGGTAACTTTGAGCTGTGATCATCGTGTGGTTGATGGTGTGCTCGGAGCTCAATTTCTAGAAACCTTCAGAAAGTATATTGAGAACCCAATTGTATTGCTGGGAATGGCTTCTATTTAATAGACGCCCTTAGCGCAGCATTGTCACTTTTATGAGAAGCCAGGCCGATGTTATCGAGTCTGGCTTTCCATTGTTTAAGGTGTTCATTGAAAGCCTCTCGGTAATCATTTTTAATCGGTTCGCTGGGTGGTATTTTCTCCCTTCTGTGATCGACTTGCTTACCATTTTTCCAAAACCTGAAGCATACGTGAGGACCTGTAGCTAGGCCAGTGCTTCCAACATATCCTATTGTTTGTCCTTGCTTGACCCGCGTGCCTGGTTTCATGCCGCTGGCAATTTTACTCATATGTAAGTATTGAGTAGTATAGGTGCTGTTGTGCTTTATTTTTACGTAGTTGCCGTTGAATTTGGAGTATCGGGCTTCGGTAACCACTCCGTCCCCTACAGCCATAATCGGAGTGCCCGTAGGTGCTGCATAATCAGTTCCAAGGTGCGCTTTCCACCTTTTTTGAACAGGATGAAATCTGCGTTGCGTGTATCCTGAGGTTAGCCTGCTGAATTTCAGAGGAGCTTGAAGAAAAGCTTTTCTGAGGCTGTTCCCACTTTCATCAAAATAATCTTCCTTATCGTTTTGAGAGAATTTGAATGCGTAGAACGGCTCTCCTTCATGGTTAAACAAGGCCGCTTGCACTTCGTCAATTCCCACTACTTCATCATTGACCTTTTTTACCGTATAAATGAGCTTGAAATTGTCCTTTTTTTGTATTCTATAGAAGTCAATCGACCATGCATAAATGTCGGATAATTCCATCGCTAGCGCAGGACTCAGTTTCTGATCCATCAGCGTTTGATACAAGGAGGAGTTGATCGCTCCCGATGCTTCCCTTTCTTCCAACTTGATTGGTCTACTTCCGAAGTAAATGTCCAATGTGTCTCGCAAATCATATACTACAAAATCCACAGCTGAGATCTCATAAATGAAAAACTTGGCGGTTAAAGCGCTGCTGTCTGATGCGCAGATTAATGTGTAGTCTTTGCCTGCATTGAGTTTTCGAATGTCAAATGACTTCTTAGATTTTTCCGCCAAGGCTGTGATTCGACCATAGTCTATGTCATAGGGTAAGAGAATGTCGGCAAGAAATTGATTTTGCCTGATTTTTCCTTTTTCCACATGATAGCCGTGAAGGTCAATACCGAACTCTTCATTACACTCTTCAATGATGAGGGAATCAGCGGCTTCATACGTGGCCATTTCTTGATTCCATTCTCGTTTAGACATCAATACGCTGAAGGCTATCAGCGTGATAATGACAACAGGTATGAATATTCGCAAACGTTCCACCACAGGTTAAGCCTTTGTTTTAATGCGATCTGAAAGGACTTCTTCTACCCAGCCTTTCCCCCAGTTTTTTATTTCCTCTTCAGTCCAAAGTGCCGGATAAAATATTCTCAACTGAAGTTTAGGAGGAAGGTATTTTTGCCAATTGGTGCCACCTGTTGCCGGAGCGTCGCCTTCTTTTGATGCTAAGTATCTCACAGCGCTTTTATAATGCATCAAAGGCCAATTGATGTTGACGTTCACATCCAATTGACGCATTTGCTTGCGAAGCTCAGGCTGCTGTTGATCGATTGCGGATAAGCTTTGGAATTTTTGCCAAACGTTGCCTTTTTCATATTGACGAGCCAAGCTTAGAAGCTTCATGCTATATTTCTGTTCAAATTGCTTAAGGGTCAATGTTTTTTTTCCGCTTGCAGCTTCCGTTGCTCCCTCTTTCCAGTAGATATGCTCAAAATTTTCTTCAAGTGTCCGTTCATCTGATTCATTCGCGCCACGCCTTTTTGACTTGTTGATCAAATACCTCAGGTCAGTGGATGCAATCTCAATCATTCTGTATTGAGCGCTTTGAAATCCGCTGGCGGGTAAAAGAGCCATTCTGAAGCGCAGAAATTGTTCTTTCTCCATTCCATTAACCATAATTTCAAAACTTTTGGTCAAAGCTTCGAAATAGGAGTTGATACGAGCTAGTCGGGCGGTCAAGAATTCGGTACTAATTGTTTTATTCCATCCTACATCTTGTCCGTTTTCGCCAATCACTTTGCCATTTTGCGCTATTTGTTCGAATTCGTGCAGGCTCAGTTTAAAGTACAACTCAGTGATCTGATGATACATGATGAAAATTTGTTCATCTGGAAAATCAGTTTTTGGGTGTTGAAGTGTAAGTAACGTATCAAGATGAATATAGTCCCAATACGTCAAATAATTGGAAAGTAGAAGTCCGTCAAGGTAGGCGTTTATGTCTTGCCCCATTGACTCGTATTTTTCATGAAGCTTGGCCAGCTTCTCTTCTTTTGAATCGCCCACTGAGTTGATTTGTTCAGCGATCGAAAGTAGCGTCTAATTTAGACTTGAGGGCGATGCTCGAAATCAGTTTCTAACAACGCAACGTGGAGGCAGATTAATTCACTTTTGACATCGGGTTTGCAAGGCCCTTATAATCTCGAATCTCCATCGTTACCGAACCAACAATCACTTTTGCCTTTGCCAGGATGGGGATCTTGTTTTTGTCATTGGTTACCCATACCATCATATCTTCTTCTTTTTTGAAGATCCGGCCTGTTTGAACAACTGGCACAAAGACTATGCAGTTGAATTCACCTTTATCAACCTTAATGGTTTCCGTTCTGAGGTATTTGATTTTTAATGGCCATACCTCATTGTCTACGAAGGCTTCCATTTCAAATATTTGGCCTGGTTTTATTTTACTAAGATCCAGTGCTCTTGCTCTGTAAAGAGCAGATATCATATCCTGAATTCCAACAGGTATATCGTATTCTTTGCCCTTGTTGGTTTTCACCTTTTTCTTAAAGTGATCGAAGGTGTAGTATTGTCTTAATTCAAAGCCTCCTTCATGAATGTCGCGAATGAAAATCCATGGGAATACTCCTGCCTCATCGACATAGGTCTCATATCGATCCCTTACTTTAAAAAACCAGTTGAAGGTGCCAAGTGAATTCCCCGTGCCTACAATATGAAAAACGTCTCGACCTGCAATTTGCTTTTTCTCCTGAGTGATTTCAATAATAGCTTCCCCCGCATCAATCCAACCGTATGAAACCTCGTATTCGAGACGCTCGCCCCTTTTAAAAGCGTAGTGTTTGACCTCTGGTAAGATCGTTGTTTCTTGAATTTCAGTATTTGTTTTATTCGGAATTGAATTATGTGGTTGAAGCATGATCAACAACCCTGATAATATGAAACTGAAATCCATAATCGTCTATTTCCTTGAGCAAGACAAAGCGTATGCCAAATCTATATTACACTACGATGTTTACGATTCTACCAGGAACAACGATTACTTTCTTGGGCGTTTTCCCTTCGAGCCATTTTACAGCTGTTTCGTGGTTCATCGCTTCTTTTTCAATGGATGATTTATCCATATCGGCAGGCAATTCTATGTGAAAACGAGTTTTTCCGTTGAATGATACAGGATAATTCACACTGTCTGACTTCAAATATTCATGGTTGAACTTAGGCCAAACAGCTTCAGAAATGGATTCGTTATTTCTGAGTAGATTCCATAATTCTTCTGCGATATGGGGGGCGTGACAACTAATTAAAATCACCAGGTCTTGGAGAATTTCTCTTTTGTTGCATTTCAATTCGGTAAGTTCGTTTACTGCCACCATGAATGCGCTCACTGAAGTGTTGAAAGAAAACCTGTCCATGTCTTCTGTTACTTTTTGAATGCATTTGTGTAGAGCCTTTAGTTCATCCTTTGTTGGTGACTCATCGGACACAACGAATTCATCCCCATTGTGAAATAATCGCCACAATTTTCGTATGAATTTAGAAACCCCTTCAATTCCTTTCGTATTCCATGGCTTGTGCATTTCAATGGGGCCGAGAAACATTTCGTGCAATCGTAGAGCATCTGCTCCATGTTCAGCAATAACGTCATCCGGATTTACGACATTTCCATATCGCTTACTCATTTTTTGACCATCTTCAGCTTGAATCATTCCTTGATTGATGAGCTTCTTGGCTGGCTCATCAAAGGGAAGATATCCGAGGTCATGCAGAAATTTCGTAATGAAACGGAAATAAAGCAAGTGACCTGTTGCATGTTCTGCTCCACCCATGTAAAGGTCTACCTGCTGCCAGTAGTCCACTGCTTCTTTAGAAACAAATTCTTTTGCGCGCAATTCTTCATTTCCTTCCATCATGTAGCGCAGGTAGTACCAGTTGGAACCCGCCCAACCCGGCATTGTATTCAAATCCATTGGAAATCCTTTTCCATTCTCAACGATTTTCCCAACCTCACGGTCCCAATTCCAATGCGTTGCTCTGCCCAAAGGCGGCTCGCCAGTGTCTGTGGGTTTGAAGTTGTCAATCTCAGGAAGTATTATCTGATCTAATTTGTCTTCATCAATAGTATAAGGAATGCCATCTCTGTAATAAACTGGGAAAGGCTCACCCCAATAGCGCTGGCGACTGAAAACGGCATCTCGCAACTTATAATTCACCTTCTTTTGTCCGATACGCATAGCTTCTACCTTTTCGATGATGAATTTCTTTGCTTCAGAGACCGATTTTCCATTGAGGTAATCTGAATTAATCATGTTTCCATCTTTTCTGTCGTCAGCGCCCAGATTTATGTCTTGGCCATCGATTATAGGTAAGATCGGGAGGTTGAATTTTTTAGCAAAATCCCAATCGCGTTGGTCCCCAGCAGGCACAGCCATGATCGCACCTGTGCCGTAACCAGCCAATACATAATCGCTGATCCAAATGGGAATTTGTTGTCCGGTTAAGGGGTTTTCAGCATATGCTCCAGTGAAGACTCCAGTCACGTCTTTCACCTCTGCCATGCGTTCTCGCTCAGATCTTGACTTGGCAAAATCAAAGTATTTTTCCACATCCGACTTGAATTCATCCGTTGTAATTTGAGCTACCAGATCGTGTTCTGGTGCAAGAACCATGAACGTAGCTCCAAAAATTGTATCAGGTCGAGTGGTAAATACGCGAAATCGAGCTTCTGAATCGGCTATTTTAAATTCGATTTCTGCGCCCTCGCTTTTTCCAATCCAGTTGCGCTGAATGTCTTTGAGCGAATCGGTCCAATCAATGGTTTCTAAACCCTCCAATAGGCGCTCTGCAAATGCCGTTATACGCAAAGACCATTGCTTCATTTTTCTTTGCTCAACTGGAAATCCTCCCCGTTCACTCACCCCGTTGACCACCTCATCATTGGCTAAAACAGTTCCTAATTCAGCACACCAATTCACCGTAGTTTCAGCCCGGTAGGCGATTCTATAGTTGAGCAGTGTTTCTCTTTTTTCGTGGTCTGAAAATGACTTCCATTGATCGGCAGAAAACGTTTCTACTGGATCAGAAGCTGCATTGACTTTGGCATTTCCGTGGTTTTCAAATTCTGCTATAAGGGTTGAGATAGGTTTAGCCTTATTGTTGTTTCGATCAAACCAGCTGTGAAAAAGTTGAATAAATATCCATTGGGTCCATTTGTAAAATTCGGGCTTAGATGTGTTTACTTCTCGACTCCAGTCAAATGAAAATCCAATGAGGTCAAGTTGTTCTCTGTATCTCTGAATGTTGGCCTTTGTGGTTTTGGCGGGATGCTGTCCAGTTTCTATTGCATACTGTTCTGCCGGTAGGCCAAATGCATCATAACCCATCGGGTGCAGAACATTAAATCCACAATGCCTTTTGTACCTCGCGTAAATGTCACTTGCAATATAACCCAGTGGATGTCCAACATGAAGTCCTGAGCCAGAAGGATAGGGAAACATGTCCAACACATAGTATTTTGGTTTAGACGTGTGGGGTTGTGCTTTGAATGTTTGGTTTTTCGCCCAATAAGCCCGCCACTTGTTTTCAATGACTGAAAATTCGTATTCCATGGATTAAAAATTGAGCGCGAATTTAAGATTAGTGAATCTTTATTCGCGGTAATCTGTATAGTAATACGGTAAAGTTTTAAGAAATTGAAGAAACCCTTAAAAACTTGAGAATAAACAGTGAAAGCCTTTGTGAGAATATCAAACTATGCTGTGAGTATTATCTTTACAAGCCCTAAAATTTCTTATGGGATTGATTTTGAGATAGCATCTCGTTCATAAGCGTGGATGGATGTTCAAAACAGGGGTGCAGAATTCAGGATTGAGATGAAGAATATTATAGAATATTGAGCAATTAGACCTGCTTTGAAGGTGATTCAGGCAGTAGTCTTGTTAGTGTTTTTTGCTTACTCAGGCTAGGCACAAGTGAATATTTCAGGCGTGATAAACCAGAACGCTCGTGTATTGGGTCTCACTCAGCCTGTCGAAATTTTGAATTTTGATGCGGGAGTGGTCGATAATAAATACGTTCAGGTTATCTGGCAGACTTATAGTGAGTCAAATAGCGATCGGTTTTTTGTGGAAAAAAGTTCAAATGGAAGGGATTGGATTTATGTTGGTGAAATTGTTGCAGCGTGCAATTCAAATAGGGCCAAGTATTATGAGCTGTTTGATTCAACGCCTTTCTTTGGAACCTCCTATTATCGACTCCACGAAGTTGATTTTGACGGATCGGTGATAACCACACCCGCTAAAAAAGTGAATTTATGTTCTGACCATAACAATGCTTCTCTTCTGGTTTATCCTAATCCAAATACCGGAACTTTTGAAATTGAATTGTTTTCAGGTTTGGGGGTTTCAGGTGTAGTGGAAGTATGCACTGTGACGGGTACTTCTGTGGGTGTGTGGAACCTTGGTACTACCAGTGTTGATGAGTATTCACTTCAAATTCAAAGTCTTACTGCCGGGCATGACTTAGTGATGTGGCGCCACGAAAATACTGTGATGACCACCAAGGTTATTGTGAACTGATGCCGTGCGAAATAAGGTCTTAACTTTAGCGCCATGATAATTTACAACGTAACGGTTAAGATCGACAACGATATCCATGACGAATGGATGGAATGGATGCTGTCAATTCATATTCCTGAAGTGATGGCAACGCAGAAATTTATTGATCATCAAGTTGCAAAAGTGCTAGTAGATGATGAGGATGGTATGACCTATTCTATTCAATATAAATGTGAGAGCATGGCCAAACTGGAAGACTATTACAGGGAATGTGCACCTGAACTTCAACGCAAGCATGCCGAACGGTATAAGGATAAATTTGTCGCATTCAGAACACTTTTAGAAGTAATCTAAATGGCATCACCTGTTCGCCCTAAGAAACACTTAGGTCAGCACTTTTTGAGGGATGAGAATATTGCTTTGAAGATTGTTGAAGGTCTAGCGCCACTTGATTTTCAATCCTTGCTTGAAGTCGGTCCTGGCGATGGAGTATTGTCCAAATACTTGTTTGAGAAGTACAAAAACCTTGAGCTATTTGATATCGATCAAGAGTCGATCGATTATTTGAAGCGCACTTATCCCATGCATATGGATAAGATTAAATTCCAAGATTTTCTTCAGTGGCAAGTAGAAGGCGATATTGCTGTCATTGGTAATTTCCCTTATAATATTTCAAGCCAAATTGTTTTCAAGATCATCGAAAATAAGCACCATGTAGTAGGCATGGTGGGCATGTTTCAAAAGGAAGTGGCCGAGCGTATAGCATCCAAAAAAGGTAGTCGAGTTTACGGTATAATGAGTGTTTTAACTCAGGCGTATTATGATGTAGAGTACCTCTTTACCGTTGATGCGCAAGCTTTTGAACCACCACCCAAAGTGCAGTCTGGTGTGATAATTTTAAAGCGCAAGGAAAAGCTTCAACTCGACTGTGACGAAAAAGCATTCAAGTCGATTGTAAAAAGGGCATTCAATCAAAGAAGAAAAATGTTGCGTAAATCGCTAAAAGACTTGATTGATGCCGAAAACAGCCAATCTATTGAACACTTCCTTACCATGCGTCCAGAACAATTGGATTTTACTGAATTTGTTGAGCTCACCAACGCTCTAGCTCCACTTAAATAATTATACTTTTGGCTTGATTTAATCAAGTCATGCAGTTCGAATTAACCCGAGAATACCTCACAGATCTCAAAGAAGCTATTGTTCGCAACGATGAGCTCGCTCTTATTGAGCTTGTTCATGAATTGCATCCGGCAGACGTAGCTGAAATTCTTGATGAGCTCGAACTTCAGGAAGCTACGGTGTTGTATAAAGTTCTCGATGCAAATATTGCGTCAGATGTGCTTACACACATGGACGAGGATACGCGCGACCGCTTTTTAGGCTCGCTCTCATCTAAGGAAATTGCAGAACAGCTCATCGATAATCTTGATAGTGATGATGCGGCAGACATGCTGAACCTTTTTGCTCAAGAGCAGAAGGAAGAGATCATCTCGTTGATCGAAGATAGGCAGCAAGCGAGAGACATTGTTGATCTCTTGCATTATGAAGAGGGCACTGCGGGTGCCTTGATGGCGAAAGAGTTGATTCGAGTAAAAGTGAATTGGACGGTATCTACGGCAGTGAAAGAAATGCGTAAGCAAGCCGAAGCCATTGAAAATGTATATACGGTTTATGTAGTTGATGACGAAGAAGTGTTAGTAGGTAGGTTGCCCATAAAAAAAATGCTCTTGACACCACTGAAGACATTAATTTCTGACATCTACGATTCGCAAATCAAGTCAGTAAAGGTTGACGAAGACCAGGAAGAAGTGGCCAGTATGATGGAAAAGTATGACATCGTAGCACTTCCAGTGGTGGATGAACTAGGCCGGTTGCAAGGCCGCATTACCATCGATGACGTTGTAGACGTTATTCGGGAGGAAGCAGAGAAAGACTATGCGTTGGCTTCGGGGATTTCGGGCGATGTAGACTCTACAGATAACGTGATAACCCTTACCAGAGCAAGATTACCTTGGCTGCTCATCGGTCTGCTTGGTGGAATACTTGGTGCGCGTGTTATTGAAATTTATGAGGGCGATTTACAGCTCTATCCTGAGATGGCATTTTTCATTCCATTAATAGCTGCTATGGGCGGAAATGCAGGAGTTCAATCCTCGGCAATCATAGTACAAGGCTTGGCTAGTAAGTCCATGGGGATGACAGGTATTCTATCTAAATTGTGGAAGGAGTTTTCTGTAGGAATGCTGAATGGATTGGTTTGTGCGGCTCTTTTTTTTGTTTACAACATCATTTTTGGAGACACATTGGCTTTGTCATACACGGTGAGCATCGCTCTTTTGAGTGTGATTGTTATAGCGACCCTGTTTGGCACCTTCGTGCCGCTCATTTTGGATAAGTATGATATTGATCCAGCGATCGCTACTGGGCCTTTTATTACTACTGTAAATGATGTGTTGGGATTGTTTATTTACTTTATCATCGGGCATTTGCTCTACATCGCTTAGAACATGAAAATGTTTTTATCGCTGATCTTCTTCTTGATTATTTCAAGTGCGGCTATAGCCCAGGGCAGAAGAATGCCTCCATTCAGTTTCCAGGAGCACAGTATCGTATTTGCCGATGCGAACAGGAGTTATTCACAGGGTGCTCGATTCACCCAAGCTGATACCTTGAATGACGAGGTAATTCTAGCATCACTTGCTAAAATTTTAGAGCTCAATCCTGAATTGAGGATAGAGCTTGTTGGACACACCGCACTGAATGAAAATCCAGTGCTCGGACTAGATAGGGCTCATTATATAAAAAAAAGACTCGTTGGCAATGGGATTGATGAAAACCGTCTTTTGGTTGCAAATGAAGCGCACAATGCACCGCTTTTATCAGATGAGATCATCATGTCTTTACCAAGTAAGATTGAAAAAGATGCTGCCAATGAGCGCAATAGACGGGTCGAAGTAAGAGTTGTTAGTTCCAAAGCAGAATGAAAATCATAGTTGTCGATACAATTCATAGTGCCCTTTACCAGCTTTTGGGCGATAATGACTTCAATTGCATCGATGCCTCGCATATGGATGATACGCAGGTGTACAACTCACTCTTTGATGCCGATGGCTTGGTGCTGAGAAGTCGAATGACGTTGGATCGGCAATTCATAGACAAGTACCCCAAATTAAAATTTATTGGGCGCGTAGGTGCAGGCCTAGAGCACATCGATGTTGATTATGCCACGGAAAAAGGAATTCGTGTTTTAAGTTCGCCAGAGGGAAATCGGCAAGCCGTGGCTGAACATGCTTTAGGATCGCTTTTAACGCTGTTTAACCGCATTCATATTGCAAATGCCGAAGTGCGAAGAGGACAATGGATTCGAAAGGCAAATGAAGGCATTGAACTTCAAGGAAAGACCATCGGAATTATTGGTTTTGGCAATACGGGTGAAGCGTTTTCCAAGGTTGCAAGCGGTTTTCAAACGCGTATTCTCGCGTTTGATAAGTACAAGTCTGGTTTCGGAAATGCGAATGTGAATGAGGTTTCCATGCATGAGCTGTTCGAGCATGCAGACATCGTAAGCTTACACCTGTCATGCAATCAAGAAACCCATTATTTGGTAAATGAGCATTGGCTTTCATCGTTTCTGAAACCCATTTATATCATCAATACTTCACGGGGCAGTATAGTAGATACTTCGGCTTTACTCGAGGCGATTGATTCTGGAAAGGTGCTGGGAGCCTGTTTGGATGTGCTTGAATATGAAACGGAAAACTTAAAAATGCCTCAAATAGACTCTCTTCCTGACTCGGCAAGGAAGTTAATGATGAATGACAAAGTGCTGCTTACTCCGCATATAGCGGGACTTACTAGAGAGTCTTACGAAAAACTTTCGTCCATATTGGCCCAGAAGATCATTGATGCTTTTGGCCCCGCATAAGAATGCGCATCGTGTGCCTGGTTTTTTGTTCAAGCATGACCTCTCTTCCCTTAATGAGCTCCGAGACAATTTGTTCGTTGAAGTGCCGAATGGTCAGGAGTTCAAGACCTTCGTTGTAGAGCACTTTATAGTCTCTTTGCAGGTCATTCACCAGCGCTTGAATTTGCGTTGGTTGGTTGGCTACACTCACCGAGAAACTGATGGCCGAGTTTTGCATGGTTTGAATTTTCAGTCGATGTGCAGCAAAGCGTTTAAAAATATCGCTGATATGTTCTTCAACTATGAATGAGAAATCCCGACTAGAAATGGAAATTAATACTTGGTCAGACTTAAAAATATAGCTTGGAATCTTGCTGTCTTCGCTGGTGTTGTCATCGATCACACTTCCTGGCGCTTCGTGGTCTTTGAAGCTTTTGACAAAAAGAGGAATGTGCTTGTTTTCGAGGGGTTTGATTGTTTTTGGGTGAATGACCGAAGCGCCATAATAGCTCAATTCTACAGCTTCTCTGTATGAAATGTTTTCGAGCAACGAAGTATTGGAAAAGTGCTTAGGGTCGGCATTGAGCATGCCCGGTACATCTTTCCAAATGGTTACCGAAGATGCGGATAGGCAATACGCAAAAATTGCAGCAGAAAAATCTGATCCTTCTCGGCCTAAGGTGGTCATTCTTTTATGTTCTCCACCGCCAATGAATCCTTGCGTGATAACGAATTGTGCATTCTCAGTATTCCAAAAATCTTCTATTCTGGTTTCGGTTTCTTCCCAATTCACTTTTGCGTCACGGTAGTTATTGTCTGTATGAACTAGCTTTCGAGCATCTGCCCAAACAACATTAAGTCCTTCACTTTGAAGGTAGGCTGCTATGATTTTTGTGGAGAGTATTTCTCCGAGTGAAACTATCTGATCGTAAATAAAATCATACTCCGCGTTTTCATCTTGTTCTAAAAACGTGAATGCATAGTGTTGAATTTTATCCAAAGCTTCATAGGCTTCTTGTGCCTCGTTGCCGATTAATAATTCAAGTTGATTTCGATGGAAATCAAAGACTTGAAGAAGCGGTTTTTTCCACTCTTCGTTGGACGTGAACGCCACCACCACGCGCTCTAACCAATTGGTTGTTTTGTCCATGGCCGAAATCACAATGAGCAGTCGGTCTACCTTTTGCCGCTCTATAATTTGCTTGAGATTTTTAACGGCTTGCGCATCTTTTACTGAAGCTCCACCAAATTTGAACACTTTCATAGTCCTCACGATTAATCAAAATAAAGTCTTCCATTGAGCCATTCAGTCGATAGGTCAGCGCCATAGGTTTCATAAAAGCGAATGGCCGGTTCATTCCAATCGAGCACTTGCCAGCCCATGCGTTTCACTCCTTCAGTTTTGGCAATATTCACTACGTAATCAAACAGTGGTTTCCCTATTCCCTTACCACGCATTAATTCTTGAACTACAAAATCTTCCAAATACAAATAGCGACCCTTCCATGTGGAGTATACGAAATAGTAAAGGGCAATTCCAACTACTTTTCCTTCGTATTCAGCAACTGCTAAATGATACAGCGGTTGTTCTCCAAATCCATCTTTCAAAAGAATTTCTTCTGTAACGATCACTTCGTTTTCGGCCTTCTCATAAACGGCTAATTCTTTAATTAAGCCGAGTAATGATGGAACATCATCTGGAGTTCCCTTTCTGATGACAAGTTTTATTGCGTTCATACGGAGGCAAAAATGCTTAATTGATGGAGATCTCCAACTGATCGGTGAATGGTTTTCCCTCTGGGCGCCAAGTTTTGGTTTGAGCCTCTTCATAAGCGTTAAACCCTATTCCATATCTGATCGCTTCAATCCCTCTTTTCTGTTCAGATAATCCTTCGTATTGCCCGTTTTTGAGTCTTGCTGTGTAGGACGCTATTATGGTTTTAGTTGGACTAGCAATGGCGTAAAAAAGCACGTGTCTTCGGCCATTGGCATCTATGCGTTCAATGTAGTTTGGATGCAAGGTGTCTAAAGGAGCATAATTGAAAAATACTGTATCCTGGTCTACATTTCCAAGATTAATAGTGAGGTTTAAGTTCATCTCTTGCGTTGTATAAATCTGCAAGTCGGAGATGTTTCTATTAGACGGAAAACATGAAAATAAAATCTCGTTTCCTGCTCTCATATGCAGCCCTTCTGCAAATTCTTCTCCGCACGTGTCAGCACCTACTACCTTGTTGTTTGTCTTGTAAGTGAATGAGAAGAATCCGTTTTCATCGGTTGTATCAGAGTCAAGATTTACGAAATCTACAAATTGATCATCTACGTTAGGTCTCCGAACGTAATCAATTGCTAATACAACTATTTGATTTGCCAGTGCAGAGTCTTCATCAAACATCAAATTTCCGAAAACTACGATATCATTCGCAAACTCAAATTCATTGAACTCTTCTTCGCATGAAGAAAAGTTTACAATTACTGCAATTGCTATGGCAAAGAGTATTGGCTGAAGGAATGATCTGCTCACCTTTTAATAACTTGTTCGGGGCGTTTTGGTTGGTAAACAAAGATGTGTATTAATTTTTTTTCATTACAATTTTCCACATTCCTCTCACTTGATTTTCTGAATAACCTGTGGCTTGATCTTCAGGATACAGAGTGTTGATACGCGATAAAACTTCGGGCTTTATTTGCTCCTTCTCTCCATGGCATTGTATGCAAAGTTTATTCGTGGCGATGGGCGAATAGAACACATATTCGTTCCCCGAGACGTTCACAATCGGTTCAATTTCTTCTCCTTTTTCGATGCTTTCTTTGAAGGAGTTGATGTAATCGATTTCTTCTTGACTGGCTCTGTTTTTTGGGTTGCGTGCTCTGTCGCTTACCCTTTGAATACTTATGACACCCATCTCATTGGTCATGCTATCGGTGATGCTAATGGCATGTACATTGCAGAAAGAAATTGCGCCTTCTGTGCCTTTATTTTTAATGGCGGCTATAAGGTTTTTTCCCAGATTGGCTTTGGTGGCTTTTGAAGCAAATTTTGCTCTGTGTAGAGGATCTTTGATCACATTGTTCATTCCTTCTTGATTTGTCCCTGCAGGATGCGTGAAGTCGCCCTCGTAGATGTAATCGGTAATTGTTTGCAAGTCCTTTTTGTTGTAGGACATTTGAGGCATTACACCAAACTTTTGAATGGCCTCGATCATTAAGGCATTTTCTTCATTGGGATTATTCGTAAACTCAACGATAGCTTCTACGAATTTTTCCTTATTGGAAAACTCCATTTTGTAACGCCTCTGGATTGCAAATACAGGTGGTGCAATGCGGCTTTCTTCAGTGGCATTGTTATTATGGCAAGAAAAACAATAGGCCATGAAGAGGTTTTCTCCTGGATGCGGTTCTTCGGTAATTCCTTTGGTCGCAGCTTTTTCAATTTTATAGTCGGTATTCTTAGAATTACAGGACACTAGCATGAATAGTGTAAATAAAGATGTAAGGATGAGCGCGGTTCTCATGGATTGTTATTTGAGATCAAATGTATCATCATCAATGAGATGCATTCGTGACATTCAATACAGAAAATAGAAATGTTAGAAGCAGAAGTGATTGCCATTTTTGTTTGACTGAAAGCCGTGCTTGTGATTAAGCTTATGACCATTAATATTTTTATTGCCTTCATTGTTTTTGTTTGATGTTACAAATGTGATGGGCTTTGAGCGCCCATTTCATGTTCGGCATCACGGTGAAATGCGACATTTGTCACATTGAATGATTGATACTCATGTCTTATTTATTGTGGTAGAAAGGAATAGCTTACTTAACATTGTAGCAGATATTTGAATACTGTGGAAAATACCCTAGAATATGCCCTGGACTGCGATGCGAAGGATGAGCTAGCTTCGTTCAGAACTCTTTTTTATCATCCTGAATTGAATGGCAAACAAGCCATTTATTTTGCTGGAAACAGCTTGGGTCTTCAACCAAAATCAGCCGAATTTTATTTGAAACAAGAGTTAGAAGACTGGCGGAAATTTGGTGTTGAAGGCCATTTTGAAGCAAGGCGTCCTTGGTATTCTTACCATGAGTTTTTCTCCAAAGCCATGGCCGAGATAGCTGGGGCGAAGGAGACTGAGGTAGTGTCCATGGGGTCACTTACGGCAAATATTCATAGCCTCATGGCCAGCTTCTATAAGCCCACAAAAACACGTTATAAGATTTTATGTGAGAAAAAGGCATTTCCTTCCGATACTTATGCCATGCAGGCTCAAGCTAAATTGCACGGGTTTGAAATCGATGACGCCATTGTTGAGATTGGTCCAAAACAAGGATCAGATATAATCACAGAGGACTCCATCATCGAGAAGATCTATGAGTTGGGCGACTCTTTAGCAACGGTAATGATAGGCGGTGTCAACTATTATAGTGGGCAAGTGTTTGACATGGCAATGATCACTGATGCGGCACATAAGGTAGGAGCATATTGCGGATTTGACCTAGCGCATGGCATGGGAAACATTGAAGTAAAGCTGCACGAAAGGCAAGTAGACTTTGCGGCATGGTGCACGTATAAATACTTGAATGGAGGTCCGGGATCAGTGGGCGGGTTGTTCGTTCATGAAAACCACCATAAACGCAAGCTTCCAATCTTAGCAGGATGGTGGGGGCACGATAAGAAAACGCGTTTTAAAATGGAGCCGGAATTTGTGCCTATGCAGAGTGCAGAAGCTTGGCAAATGAGCAATGCTCCGGTATTTAATATGGCGATATACCTTGCCTCGTTGGAGATTTTTCAAAAGGCTACTATGCCGAGATTGTGGACCAAAAGTAGACCGTTAACCGACTATTTGGAGTTTGTGGTCAACCATGTTGCTAATGAAACTGGCGCTGATCTGGAGATCATCACTCCGAAAGAACACCATCGCAGGGGCTGTCAGTTAAGTGTTGTAGCGCACGGCTACGGACGTAAGTTATTCGATAAGATTACTGAAGAAGGCGTAATAGCGGATTGGCGTGAACCGAATGTAATTCGGATGGCTCCGGTTCCGCTTTATAACTCCTATGAAGACATTTACAGGTTTGGTCAAATATTGAAAAAAGCGCTTTCAGCTTAAATGAATATAGAATGAAAGAAGTAACGATTGTTGGAGCAGGGTTGGTGGGCTCACTTTGGGCGGTATATCTGTCTAAGGCAGGTTATAAGGTTCAAATTTTTGAGCGTAGATCTGATATTAGAAAGGCAGAGATATCTGCAGGTAAATCCATTAACCTCGCCTTGTCTGATCGCGGTTGGAAAGCGTTGAAAGGCGCTGGTGTTGATCACCTTATTCGTGAAATTGCTATTCCAATGCCTGGAAGAATCATGCATGATTTGGAGGGAAATCTGACTTATCAACCATATGGCAAAGAAGGGCAAGCTATCAATTCAGTGTCGCGTGGTGGCGTGAATGCACGCATGATGGATATTGCGGAGCAAGTGGGGAATGCAAAAATCACCTACAACACCAAATGTTTGGGTGCCGATATGAAGGCGGGTATTTGCTTTTTCGAAAACAGCGAGACAGGTGAGAAATTTGAAGTAAAAAGCGACTTGATATTTGCTTGCGATGGCGCGTTTTCAGCGATTCGCTACAATTCGATGCAAAAGTTGGATCGTTTCAATTATAGCCAAACGTATATCGAAGATGGCTACCGTGAGATTCTTTTGCCTGCCAATGAGGATGGCAGCTATAAACTAGAAAAGAACGCTTTGCACATATGGCCAAGAGGCCGTTTTATGATGATTGCCCTTCCCAATGAAGATGGCTCGTTTACATGCACCTTGTTCATGCCATTTGATGGGGAAAAAAGCTTCAGCAAATTGACATCGAAAGAGGCCGTCAACGACTTTTTCAAAACCACTTTTCCTGATTTCTACGAAATGATGCCCAACATTGCCGATGCATGGGAGGATCATCCTTTAGCTTCATTGGCCATTACGCGATGTTATCCTTGGCATCACGGGAAGGTTGCCCTAATGGGCGATGCAGCGCATGCCACTGTTCCTTTTTACGGACAAGGCATGAATGCGGGGTTTGAAGATTGCACGGTGATGAATGATCTAATGCTCAAGCATAACCACGATTGGGATAAAATATTTGCTGAGTATAGTGTAGTGAGAAAACCTGATGGAGATGGTTTGCAAGATTTGTCATTGCACAACTATCATGTTATGCGTGATTATGTGGCAGACCCTAAATTCTTATTGCAGAAGAAAATCGAAGCCCGATTTGCAGAGAAATATCCCGATAAGTGGATGCCATTGTATAGTATGACCACGTTCTCTGACATACGTTACTCCGTTGCTTGGAAAGAAGGACAGCGTCAGCAAAAAATCATGGACGAAGTAATGGCTGATCCAGATATCGAGTCTAATTGGGATTCGAAAGAGGTGGAGGACCAAATTCTCAGTCTAATCTCTTAAGTGCTCCAAGTCTCTTGGATGCTATTTACTCATCTTGGTTTGCACTATTGCAAGCGAGAGCGATATAAAGCAAAATGCAGATTCGATGGTTAACCACTGGGTGCCAAAACCTCCGAGTGGACCATCAACGATGAGCGTAATGACGCGTGAAATCGCATAAAGGCCCCAAACATGCTTAGGAACGTTAACGCCATTGTCAGGTTTCTCATTAAGAGGTATGCCGATGAAAAGGTTATTGCCAAACCGACTCCACCGTATATTCCGCGAATCGAACTTATAGAATCAGTGTTTGGAAGTGAAACGTGAACCAAGTCCATTGTTCCTTGTGGGTTGATCATTGAAACAATTGAAACATAGGCTATGCTGAGAATTGATATTCCTACAAAGCCCAATGAACTGATGTGAATTGCTTTTTTTCATGCTTTTGTATTCGGGAACAAATGGAATGAAAGTGGAAGCAATAGATCTTGAGGGAAATCAAGATTTTGAAAATGCACTCAACATATTACACCTTGTGAAGTGTGTTCAGAATGTTCGACTTCTCCGCCACTTACTTCAATTCTTGTTTAAATGAAATTCCTTCATTCCATAAATCTTGCTGGATTCTAGTAAAGGCGCCTGGTCCAATGCCTCTCAAAGCTTTGATTTCAGATTTTGTAAAGCGCGAAAGATCGTTGAGAATATATACCCCTTTATTTCTTAGCGCATCTTTAGCGGGTTTGGCCAAATACTTTGGGAATACATGGTTGATTTCTTTCAACAGAACTAGTTTTCAGGATAATCATTATCAACCCAGCATTGTATGCTATTGATTTGGCTTTGCGATAGTTTCCCACCTCTAGGCATGGTTTGGTTTTTAAGCACTACACTTTCAAATTCACCATTATTGATGATTCCTTGAAGGCCGCTGTAGGAAGCGTATGAAGGATGGCAACTGCCGGTACATTCTGCAGTTAATATTCCCCCAATTTCATTGTCGTAGGTGGGTTCACTTCCATCACACATAGGATCTTGCTTTGCGCAACTGAGAATGAATATGGTAGCCATGATTAATGTGGCTAGAACGATGCTTTTGTTTTTCATGAGCGTGAAATTATAGCATGAAAGTAATTACTGCTCCTAGAGTAATTCTTCACTATTCCTTAAAAACGTCTTAAATAAAAGAGTGGTTGCAGCCTAAGGGCTAACCAGGTTGATGCTCACATTGAAATAAAAAGGATTGCCCAAGGTGTTTTGCATTGCAAGCGGTTGATCTCCGAAAAATCCACGATAGAAGTCGGTACCATTCGGAACTTCATCAATGTTATACGAGTAGTTGACGCGATAGCCAGCCTGCGCAGATAGCCAAAAGAATCCAATGAGCTGACGCGCGTAAATAAACCTAAATCTCAATTCACCTCTTCTGATTTCCAAATCATCCTTTTTCCCATCAAAAGGATCAACAAAGGCACTGTTTTGGTTTCCCACTTTGTAGCTATTGCCTTCCAATTCAAACCCTACAAATAGCATGTTTCTTGGGTTAAGCGTATAGCGAAGGTGACCTCGAGCCGGAAATAAAATCTCAGTGCCCCATGTATTGCTCACTGATGTCCAATTGTAAAGAATAACAGGAATATAGTTGAGCTCACCTGCTCTGTAAGTGCGAGAAACACCAATTGCCCATTGCTTATAATCGCTTGGTCTCTTGCCCCATAAAGCAGCGATAGAGTAGCGGTTGTATTTCAGTCGTTGAAAATCAGGAATATCGAAATCTCCATTCATGTCGGCACTTCCTTGAAATAGCAGAAAGCTGGTTTCATTTAAAGGTTTGAAGACAGTCGAATTAAGGCCTACGGTTCTCAGATTGTTATTGGCCAAGGTAGTCAAAAGAGGATGCGTAAGTGAGGCCGGATCGTCAAACTCATAATTCACATCCCAAAATCGGGCGCCAAGCTGAACAATTAGACTGTTTTTTGAAATTACCGGGATATTGGCGTCAAACCGGGTTCCGTGAACTGCATTTAGTTTTGCCTTTTCTTCAGTAGCAGTGAGGTATGCGCCTGCTGTGATATCATGTCCGCCTTGATAATCGTAACCAAGCGAAATAAGTTTCGCAGGACTCAATCCTTTGATTTTTGCATTTGCAAATCGCTTTGCCGTGCCGTCAACAAACTCAAGGTCGTCATACATGTTGTAATCTTCCTCGTCCTCTTCAACCAATGTTGAGTCTGCTTGAGCAGCCAATTCTAACGGAAAAGAAAATAGGATGGCCACGCAAAACGCCATGAAGTAATGCAGGGTAAATGGACTTCTCACGGTTGTTGGTTTTTATTTCTTTTTCGGCATTTGCAAACGTTTCCAAACATCGGTTCTTCCAAGCGCAGAAACACCAATAAATCCGCGTATATCAAGGGTGTTTTCGTCTTTCATTTTAATAGTGCAGCTATAGGTATTCCCATTTTCTGGATCATAAATGGTTCCTTCGTTCCACTCATTTTCGCCTGCATATACGAAGTCCTTCAATATTCGATAACCCTTTAAAGGTTGAGTCCTCATGCTTTCGTCAGGATTGTTTCTATCTACCTTGGGTTGCCCATTTTCTGGATCGTTTGGTTCTTTCAGCCAAACTATTTTCCCGTAATATTTAGAACCAATTTTCTCGACTTTAACCTTGGCTTTTCCATGACTCGGTTCCCACACACCAATGAGCTTATCGCCTTCTTCTTGGGCAAAACTCAACATAGACGAAAGTGAAAAAACGAAAAGAAATAAGACTGCTTTGAGTGTATTCATAATAGTTTATTTGTATTCAACGAGTAGTTCAAGTTCTAGTAAAATGCTCATGGCATCATCGTAGTTGTCTTCTTTAAAATCCAAATCTAACAAGTAAGTAAATGCTGATTCCTTAAAAACATCGGTCAATTCAGCTTCTTCGCTTGCCGATAGGGCAATAGCACCTGAAGAATTTTCAGGTATAGGGTTGAGTATGGCGATGCTGGTCATCGGAGCATTATCCGCAACTACTTGCAGAGAAGCGCTGTTGAATTGGTTGAAGTCTATCTGAGTTCCTTCAGGTGATTGCATGGATGCCTTTTGCAGTTTGACCGACTTCATGGTTTCATTGTTGAGTGCTTTTTCGCTAATGAGCGTTGATAGATCGACCTTGTATTCGCTGAAGAAGCTGTTCGATCCTGAAAAATAAGGACCTTCTGAAGTCACTGTTATTTGCATGCTCACTTGCTCCGTTTTGCTGGAGCTGCATGATTGAAGTATAAAGAAAATAGAGAAAAATGATGTCAAAGCAAGAGTTCGAAGTGTGATGTGAAGTAGAGTCATCTTGGTGTTAATTAGGCCGCTAAAAGTAGATGGACAAAGCATGTGGCGATGGTTTAAGGGATATATACTTTTTATTTGACTCATAATTTCAGGTTATGAATGACTTTTGAAGCATAAAGATAAGTCAATGGTTTAGAAAGCGGGACACTAATCGATATTACATTAAAATGTGGTTTACGGCCTGAATAGAAGGTGGAAGATCAGCTTCTCACAGTATTTCTCGCAGGTCGATTTCTCCGGCATTGATGCTGCCATAAAAGAGCAAATCGGCCATGGTTAGAAATATTCCAGCGCCCAAGAGTGCGACACGTTTGTTGAGGTAATCTTTTCCAATAAAGTAAATGATGTAGGCGGTGAGCAGAAGGGATGAAATGCCCGGAAACCTTAAGGCGAATTCATTGATTGTTCCAAATAAACTAAACGAAGCACCAATGACCCAAATGTAAAAGGGGGGCTTGTTGTAATACAAGTAACCCTATTGATATGGCACGATCCAATTCTCGTTCTGCATCATTTCGAACGTGACGATCGCTCTTCTGCCCTCTGCTGCTCTAATTTCAAGCACATGGTTGAAGCCAAGTAGACAATCCGCCAATAGCAACAAAGCAATGTAGGGATGGTATTTTCTGATAAAATCGATGAACTTAATTGACGTCATGAAACAGTTCGCTAGGGTGAAGTTTAACTGTGTAAATACCCAATTATTCTGATCATTTTCATTGGCTTCCTTCGCTCACAGTCGATTTAACCCATGTATTGTTTAAAGATCTATTCTAGAGAAAGGAAGCGCAATAATGCTTGCTGTAGTTTTGGTCTATGAGACTGATATTGATTGTGGTATTCATTTCGAGCTTATCCATTGGCGATGTATACGCTCAAAAACGCAAGAACAAACCTGTTTCTTTTCAGAAGCACTATAACGAGGTTCTACCAAAAGCACCTCAATATAAAATGAGTGGCTGGTTTTTCGCCCCGGGGACTACTTACATGATGACCTCTTTCATATATCAAAACCGCACCTACGATGAAACTAGAACGCAGAAGTATGATGCCCGAACTCGTGGATTAGGAAGACCTGGTATTTATGCTGAAATCGGCCGTTACAAAATGCTTCAGTATTGGCGTTTTTTTAAGTTCATGGGCTATGGCGTTTCCTACAAAGGCTTAAGAGGCAGTGAAAAGGCAAATGGACAATTGGTGTCTATTCCCTCTGAGGCTCCACTTTCTGAATTGGAGCAAACCCAGGGCACTTTTGACTTTCATTATGCAGAATGCTTTGTAAACTTCAATCATATTTGGCGAATCAGCAAGTATAATTTTATCCAGCATTCATGGGGAGCCAACGCTGGCTATGCTTTTATGGCAAATCAGGGTGGTACAACAATATCTCCAGTTGGCAACGAAAATCCTGGTCGAATAGCAGCGCAATTGCACTATAAACTCGGTTTTGGAATAAAAATGCGCGGAGATTGGTTGATTATTCCTGCCTTGGAAACACCTATACTCAATGCATGGCCCTTTGAAAATGGTCGGTCTTCGTATGGCTTTTTTGCAAGCCGATACAGACCTGTTATTTTCAGCATTCGTTTCATGTTTATGCGCCCAGCAAATACTCTGGATTGTAATCCGGTGAGGACACGTGAAGGCTTAAAAATGCCAACCGACATGGACAAACAAAACCAAATGGATGGTGTGAAGTAGGGCGCTTGTTGCTTGTTCAGCTTTCTTGCCAGCCCTCTCGCTTGTGTGTTCCATCACAGTAGGGTTTGTTAATTGACAGACCACATCTGCATAATGCTGTAATTCGCTCTCTTTTTCTACGGCTCCATTTGAATGCGTGATTTCAATTTCTCCATGCACTAGCACTGGACCATTCGGAATTACTTCTATTTTGGTTAGTTTGCTTACATCTAAAGCGGCTGACTTTCCTTCGCTGTTTTTGTAATAGGATAAAGCACCTGAAGGCATTGATCTATTTGCTTCATGCTCTCTTCAGAGCTGGCGCCTTCTGCATTGATCCATGGTTTTTCTTTGGGCTTTAATACAGGACTCAATCCTCTCTAGCATTTTTCTGAGTGAATGCAGGTGTATGGTTTCCACACTGCGGTAATTTCTCCGTTGGTGTATTCTTTCGAGATGTTGGCGCTCATAATTGTTCTAGTCTTTGATTGGGAGATGGAATGTAGTGGTTTCGTGAGTACCACCAAATTTTCAAAGGGTTAAGAATACGTTTTTTAAAATACTTACTTCTTCGCTGTAGCCCCGCATTTTTATCTGTGTTGTAGGCCGTACGATTGGCGTGAGGAAATGGTGTTGAGGGAACGGGTTCGCCTAAAAAAGTGCAAAGGGCATCCCAATTTTCAATGTTGGTCACGTCAATAATCAGCAAGTCATCGGGTCGATCTTTGAAGTATTCCATTACGCTTTCTCTGTGTTTATTGAATACACTGAGCGCATGTCCTTTATCATTTTTCGGCAATGCTTTTCCTCGGCCGAATAACCATTCGTGCATTGGGCTCCGCAAATCTCCGATATGGTAAGAAACACTATTGTACCATTTCTCAGGGTCACGCACGGTCAATATAAACTTACTTTCAGGGTAGAGTTTATCCAGATTTTTATAAATCAGCGGGATGGGATTGTCCTCTACAGCGTCCCATGCATCCATTTTTTGATGAATACCCGTCCAGTCATTTTTGACAATCAGTTTCAACCATTTCCATGAGTCATGACTAACGCGGTATCCTAAAATTGAAAGGGCACGATTAAGTGTAGTCGTGCCCGTTTTCATAAATCCGATGCAAAATACTTTATGTGGTTTCGTTGAAGACATTGCCTCAAACGAAAGTAGTGGCATTATGCTATTTCCATTGGAACTTCCATTAAAAGAAGTTCAGCATCGGTGGTGGATTCAATTTTTAGTGAATTTGTATTCCAAATCCCCAAGCCATCTCGGCTGTTCAAATCTTGTCCATTAATGTTTATCGATCCTTTTAAAACAAAGGCATACGCACCATTGCCCGATTTTTTGATGTCGTAGGTCGTGGAGAATCCTTTGTCAAAATCGCCCATATGAAACCAAGCATCTTGGTGAATCCACACGCCTTCATCATCTGGAAATGGCGACAGAACTTGTTGCAGTTTATTGTGACGGTCGGCTTTCGGAAATGACATTTGATCGTAACGAGGAGTTACACCTTTTTTCTTGGGGAATAACCAAATCTGAAGAAATTTTACTGCCTTGTCTTTGTTTTTATTGTATTCGCTGTGCTGTACTCCGGTGCCTGCGCTCATTACTTGCACATCGCCTTGCTTTATAACACCTACATTGCCCATGCTGTCTTTATGCTCAAGATCTCCTTCTAATGGAATCGAGATAATTTCCATGTTGTTGTGCGGATGCGTGCCAAAGCCCATTCCTGGCTCTACATGATCATCGTTCAACACGCGCAATACACCAAAATGCATGCGTTCTGGATTATGATAATTGGCAAAGCTGAATGTGTGGTTGGAATTCAACCAACCGTGATTGGCGTTTCCACGCGTGTTAGCGCGGTGTAAAATCATATTTTCCATGACTTTAGAGGGTTTGTTTGGTAAATGATTGTATCCAACCCTGTCGACCTCAGCGTTGAATGTTGATTTTTCAAAATCTGAGGATTCTAGGCCGCTCGCAACGAGCTTACTCGCTGCTATACCTCCTACAATCCCCAGGGCCGATTTTTTTAGAAATTCAGTGCGTTTCATAAATTGTATTATTTGTGCAGTATGTCTTGTGTTTCTGGGTTTTTCTCAATAATTGCTTTGGTAAACGGGCACAACGGAAGAACTTTTTGATTGTTTTTTCTGGCCCATCTACCATTTCCATTACGATGCGTTTTCCGGCACCAGTGCCCTTGGCTCTTGGGTCAACAGCTGTATGGTCAACAATGATGTTGTTTGGGTCTAAACGTGAGTAGGTCATGCGAGCAAGGCAAACATCGTCTTGCCACATTTCGATGAGCCCTTTAGCGTTTTCTTCACTATATCTGAATTCAAATTCCATGATTAAAGCTGTTCTGTGATTTCACTGACTGACTTTCTTGATCGAGGAGCAATTTCTCGACTCTTAAATGGCTCTTCCAATTTCTCAGGAGAATCGAGGTATCCAATAACGATAAAGCAAGCTGGTTCCCACTCTTCGCTGTCAATTTCGAAAGCTTCTAAAGTTTCCTTGAAATGAAAACCTCCCATCATATGACCATAAATGTCAAGAGCTGCAGCCTCCAACAGAAGCGTAGTATTGGCGGCTCCTACATCGTGCATGGCATGCCTGTTGACGTTGCCGTTGGCAAATTTCTTTTTTGCCAATGCAAGCATTAGAACTGCACCATTTTCAGCCCAAACCTTATTTCCCCCCATGAGGCAACTGGCCATTTTTTCAAACCCAGCGGTTCCCTTGTGAGCATAGATATATTTCCATGGTTGTTCGTTCATACTGCTAGCGGTCCATGAAGTAGCTTCAAAAAGATGTTCTACTGTTTCTTCAGCGATGGTCTTGTCAGCAAATGATCGCGCACTCCACCGTTTTGTGATCAATTCAGAGATGGGGTATTTTGTTTCGGGTGTTTTAGGATGCTTCATATTCTTCTATTCAGGTACAAATATATACTAATACAATTAATGTATGTACATATAATAGGACAAATGTTCTGATTCAGAAGCTTTAAACGAATTAAGAAATGGTTTGTTCTGACTTTCCAGTATCTGCAGGGTCCTCTATTGAAGACTTTTCTGATGGCTTACCCAACATTTCGAGTACTTCGTCATCCAAGTCTTTGCTATCGGCCTTTATCATGGCCCAAGTCATTACCAAAGCAGTTGAGATAATCACAAAGAGCAGCACGCCATTGTCAAAAGATTTCACTTGCAGTTCGGCAGGAATGGCGAAGAACAATAAAACCGTAATTAATCCGCGAGGAGCGATGTAAACTTCAGGTAAAATGTCCTTTCCTAAAAACAGCTGAAACAGCAAAAACCGGAGGCCGTAAATCGATGCCAAGATCAGTGCTGAAATCAAAATTACCTTCACGCTCAGCAAGGAACTAAGCATGATGGTTACACCGAAAATGATGAAGAAAAATGTACGTACAATAAACGCAGTTTCACCGGTAACAATGTGCAATTCATGAAACAATGATTTGATGCTTTCTTCCTTGTGAATACGTTTCAAAAAGCCAGGAAAGAAAAGCTTTGAATTACTGATGACCAATCCAAAAACTAAGATGATGATCAAACTGGAAAGGTGCAACTGTTTTCCAATGGCATAAAGCAATATAAGAATGGCAATGAGTAAAAAGGTCTTGATCTGTGTTTTGATGTTTTGAAACACATAGATCAATCCGTAGGCAGCAACAATGCTCACCACAATGGTAATGATGAGGTTTAGGAAAAATCCGCCTACTGCATCACCACTCGATCCGGGCTCGGTCAACGAGATCAGGAAATAGAAGAACATTATACCTAGAATGTCGCTAAAAGTGCTTTCATAAATGCAGAACTCCTTTTTCTTCTGGGGTAAGAATCCGACTGAAGGAATGATGATGGCGCTGCTTAAAATGGATAGCGGCACGGCATAAATCATGGCAGTGAGCCACGAAAAATCAGGTAAAATAAGCATGATAATAAAGGCCGCGACAGCCGATGAAATGACCAACCCCACCAGTGCGATCAAAAAGGACTTGCCAATCAGTGGCATTTTTTCGTGTTCCAATTTAAGGTCGAGCGCTGCTTCTAAAACAATCATGATCAAACCAATAATCCCCAATATTTCGAGGTATGGAATCCAATCAATGCGACCTACTTGAAAGTAGTCCATAGCTTGTTTGATGATGATGCCTGTAATGATTAAAAGAAGAACCGAAGGAACGTTAAAACGTTTCGCGATGAGGTTGTAGAAATAGGAAATGATAACGATCACCGATGCGGCAATCACAAGTGTATATGCACTCATTCGCTTAGTTTAGATTTTAGACCGAGCGGGAAAGGTATAAAAATAGGATGCTAGAAAGCGTTGTGAAATCTAGTTGACCTGAAATACCAACTTTAATCTGTCTGTTTTGGTGCGTGCTTTCAGCCAGTTTTCCAATCGACCACTTTCGTCTTTTGAAGGTCTTTTCTTAAACTGCACATAGGCAAAGGTTACGGTGTCTACATGCAAACTATCCATGCTTACCACCGGATTGCGCATTAGTGTAAATTCCAATACATCTTCATGCTGGGCCTTTAGTTCGGCAGAAATATCTGTCACAGGAAGCTCTCTAGATCTGAATCGATAGATTTCGTTTTCTAGCAATTTGATCTGTTCGTCTTTCGACTGCAACACTTCTTCATTGCGTTTGTACAAGTCTTCGATAATTCCAGTTTTCAGGTTTTGATTCATTAGCTGAACCGTTTCCATGTCCAGTCCTTTTTCACCAATAGCACCCTGACGAATAATCAATTCAGCATCGGCTAGTCTTTCATTTTGTTTCATTTTGTTTTTCAAAAGACTTATAGTTTCTTCGGGTATTGGTTGCCCGATCAATGCCAATTCAATGCGTTTAATTTCACCATCAGAGACCACATTTTTACTGATTACTTGAGCATTGTCAAACACGCAGTTTTCCGTAATAAAAATGGCTGCCTCTCTTTCAAATACGCTGTTTTTTACCAAATTGAAGGCGATCCAAAAGCTCGGTAGCGTAACTAAAATGACAATCGCTGCAATCCATCGCTTCACACGCTGCTCACGCACTGTATCCACAAACGACATTGTCGGATAGCGCAAGAACCGAACGATAATGATGGTAGAAAGACTAATAAAAACTGAGTTGATAGTAAATAAATAAAAAGCACCAGCGAAATAGGCCAGATTTCCAGTGGCTAAACCATAACCTGCTGTGCAGAGTGGCGGCATAAGTGCAGTAGCAATGGCAACTCCAGGAATCGCATTACTTTTTTCCCTTCTAGATCCCGCCACGATTCCAGCCAAGCCGCCAAACAAGGCTATCATAACATCCCAAATGGTAGGTGTGGTTCGTGCTAAAAGTTCACTTTGGGCATCGCTCAGAGGAGTGATAAAGAAATAGAGTGTGCTCGTTACAACGGATATCCCCACCATGATTCCAAGGTTCTTGGCTGCTTTTTTAATCAGTCCAAAATCGTTTGTTCCAACGCCCATTCCCAATCCCATAATCGGACCCATCAGAGGAGAAATAAGCATCGCACCAATAATCACGGCTGCCGAGTTCATGTTCAAACCGATGGAGGCAATGAGGATGGCGAAGATTAAAATCCAAATATTGGTACCCTTGAATTCTACACCTTTTTTGATGTATTCGATGGTCTCTAAAGGGTCGGCATTGTCTTCTTCTAAGCTCAATCGATGGCGAAGGAAGACTAGGAATTCTTTAACGATTCGCCTGACATTGATGCGCGGCTCTGAAGGTGTTTGGTTGCTTGTGGAAGGCTGCATGCTCGGCTTGTCTTCTTGATTCATAGGTGTCAATTTCTAGGCGAAAGGTGCGAAAACATTTTGATTCAAAACGAAAGCAATCTCAACTTTAATCGCTTTTTAATTCGATGATTGATGAAGGAATCTCCGTATCATCTCTGCCCTTTGAAACCGCTTTTGAATAGTATATTTGGCCGTGTTATAGAACATAGATATGAGTGATACAGCGAAAGTGGAGAAAGTGAAGTTGCCATTAGAGAAGAAAACCTTGCTCAAGGCTTGGGAGCTTATGTGCACAGCTAAGCGTATGAGCAATCTTTACAATGAGAATATTCAGCTTACCTCGAAATATGTGCATGCCACAAGTCGGGGACATGAGGCTGCTCAGTTGGCTTTGGCGCTTCAATTGAAACCACAAGATTTTGTCGCTCCATATTACCGCGATGATTCTATTTTGTTGGGTATTGGAATGAAGCCGTACGATTTAATGCTTCAGCTTTTTGCCAAAAGAGACGACCCATTTTCGGGAGGTAGAACGTATTATAGTCATCCTTCCTTAAACGATCCTGATAAGCCAAAAATTCCGCATCAGTCTTCTGCTACAGGTATGCAAGCAATCCCAACTACGGGTGTTGGCATGGGTATTCAATACAAAGAAAAACAAGGGTTGGCCAAAGACTATAAAGGCGAGAATCCTGTGGTGGTTTGCTCTTTAGGTGATGCCTCTATCACAGAAGGAGAGGTGGCAGAAGCTTTCCAAATGGCGGTGTTGAAGCAGCTCCCGATGTTGTATTTCATTCAAGACAACGAGTGGGATATTTCGGCCAGCGCAGATGAAATTAGAGCCGGTGATGCAACACACTATGCACAAGGATTCAAGGGATTGGAAGTAATTACGGTTGAGAAAGGTCATGACTTTATTGATTGTTACAATGCCCTGAATAAGGCTATTACCACCATTCGAAAAGAGCGCAGGCCATTTTTGGTTCACTTGAAGGTGCCGTTGTTGAGTCACCATACTTCCGGTGTGCGAATGGAATGGTATCGCGATGATTTGGATGACGATAAAAAGCGCGATCCCTATCCTTATTTTAAGAATCAACTTTTGGGTTTCGAAATTAAAAGTGAAGAACTCGAACGGTTGGAGATGGATGCGATTGAGGTAGTTGAGAAAGATTTTAAGCGTGCGCAAAAGGCCGAAGATCCAAGGCCTGAAGATTTGTTGACGCACATGTATGCACCAACGCCAATTACCGAAGAAAAAGGTGAGCGTGATCCGAAAGGAAAGGAGAAAACAGTAATGGTAGACAGCGCCCTATTTGCAGTTCGCGAGCTGTTAGAGAAACATCCTGAAGCATTGCTTTACGGGCAGGATGTGGGGCATCGTTTAGGTGGGGTTTTTCGTGAGGCGGCCACTTTGGCCCAGCAATTTGGCAAAGACCGTGTATTCAATACGCCTATTCAAGAAGCATTTATCATTGGTTCTACCGTGGGCATGAGCGCTGTCGGATTAAAGCCAATTGTTGAAGTGCAATTTGCAGACTACATCTGGCCAGGATTGAATCAGCTGTTTACTGAAGTAAGCAGAAGCTACTATTTGAGCAACGGTAAATGGCCGGTAAGTTGCGTGATTCGTGTGCCAATTGGTGCTTATGGAAGTGGAGGTCCTTACCATAGTTCTTCCGTGGAAAGCATTTTATCCAATATCCGAGGAATCAAGGTGGCTTATCCAAGTACAGGTGCCGATTTGAAGGGATTGTTGAAAGCGGCTTACTACGATCCAAATCCTTGTGTGTTGCTGGAGCATAAGGGATTGTACTGGTCAAAAATAAAGGGAACAGAAGGAGCGAAAACCACGGAGCCCAGTGAAGATTATGTGGTTCCATTTGGCAAGGCACGTATCGTTCAAGAGGCAGACCAAGAAAAAATTGACAAAGGCGAAAGCTGCGTGATCATTACCTATGGCCGTGGGGTATATTGGAGCGAATCGGCTGCCAAGCATTTCCTTGGTCAAGTAGAAATTTTGGATTTACGCTCTATCCAGCCAGTGGATGCTGAAGCCATATTTGGTGCCACCAAAAAGCACAATAAAGTAATCGTAGTGACCGAAGAGCCCAGAGGAAGTTCTTTTGCTCAAGGCATTGCCGGCAGAGTAGTGGATGATTGCTTTGAAAGTTTAGACGCTCCAGTGATTGTGGTTGGTGCAAAAGATACTCCCGCCATTCCGTTGAACGAGATTTTGGAGAAAACCTATTTGCCTGATGAAGAGCAAGTAAGGGCAGCGATTAAAAGGGTGCTGGGATTTTAGTTTTTTAGATATATTCGAAAAACTAAACCCAGCGGATGAGGATTTTTGCTTTCACTTTCAGCTTAATTGCGTTTTTATTGGTCTCATGGTCATTGTGCGCCCAAACATCTTATCCTCAAGGCGTATAACTTACTTTTAAAGATCTTCAACTTAAAACACCATCGCACACTTTTCATGCAGCTGTTGAACAGCGGAAAAGAGCTCCGCTTTATTTATTAGGGGGCAATGATTATCGGGTTAGAAGTCACAATATTAAAAGGAAAGAAATCAGAATGGATTGGCTCGCGTATTCAGATGGCACTGATCTTTTTATGAATTGCTATCCTATTGGGCTTCAATCACATTATTCTAAAGTGCTTATTGAAGGTGAGTATTTGTTCTTTAATGCAGGAATAAAAGAAAGTACAGTGACAGCAATTTTATTCGGACTAGTTGGCGGAGTTATTAGTAGTTGGATCATTGCTGGAAAAAGGCGTCCATATGTGGTTCTGATTTCAACCAGAACACCAATTCAGTTGCGCAAGAAGTCAATGGAGCAATTATTATCAGTTGCGCCTGAACTTCGCACTGCCTAATTGAAAGAAGAAGCGAAAACGAATCAAAGTGTTTTAAGAAAACACATCGCTTCACTCAATAGTCAACCCGAACTTGAGCAGCGAGAAAAGAGCCTTAAAATGAAGATGTCTCAATCAGAATATTCAAAAACAGTGGATTTGGTTTTGTATCGAAATAAACGGAAGCAACTAGCAGAAGAATTGAACCTCGTGGTTTCTGATAGTATTACAAAATCAATGGAAATTAATAGCTACGAACGATTGAAAATGATGTATTTCTCAGAACCAATAAAGGTTTGCTTGGATGATAATTCCAGCTGTATTTATTTAGATTACTCAGAAGCATCCACACATTACGTAGATTGCTCAATTACTGAAACAGATCCACATCCTCAATTGGAAATAGTCGATCTATCTACAGGTGAGTGGAATTCTGAATTGGCAAAAGAGGCTCAAAAAAGGAGAAGAAGGAAAGAAGCTAGACTGAATTAGCCCACCGCTTAACTGATCGTATAAACAACTGATTCTCTTTATCAGTGCCTGTGCTGATCCGCACACAATGAGGTAATCCAAAGGCCTTTAAGTGACGGATGAATACTCCTTTTTTTAGCAGTTCATCCGCAAATTGCTTGGCTTTTTCTTCGGTTTTTATATCCACCATCACGAAGTTGGCATAAGAGGGAATATAATCGAGCTCTGCTTCATGTAGCGCCAAGTAAAAATCGGTCAACGCCTTTTTATTCAATTCAAGCGCGCGTTGCATGTGCTCTTGATCTTCCAGCGCTGCCAGCGCTGCGGCTTGAGCAATGTTAGAAGGTGCAAAGGTCATTTTTACCTTGGTCATGGCCTCGATCAGGTCTTTCGGCCCCAAGGCAAAACCAATTCTCATTCCAGCCAATCCGTAAGCCTTGCTGAAAGTTCGCAAGGTGATCACATTTGAATGCCTCAGCGAGAAACTGTCAGGATAATCATCGGTGAGAGAATTGGCATAGGAAAAGTAAGCCTCATCAATAATGACCAATACTTCTTTTGGAACCAATTGGATCATTTCGTCCAATTCATCTTTCGTTATAATCGTTCCTGTTGGGTTATTCGGATTGGCAATGTAGATGGCCTTCGTTTCTGGTGTGATCGATTCTACGATTCGTTTTACATCAAAACGATAACCACGACCCAACGGAAGTTTTCTCAGTTTTCTATTGTTGGCTTTTGCCCAGATGTATAGCGCTACAAAAGTTCCCTCGCAGGTAAGCAATTCATTTCCATCACTCATGAAAGATCTGAAAATGTTGTCGAGTAACGATTCAGACCCGTTGTCTACTACCACGTTTTCAATGGAACACTGGTAAACTTTGGCAATGCTTGTTCGCAGTGCTACCGAGGCTGGGTCAGGATATGCATGGAGGTTTTGAGTTTCTCGCTCAATGGCTTCAATTGCCTTTGGAGATGGCCCTAGGTTATTCTCGTTATTCCAGAGAATGGCCCATTCTTTTAATTGCAGATCGGCAACGATTTCTTCAATTGGCTTGCCGGGTTTGTAAGAATTAAGCGCTTGTATGTTTTCAGGAATGTGCACCATGATCTAAATCTTCATCCTAGGAATTGGATGATGACAAGTCTAAAAGTACACTTTAGGGGGTTACCCTAAAAGAAGGATCAAGAAAATGACGATCAAAAGACCAGAAGCGTAAACGATTCCAAATCCACCCACTGTTTCATCAAAAACAGTGTTCAAGAATCCTTTGGGTTTATCGTTGTGCGTATCGTGTGACATCATCTAAAATTTTAGCGAAAATAAACGATTCAAATTATTTCCACGTCTAAAATTGAATATCGTTGTGTCCAAGTTATATTCGCTAGACCTAACTTACTTTACATGAGAACATTATTATTCCTAATCGTTCTTTTATCATCTGTAGTTATTCAAGCGCAGCAGTACTCTAAAGTCAAAATTTACTTGAATCCGATTGCTGAAAACTTGCTGCAACAAAAAGGATTAGAACTGGATCATGGCATAGTGAAAAAGGGCGTTTTTATCATCAATGATTTTGATTCGGAGACTATATCATGGATGAATCAGTCGGGCATTGAATACGATGTTTTGATTGATGATGTAAAAGAATACTATGTGCAACGCTCATTGGATGAAGTTTCGAGAAGAAACAGGGGTGCCTGTTTCAATGGACAAATTGATCCCTTCGATATTCCAGAAAATTTTGAGTTAGGCAGCATGGGTGGGTTTTATACTTACGAAGAGTTTTTGCAAAACTTAGACTCAATGCATGCCCTCTTTCCAGACTTAATTTCTGAGCGATCCGTGATTGATACATTCTTAACACATCAAGGATCGCCATTGTATCAAGTGAAGATCTCTGACAACGTTTCCTTGAACGAAGATGAGCCCGAGTTGCTTTACACTGCTGTCCACCATTCTCGGGAGCCACAATCATTGACTCAGTTGATCTTCTACATGTGGTATTTGCTCGAAAACTACAGCTCAGATAATGAAGTCAAACATTTGATTGATAATACGCAGATGTATTTCGTGCCAATGATCAACCCTGATGGATATATCTATAATGAAACTACTGATCCTAACGGAGGAGGAATGTGGCGAAAGAATAGACGAAACAATGGTGATGGGACCAATGGAGTAGACTTGAATAGGAATTACGGATATGGCTGGGGTGGCGACAATCAAGGTTCTTCTCCAAATACGAGCAGCGAGACGTATCGAGGTATTGGTCCTTTTTCTGAGCCTGAAACAAAAGCGGTGGCGTGGTTGTGCGAACAGCACGAATTTGCACTTGCACTCAATTACCATTCGTATGGCAATTACTTGATTTATCCTTGGGGCACGGGAGTGGAATTGACCCCAGATTCAAATACGTTTATTGCCCTCGCCTCAGAAATGACGCGTCAAAACAACTATGTGTATGGTACCGGATTGCAAACGGTGGGCTACAATGTGAATGGCGATTCTGACGACTGGATGTATGGCGAACAACTTGAGAAAAACAAGATTCTTTCAATGACTCCAGAGGTTGGCGCCCAAGACGATGGTTTTTGGCCCGCAGCTTCGCGCATCGTGCCTTTGAGTCAGGAGAATGTAATGCCCAATTTATTGCTGGCGCATTTCACAGGCGATTATGCCAAGGTGGAAAGCAATGCATCACAATTTGTGAATGCCACAACTGGAAATTTCGAATTCAGAGCTACCAGGTTAGGGCTGCAATTCAATGGTCCGTACACCTTCAGTGTCGATCCAGTTTCGTCCAATATCGCGAGTGTTGGAGCAAGCGTTGACCTCGCTTCCATGGTAATTGCCGAAGAATATCCAATTTCAATTTCATACGCACTGGATGCTTCCATTGAAGAAGGAGATGAAGTAGTGTATGATGTGGTGGCCGAGTTCAATGGCTTCAGCACGAAACAAAGGGTAACCCGAATTTTTGGATTGGCTACGCCACTTATCCAGAATGATGGTGATATTTCTGAGTTTGTATCCGGCACCAATTGGGGAGAAACAACGGAAGACTTTGTGAGTCCTAGTACCTCTATCACCGATTCACCGTTCGGTATGTCGCAGAATAATACCATTAATGATATTGAATTATCTGCAGAAATTGATTTAGAGAACAGCACATTGGCTCAATTGCAGTTTCAGGCTAAATGGTTTATTGAGGCAGGGTGGGACTATGCACAAATATTGGCTTCTCCTGCAGGCGAAGAAAACTGGTCTCCGCTGTGTGGTAAGTATTCTGTTGAGGGTAATAGTTTTCAGGACTTTGGGCAACCGGTGTGGGATGGATTTCAAGGCAATTGGGTGCAAGAAGAGGTCAGCTTGAACGATTATTTAGGTCAAAGAATTAGAATCAAGTTTCGAATGGTGACAGATCCATTTGTGACTTTTGATGGGTTTTACTTTGATGATTTGGAGGTTGTAGCTTTTCAGAATGAAATCGAACCTGATGGAGTAAAAGAAGAGCTTCGACCGCAGTGGAGCGTGTTTCCAAATCCTGCGGTGAATGTGATTCAAATTGAGGCTCCGCGCTCAGCGAATTTGACGTACACCATTTTTGACTTGTCTGGCAGAATGGTAGCACATGGTATGGTAAACGATGGCAATGTTGACGTTTCTTCTTGGAATCAAGGAAGCTATGTGCTAAAACTGACCAACGAAAAAAGGACTGAAACCCACAGAATTGTTTTGGTGAAGTAGGTTTTTCACAATTTCAAGTGATAAGTATCAGCGAAATACCTGATTTAGGCTAGGACTAACTTTTTACCAATAGACTAAGTTCGAAGGGTAATTAAAACGACTTAGCCATGATCAATCGAGCTACCTCCGTGAGTGATGCCATTCACTTCGAACCATTGACAGAACTAGCCTTGGAACGATTCAATGTTGACCTTTCTAAAGGTGACATGTCTTTCAATCAGGTGGATGCTGCGTCTATCAAAGACGTCAATTTCATCGTTGACCTAATCAAATTTTACAACAGTCCTATCAAAGAGGAGATTGATCAGTTTGAGCAATACTCGATGGATGTGTTGTTGGATTATTTGCAACGTACGCATCAGTTCTACATTGGCAAGATTTTGCCAAAGATGGAAATGACCATCAAGAATATTATCGACCTTTTTCCTGAACACAGCATTGTTCCATTGCTAAATCATTTCTATAAGCAATATCAGAATGATCTATTAGAGCATATTGAATTGG
>Ga0181607_10000082_pt1 | contig 71244 bp, 68 predicted proteins | sample 041ome_9_FD_132420 | JGI IMG/M metagenome (GOLD analysis project Ga0181607, IMG submission 132420) | Coastal salt marsh microbial communities from the Groves Creek Marsh, Skidaway Island, Georgia - 041413US metaG (megahit assembly) | ecosystem: Environmental > Aquatic > Marine > Intertidal zone...
ATAAAGCCTCTAGTAAGTAGCGATATTTAAAGTAAGTTAATGTAAAATGAACTAAGGTCAAATGGTTAGCCCATATCTGAAAAACAAGGGGTCGGCAGTTCGATTCTGCCTCTGGCCACAATAGTAATAATTTTTTTTTACTTTAAGTTGCGTCACCATATAGATACTTTTCTCTGTACAGATTTTGAGCAACTTGCTCTTTTTTTTGTGCAAACAAAGCAAATCTTATACTTTTTTTGTTGTAATTTTCTTTGTCAAAACAATTCGATATTATCAAATTTTTAAATCCAATCATTTCTAACATAGTTATTACCGCATTTCTAGAAGGAAAATGATATTCACCTGTCTCCGAAACTTCAATCACTCGATGTTTTTTAAGATTATTGTTTCTAGTTGTTGCAGTTTCTAACACTAAGACTCCTTTAAAATTAAGCAAATTAAAAATTTTTCGTAGTAATCTTAATTGCTCTTGAGTATGGTAAAGAACTCCAGTACACCAAATTAAATCAAATTTCCCTAAACTATTTAATTTTTCTTTTTTTATGTAGTTAAAGTTTTCATAAATTATTTTTGTATTCAGATCAATTTTTTTATAATTTGGTAAGAAATATTCTTCATGAAATTTATTGTTATGGTGGTTTGGATCTTTATTTTCAGGTAGGTCAATCAAAATTAATTCTGACGGGTTCAAGCTTGCTAATCTTAAAGAGTCTTCACCATCCTTAGGTCCTATTTCTAATATTCTTTTATTTGAAAAATAATTTTCATGAAAATTATTTTTTAGTTCTTCAAACAAGTAGTATCTGTATGGATTTCTTAATCCCGCTGTTTTTGTAAAAGCATCTTTATTATAAGTTTTTCTTGGAATTTTTTTTAATTGCCAAATTATTGTATTGAAATTGAGCATAATTTAATATTATAGGAATAAAAATTCAGTGTTTTGTAAATTTTTAGTTTTGCAATATGTAACTTAATATTATGTATATTTTTTATAAATCATCTTTTGAGACAAATGCAACAGAACTCGACGGAGCCATACTTGTTTCATTAATCCCTATTTCATTACCCTCATTGTGTTTTAGAGCCTTTCACAAATGAGCAATAATTCACAACGAATAAGTAATATAAATAATGGACAAACGGCTTGCCTCTGTCTGAAAAACAAGGGGTCGGCAGTTCGATTCTGCCTCTGGCCACAATAAACATAGACTTTCTTTGTCTTTACAAACAAACTATTTTATAGCGTATCGCTATTCATATTAAGATAAAGATTAGATTTTTTATGAACAGACAAAACATTATTATTTATTTCTCTAATAATTTCGTAATCTCTATTTTTCAAATAAGCATCTAGTTTAGAGTCTTTTGACTTGGTGTTTTCAAAAAAAAGAATCGGTTTTGCTCTTAGTAAAGTATTCTCGGCACCCATTAAAACTTCGTATTCCATACCTTCAACATCAATTTTGATTAGATCAACTCTTTTAAAATTGAAGGAATCAATTGTTTTTAGATCAACTCTATAATAAGAAGCGGCATTAACATTCACACTGTCAATCTTTGAAGTGTCATTGTCACTGCTCAGTTCAAGACCTCCAAAGTTTAATTTTTTTGTATAATCTAAAAATGGAATTTTTATAAATCCATTATTGCTTCCAAGAGCTACATTTTGTGCATAAACATTTTTACAATTGTTTAATAACATAGTTTTTGTCATTGCATCAAATATTGGTTTTTGGGGCTCAAATGAATATACAGTCCCCCAATTTTTCATTAATTTTGAAAATTCCAAAGAATGCATTCCTAAATTTGAACCACAATCTAAAACTACAACCCCATCACCGTAATGCTCTTTAGACTTTAAAATTACAGATTTTAAATAATTTATCTCTTCTAATTCCCAATATCCTTTTTCTATAATTTGTGAACTAATATAAATATCGTTTCGATTAATAATTATGTTTCCATGTTTGCTTTTGACTTTAACAAAAGTTGATTTATCAAATAGTAAATTTAAATTATTCAAATGGAAAAATACTTTTTTAACAAACATTTTTATTCTTTGATAACTAAATTTCCATACGATATATTTCCATAGTTCTCTATTTTTGATTTTTTTAACTAGTTTTAAAATCATGCATTAAATCTTATTAAGCTAATTTAAAGTAAAAAGATAATCATTATGTGTTCCATCCCAATTTGGATTCTCATCAATAGAAAAATTCGTCAAATTAATCGGTGAACTATATCCATTTTTAATTAACAAAGAACTAATATCATTAAGTTGATTTTTGTAAATTTCTACCAAAATTAATTTTGGTTTATGTTGTTTGAAATCAATTCCCTGTAGTACTTTATATTCATAACCCTCGACATCAAGTGAAAGAAAGTCAATGGTGCTGATGTTTAATTTATTTAACAACATAGATATTGTAATTGCTGAAACGTGAATAAAATTATTTGAATTCTTGCTCTGTTTGTAATAGTCAATCAAATATGTCAGTGGTAATTGATATGTATGTAATGTTTTTTGATACTTTTGTTTTCTTAGTTTAGATCTACGAGTTGCTGATATAGATGACATTATATCTGAATCAAAATCACCAATGACAGTTTTACTATTAGAGTACTCTGTTGGAGAAACAAGAGCACAATTTACAGACACTGAAAGCGGCCTGTTAGATATGCATTTTAAATAGTTTTCAAAAGAAGGTTCAACAAGAACCCCTTTCCACCCAAGCTTTTCTAAGAAAAATGTATTACTTTGGTTAATGCCATCAAATGCTCCAGCTTCAAAAAAAGTACCTCCATTTTCTATTAAATTATGGTTTTCAAAATATTCTTCAATTATGTTTTGTAATGCTTTATTTTCTGTCATATTCCAATTTTTAATAGGTTTTTTTGTTACTACGTTAATGTTAGTTTAGGTGTTTTTATTATTCATTGATGAAGAGTCAAAATTTAATAATTTGAACTAATAACAATAAAATCACTCATATTGTTAATTTCATTAAAAACAATATTTCTATCACATATATTAGAATCCAAATATTTCTTAAAGTAGTTTGCACTAGTTCTATTAAAAAGATAATCTTTATTTTTTTGATTTCCTTGATCACATATAAATTTAAAAGTGAGTTCTGTAGGTACGTTCTCAATTGTATAGTTGTTTGATTCTACAAAATAGGAAATTAAATTATTGAGGTCTAGTATGTAACTAATTTCATTGTTAGTATCTATAATAATTTCATTAAGATTATCAATCTTATTTTTGAGAAATTCTTCCTCATAATTTTTTTCTGAAATAAAGTTTATTTCTAATTGGTTTTCGACTTGTTCGTTAATAGTTTCATATATGCCAATAAATAGTCTTGGAGTTAAGAACACTGAAATCATAAAGATGACGTAAAATACATTTTTCGAAAGCTCATTATTATTTGAAGCAATTCCAAGAAAAAGAAATAATAATATTGGTAAGAAGTGGTAAATTTCTTGAAAATTAAAATAATATGGTACAAGTCCGATTGAATATATAGTTAAAAATAAAGAAGTATAATTTTCTCTGGAGTTATTTTTTCTAATTTTAGAAAATATAACTGATAAGTTATAAAAAATAAGTGGGAAAGCGATGTAATGAAAAGTTAATGCTTTTTTTGTATCAAAATCTAAAAATATACTACCCCATGATATTGTTGAGGAAATTAAATAACTAAGAGAATTATTACCTAATGTAATTCTAAAAATAAATAACAAAACTCCCAATACAAATAAAAATTGGCAGACATGTTTTAAAAATATTCTTAAGTCACTTGTACCTATGTAAAAATATATAATCTCACAAACAACAAAAGCAATGATAAGAGGTGCTCCAAATGTAAAATTATTTATTAAGGATACAAATATTAAAAAAGTCAATATCGCTTTAGACGTAAAATTTGTTTTTACAATTAAGTCTGATGCAAAATAAAAAAACAATAAGATAAAAAAGAGTCTTAACGAGTAATGTGGTCTAGACAGCAAAGTTGAGGAAATAGTTATTCCAAAAAAGTAGTAATAATATTTCAACTGGTTGTTAGAAGAGTGTTTTTTAATTATTCCAAGTACTATTAATATTGAAACTACTGAGACTAATGAAATTAAAATAGAAGTTAATTTAAATGAAAAACTACTAAATAAAATTTTATTTAAATAGGGGAAAATATTGTTGTAAGTTGCAGAATAATTTACTAACGGAAATTTATTTTGGTATACACCAATAAATTCATTAATTGTAAATGCATTGTGATAGTAATCATTCTGTGTAATTGTTGTAACCAATGATTCAAAAATCACTATTAAAATTAATAAATAACTCATTTTTTTAATTGTTTTATTTTGTAACTTTTCAATTAAATTCTCTTTAAAAAACAAAAAAAACAAAAAACTAAAGAGAGTTATTAATTTATAAATAATTAGATAACCATCTTTTATGATAAATTTTCCTAAAATTAAATACTCTTCGATGTCTCCGGTTCTTTGAAAATTTGTATAACTAAAAGTGTTAACAAGAACATCTGAAGCATAATTTACATCAATACATAAAACTGTAAGAGTTAAAATAACTAAGAGAAGTTGATTAGACTTGATCCCATAAAAAGAGTTTAGAATACTTAAATCAAATAAAATAAAAACCAAACCTAAAATAAATAGATATATAAAGATAGTAAATGGAACATTTCTGAGTAGAGTAAGCTCTAAAAAACCAAAAATTAGAGACACAAAGATGAAATAATTTAATTCATTTTCTTGATATTTATTTTTCTCTAGAGAATTTTTACTTAAAAATAAATATAACAGCCATATTGTTAGACCGATTGTTAAATAATATGTAGCATTTTCATTTTGAAGTAAAGATATTTTAATTAAATATTTTTTTCCTATGTCTGTGTTGATGAAACTAGTAATCAAAATGTACGAAGAAATAATTAAAAAATTAATATAAGTTAATTTTTTAGCAAATAAAAATGGAAAATTTTTGATTTTAAAAAAATTCCAAATCATAAATTTAAGATTTAAAATTAACTTTTTCGATTACTTTTAAATTTAAAGATTTATTTATTTTATTGTTTATTTTTAATATATATTCACCCATTACTCCTAAAAATAATAAATTTAATGAACCAAAAAAAGAAATAAAAATTAACACAAGTATTTCTGAGTGATTACCTCTACTTCCCAATAAGAAATGAGAAAATACAAAAATAAATAAAAATATTAAAGAAAACAAGAAGGCTGTAAATCCTATATATGTAATATATCTAATTGGTTTATATGTTGTAGTAACGAAAGCATTGATTGCTTGATCAATTAAATCACCATAAGAATTTTTAGATTTACCATACTTTCTTTTAACCCATAAATATTTGATTGAGTCTTTTTTCAGGTTTAACTGTGCCACGATACCTCTTATATATGGATTTTCACTTTTACTATCTTTAATTATATCTACCACTTTTTTTGTAACCATCATGAATTCACCCGCACCGATAGGAACTTTATTTTTTGAGAAAACGTTCATTGTAAAATAAAAAATTTTTCTCAAGATTTTTAAAATAAGACTTTCTTGTCTTATATTTCTAATACCTAGAACTATTTCATTACCTTCATCTATTTTTTTAATCATTTCTGGGATTAGGTCTGGAGGGTCTTGAAGATCTGCAGGTAAAAAGACAACTACTAAATCTCCTTCAGCATATTGTAAGGCATTAAAATTATTAAGAAATGGACCTACATTGTGTGAATTAAATAATATTTTTATATTCTTATTATTCTCAGCATTTACTCTCAATAAATCTTGAGTATTATCAATAGAAGCGTTATCGCTAAAAATATGTTCATAATTATAGTCTGTTGAGAGCTTCTCCATTACTGATGCAACGCTGTCGATACAGTACTGTATTGATTCTTGTTCGTTATAGCAAGGTGTAACAATCGAAATTAGCTTTTTTTTATTCATTTTCCAACTTTAAAAGATAATCTTTTATATGGTTTAGAGTATATTCACTATCATTGCTGTTTATATAATGTTTTTCCCATTTTACAGTTTCGTGTATCGCTTCTCTAACATCAAACGAAGCAGTCCAATTCAACTTTGCTTTAGCCTTATTTGAATTAAGTTTTAATGCCTCAACTTCCTCAAAATTTTTTTCATTTTCTAATAAAATTTTATTTTTGTTTCCCCAAGAATCTAAAAATAATTCAGCTAACTGTAAACTTTTATATTTATTATTAATTTTGGAATTAAGATTGAAAATTTCTGAAACTTTTAATTCCTCAGAATATTGTGCGAGAAGAATATATCCATAAATAGAATCTAGTATATATTGCCAGGGTCTGATTGATTGTGGATTCCTTGATGTAAATGCTTTATTTTTAATACATGATTCAACTAGATCAGTTAATAATCTATTTGAACCTCTATCACCACCTCCTAAAACATTTCCTGATCTTGCAATTGAAATATTTAAATCTTTTCTTTTTTCAATTTCAATAAAACTCTTAATTATTATTTCAGCCATAACTTTACTAATGCTGTAATAATCTGTACCTCCTAATTCATCAGTCTCAATATTAAGTTTTGATGGTACCTTATAAACTTTATCAGTCGTGGCAATTATTAATGTTCTTAGTGATTGCGTTTTATTCGAAGCATTAAGAATTTTATAAGTCCCCATAGCATTGGTATTTAAAGTATTAAATGGATTATTATAGCTTTCGGAAACTATACTCTGTGCAGCAAAGTGGAATGCAATATCCGGGTTAATAGAGTTGAAAATATTATCAATTTTTTTTTGATCGCACTCATTTATATCGAATATATATTCTTTTTTCATTAATTTAGAAACTGAGGCCAATTTGTAAACCCCATCTTTTTTGCTTTTAGATATACCAAATAGGTCACAATTTTGTGTGTATAAAAAAGAAGTTAACCACGCTCCTTTGAAGCCGGTATGACCGGTGATTAGCACTTTTTTATTATTCCAAAACTCGGATTTTAAATTCATAATTTTATTTATAATTCCCATTCTCAATATCTTTTTCAAGAATTTCTAACTCCCTAATAGTATCAACACAATGCCAATACCCAGAATACTTGTAAGCTGCAAGCTGCCTTGATTTTGCCAATTCTTGAAGAGGCTCTCTTTCAAATGGTTCATTCAAGTTTTTAAGAAATTTCTCTATGCCTCTGTTTAAAACAAAAAACCCCGCATTAATCCAGTCATTTTTAATTTCTTTCTTTTCAGTAAAGTCTGTAACTAGGTTATTTTTTATTTCTAGCTTACCCCAGCGTGGCTTTGGGTTAACGGAAGTAATAGTCGCTATTTTATTTGATTCAAAGTGAAACCTTTCTAAATCATTTATATCAATTGTTGACACACCGTCTCCATAGGTTAAATGAAACGTAGGAGAGTCAAATTCCTTTAGTGCTAGCATTATTCTCCCACCGGTCATGGTCTCTTGACCCGTGTCTAGAATGTTAATAATTATTTCTTTGTTGGATTTGAAACTATTTTCGGACAAAGTTTCATAATTTTTACTACTTTTAAAAAAGTCATTTATGATCTCTTTTTTATAACCTGCCAAAATGTAAAAATTTCTAACATTTGATTTTTTTTGGTATATATCTATTATGTGCGAAAGCAAAGGTTTTCCTGCTGCCTCAATCATTGGCTTGGGTATTGATCTTGTTAATTCTAAAAACCTAGTCCCCCTTCCACCAGCTAAAATTAAAGCCGTATCAATCTTCATCAACACCTCTCTATTTTCTTATTTCTATTGCTTAAGTCAATTTATTCATAACATTTTGACACTATAATAATGTTACCTAATGGATAAAGAATTACACAAAAGGTTACTAAATATATGTTTTAAAAATAAGCTTCATCATCTAGGAAGTTATTTTTCTTCTGTAGATATTATTGATAATATTTATAAAAACATGTCAGAAGATGATATTTTTATACTTTCTAATGGGCACGCATCGGTAGCACAATATGTTGTTCTTGAAAAATATTATGGAATTGATGCTGAAAAACTCCTAAAAGACCTAGGTGAGCACCCTAAAAGAGATGAGGAGAGAAAAATTTTTTCGTCATCTGGAAGTTTAGGGATGGGAATTACTGTTGCTGTTGGTAGAGCTCTGGCTAACAAATCTATAAATGTTCATTGTCTAATTTCAGATGGTGAATGTGCCGAAGGTTCTGTGTGGGAGTCTTTAAAATTCATTTATGAAAATAATATTCAAAATATACATATTTATGTCAACGCAAATGGATGGGCGGCATATGACAAAGTTGATCTAAATTACTTAGAAAGAAGATTAACATCTTTTTACCCCGATATTAAATTTATCAGAACATCTGTTGATTTATATGGACTAAAAGGTCAAGATGCACACTATAAACCTTTTACAGAGGACCAGTTCGTCAAAGCAATCGATTCATTATGAGAAAAAAGTTTAGTGAGCTTCTGCAGATCGAAATGAAACTAAATGAAGACATTTTTGTTATTCTTGGTGACGTTGGTTATGGAGTATTTGATAATTTGCGAGAAAAATTTCCAGACAGGATTATTAACGCAGGATCTTCAGAACAATTAATGGTTGGAATGGCTTCAGGGATGGCTTTAGAAGGCAAGATTCCGATAGTTTATTCTATTACACCATTTATATTGTTTAGGCCTTTCGAATTTATTCGCAATCTTGTAAATCACGAAAAAATACCAATAAAAATTGTAGGAAGTGGAAGAGACAATGATTATGGGACTATGGGCTTTACTCATTATGCAACAGATGATGAAATAATAAGTAAGGTTTTCAAAAATATTGAAACAATTAAACCAATTACAAATAAAGATATCGATTTGGAGTATTTTTTATATAATAATAAACCGATTTATTTAAATTTAAGGAGATAAGTTGTATGGATCTAAATCCAATTAAGCACCCTGATAACTTGAGAGGCTTTCAAAATTTAGTAATAACAGGATCTAGTGGTTGGCTATCTTCAAACTTTTTATTTCATTTAAATAAATTTAAATTCAAAAAAAAAATTAATCTCTATGTAGTTAAAAGTGAAAATTATAAAGAAAAGTTTGCAGATATTTCTAATAGACAACTTGAAGATATATTATTTGTTCATAACGGTTTTATGAGAGCAGAAGCCCTTAAGAATCAACAATCAAATGAAATTTTTAAAATTCAAGCAACAGACAATCTCAAGATAATAATTGATTTTTTGAATAATAATAACATTAAATCAATGTTCTACCCTTCATCTGGTTCAGTTTACAAATTAAGGAATATAGATAAAACAGTCTATAGAGAATATTCAGAACAAAAATTAATAGAGGAAGATATATTTATCAAAATCGCAAACAAAAATAAATTCGATTTACTTATTACGAGAATATTTTCCTCTATTGGCCCATTTATGACCAACAAGTTGAATTTTGCACTTGGATCTTTTATTACTCAATCTATACAAGATAAAAAAATTATTATTAAGAGCATAACTAATGACAAATATTCCTATCTTTCATTGAAAAATCTATCCAACTTAATTATTAGATTTATGTTTAATAATAATAAAATGAACATCCACAAATTCGATGCTTTTGATGAAAACTTGAGTATTTTAGAACTTGCAAATAAAATTGCGACAACGTTTGATATAAAAAATGTACAACACGAATTTAATAATGAGTTTATTCCTCAACTTTACTTAGGTGATAACACAGAATATTTGAATTTAATAAAGAGCTTAAATATTCCTAGAGAGAATTTAGATGACGCAATTATAAATACTATAGAGAGCTACAAAAAAGACTAACTTATGCTGTAAATCCTGTCCTCTATACCAATAAATCTGAATTTAAAAATTTTCTTTAGCTTAAAATTATTTGCAGTAATGAATTCATGTATCTCTGAAGGAGAATAATTCATGTAAGTATCATCATTTTGAAATTCAATAATTATATGTTTCACTTTTTTGTTTTTAAGCAAATTTTTTGCTCCTAAAAGAACTTCGTGTTCAAAACCTTCTGTATCAATTTTTAAAAGATCAATTGATCTTTCTTCATTAATAAATAAACTGTCTAAAGTTTGTACTTTAACTTTTTCAACATCAATAAAAGATGATGATTTTGTTCTGAGTAAAAATTTTTTTATTTTCATTTTAAAGTTATTCTCATTTACTTTAGAAAGGCTATTAGAGGTATCCCATTTGTTAACTTGTAAATCCATTTCAACCTCCGCACTTCCAATTGCTAATTGGTATGCATGTAATCTTTGATCTTTAATTCTAGAGATCACATTAAATGATGAGCTGTATGGTTCAAATATAAAATATTTTTCAAACTTTATTTTATGTTTTAAAGCCGAATTATAAAATTCACCGTGATGGCCTCCAACGTCTACAATGGTATTTATATTTTTATTAGATAAAAAATCAAAAATTTTATTATTTTGATATTCAATCGCCCAGTTTTCCAAGTATTTTAATATTCTTAACATTTTAAAAACCTTAGTTAGGTTAAAAGAGCTTTCTTGAAAGCTTCATTTTTAATATTAATCTTTTTAAAAATATCTTGATTTAATATATTTTTTATTTCAAACAGTTCGTAAATTGTTTTTAACCTAAAATAACATCTAATGTTAAAAAAATTTATTACAAGAAAACAATTAAACAATTTTATAAATTCCATTAATACAATTTTAAGCTTTGTTATTCTGATCTTATCAAAACTAACCAAATTTAAACTTTACAGAAATCTTGGATACAATTATCACTTACCTGATAAAGGAATGGGTTCTTTTATACCATATTTAAATTTAGTAATTAAGAATATTGAAATTTCTAAAGATTTAATTGAAGTTGGGATAGGGAATAATTCAACTCCTATATTTGTGGACTATGTAAATAAAGTAAATGGATTAAATTCTTATCATTTTGAAAATGACCAAGAATGGTTTAACAAACTAAGTAGCAAATATAAAAATGAAAAATCCAACTTTTTTTTATTTGAAGGTGTAAATCTTGAAAGTTCATTTCATGAAAATAAAATTTATAAAAAAGAATTTGCTATTGGCTTTATTGATTCAAACCCATGGGAAACTAGAACTATTGCAATAAATTTTCTAAAAAATATTTGTGACATATTAATAATTCATGACAGTGCTTACTTTCCAGAAAATAAACTATGGGGAAGGCAAGTTAAAGAAATAAAGTTTTTACCAGATAGTAAATATTGGTATGGAAAAATGAACAAAAATAAAGCAGGGGAAAGTGACTACAGCAGCGAATTCAAACATTGGATTGAAATTTATCCTATATACCCTGGACATTTCTCTGGACCACCAACACTCATTACTTCTGAGACTATTGATATAGCAAATATTTTAAAAAATGAATTAACCGAAGAAGTTTATTATTTTAAATAACTTGAAATAAAATAAACCCTTAAACTTTAAATTAAGTCAAAAATATTTTTGTTTCCGCAATGTATGAATCAATAAATTTTAATTGAAATAATCATCAGAATTAATAGCTTTGTCGTCAATGTAATAATCTGAGGAAAATTTATTTCCTGTTCTTAAAATATGAAATTTTAAGCCCCAATCTTCAAGTTGATTCTTTGTCAATTTATAATAATCTTTTCCTGATGTTGAACCTCTTGCAGAATCAATAATAATAGTATTGCCATTTTGGTAAAGTTCATTTACTTTGTTAATCCTTGTTGTTATTGGCTTGCATTCTTCGTACAAAGTATCACCTTTATCATTTTCTAAGGTAATACAGAGAGTATTGTCTAAATCAAAAACATAAGTTTTATTAGTTAATTCATCCATTTCTTAAAATCCTCTAAAAAGCCTTTTATAGATTCTTCACTTTTTGGGTGATAGGCTAATTCACTAATTGTTTTATAGCTTGTTGTAACAATATTTGCACCATTGTTTAAAGCACTCAAAACATCTTCAGCAGTTCTTATTGATCCAGCTATAATTTCTGTTTTTGATTCATTAGCGCTGTATAGGTCTCTTGTTTCACTTAAAACTAAATCAGGGTTTTCACCATTGTCTCTAAGCCTACAGTAAAAAAGAGAAGAATATTTTGAACCTAAAATTGAAGCTAAATACATTTGATTTGTTGAAAAACAACAAGTTGTATTTATGTTTAAGCCTTCATCAACTAAATTTTTAATAGGTTTGAGATTTTGAAAACTTATAGGAACTTTAATAGCTAAATATTTACTTTCAATTACTTCACTCAAATCTTTCCAAAGGTATGTCGCTTGCTCAATTATCTCATCCGGTTCGTTAGTAAATACCTCAACACTTAATGAAAGACCTCGACTGTTGCAGTAAATTGCAATATTATTAATCAAATTAATAAAATCATTTTTTGGTTCTTTTGCAATTATAGAGGGATTTGTTGTTACTCCCTGAATAATTCCCAGGTCTCCTAAAATCTGAATTTCTTCTAATTTTGCACTATCTAAATAAATTTTTTTGTTCATTTTTATTCTTTAAATTTGTAAGTTCTACCATCTTCAACAATTATTGAATCCGAGTCATCGTCTTTGTTTGACCATTCAATAATTGTCGTATCTTCTAAAGCTATTCTCATGTGCATTAACCCCGGGGGTATATGATAAACATCACCTTCATCTAATATTATAGATTTATTTTCACCCCTATTAATTCTTGACCCGAGTTTTAGCTTTCCTTTATATATAAAGTAAAATTCGTCTTTTGAAACATGATACTCTAAGCTACTTTGTGAGTTTTTCTTCATCTCAATAATTTTTATAGCAAGATCATCATTTGAAAATAATGTTTTTATGTTGCCCCAATATCTTTCTCTAGAATTTACAATAGTTAATTTTTCTGGCATTTCTTTTATTCCGTATTTGCTTACATTATTGTCCATAATATTTTTCCTTTCCATGTTTTCTTAAATTATGATATTGGTATAAATAGTCCTCATTTTTAGAATTAGTAAAATTGTTGTTAAAAAATGCCAATTCTGCAATGTATTCCAAAAGTAGAGCATTTTCAAGACTTTGTTTTGAATCTTTGCCAAAAACAACACAACCGTGGTTTGCAATAAGAGCAGCAGGAGTCTCTTCAGGACTAATTTTTTTAAATAAATTCACTACTTTTTTACCAATGTTTAATTCATAATTATTTTCAATTTCTCCAATAGAAAGTTCTTCAGTTATTGGTATATCATTTTTAAAATAATCTGCATGAGTTGTTCCTTTGATTGGAATCGTTTTTTTATTTTGTGCAAAAATAGTTGCATATTTAGAATGAGTATGAATAATACTATTTACATTTGTAAAATTTCTATAGATTTCAATATGAATATTTAAATCTACTGATGGCTTAAGTCCTTCTAAAAGAACTCCATCATTTGTGGACACAACAGATATTTCTTCTATTGTGAGATTTTCATAATTTACTCCAGAGGGTTTAATATAAATTTTAGACCTATCTTCACTGATGATACTTGCATTACCAAAAGTCATCATGACTAGATCAGTCATACCTAATTCTTTGTTTAAATTTGTTGCTAGTTCTTTATAATTTTTCATTAATCTCTTCTAAAAAATCTAGAGAATGCCTGTTAGCAGCATTTATATTTTCAAATAATAAATAGCTGCTTAGGAAAATATCTCCAGCACCTATTGTATTTATAAATTTTTTTGAATCAGTAGGAAAATAAGTATTTTTATTTTTTGTAATCAATAAAGCTCCCTTCTCACCTAATGTAATGATTATTTTTTCCAATTTATCATTAAAAATATCAATATATTTAAAATCAAAATTTACATTTGTATTAAATTCTTTTTCAAATTCATACTTATTAAGTATTAATGTGTGAAAGTTTTTGTAATTTTTTATATTTTTTTCATTTTTACTTAATTGTGATGCAAGAATTACTTTTTTAAAATTTGCCTGGTTAACTTTGGAAATTAGTTGTTTGTCAAATAAGCCAGTTCGGTAGTCATTAAGAAGTACAATATCATAATTATTATTATTAAAATTAAAATTTTCAATACTTGAGTTACTTGCGGATTTGAAAGCTTTATTAACCTGGAATATTGTTTGATATTTATTATTTTTTTTGACTTTGAATCTATTTTTTTCAGCAGTTGATAAAGTTCCAATATCGACAAGGTTTAATTTTAAATATTTATTATCAAATCTATCTATATATTTTTCTTCTAAGTTCGTAAAAAATTCAATATCTACATCGAACTCAGACAGAAAGTTTACAACTCTTGCAGTTCCGCCAAGCTGTATGGTTTCGTCACGGTGTTTGACTTTTAAGTTAGGTGTTTCAAGTGAAGTTCCTGCATCTGAAACATATGTTACTTTATCAACAATAGAATCACCTATAACAAGTATTTTTTTATTAACTATTTCTTCTTTCAATTATTTTTCTTTTATTTTGTCAATAATTTTTGAAGTTGAAAAATCTTTATACAAAGGATAAATTTTTATTTCAATATCTTCAGGAATATTATCTCTTGATCGTAATTCTGCTTCGGTCCATTCTGACCCCTTAACGATAATAGATGCTCTTGATAATTTGTAGACCTCTTCTAATTCTTCTTTTGAGTTAAAAGTTAAAACTTCATCAATATATCTGATAGAATTTAAAACTCTAATTCTCTCCGACAAAGTATTTATAGGCCTATCATCTCCTTTTTGAAATTTAACTCTCTCGTCTGTGTCAACAGCCACTACTAGCTTTTTACCTTGTGATTTTGCAAATTCAAAAAGATTAATATGTCCTGAATGAATTATATCAAAAACTCCATTCGTTAAAACAATTCCACTATCTGATTTATCAATTTTAGCAACTCGTTTCCAATGTCTTCCTTCAGCCCAATCTTCATCTAGCCAACTGTCAGTATAATTTTTCATTTCATCGATTGAAGAAATCCAAGACCCCAAACAAAGCACATTTGAATCATTGTGCTCCCTTGATTTTATAGTAGAGATGACATTATGAGCTAGTACAGCTCTAACATCAGTATATCGATTTGCTACAATTGACATTCCCACACCTGTCCCGCAAATTAAAATTCCGTTGTTTGCTTCTTTATTTTTTATTATTTGTGCTAAATTTTTTGCATAAAAATTATAATCCACACTATCGATGTCATATGGCCCAAGGTCTAATACCTTAATTTCTTCTTTACTATTTAAATATTTTTTTAGTTCCTCTTTTTGATTAAAACCATTGTGGTCTGAAGCAATTACGACTATTTTCAATTGAAATCCAATATTAACTTAATAATCATTTTACCTTTTAATTTATATCTAATAACAATATTTATTTTAAAAATTGTTTGTTTTTATATAAGGTTTGTATTCGATGCTGACAAAGCGCTAATGTGACCGAATCACATATTTATTCTTTTTCATGTAATCAAGTTAGAGTAAAAAAACTACTAATATTATTGACTTATTTACTAGATAAATCTAAATTATTATTTTTTTAACTCTAAAAGATCGAAATTAAAACCATTTCTAAAAATATTTAAGTTAAGAATTGTGTCAAATGAATTATTTGAAATACCATTTGCTATAAATATTCTATTATTTTCTTCTTGATATTCACAAAATATACTTCTACCTCTACTTCCATAATCTCCAGAAATAAAAATTAAGTTTTTGTCATCGATTTCCAACCAATCTAAGTGATCATTTTTAGGTTCTTTTAATAAAAAGTCTATACCATTTGGTGCTACAGGTTCTTCTGTAAGATGGAACCAAACTACAAAGTGTGAGAAGATTATTACTGTTTTATTATTTGAGTTTTTTATAAATTCGTTAATTAAATATTGATCTTTGACTGTTGGCTTCCAGTTATAAGTTGAAAAATTTGCAACAATTAAATCAACAGAGGTTTCTGATAGTAGAAATAAATCATCGTTAAAAGTTTTATAGTATTCTTGACTTAAATCATGATTTCCAACAGCTATGTAATATTTGTTAAATCTTTCATTTAATTGCTGTTTAGCTAGTTTTAAGTTTTCTATATTATTTTCAAACACAACATCACCAGTTAAAATAATGTTCTCTGACTTTTTATCAAAATAAGATAATAATTTTTCAGACAAAGCCAAGCTTCCAGATGATGAATTACCATAAGCATGGCCAACTATAAAATAGTTATTGAGTTTTTTAGAGTCATCAATTGAGAATTTATTTATGCAGGAATCTAATTTTTCATAATCAAAAAATTCTTCTCCCACACTATCTTTAAAAGTGATTTCAAAATCTTCATGATTTATATAAGCATCAATTACAGAAAATATGTTTTCCTCTTCTTCTAATTCTAAAAAGTTTAACCTATATGGTTCAGTTAGAGTATTTGGTAATATATATGGAGTAAAAATAATAATCAAAAGAAAAGTCAGTTTGAAAAAAAATAATTTCATCAATCCTTTAGCGTTTAAAGTAAAATCGATACCAATAACTAATAAAAATAAAACTAAATAGACCCTAGAAACTGAATTGATTTTTATCAGATAAAATAATGTGATTATTATCGTTGAAAAGAATAGAAAGCTTAAACTTTCAGTTTTTAATTTTTGAATAATAAGTATTAAGAATATTAAAAGTAAAGTGATAATCAAAGACGTTAGTGGAACAATAACTAATAAATGATTGGATTGTATTACTTCAAATACAAACTTTATAAAGGGCTGATTAATTAAAATCAAGGGATCTTTATAAAAGTTTGCTATAAATAACAAATTTAAATTAACGTATATATTTAGTAAAAAAGTTAAATTTAGTTCTAATGGTTTTGAAAATATCTTTGTTTTTAAATTTAAAAATTTAAACATCATTATTAGTTTAAATCTATTTCAAGTTATTGTATATGTATGATTTACAATCTATTTGGATTTGATGCTTTTTTCATAGTTTCTTTCTTGAAGCAATCATTCTATGTCATTGCGGTTGGTCTATTTTTAAACTTTTTGTTTGGATATGCTTTAAATCAAGCATGGTTGCTTAATTTCAATAGTTATATAATTTCGACGCTAATCATATTATCAGTTTTTGTTATAACAAAGGTTATTTCAAACAATATTGCACTTTCCTTAGGCCTTGTAGGAGCTTTGTCAATAGTGAGGTTTAGAACTCCTATTAAAAATCCTTTAGAGCTTGCTTATTATTTTCTATTAATTACGTTCGGTATAGCTATTAATGTAGATTTGAATCTCTCATTTAATCTTTTGTTGTTTTTATCAGCGGGGTTTTTAATTACAAAAATTGGTGCAGTTGTTCTAGTTAAGTTTAATTTTTTTGATATTACTTACTTATCAGAAAAAAAATACTATTTAATTCTAAATTTAAAATCTAAAGATTCTTCACTTGAAAAAATAGAGGATTTAATAAACTATAGTAAAAGTAACAATGATTACTTTACCTATCATCTCTCATCAAATTCAAAAAGCACCCTTCTGGACTTAATTAAAAAATACAACGATTCAGAACTATTAAATTTTGAATTTAGGAAAGCTTCGAATATTGAAGGCTACTTATAAAAAATTTATAATTTTATCAATTTTCATATTTATTACAGTCTTTGGATTTTATGTTCTAATTAATTCCAAATTCCTATCGAATAATGAAAATTTTGACACTAATGATTCCAATTCTTTACAAGGGAGCAATTCTGAAATAATTTACTGTAACAGTTTAAGTTACGAAAGTTCTATTAAGCATGACTTTAAGAATTTATCAAAAATAAATATTAGGGTTTTAAACAACAAGGAGTGGAATGAAAATTTATTTAGAGCTTATATTTCTCTTGAACAAAACAATAAAATAATTTCTCCTAGATTTAAAAGTAAACATCTTGCAAAAGTGACTGCTATTTATGAAGATAGTTCGGAATGTGTATTTAACGCAAAGGTCAGGATTCACGGTGATTATGAAGACCATATTCATGAAGAAGTGGGAACAGTAAGATCATCGTTAGATGTCGAACTAATGGAGGGAAATATTGGTGGTGTTACAAAGTTTAAGCTTTTTTTACCAGAAACAAGGAACTCAGAAAATGAAATATTTGTTACAGTTTTTCTTAATAAGCTAGGCATCCTCTCCCCAAGAACGAGATTTGTAGACACAATAGTAAATGATGTAACTACAGAATATCTTTTACAAGAAAAAATTTCAAAAGAGTTTCTGGAAATAAATAACTTAAGAGAAGGTCCTATTGTTGAATACTACGAAGACATAATGTGGAAAAGTAGAATAAACCAAAGTTTAAATACTGAATTTTTCTCCAAGGTAAATAATGTTAATTTCTTAATAAAAAATATTAACAATTTTTCTATTGGTTTAAATGGATTAGCTCTCTTAAACAATATAAGCAAAGTTTCAAGTTATCTGATAGATAATCAGGAAATTGAAAATATTCAATTAGATTATGATTCAATTCAAAATAATAATCACCTGAGCAGATTTGACGCAGCTTTATTGTCTTTAGAGTCTCATCATGGACTTATAGCTCATAATAGAAAATTTTATTATGACCCACTATTTAATAATCTTGTACCTATTTACTATGATGGACTATCGGGTTTTACAAAAAATCAAGAATCTTCTTGGATAATTCCTTTCTTGGAGTCAAGCATTAATGTTGAAAATATTCAAATTGCTTCTAGAAGCCTGTTAAAAGATTTAAATAACTTAAGATTAAGAAATTTAGAAATTAAAAACGAATTAGAGTCTTACGGGTATGAAATATCCGAATCTAAATTAAATGAGCTACTAGATAAATTTGAAAAACATTTGAAGATAATAATTAATTTTAATAAATCAAACACCAAAGAAATTAAAACCAATTCGATTGTGTATAATCTGCAAAAATCATATTTTGAAATTGTAGAAGATGAAATTTTTTATTGTTATCTAGATAATTGTAACAAAACTCAGATTGGCAATACAAAAAGTGTCTTAAATAATGAATTCAAAACTGACAATTTACGATTTTACTTAATTCAGTCCAAAAAAACTGAATCTAATAAAGCTCATTTCAAAAAAGTACAAGATTTACTTATTTTAGTTTTTGGAGAACCAGAATTAATCATAGATAAAGAAAATAAAATTATAAATATAAATATACAAAAGTTAGATGAAAAAATTGTTTTTTACGATAGCAATATGATAGATTGGAAAATTAATATAGATCACAGTCAAGCTATTTCATCATCCACTATAAGAAATGACAAGAGATTGTTAACAGGATGTATTACTTTTATGAATATAAATGCAGATAATTTACAAATTCAAGTCAATAATTCTTTTTGTGAAGATAGTATAAATTTTATTAGTTCATCAGGACATATAAGTTCTATTAAAGTTGTAGATTCTAATTTTGATGGTGTAGACCTAGATTTTTCAAATATTCATATTGATTATTTAAATATAGTAAATTCTAAAAATGACTGTTTAGACCTATCTTACGGAGTCTACACTATTGGTAAATTAGAAAATAACTTCTGCGGTGATAAAGGAATTTCAATAGGCGAAAAATCTAATTTAATAATTAAAGATGCAATTATTGAAAATAGTAATACTGGAGTTGCTGTTAAAGATAGTTCATATGCAAATATTGAAAATTTAACTTCTTTAAATAATTCTGTCTGCGTTAGTATATTTCAAAAGAAACAAGAATTTGGACCAGCCAAGGCAAAAATTGGCTTTTCAAACTGTTCAAGTGAAAACATTTTTGTTGAGAAGGGATCTTTGCTAATTGATAATTGAAAAAAGGGTTGAACAAAAGTTTTTAAGAGGCATAAATTCTTCCAATTTATTTATGATTAAAAATAAAAAATACATGAAACCTTTATATCCAGAAAGAAAGGTCTACAGTCTATATTTCGATACATATGACCTTAAACTTTTTAACGATTCTCAAGTCAAGGACTATGATAAGTATAAATTAAGATTCAGAAAATATAACAATTCTGAAAATGTAACCAAAGAAATTAAATTTACCAATGAGACTGGCAAATATAAAATAACTATTCCTACAATTTATAAAAATTTTACTGATATAGAAAACTTTTTTTATAAGGGAAACTTTCTAAAACCATCAATAAAAGTAGAATATATTAGAAATTACTTTGAATACAAAGGCAACAGAATGACTGTTGACTCAGAAATAAAATTTTCAGATCCAATGATAGAAGAAAAATCACATAAACTATACGATCTAGTTGTGTATGAGATAAAAATATTAGATAAGGCTGCTTCAAATTTTTTATCATCAAATCCTGTATTTAGCGCAATTAAATTTTCAAAATATGAGGAGGGTATTAAAAAGTTGTATTTTAATAATAAAATATAATTTTATTTTTCTTCTTTCCTAAATGAGTTCCAAAAATAAGAAATTCTTAATACTTTCAACTTTTGTAAGCTAACAATTTTTCTACTAAAATATATATTTAAGATAAAAAATTTAAAATCTTTTGATAATTCCTTGATTTTAGTGATACTTTTTTATTTACGTTTTCTACTGTTGCCAGAGGTTTATATTCAACATTTGAATACCAGTAACCCTGATTAGGTGTGTTTAAATAATCCGGAATGTAACAAATAATATTTTTTGGAATCCCAAACTGTTTTTTTAATGCTGCAGCTAAGGAATGCGAACCAGAATTTAAACAATGAAAATTTTCAGTTTTTAATAAAATGTTAATTAGCTTTTGTAGGTTATTTATTTCAATAATTTTTAATTGATTATATCTTTCTTTGTAAATATTTGGAAAAGTTAAAAATTGAAATTTGCTAACACTTAAATAATTCATTAACTCTTCGATACTTTTTGGATCGTACTTTCTTTCTAAATGTTTACTGATAGTAATTGAATTTAAATCACAAATATTTTTATAGATTAATCTATTTGGTTTTTTAAAATTTCTTAAGTAAATTTCAGGAAATCCATCACCAGGATGAAAGCCGTGTAAAACATTAATTGTCTGAATTGAATTTAAGTTGGTGCTATCAATAGTTTTTTTATTAAACATCATATATCCTGCATTAGGTATCTTGAGCACATTAGTATTTTTGACAAATTTATTATTTTTCCAAACAATATCTGTAATTTCATTGTTCCGGGAATAATTGAGAAAGGACAAGTTAAATTCGTATCCCTCTTCATAATACAGTCTTGGGAGATTTGAATATGCTAGTTGATCGCCTAAACCTCCCCATGGTTGAGCAAGGTAAATTTGTTTCTTTTTCACAAATAAATTTTACTAAGTAATTTATTTATTTTTTAGTATTTAGATAATTTAGCAATGTTGTTTTATGTGCTTATAATTACATGATGAAATTTATAATAATTTTTTCAACAAGTTTTCTTTTTAGTGAGTTAATTTTTGAATATAGCAATAATTATAGTTCAAAATTATTTGTTGATGACGTAAGCAGATTCATAAATATAGACAATTTACTATATGCACGCTCTTACATTTCTTTATTAATTGCATTTTTCAATCTATTTTTAATTAAGTTGTTACTTAAATACCAAGAAAAAATTGAAAGTAAAATTTACCAAATCTTTTCTATTTATTTAATAAATTTATTTACTGTAATTATAGTATTTTATTTTTTAAGAATATATACAGTATCTCGATTGAACATATTAATGGGAACGTTATTGTTTCCTTTAATACTATTTTTATTACTTAACATAACTTCAAAGTTCAAGCATTCAAAATTTATAGTTGTAATTATTTTGACTTTTTTCAATTTACTTTTTATAACAGGTCAAGAAGATGAACAAGTTTCAGAACCTTTGAAAAATGAGTCAGAAACAAACAACAAACCAGTCGATTATTATCCTAATTTAGAAATGAATTTAATTGGAGGTGAAACAAATATTTATGAATTTTACCCCAATCTAGACACAATTCTCTTAAGTTATAATAGTTTTAAAAGTGAAGTTAGAACAAGATTAAAATTTGAAGATAAATATCAATTAGATACTTTTTCAATCTGTTGTTATTGGCTTGAATACCAGAGATCAGGCGGTAAATCGATAGGCTACCTAGAAAGTTTTGAAGATAAATTAGTATACTTACATGGTTCTGGATTTATATCCTATGCAAATAAAAAAAACCTAATTGAAGGCAATTTTCAATTTAAATTAATTCAATCTAATTTCAAAGATATTTCAAATAACAAATTCCTTTTTCAAAGAGATGAGAATTTTCAATATGGTTGGGCTGATTGGTGGGAAAGTACTAGAGATGTGCTGATAGTAAATAATAAAATATATGTAAGTTTTGTTAACGAAAAGTCTAAAGACTGTGTAAATGTTGAAATAGTTTCGGCTGATTTTAATTTTGAGTTTTTAGATTTTGAATATTTTTACTCAAATGATGACTGTGTCATGAGAACAGATTATCCGTTTTACAACGCAATGGTTGCGGGAGGTAAGTTAGTTAACTACAACAATAAACAAATTTTTCTATCAACTGGTGACTTTAGAAATTGGACAAAGGCGCAAGATGATGAATCCTATTTAGGAAAAGTAATTTTAATTAATTTAGAAGATGGCAATTTCAAGATAGTCTCAAAGGGCCACAGAAACCCGCAAGGCCTAGCTATGACCAAAAATTCAAATTTTTTGATAGAAACTGAACATGGGCCAGTAGGCGGCGATGAAATAAACTTAATAGAAATAGATAAATCACAAAATTTTGGTTGGCCTATATCTTCATATGGCAAACATTGGTATCCAGAAAACTACGAAGATCTTGGTGGTATTGCTCCGCTCCATAGTTCGCACAAAAACTATGGCATGAAAGAACCACTGTTTTATCAATATGTAGGTTTTTTTGGTGGAATTGGAATTTCAGACGTAGAAATAAATCATTTTAAAGATAACGATTCTTTTTTTATTACCACTCTTTATGGTAGACAAATATTTGATATTGATGTGAATCTTGTTGAAAACAAAATGGAAAATTTTACTAGATATAAAATTACTGAAAGAGTAAGAGATATTGAATATGATGAAGAAAACCAAGTTTATTTTCTTACTTTAGAAGACGGGCCTTCTATTGGAATATTATCAAAAATAAATAATAAATAATTGCTATTATTTATAAATAACGATTCTTTCAAATAAGTCTATACTTTAAATTAATTTGATATGACAGTTAAAAACTTTTTTAAACTTAGTAAAAATTTTGCTTACTTACTATCTTTACTGTTAGTTATTTATTTAAGATTTAGATGGTCTACAGTTTCTCAATGGAGAGAAGATTCAGCAACAAATATTTGGCTTGCATATACAAAAAATTTTAATGAACTCCCTGTTGGATTATTAAGTTCCAAAATGGTTCCAAACCCTAATGGAATTATTCTTATAGGAAAAATTTTTACAACTATTGAATCAGTTCTTCACTTAACATTTGTCCTATCGCTTTTTCAAGTATTTTTATTTTTTTTACTTTCTAGAGAAATTAGTTCAAATAAAAGTCTGAACAATTTTACTTTTTTGGTTTTATCATTCTCAACTATTATCTCTGCTAGTTCTGTTGAGTTCTGGAATAATTGGATATTAATTTTGCCAAACACCTTATTTTTTATTTTTCTTTTTAAATACTTAAATACAACAAATTCAAAGTTTTTATTAATTTCATTCTGTCTTTTAATAGTACCTAGTTCAATATACCTAGCTGGAATTTCCAATTCCATAATTTACTTCTTATTAATTTTTATTGTTTTGTTCAAAAACAAGAATTATAAAAAAATTAAATTTAAAATTAAGCATCTCTTAGCTACTGTTTTTTTTTATTTAATAAATTTTCTAATAGTGTGGAATCCTTATTTTAAAAGTTTAAAGTTATCTGAGATATTTGGTTTCTCTGGGCTAACAACATATGATAGGGTAAATATTTTTTCAGATACATTTCTTGAGCTGCCTGGTTTTTTTATTACATTTTGGACTAAAAAGCAATCATTCTACATTAACCATATTGATATAACAGGCATTACAAATGTACACACTAGAGCATTGCATGAGCTATTTAAAATCTATGTAGAATTTCATAAAGTTATAATTGTAATGTTTATTGCAGTAATTTTATTCTCAATTAGAAATTTAATAAAAATTAATGATGTAAAAATCGACAATAAATTATTTGATAAATTATTTTTATTTTTTGTTTTCATTATATTTTCTGCCTTACTTAATCCAATAATTGGTGGGCCAAATTTTGTAAATTATGAACGGGTAGAAAATATGAATCAATACTATCAGTATTTTTTGATAATTTGGCTTTGCACTCCTTTTTTGGTTGTTGAAAAATTTTATCAAAAAAAGCTAATTTTATTTAACAATATTGTTTTTTCCATATTTTTGTTAGTAAATATTTTATTAAGTTTAAGCATATTCACAGACTCATTAAATTATGATGGTGATAAGTTAATTGAATCAGATGTTCCTCTAATTCATAAAATTGAAGCAGTTGATTATATTGGAAGTAGCATCTTGGAAAAGAACTCTGAACTAAATACTACAATTTCCTACGATTTAGGTGGAGGAACTTGGAACTGGATTCCTTCACATGGTGAGTACTTTTCAACATGGTACAAAGACTACCCATTTACGATTGGACGTATTTTTGATTATCAATTACTTAGAAAATATTCTATAAAAAATGACTACGAAGGTTTTGTTAGTAGGGATTTTATAGATAGCGATTACATTATTTCTTATAAGTTTGAATACCATGAAGCACTAGACAATAAAAACTATGAACATGAATATTTTGGTAGATTAAGGGTTTCTAAATTGATAAGTGGTAATTAGTTACAAATTAATGTGAAAATTGAATTATGATTTCCAAATTATTTATCAAAATTTAAAAAGTAAGAATTATTAACATATTCAAAGAAATTCAACAAAAATAAAGAAAACTTAACTTAAATTAATAATTGAAACTTAGTATTTGACAATTTTATATTTTATTATCCACATAGATAGGAAAATAGAAAATTTTTTTAGATTAAATTGTCACAAATTGTTTAAATATTATTTTGATGCAACTATTGTTAGAATCATTCTATGAGAAAAATTTCAACTTTCTATAAAGATTTAATTTTTGTTTCAAAAGTAACTGACACCAACAATAAGAAAATAAGAATCCTGTTTTCGGTTTTTGCTTCAAATCTAGTTGTTTTATTAGATTTATTAATAATTATTATCTTTGCTTACCTACTTGAAGACGCAGATGATAAAACTGGATTTATTAATCAGCTGCTAGCCTTTTTTTTAGACAACAAAATTTTAATTCCAATATTGGTAATTCTTAGATTCGTTTTTGTTTATTTAGATAGAATGAATTTAGAGATACTCAAATTAAATATTCAAATTAACCTAAGAAATTACTTTATCAATGAAGTCTTTGATAAAGGCAACTATTCAGTTTCTGATGCTTTCTTTTATGTTAATACTTTAACAATTCACGTATCAACATTTTATGGAAGTCTCGCTGCTGTTGTTAGTTTTTTTGCTCAGATTATTGTATTTTTATTTTATTTAATATTTTCAAATACTGAAGTTATTGGAGTGTTTGGTGTTGGATTAATTATTTTGTACTTTCCAACTAGATATTTTATTAAAATGCTGAGAAAGTATTCACATTTATCATATGAAAGCTTACAAGAAATAAACAAAAACGTAGAAAAAGTTTTAGATAATCTCTATTTGATAAAAATTCTCAACAAAATAAAATTCGAAATTGATAAATATAACATAACTCAAAATAAATTTTTTAACTCACAGGTTATGAATCTTAGATTTGGAACTATTAATAGCATACTTCCAAACTTTGTAACCCTCTTTATTCTTGCTTTGCTTTTAGCGTTTTTTGATTTTACTGATTTACTTACAATTGAGTTTATAGGTGTACTTTTAAGACTTTTTCAGACTCTTGGAAATTTCAATCGCTCAATTAGTATTACTACAAATAGTCATGTCCATTTGGAAAAGCTTCATAAAATTGATAAAAATAAAGGATTTTCAAATAAACAAAATTTTAAAAATCAATTTTCAAATGATGAACTCAAAAATAGCAAACTAGCTATTAAGCTAAATTCAGTAAGTTTTAGATACTTTAATAGTAAAGAAGATATTTTTCATGATATAAATTTAGAGATACAAAAAAATAAACACACGATTATTACAGGTCAAAATGGCTCGGGTAAAAGCACACTACTGGGTCTTCTTTCCGGAGTATTTTATCCAACTGAAGGTAAGGTTGAATGCTATTCAAACAAAATTGCTTACATTGGGGCCAAACCTCTGATATTTAACGCAACTTTAAGAGAGAATTTAATTTATGGTTCTGAAAATACAGTTGAAGACTCAATTTTGCTTAATTATATTGAAAAATTTCAAGTATTTAATAGTAATTCTGGGATTACATTATCATCAGAGATTTCTAACAAAACACTTTCATCGGGACAAATGCAAAAAGTATCTTTTATTAGAGCTTTAATAATGGAGCCTGAAATTTTATTATTAGATGAATCTACTGCTAATTTAGATCAAAATTCAAAAGAGTTAATTTTTAAAATCTTGAGCGAACTTGACTTAACAATTATTAACTCAACACACAATATAAGTAGTTTCATTAAGCATGATGCCCATTACGAAATAATTAACACGGTTAACGGAAGAAATATTATTTTAAATTAGATTTTTGTAATCTTGTATCTCGTTATTCATTAGTTTTTCAATTGAGTTATTGATTTCAGTGCTTTTGATTGCATTTCTAGCAATATCGTTTAATTTTATATTTTTATTTAGGACTTCTAAGATGTTTATAATTTCATCTTTAGTAGGAGTGAACAAAAATCCATTTACTCCATCATTAATTATCTCTTGTAAGCTTTCAATTTTATTTCCTATTACTATACAACCAGCTGCCATAGCTTCTAAAACAACTTTTGGATTTCCTTCATATAGAGACGGTATCAAAAAGTATTTATATTCTGTATAAAGACTTGTTAATTCATCATTTCTTAAACTACCTATTAAGTTCAACTTCACGTTATATTTTTTCGATAGCAAAATAAGATCTTTTTTTAAAGAACCATCTCCAACAATGTCTAAAATATATTCAGAATTTTCAAAAGACTTAATCATGAATTCATAGTTTTTTTGTTTTTCTAATCTACCAACTGATAAAATTCTTTTTTCATGCCTATCTGTGTTATGAGAATTCTTATTTGAATATACCCAGTTTGGTCTTACTTTTATTTTTTTTGTTAAATAGAAATACTTATTCAAATCTCTTTTGTCACAATTTGATGTAACTGTGAATAGGTCACAAAAAATTAATGCAATCTGTGTCAAAACAAAATAACCAGACTTAATATAAATTGATTTATTCTGTAATTTTGCAAAATTATACGAATTGAAACCTGTACGTATTATTAGTTTTTTTCTAGTAAGAAATTTGTAAACAATAGCTACCCAAGACCCGTTTAATTGGTTTGTTTTAATAATATTTACATTTTTAATTTCTTTTTTTAGCAAAAAAGGAAGCTTGAAAGAATTGAGGAACCTAAATAGCTTATTATTTGAGCGCTTAATTAAGGTATATGCTGGGAGGATTTCTATATTTTGTGGTATGCCTTTTATATTAAGGTCATTTTTATCACCGTATGTAACAAATGTGTAAGTATGATTACCTTTTTTAACAATTTCCTCATAGATTTTCACTTCTCTTTGCAGAAGCCCAGTATCTTTCCAGTTTTTTAAAGAAATATCAAATGTAAAAAAAAGAACTATATCCATTAATTAACATTAATTTAGTACGAATAATGAATTAATGTAAGAGTTTAGAGTCGTAAAATGAAAAAAATTTTAGTAGTTCATACAAACTATAGGTTTCTTGGCGGTGAAGACACTGCTGTTGTTAATGAAGTAAATTTTTTAAAAAAATACTATGAAGTAAAAGTTATTTATTTTAAAAATGAAATAAGCAATATTTTTGTTGATCTTCTTTCTTTTTTTATAAGAAATAATTTAAATAGCTCAAAAATTATAGAAAAAGAAATAGAAAGCTATAAACCAGATCTTGTATATATACACAATACTTGGTTTAAGGTTTCTCTAGGGATTTTTAAAATTCTTGACAAAAAAAATATAAATACACTTATAAAGCTTCACAATTTTAGATATAGATGTACGCAGTCTTTTTTTGCATCTAAACACTTAAAGAATCAAAAAATATGTAGTGCATGTGGTTTAGAAAAGAAAAATATTGGAATATTCAATAAGTACTACAAAGACTCATATATAAAATCTTTAGTGCTTATTCATTATGGTAAAAAGTATTTAAAAATTTTAAAAGACAGTAAAGCTAATGTATCTGTGCTTACTAATTTCCACAAAGAAATTTTATTAGACAAAGGTGTTAATAATTTTAAATTAGAAGTTATACCTAATTATATTAGTTCTGAAACAGGTGCTAATGATAATTTAGATAGTAACTACATAGTATACGCAGGAAGAATCTCAGAAGAAAAGGGACTAAATGAACTTATAGAGACATTTTTAAAATTAGATTCAAACAAACTAGTATTAAAAATTGTTGGAGATGGTCCGATTCTAGATGAGCTAAGGACAAAGTTTAATTCATCACAAATAAGCTTTACCGGTGAGATTTCTAATGAAGATACACTAAAAATTATATCTAATTCAAGAGCAGTAATTACAGCAACTAAGCTATTAGAAGGTCAGCCTACTCTACTTTGTGAAGCATCAATATTAGGAATACCAGCAATCTTTCCAACGACTGGCGGTGTATCTGAGTTTTTTCCAAATAATTACAGACTGTCATTTAAACAGTATGACTATGAAGATCTTTTTAGCAAACTCAACATGTTAAGTGATGATAATTTATTGAGAGAAATTGGTAAGGAAAACAAAGATTATATATCTTCATACTTAAACGATGCGAAGCTTATAGATAAATTTGAGAAGATTTTTAAATGACTAAAGATAAAGTAACTGTTTTGATGAGTGCTTATAATTCTCAGAATACTGTAGGTAATGCACTTGAGAGTTTAGTCAACCAAACATACAAAAATATTGAAATTTTAGTAGTAGATGATGGTTCTGAAGATGAAACTTTTAAAATATGTTTAGAGTACGCCAAAAACTTTAAAAATATATCTGTTCATGAAAATAAGAAAAATATAGGTTTAACAAAGTCTTTGAATCTATTAATAGATTTATCAAATGGAAATTTACTAGCCAGGCAAGATGCAGATGATATCAGTGACTTAAGAAGGATTGAAAAACAAGTTGATTTTTTGAATAAAAATAACTTAGATGCTGTAACTTCTAGGGCAAATATTATAAACCAAGATCGCGTAATTCCTAGATTTTCATACTATTTACCAAAAAAAATAGTCATGAGATATAAAAATCCATTTATACACGGTTCTTTATTGATTAAGAAAACTTCAATTCAAAAATTAGGAGGATATAACGATAAGTTTTATTATTCTCAGGATTACAAGCTTATGTGGGATTTAATTAAAACTGGAGGAAAAATAACAATTATGAAAGAGCCACTTTACTCTTTAAACATGGAAGAAAATATTTCAACACTAATGAAAGAAAAGCAGCAATATTATGCAAGTTTTGTTAAAAAAGGAAAAAATCCGTCTATCTAGAGTGATAATCTAAACATCTAATAATTGTATCTTCAAATGAAGTTTCTGATTTCCAACCTAATTTTTGATTAATTTTTGAAGGGTCAGAAACAATACTTATTGGCTCATCTTTTCTTAACAAGGTATCGTCAATTATTACGTACTCACTAAAATCGAGCTTGAAATAATCGAATACTATTTCTACCAAATCTTTAATACTATGACCCTTGCCAGTTCCAATTATGTAATCATCTGAAGAATCACTTTCATTCACTTTAACCATGGCCTTTACCACATCTCCAGCAAAACCCCAGTCTCGTATTAAATCTAATGAGCCTACAATTAATTCTTTTTCGGTACCGTTACTAATTTTTATAGCGGTGTTTATAACTTTTGTCAGAAGGTAATTTTCTGGTCTGAACTCGGATTCGTGATTGAATAATATGCCAATTGATATGTCCCATTCAAATTTTTCTTTGTAAAAATTTGATAAATTGTGACAGTACATTTTTGAAATTGCATATGGTGTTTTTGGATTAAAACTTGAACACTCTGATAAAGATTCATTACCTATATCATCAAACATTTCAGAGCTTGAAGTTTGAAAAAGTTTAGGAAATTTATTAATTTTTACAAAGGAATTTATTAAATTATTAAAAGATGAAATTATAGAATTTGAAGATTGGAAAGGAAAACTTACAGACTGAGAAACAGAACCTGGTCCAATCAAATTATAAACAAAATCAGGTTTATGATAATTAACCAAATCTTCAATTTCTACCGATTCTTGTAAATTACACTTAGCTACTTCTAAATTTTCTAAACTATCATTTTTGTTGCCTAAATAATGTAACTTTTTTTTAAAATTCAAATCATCGCCGGTTCTGGAGGTTCCAATAATTTTGTAATCATTTGACTTGAGCAATAAGTTTGACAAAAAGACACCATCCTGTCCCGTAATACCTGTAATTAATACTTTTTGCTTCATAGTTTGTATTTAAATATATTTTTATATAATTTATTAGTCTAATTATTACAATAAAGAATACACAATATATAACAAATGAAACAAAATTTAAACTTATTAATTTACTTAAACAAAATTTCAGAAAATTGGATTGTTGACAGAACAAAAAAAGAGTGGCTTCAAAATAACAAACCAATAAGTACAAGATTATCTCTCAGATCAAACATTATCTGGTTAATAGCACCATGGAATTGGAGAAATGTAAATTTAGATTTACTTAATAGAAAAAAGATTGTTTGTTCAATTTATCATATTGACAATGAAAAATTTAATGAGGAAGAGAAAAATGAATTTTACTTTAGAGATAAATATGTAGACGAATATCATGTAATTTCTAAAAATACTGAAAATCAACTAAAAAAATTAACCGAAAAAAAAATCACAACCATACCTTTTTGGGTAAATAATGATATTTGGTTTGAAATTCGAGAAAAAAAAGAATTGAGAAAAAAATATAATTTAGATAATAAGAAATTTTATATAGGATCTTTCCAAAGAGACTCCGAGGGAAACGACTTGACTAAACCAAAGCTTTCCAAAGGACCAGATAGGTTTGTTGAGATAGTTTCAAATTATATTGAAAGACAAACAAATATTCATGTCATCATTACAGGAAAAAGAAGAAATTATTTAATAAATGAATTTGAAAGCAGAGATATAGAATACACCTATTTTGAAATGGTAGATTATAAAATGCTTAATGAATTATATAATTGTTTAGATCTTTATATTGTTTCTTCAAGGTATGAAGGTGGTCCTCAAGCAATAGTTGAATGTGGTGTGACAAAGACTCCAATAATTTCAACAAATGTAGGTGTTGCCCCAGAAATATTATCTTCAGAATCTATTTTTGATATGGATAATTTTCTAACAGCTAAACCAAATATTGAGGTTGCTTATGAAAACTCAATGAAACTATCTATGGAAAAAATATTTCCCAAATATATAGAAATGTTTAGATTATTAAATGAAAGTTAGTATTGGAACAAATATTAAAGAAGGACCCTGGGGTGGGGGAAATCTTTTTGCTATTAATTTATCAAATTTTCTTAAAAAAGAAGGTCATGAAGTGGTTTATGATTTAGACCACAAAGATATCGATATTATATTAATTACAGAACCCCGAAAAACTTCTGAGTCATCTTCGTTTACTCACTACGATGTTGAAGATTATCTTAAATATGAAAAATTTGACACAATAGTTATACATAGGATTAACGAATGCGATGAAAGGAAAAATACAAATTATGTAAATAAATATTTAATATATGCAAACAAAATTGCAGACGAAACAATTTTTGTTAGCAAGTGGTTGAAGGATTTATATTTGAATCAAGGATTAGAATCTTCAACAAATCATGTTGTGTATGCCGGTGCAGATAAAGATATTTTTAATAGAGATGGCTTTGAAGGGCGGAAAAGTAATGAAAAGATAAAAATTGTTACTCATCACTGGGGAGCAAATTGGAATAAAGGTTTCGATACTTACCTTAAGCTAGATAAGATGATGAATGAAGAAAAATGGAAAAAGAAAATAGAATTTACTTATATAGGTAATCTCCATAAAAAAGCACATTTTTCAAACTCAAATTTGATAAAACCAATCACAGGAAAAGAACTTGCAATGGAATTAAAAAATCACGACTTGTACATTACTGGTTCAATAAACGAACCTTCAGGTAATCATCATATTGAATCAGCGCAGTGTGGGTTACCAATTTTATATATTAACAGTGGTGGCATTCCAGAATATTGTCAAGGTTATGGAATAGAATTCTCAAAAGATAATCTTGAAGCTAAGTTAGAAGAAATGATTTTAAAATATGAATATTATGTAGAGGTGCTTAAACAATATCCAAATGACTCAAACAGAATGTCCGAAGAATTTTTGAATATATTTGAGAATGCGCTGAATAATAAAGATAAACATTTAAATAAAAGAAATTTTTCGGTTAATAAAAGCAAAATCAAAAAATCTTTATATTTTTTCAGAAAAAATAAATTAATTAAATAGTATTTTCAACAATTCATTGTTAAAGTTTTCTAAATTATTATTTTCGTGAACACTTTTTTTTGCGGATATGGATATTTGTTTATACTGTTCTTCGTCATTTAAAACGGAATAAATCTTTTTTGTCCACTCTTCAATATCATTTTTTTCTGCGAAAATTATGTTTTTTTCATTTATATATATGGCTGGCTCCCAAAAACCATCTGTCTTGGTAATTATTACCGGTACTCCCATTGACATAGATTGCAAAGCAACACTTTGTCCAGATGGCTGGAGACTTTCATTAATTGGAATTATGGTTAAAGAGGATTTATTATATAAATTTTTTATATCATTATCTGTTAATGTTTCTTCACTCCAAAGGCCATTAATTAATTTAACATTATTAGAGTTTAAATCCTCCTTAGTTATATTTTTTGTAACAAAAGTGAATTGATAATCAGGCATATTTTTTGCAATTTCAATAGCGAATTTGTAATCTCTCATTCCATCATTACCTATAAATAGAATATTGTTATTAATTTGATCAATATTTTTGTTTGAATTCCAAAATTGGGTATCAATAGAAAAAGGAAGAAATGAGAACTTGCTTTTTATTTTAGGGTATTTTATCTTTGAGTAGTTGTACTCACCTTCGCTTAGGAAGATAGTTTTATCAATTGTTTTTAAAAAAATGTAAGTAAAAAATTTTCTAAAAAATAACTTTAATTTCTTTTTTGTATTTATGTTGTAAAGCCCCATTACGAAAACACAAGAAGTTTGATGTTTAAACAGTTTGTTAATCAAAAGTAAAGGTAATGCTGAAAAACCCATTCTTTGGTTAGTCAAAACAATTAAATTAGAATCTTTAAGAAGTTTTATATTTTTGCTCAGTAGTAGCTGTTCAGAGTGAAATGGTAGCCCACTTATTTTTCTTAATAAGTATGAGAAAAAATTTAATAATATTGAATTACTATTTTCAAACTCTATCACATTTGTATTTTGAAACTTATTTTTTAAAGTACTCAAACCATAAAAGAATTCATCAGGATAGCTTTCCTTTTTATTAAGCCTTTTTTTTCTTCCTGATTGATAAATATAAGTTAGGTTTTGCAATTCCATTATTTCAATTCTTATTTAGAGTAACAAATTATTCAATCAATTGAAAAGTTTAAGTAATAAAATAAAAAATAGGATTAGAATTAAAATCTGTAAATGAAATATCTTAAAGAAGCTTATTATCTTTCTCCACTAATCTTAATATCTTTTTTACTTGTATTTACTAGACCATTTGTGGGCTTAAGCTTTTTCGGTTATAGAATCGGCGAGCTTATGGTAGTTTTTGGCTTCCTAGTATCAATGGCAAGTTCTTTTTACTATATATTTTTTAGAAATAAATATAAGTTAGAAAATTTTCAAAAAATACAAATTATATTTTCTTTGATATTGGTTTCATTATTTTTTAGTATTTTTACGAATAATACCGGACTATTTGCTTCCTATACTTATAAAATTAGTTCTTATATTTGGACTGTAGGTTATTTATTTCTTATTATTTATTTCTTTAAAAATAGTTTAGTTGTTAAAAAATATGGCCAAATTATTTTGGCTGTATTTTTGTTTATACCAATTGCTCATTATTTTTTGTCAACTGGATATTATCCAAACCTTGTAATCGATTTTTTTATTAAGTACTCTGATAAATTTGAGTTTACTAAGGCCCATGACATCATGTTGTCGCTAGTTATTGCAAATTTACTAAATTTGAATTTAAACAAAAATAATACTTTTAAGTTATATTATCTATACGCATCTGGAGGGCTTTTATTGCCTCTATTGCTTTTTATGAGTAGAGGAGCATTTCTTGCGGGGTTTCTTTTTATTTTTATATACAGTATTTATAATTTTAATTTTTTTAGAGAAAATATTAAAACCTTTCTTAAAGTTGCTGTTAGCGCTTCTATTGTATTTACACTTTCTACATACAACGTTAATGGAACAGAAATAAATTATAGTTTTGACTTTATAGGATCTAATACAGAAATAGCAAACGAACTCTCTGTTACGGAAAATATAAAGCAGATTGCAAAAAAAGACCAACAAAGGAAAGCATTTTTATCTTTATATTTTGAAAACGGAAGAATATACTCTCATGATCCTACTACGGATTGGAGATTAGATATTTGGCAAGACGTTTTTGAAGACATGACCGACAAGTCCATTGTTTTGAGAGGGTATGGTTACAATGAAATTATCCCTGTAATGCTTGATCCGTCTGCTCCTGGAAGGCTTGGAAGAGATGGGCTTAATGAGCATGTGCACAATTATTTTGTAAATATTTTTGCTCGAGGTGGCTTTTTTCAATTTTTGCTGTTCTTCTTTTTTTACTCTGCCATTATTTTTTATTGGGTTAAAAAATATAAAAACTATGCAATTGTTTTATATTTATTTCCAGTACTGTTGAATTCAACACTTGATATGAGTATGGAAGGTGTTCAGTATCCTGTTGTCTTTTTTATATTTTTGGGATTTTTAATTAATAATGGTATTGAAATAAAACTAAAAAAAATAAAATAGCTTCTAAAACCTTTTTTGGTTTATTATGTTAGATATGAAAGTTGCATTAATAACCGGTATTACTGGGCAAGATGGATATTATTTATCAAAATTATTGCTTGAAAAAGGATATAAAGTTCACGGTACAGTTAGAAGGTCCTCAACTTTTAATACATCAAGAATTGAGGAATTAATTTCTGACCATAGTTCTAGTGGTGATTTATCACTGCACTATTCTGATTTGTTAGACTCATCTTCATTGAACACATTGGTTAATAACTTAATGCCTGACGAAGTGTATAACTTAGCTGCTCAATCCCACGTTGCGGTTTCATTTAAAAATCCTGTATACACCACTCAAGTGGGAACATTAGGTTCCCTATCATTATTAGAATCAATAAGACATAGTGACAAAAAAATAAAGTTTTATCAAGCATCATCTTCAGAAATGTATGGAGGTGCTGAAAAAATTAAATTAAATGAAGAATCTAAATTTGATCCAAAAAGTCCATATGCAGCCTCTAAAGTATTTGCTCATGATGTAACAAAACTTTATAGGGAATCATATGATTTATTTGCTGTAAATGGAATATTGTTTAATCATGAGTCTCCGATGCGTGGCGAAACATTTGTTACTCGTAAAATATCTAGAGCAGTTGGAAGAATCCACTTAGGACTTCAAAAAAAACTTACTCTCGGAAATCTAGATGCAAGTAGAGACTGGGGTTTTGCAGGTGATTATGTTGAGGCTATGTGGATGATGCTTCAACATGAAACTCCAAAAGATTGGGTAGTTGCAACGGGTGAAACATATACAGTTAAAGATTTTGCAAAATCTGCATTTGATAAAGTTGGGCTAAATTGGGAGGACTATGTTCAAACATCCGAAAAATATCATAGGCCAAACGAAGTTGGTTATCTATTAGGTGACCCGAGTAAAATTAAAAAAGAACTAAATTGGAAACCAAAAACTTCTTTTGAAAATTTAGTTCAAATGATGGTTGATTATGATATTGATTTAGCTAAAAGAGAGTCAGTATTATTAAAAGAAAAATTGATAAAACCAACATGGGAAAACCCAACTTAAGATACTAGTCTCTTCTTAGTAAAGTGTAGTTATCCTTATACCAACTATAGGTTGCCATTAGCCCTTGGCGAAGGCTTGTTTCACTTTTCCAGCCCAATTTGTTAATTAAACTTGAATCTAATAATTTTCTAGGATTGCCGTCTGGCTTATTAGTGTTAAATACTAAGTCACCCTTATAATCAACCACAGATTTTATTGTATTTGCTAACTCAGAGATTGAAACTTCTTCTCCTGATCCAATATTTAGTAAATCTGTTTCAATATTGTTTAGTATTACAAACTCAATTGCTTTTGCTAAATCATCAACATATAAAAATTCTCGGAGGGGCTTTCCTGATCCCCAAATTTCAAGTTCATTATAAGAGTTTAGCTTTGCCTCATGCATTCTATTTATCAAACCGGGAATGACATGACTATATTTGTCAGAAAAATTGTCATTTGGTCCATATAGGTTAGTTGGCATTAAATTTACTACTTTATGACCTTTTTGTATTCCTAGTGACCTCCCAAGCTCAATTGCAGTAAGCTTAGCCATTGCATACGGAGAGTTTGTTGGCTCAAGGAGACCTGTCATGTAAGAGTCTTCTTTAATTGGATTTTTTGCATTAAGGGGATAAATACAACTTGATCCAAGATTAATAATATTAATATTTTTATACGGAGAGCATGCTTCCAACAGATTTAAATTAATTTTTAAATTTTCTGTTAAGAATTCAACCCTCTTTGTATTATTAGCAATTATCCCACCAACTTTTGCTGCTGCAATTACTAAAACATCTGGCATAGTATTTTGTATTAATTTTTGTGTTTCCTCAAATGAGAATAAATCCGTATCTTTTCTAGTCGATTTGATAATTTCAAAATTATTCTTACTTTTTTCCAGCACACTCGAAACAGAACTGCCAACAAGACCACTGCTTCCAACTACCAAAATCTTAATAACGACTCCTAAACGTGATAATTATTATTTTACATTCTTATGATTATTTATATATAAAGAAAATAAATTCAATAGTTTAACAAATACAAACTTATTTATACTGTGTATGTGGATAGAGAGTTTGTTCAAAAAATAAATAACTATATTGAAAGCCTTCAGCGTGAAGAAGAGTTTTGTTATTCTCCATCTAATTCAGGTTTAACTCATAATGGAAAAAATTTAAAGTTAGGTTTTAGCTGTTATGCATTAAAGTGTTTCTACATTACTAAACAATGGGACTCTTTCAATGAGGAGAAAAAAAATAATTGGGTAGACTTTATTAATTCATTTCAGAAAGATGTACATGACCTACCAAAAAGTTCATATGTTGATGATGAATTTATCCTAGACTTTAAAACTTTTAATTTTAAAAACAAAACTAAAAGTTTAATAAAAAAGAATCTGTCTTTATTAAATATCTCTTCTTACGAGCCTCCCAGAAAAATACTTGAAAATAATATTAGGGCTGAAACAAAACAAGCAATTGCAACCTTGTATCAAGTAGGTAAAAACAATAAATATAAATATATTGATTTTCCTAATTCAAAAGCTGATATTTTTAAATTTTTGGACTCCTTTAATTGGAATAAGCCTTGGCATGCTGGTGCACAGTACGCAGGTCTTTGTGTTTTTGTATCCACTCAATTAGATGGAGTTTTAAAATCAACAGCCTCTAAAGCTCTAATAGAATTTATAGATACAAAGTTGAACATAGATGACGGATTTTATTACAAAGGAAATACTCCTAATTCTTCAGAACTAATTAATGGCTCTATGAAAGTTTTGACTGGTCTTGATTGGCTAGGGATGTCAGTGCATAAACCTGAGAAAATTATAGACTATTGTCTTTTACAAACACCATCTAGCGAGGGATGTGATCTTGTTGATATTGCTTATGTACTGTATAGATGCTCTCTTGAAACAAATTATAAAAGAAGCGAAATTGGAATATATTTTGATTCTTTAAAAGAGATTATTTATTCTCATTATAAAAAAAATGAATCAGGATTTTCATACTATCTCAACGGAAGTCAGAAATATTATTACGGATTAAATATTACTACAGGAAAAAATGTTGCAGATTTACACGGAACTTTATTATTACTGTGGGCTATATCAATGATCTATGATTTTGAAAATAATGAAAATGAATTATTTTATATTATTAAACCATAGGAGTGCAGTGATTCGACAATGTTGAATTTTTTATACTGTTTTGATGAAAACTATAATATACAAGCTTTGGTTTCTATCTATTCTTTGTTAGAAAACATTACAGAAAAAATAAATATTCACATAATTCACAAAGACCCTGACTCATTTAAAAAATTATATAAAGTAGTACAACAACACAAAAATATTGAAAATTTAAACATTATAAAATTTGAAATTAATAATTTTAAGTTTCCAAATGTAGAAAATGCTCACGTTTCAGAGGCCACTTATTATAGGTTTTTTATTGAGGAGTTCATTGATGAAGATATTGATAATTTAATTTATTTAGACAGTGATATTATATGTATAAATAATCCACTTAAAGATTTCAAAGCAATAATAAATGAATTTAATCAATCAAGTCAAACTATATCTGCAAAATCAGAATTGCAATCTTTAAGCAAAGGTTTAGAGCTTAAGTCTAAAAAATACTTTAATGCGGGTGTCATGGTTATTAATACAGATAGGTGGTTCAATAACAATATTCAAAAAGAACTAGTAAATTTAACAGATAAACACAAAGATAAACTTCAGTTTTGGGATCAGGATGTTCTTAATATTTATTTTGATGGAAAATACATTGAACTAAGTAAGTACTTAAATTTTACTTTAGATATGAAACCCTTTGAAAAAATTAATAATCTTGATTCATTCGATATGGATAAGGTAAAACTTATTCATTATGTCGGTAAATTTAAACCATGGTCACTTCGAGGTATTGTTAATAATAAATCTGAATTCTATCAAAGTTATTACAGGGAATTATTTGCACAAAAGTATCATCTAAAAAGCAGTCGAAAATTAAATACAATACGCGATTTAATTGAAAGCCTAAAGTATGGTGTATTTCTTCAGACAAAATATCCTTTTAGATTACTTCTTTTAGTAGTCAATTCTCTAATTAAAATAAGAAAATAGGAGATTACAATACTAGAAAAATTTGACTATATAACGAGCTATAAAATTGCAAGGAAATGTGATATCGTATTTTCTGAGTCTTTAACCTTAGATGAATTTGAAAATCTAAAATTAGACAACTACTCTATAATTCATCAAGACTCAAGCCAAATAATATATAAGTTAAAAAACTTCTCTTTAAAAAATAATGCGACTATTTTTACAAACACTTATTTTTTAGGAGAATTGCTTTCCTTACTCAAGAAAGTTGATTCTAGATTCAATTTAACTATTGTCACTAATCAAACTGATCACTTATTAGATTATGGTTTTTACAAAAGAAAACCTAAATGTGTTAAGTATTGGTATTCAATAAATTTAGAACATGTCCATGAAAATCTAAACCCTATACCACTTGGTTTATCAAATAACTATTCACCTAAAAATTTATTGCCGGCCGATTTTGATAGATTTAGTTCTGAAGCTATTGAAAAAGAAAACAAAATGTATTTAAATTTCAACTCAAATACTAACTTTTCTGAAAGAGAAAACTTATATGAGAAGTTTGAAGCTCAAAATTGGGTAAAAATTCAAAATTCAAATTTAAGTAAAGAAGATTATTATAAAGAGCTATCTAAATTTCAATTTTCGCTTTCACCATGGGGTAATGGAATTGACACACATAGGGTATGGGAGTCTCTTTACGCGGGGTCTATTCCTATAACAAAATACCATTACACATTTAGTACATCTCAAGACTTACCAATATTATTCGTTGATGACTATGACCAGATCTCGGAAGAGCTATTGCTTAAATACCTAGAAAATTATAAATTAGATAAATTTAATTTAAAGAAGCTAAATAATAGTTATTGGTCAGAGCTAATAAATAGTCATAAATCTGATAATCACAATTATTCATTGAATATAAAAGCCTCGAGCATAGTCTCAAGTATTTATATATTTAGATATAAATTTAAGCAACTTGTTAATAGATATATCAAAATAATTATTTATTATTTAAAGAAGTTAAAAAAACTCATTAGTCTTGAAGGTAAATAAACACTTTTTTAAAAATTTATATGAAAATTGATAGGGTAATAGTTTCAACAACAAGTCATAAGAACTATTTTAATTTTTGGCCTATTGTTTCGAATTCATGGAAAAACTTGGGAATCAAACCAACTTTAATTTATACGAGTAATAAAAAAAAGAAATTTGATTCAGAACAGGATGTTTTAAATTTAAATATTGATGGGTTAGATCCTATTTTTGTAGCACAAAGTTCGAGACTTTTAGTTCCATCTTTGTTTCCCAATGATGTATGTTTGATTTCAGATATTGATATCATGCCATTGTCAAAAAGTTATTTCTTCGAACAAATAAAAAAAATAGATGATGATAATTTTGTAATTTACAGACCAGATGCATGCCCACCTAACATGCTTGCATTGTGTTTCAATGTTGCACTTGGAAAAACATGGAACGAACTTTTTGAAGCAAGCACTGTAGAAGATATCAAAAAATTGTTAACAAAATGGTATCCAAAAGAATATGTTGCTTTTAAGAATAATTGGTATTTTGACCAAATAAAATTACGTGAAAAACTAGAGATATTTAGGAAAACTAATCCAAATAGAGTTAAAACTTTAGATGATAGAGTTACTAACTTTAATAGACTAAATCGAGATAACCTAAAGTCGGATATGAAAAAATATCTTTCATCAGAAGAATATTTTACTGATTTCCACATGCCAAGACCGTATAACTTTTACAAAAGAAAGATAGATAAAATTTATAAAAAGGCTTTTAATGAAGATTTTTAAAAAAATTTTAAATTCATATAAAGTTAAAAGAATAATTAAAAATTTAACAGAGTATAAATTTTTTATCGAAGATATGTTTTTTTATTTTTTTTCACTTTTTTTTACATTTAATGAAAAAGCAGAATTAACAATTATAACTGCCGCCGATAATCAATTTTTTGAAAGTCTTGTTCAGCTTATCCAATCTATTAGAGCACACGAACCAGATGCAAAAATAATAGTCTACGATATCGGACTTGATGATTTACAAATCGAAAAATTGAAACAATTTAATTTATACCAATTTAAAAAATTCAATTTTAAAAAATATCCAAAATTTTTCAGTGAAAGAGATGAGTTTGGAAAACTTGGAGAATATGCATGGAAAAGCGCGATGGTGCATGAAGTCATTGAAAACGAAAATAATGATATTGTTATGTGGTTTGATGCCGGTAATGTGATAACAGCACCTTTGCAAAAATTAAAAAAAGTAATTTCGTTTAATAAATTTTATTCTCCATTAAGTACAGGTAATTTATCAAAATGGTGTCATGAAAAAACTTTGTCTTATTTCAATGTTCCTCAAAATTTATTTAATAAACCAAATCTTACTGGAGGTGTTGTTGGTTTTGATTCAACTAGTACTAAAGCAAAAAATTTAGCAAGTAATTGGTTCAAATACTCAATGGTTCAGGAATGCATTGCTCCAGAAGGAAGTCACAGAAATAACCACAGACAAGACCAGTCTGTTTTGAGTATATTGTTTTACTTGTCATCAGAACTTAATTATACACCTAAAACTAAAAACTTTTTCTCAATCAAAGTTAATCAAAATCCCGGTAGTAAAGTTTATTTACTAGATGCAAATGAAAACAGTGACTTTAAAATTGAATGGCTTAAAAAACAAGACAGCATCACAACCAATACAGTAAGCAATGCAAATGCAATTTGGATATTAAACATGTCTGAAATAAACAAGCTAGAAAGGAAATATTTTAAAGATAAAAAAATTATTTTTAATGTTAGTACAAAAGAAGACATTAAACGTTTGATAAGTAGTAGTAAAGTTTTAAAATCAAATATGGAAAATTATTATATTATAAGCAAATTTGATTTTGATATAAATATATTAGTTAATAAAGGTTTTGTTTATGAAAACATAATTAATATAAACAATCAAAATCATACTGATAAATTTAAAGAAACAATTACTAATATATTGAATTTCTAATAATTTTTTCCACTCCCATGTTGACCGTCATAGTAGAATAATGGAATATCAACATATAGTAGATTCGTATACTTTAATAAACCCAGCCAACAATCGTAATCTTCACCTTCTCCGGGTATATTACGAAATCCGCCAATATTTTGTATAAGGTTTTTCTTAACAAGAACACTCGATGTAACTACACAATTATGAATTTTTAAAAATTCAAAATCCCATGTTTCGGGATAGCCTTTTTTTAAAAATTTTGTTCCTTTGTACTTTTTTTTAATTTTTTTATAAAATTTTTCACTATTGTAGAGATCGTATTTAATTTCGGGATTGTACACTCCTTCTCCAAAATATCCTTCTGTTGAAGAAAAGTCTAAATTATACTCAACCATTTTATTTAGTTGAACTTCTAATTTAGTTTCCATCCAGACGTCATCGTCATCCAAAAAAGCAATATATTCACCTTTTGCAGCATCAATACCATAATTTCTTACATTTCCGGGACCATTAGAGTTTTTATCATTTTTATCTAGATGAATTATTTGTGTATTAGAAGAAAAGAAATCACCATAGTATTTGTCATCATCGGATCCGTCATTAACAATAATTATTTCAAAGTTTTGGTATGTTTGGTTTTGTACACTCTCAATCGCATTATTCAAATATTCAAATCTGTTGAGTGAGGGAATCACTACACTTACAAGCTTATTCATTTATTTAATTATATTTAATATGAAATAGGATTTATTCATTTTTTACTCTTCTCCAGCTTTCTGGATAGTTTTTTAAACTTTGCAAATTTCGAAACCATGGTTCAGGAGCAAAAACATTCTTGTTATTACTTTTTCCTAGCATTGCAGGAATCAGAGAGAAAGTGCTATTGCTTATAATAAAGTTTTCATACTTTATCATTTCAGAAAAAGCACCAATAGTATCTTCTCTAGATGAAGATGAATAAAAAATATTTCTAGCATTAGAAAAAATACTACTGGACAATACCCAATCCTTGTCATCAGTAAAGACATCAAAATAAAAATTGTTAATATTTCTCTTTGCCAAATTTATTGAAATTTTGTAGTAATCTAAGCTCAGCTCTTCACCCATACTTAAGTAGTCTTTTCTTCTAACATGAATCATAGTAGAACCCTTTATAGGCTCTTGAATAAGTGATTCGTTAATTTTTGGTTCTTTTGAAAGTTTTGAAAGTAAAAAATCTTTGTAATCATTTATTAACTCTATGTCTTGCCAGTAACCAACGAACTGGTTTATTGTTTTAAAATCGCCATTAAAATTTTTATCATTAAAACGCCCAACTAGTAAAAATTTTGAATTTTTAAAAGAATAATTCCTCAACTTATTATATAAAGAAAGTAATAATTTAAGATAATTTGGTGCTTTTTTAAAGCCATACAATTCAATTGGAAGAGTTAGCTCCCTATTTTCAACATCAATATCTTTACGTATGTTCTTTTTGAGATAGTTATCGGTATCTATATATACTTTTAGCCCTAAATCCTCTAAACTTTTCGCAAAACATAATTGAAATAGTTGATTTCCAAAACCACCCATCAAATAGATTGTTGCAATTTTATTTTTCATTTGATTGTTCAAATATATTTTGATTTTTTATCTCAAAATAATTATCAACATTTTTAAACTGGTCAGGTTTATGCGTAATATTAATTATAGTTCCTTTGAATTTCATTAACTTTTTATTAATTAATAAAACAGATCTTTGATCTAGATTTGAAGTCGCTTCATCTAGAAATAAAATATCAGGTTTTCTTAGAAAGGCTCTAATAAATGATATTTTTTGCATTTGACCAGAAGAAAGGGACTTTGAAGTAACTTCATCATATAAAAAATCTTTACTGAAATTATTGAAAATTTCCATTTCTTTTATATAAAGAAGTATATCTTCTTCTGGTATCTTGGTTTCATTTCCATAAATTAGGTTGTTTAATAAACTGTCTTTAAAAATTAAAGGTGTTGGACCAATATATCCAAAACTATCAGTTTTTGAATTAATAATCCCGGAATTTGGTTTATAAATATTTGCTATGATTCCCAAAAGTGTACTCTTTCCAGAACCATTTGCACCCACAATAATGTTATGGGTATTGCTATATAGAGTTAAATTTAGATTTTCAAATATATATTCATCAGAGCCATCATACTTGAACGAGATATTTTTCATTTCAATGATACTTTTTGAATTATTAAGGTCAGATATGTTATATTTGCCTAATTTTTCGTATTCTTTGGGCTCAATATCGTTTAAGTAGTTCACTATAAAATGTTTTTTTGATAACAAGTCTGAATAAATTGATGTTATCTGACTGATAAATTGTGCACCCCTTATAAGTAAGAAAATTATTTCTAAAGTTAAATTAAGTTTAAATATTGTTTGTATGACTCCAATAGAGATTATCAAAGTAGTTAATGCACTAAACATATTGTGATTTAAGAACAATAATTTTGAATTTTTATAAACCAAATCCATATTTGTATTTATTGTATTTCCAAATCTATCTATTTCCTGATCTTCTTTCTTAAGAAGTTTTATAAGGTAGTAATTTGATAAAATTCTATCGAGATTATTGTGAGTTTCTATTGTGTTTAGAGTATTTAGTTCAGTGTTTTTCTTAAAGCTCAATATGACTTTTTTTATTGGTAAAAAAAGAACAATTGAAATAATTACAATTGATATTCCAACACTGAAATTTAAATAAAACAATGTAACAGAAAATGTAATTAATTGAAAAAAAGTGCCAAGAATTGTGATAAAAATTTTATAAATACTTGTAATACTGTCAGTCTCAGCAAAAACTTTGTAATTTATATATGAAAAAGACAAGTTTTCTTTTGAAAATAAATATTCTGCAGCTTTGTTTTTTAATTGGCTTGAAACCTTTATCATTAATGTTTCTTGATTCATGTGATCAAAATAATTTAGAGCAACTCGAGTTATAACTAGTAATGGAATTAAATAGCGAAAATTTTCTAACTCAACATTTTCTAAGAAAGTTTCTTTAGGAGTTTCTCCAGTTAAGACATATGCAAAGAGAACTACGATTAATATTTCAGATAAAGATACAAGATTTCTTAACAAAACAGAATAAAAAATTCTTAATTTTTTATTCTTGATTCCAATATTTCTTGACAACCGTCTGAATGACAAAATATCATTTTTAAGAGTTCTAACAAATTCCATCATGCTTAAGAATAGACATATATTTTATTAATTATATGACTTTATTTTCTTGGTATTTTTATCCAGCTTGGTACATCCAACTTTGCGTTATTAGGTAATTTAAAAAATGGCTCTGGCTGTATTATGACTGAAGTATTCTCTTCACTTAAAAATGCAGCCCACCAACTATAAGTAGAATTAGCAATTATATAATTTTGATAATTTAACATTTTTTTAAAAGTAGATTTAACAGATTTTTCATCTCTACTAACTATATCTTTAGAGTTTTCAATATAATTAGCTTCATTAAATATTTTTTGTTTTTTAACCCATTCGTAGTCATCTGTATAAACATCAAATTCGAAATTTTTAATATTTTCTCTACAGTATTCAATGGCCTTCTCATAATAAGAGATGTCTAGTTCTTCACCTATTTGCAAATAATCTGAGCGTCGAACATGAACTAATGTGTTGTTTTTATTATTTTGCATTTTTGACATGTTGAAAGAATTACTTTTAGAAAAATAATTCTTTATTTCATTTAAATTTTTTATAGCAATTTTATGATCTTGAAAGAATCCATTAAAGCTTATTATTTTTTTATTAAGATATACATCACTTATAGAAAGATTATTTTCTAACAATTCGTGAGACGTGATTACTTGATAAAAGCGGTAAAAAGAATTAGATTTTTTAAATGTTTCTAAGATAAAATATTTAAAAGTATTTAACTCTTTTAAATCAAAATCCTTATGATTTAAGTAATCTTTTTTGGTTGGGTTGTACAAGTAGGTGTTTATTCCATGATTTTTTAAATATAAAGCAAATGAATATTGAAAAATATAATTCCCAAACCCACCAGATAGATCAACAATTCCAATCATTTCACTAGAATAGTGTTTTTAAGAAAAATATATAAAGATTAATCAATAATTTTATGGCTATATACTTTAATAAATATATAATCATACAAATATGAACAATTTTTGGATAGATACTTTACCTCCAGGTTATTATGACAAAATTCTAGAAAAAGGTATAAAAGAAAAAAAAGGAATCCAACCCAATTGGCATCATTCAACCTTCACTTATGTCTCTAAATATATAGATTCAGACGACATACACCTTGATTATGCCTGCGGACCAGGTTCTTTTATTGGAAAATATTTAGAAACAACTTCAATTGGTGTTGACATCTCACATGATCAAATAAAGTATGCTTCAAACAAGTATAAAGAAAAAGGTAATTTTGTTGCACTTGATCATTTTAATTACAAAGATTATGAAAAATATTTCAATAAAATTACCGTCATTGGATTATTTGAGTTTATAAAAAACGATGAAATATTGGACTTGCTTAATAAATTATATTTTATGTTGTCAGATGAAGGGACAATTTTGTTAACTACACCAAACTACAGAAGCGCAATGCCAATTCTTGAGAGCCTTGTTAATAAATTGTCATCAATTAATTATGAAAACCAACATATTAATAAATTTAATGAGAATAAGTTGATTGACATCTTATCTAAATCAAAATTCAATAATATAAAAGTATATAAAATATTAAATTTTGGAGTTTTTTTTGGCTATTTTGGTTTAAAAGTATCAGAAAAAATTCAGAACCTAATTAAAAAAATTACTTTCGGCAATTTTGGATATCTATTGTTAGGAGTGTTAAAGAAGTAATTATGGAAAATATTAATGAACTTTCAATTGTCTTACCAACACTTAATGAGTCAGAAAATTTAATAATATTAATTCCAGAATTAACTGACTTACTTAAAAAAATTAATATTGCTAACTATCAAATAATTGTTGTCGATGACAATTCAAGCGATGATACAAAATCAATGATGCTAAAACAGTTTTCTGATAATAAAAAAATAGAGTTTTATATAAGAAAAGATAGAAAATCTTTACCTATGTCAATATGGGAAGGAATTCTTAAAGCAGAATATGATTATGTTATGTGGTTAGATGCTGATGGTTCTATGAGAGCAGAAACTGTTGAAAAGCTTATAACTAAACTAGATCAAAATAAAGAATCTGTTGTAGTCGCTTCAAGGTTTGTTGAAGGTGGTGGCTACAAGGGAACAATCTTAAATGAAGAGAGAAATTTTTTAAAATCTATGTTTAATGTTCAAAAGTCAAAAGATTCAGTTTTAGCAACTATATTGTCAACACTTTTTAATAGATTGTTAACTTTTTTCTCAAATAGTAATGTTAAAGATATGACAAGTGGATTTATTGTGGGTAAAAAAACATATTTTACAAAATCTTCTTTTGAAATGTCTAATTATGGTGAGTATTTTGTGTACCTAATGAATTATCTTAATTATAAAAAAGTAAATGTTATTGAAGTCGGGTATATCTGTGGTACAAGATTGTTTGGAGTCTCTAAAACAGGAAGTTCATTCATTCAGTTAATTAAATTGGGTTTACCGTATTTAAAAGCAGCTAGAATATCTAGTAGGTTGAATTATGAAGATTTATGATAATGATAAAAATGTACTGTTAGCAATTGTAATTAAATCTGATGAAATTAATGAAGGTAGAAACTTTATAACTGATGATGAACAGGAAATGCAAGTTGCGTCTTTTAACTTCCCAAAAAAAACGATTATTCAAAACCATATTCATTTAAATCAAGAAAGAAACATTCTCACTACACCAGAAATAATTTTTGTTGTTGAGGGTGATATATTGGCTTTATTATTTGACGATAATCAGAAACTAATAGATGAAATTAAACTTACAGCTGGAGATACAATTGCTTTTTTAGCTGGAGGACATGGCCTAATTGCTCAAGAGGGCTCAAAATTTGTCGAAGCAAAGCAAGGACCCTATTCAGAGGATAAAGATAAAATTAAATTTTAATGATAAGAGTATTTGAACCAAAACTAAGAGCAAATGATATATTTTCAGTTTTAAAAACTTTATTAAAAAACAATATATCTGGAACAAGTCCGGTTGTTGCCGAATTCGAACAAAAATTAGCTCATAATTTTGACAGAAATTATGTATCAGCTGTTGCAAATGGGAGCGTTGCTTTAGATCTAGCTTTTCAAGTTTTGGATTTAAAAGAGGGTGATGAAGTTATCGTTCCATCTTTCACAATTATCTCATGCTTATCCGCAGTTCTTAGAACTAAAGCAAAAGTTGTTTTTTGTGATGTTGATCCCGAGACATGGAATATGAATCTTGAAGGAGTTAAAAGAAAACTTTCCAAAAAAACAAAAGCTGTATTAATGGTTCATACCTATGGTATCCCAGCAGATGCAATTAAAATATCTAAATTTTGTGAAGACAATGATTTAATCTTAATTGAGGATTCTGCAGAAGCTCATGGACAATCTTTAAAAGATAAAAAATGTGGTTCTTTTGGATTGATTTCAACCCTAAGCTTCTATTCAAACAAACATATTACAACAGGGGAAGGAGGAGCAGTCCTTACTGATTCTGAAGAAATACACAATAAAATTCAACAAATGAAAAATCTTGATTTTGTACCTTACGAAAGATTCAATCACGAAAATTTGTATTGGAACTATAGGTTAGGAGGTCTTCAGGCGGCACTTGGCTTATCTCAAATAAATAATATGAATAAGACAATAAGTCAGAAAATTGAACAAGGAAGTTATTATTCAAATCTTTTAGCCAATTATACAGATAAAGTTACTATACCAATTAATAGCTTTGAAGGATCTCAAAATCATTATTGGGTATATGGAGTGGTTATTAAGAAAGAAGGGCTAAGAAATCAATTAATGAAAGATTTATTAACTATTGGAATCGAAACAAGACCTTTTTTTTGGCCCCTTCACTTACAAAAGTATATTCAAAATAACTTCAAACAAGAACAGCAATCTTTAGCTATATCTGAAAATCTTGGTAAAAATGGTCTATACATTCCTACAGGCAGTCACGTAAATAAAAGAATGCAAGATAGAATTATTAGATCTTTTATTGATTTAATAGATAGTTATTAAGCTTAAATGAATTTAATCAAGAATAAATTAAAAATTTTTATTAGAAATATAAATCATTATTTAAAATTATTAAAGGAAAAAGAACTTCCAAGAAAAAGTATTTTTTTATTAGACTCTTCAGTTGAAAACTATAACAGCTTCATGTCTAATAGCAATAATAACAAACCATTATTGCTATTAAGTTCTAATAATCATAAACACATTAAAAGCAGGATTAAAGAAATAAATAAAATGTTTAAAATACTAGGTAATTTTTATATTGTTTTTTTAAACCATCTTGATAGAGATGTCTACATGAGACAAAATTGGTCAAACCATCCGATTTATAGAGTTTATAAAAAATCGTCCTTTCAACAAATGAAGTCTGATATTTTTAGATATTGTTTTATATACCAGCATGGCGGTTTTTGGCTGGATTCTAAATCAACAATATTTTTTGATATTAGTGAGCTATTGGAAGAAGATAGAGAGACACTATTAATCTATAGCAAACAGAGTATTGAAGAAGATTATGAATTTTTGATTAGCCCGAAATTGTTAGGCATTACTCAAAATTCATATATCCAAAACTGGGTTTTTGGTGCAAAAAAAAATAGTAAATTCTTAGAGTATTTAATTAATAATATTTCAACAGATTATTTAAAATACTGTGATAAAGTTTTCGAAAATCCTAAAAATGCAATTCTTAACCTAACCGGTCCTATGAAGATTACAAAGTTGTTTTATCAATATTTAAATGAGGAAGTGAGTCGTAAAGATGAATTTAATATTGTAAGTGAGATAAATCATGATTTTCAGTATATAAGTGAATACGGAAGAGGATTTAGTATATTTGACAATGTATTTAAAAAACACTACAGCAACGTCATTAACAAAAAAATTATTAATTAAGATCTCAAATACTTTTTCCAATATTCAAAATTAACAAATTGCTTTAAACTACCATTATTTATGATTTTGTTATATAGTTCATCTAAATCAGTTTTATTGAGTTTATTTAGTTCTTCCCATTTTTCAATTAGAAGAATAGGTATTCCTAAGTTATAAAAATTATTAGAAAAGTTATTAGACAACATAACTGGTATTGTTTCAACCATTAAAGATTCCCAAATTCTATGTGTATCTAAACCATTACCAGAAGGGCATAGATTAAATTTAAACGTAGATAGGCTTTTTATGTAATCAATATGGTTACTAAATGTCAAGTTCTCTATCAGGTTATTCTTTTTTGATAGATCATGCACAATTGATCGGGCTGCTTTATTAGTGCTTAAATTAAAGGATGAAATAATTAAATTTGTTTTACTTGTATCAACATCAAAATCACTAATCATGCCATTATTTAGGTATCTTCTATTTTCCAACCCTATAGGGATTGGGTATATGCCATCTATCATTGGTATTTCAAGATTTTGCGCAAACCATTTAATTATTTTTTCATCTTTAAATAAGATTAATTCTTCGTTAACATTTCTATCAGAGTTATGAGTAATAAGATAATATTGATTTGTAATATCTTTATGATAATTTAAAAAGAAATTTTCAACTAAATCAGTTTTAACAAAAACTAAGTCTTTTTTTCTTACTTTATTTGGGTCAAAAGATGATGTTTCGTCAAACAAATGATCTGAGTACCATCTAAAAGTGTCACCAGACGTATAGGGATAGCTATTTAGTCTCAAAAATTTTGGATACCTAGATGTGGATAAATACGTTAGATATCTAAAAATCTGTTTTTTCCTATTTATATAAAATACATAATGAAGTCTTTTAATTATTTTCTTTATTAAAACTTTTATATACACTCCTATCAATCTTTATAATAAACCATAATGAAGAAATTTAGCTATTCACTAAATGTTTGTACAAGGAAGAATATTTGAATTACTTGTATATTTATTTTGGTGATATACCTTTTTACGTAAAGACAAGTATCAATTCAGTATTAAGTGTTGATAAAAATGCTAAGGTGTATTTAGTATCTGACAATAATCCAGATTTTAAAAATGTTACTTTTTTGCATAGTAGCGAAATTAAATCAATCTTAACCAGAAATTTTATTGATTTAAATATTTACAACAACACAAGCTATGATTCTAAAATAAATAAGCTTTGGATCTACTCTCTATTAAGAGTCTTTTTCATAAGCGACTTTTTAGAAGCTTCAAATACAAAAAATATTGTTCATTTCGATTCGGATGTTATGTTATACATTCCTTTTGAAAAAATTGAATATAAATTTTCTATGGATAGATTAAATATTACCGAGCTGGGGCCAGACAGGTTAGTCTTTGGGTATTCATATATTCCTAATAAAAAAATTATTAAAGATACTTGTAAGGAGGTATATAATTTTTTAACTTCAGATGAATTTAATCAAAATGAAGATTTTATGCAGCATCCATTAAGTGAAATGGATATTCTTGCAAAAATAAATAAAAAAAACAATAGAATATTCAATATTTTGCCAGATTTGCCATATTCAACTGATTCAATGTTATTTGATCCAGCAAGTTATGGTCAATATCTAGGCGGAACACATCAAAATCCGAGAAGGTGGTACTCAGTAAAAAAACCAACTCTTGATCATAAGATTGGTCAAGAAATAAGTTCAAAAAGAATTAATGCAACCTTTAAAAACAAAACACCATCTGTAATTTATAAAAATAAGAAATATAATCTTGTAAACCTTCATGTCCATTCAAAAAAACTTCAAAAATATAGGCCTATAAATTTCAAAAACTACCTTTAGTATCATTTTCAAATTTATTTTTTTTTAAAATAATAGAATCATAATCTTTTAATTTCCAATAGCTGTATGTTTTTTGGCTACCTATCGAATCAGGGAGTTGCTTAAAAACTGGATATTCGTACATAAAGAATAAATTCATTATGCCTTGCTCATTATTTTTACTAATTGGAAATTTTTCAACTAGGTTAATTAATTTTTGCACTGTATCATTTTTAATAATATTAGTGTCATAAAACAATATTCCTGTTTGAAAATATTTTGGATTTTCTAAATCATAATTAGAGTACAATTTTTCAAAAAAAATATTTTCCAAATCAAATTGACTTTTTAATGTCCAATCTAAATTTGGATAAGCATCATATGGGGCATAAAGAGTATCTTTTTTTGCAAGGTTTAACAGGGGTAGAATACTTTTTCTAATTTTCATATTTATATCTAAATAAAAAATGTAATCCCATTTTTTAAAATATTTGTCAAATAGATGGAACTTATGCCATTGAAAAGAAAAGTTTTTATTTCTGCCGTACTGAATACTATTCAAATGTTTGTTAGTCTTTTTTGAGAATGTAATATTATTGAATCTTTTAATTTCAACATTTTTGTCTATAAATTTATAAATTTTCTTACAATTTGTATCAAAATTTGTTAGAAGAACAATATCACCTTTATACTTGCCTACCTCCCTGATATCATTGTATATATTTTCAAAGTATTTTAGATATGGTTTATTTGCAAGAACAACTACAGCTGCATTATTTTCCATAATCAATAATTATTAACATTTATTCTGAATTTTCTTTTTATATAGTGTTTAATTTTATTTTTATAATTTACTTCAGTTTTCCAAAAATGATCTACATTGTAAAGAGTTATCATTTTCTTTTTATTTTCTTTGTTTTCGAATTTATTTACAATATTTATTATTCTTTTTATAAAATTATAATCATCAAGTACCATGTTTTTAGCTCTAATCAAGCTTTCAATATTTTTATCATACTTTTTTTCTAAAATACAATTTTCGATTATATAAATTGATTTTTTAATATCCAAAATATCTATTTTTGATAATGAATTTTTTGGAAAGAAATCATAAACATTTGGTGCACCGTAATATATTGGATAAGCAAGGCCTAAAAAACTATCGTACAATTTTTCTGAAATTAAATTATTCCTTGAATCATTTTCAAGAACGATATGATATTTATAGTTTGCAATTCCATCCCATTTAGATGGAATATTATTTATACCGCTACCGTACCAATCTAGATTTTCTTGAAAATGTTCTTTAACCTTATACACAAAATTTAGCCTGGCTTTATGGTCGTCAGTGTATGTTTTTGTTGAACAAATTACACTTAAATTTTTGTTCTTTTCTAATGAATTCAGGTTTTTAAAGTAATTAATGTCCCTTCCGTTTTCTTTGTAAGCAGTGACATCATTATTGCTGTTAATTAACCATGGCAAAAATGGCAAAGTAGATTCGTAGTAGTCATCAAAGTTATTGTAACAGCCATATTTTGCTGAAAATTGACTCATATAACTCTTTATGTATTGATTTAAAAAATAATCCTTTGGGTAAGAAGTCTCACTATTTAGATAGATTATGTTTGAAGGACTTATGAAACATTCTTCTGATATTTTATTAAGGTTTTCTAAAACAAACCAGTAGTCAGGTTCCTTGACTTCAGAATTAATATAAAATTTGAATTCATTTAATGAATTATCTAAATCGCCTATGTACTGTTGAATATTTAAATTTTCAGGTTGACCGGGGATGCTAATTTTAATTTTTATCATTTCTTCACTAAGTTAAGTTTAATTAATTACTTTAAGCATAAAACTTAAAAAAATAGTTTTGATTTTATATTTTTAAAATCACTTAAAACTGATCTTACAACAAAAATAATTTTTTGAAAAAAATTTAATTCTTTAAAAATTATATGCTCTTTCGGTGAGGGTATTTTCCATGAACAATCTATAAACTTATTATTAAAGTATGAATTGAAAGCTGTATGCTCACAGCTATTATTGCCTAATTTCATATCAATAGAATATCTAATATCCTTAAGTTTATTGTTGTAAACTTTGTAAATTCCAATACCGCCAAATGCACTCTCTACATTTATTAGTTTTTTCTTTTCTTTATATTTTTTTTGTTTACTATAAACAAATAAGTATCGAGGAATTATTTTACCAATCACTAAATATTTGTTTATATTTTTTACAACTTCCCAAGGATTTTTCATATTCCAATCCGCTGCTCTTAATGCATGAATATCGTAGTAATAAGGATATCCAAAAGGAAATAAGACATCTATGCTTGTATGATCAATAAAGTCCATTAAAATTTTATAAAAAGAATCTTCATCCGTGTATTTAAAAATTTCAATATCTAAATCAATCGGAATATATAAAAAATCCTCAGAAAGATGTTTTTTTTTGATTTCTTCTAACAATATGTTTCTACAATTAGCAATACGATCAGTCCTATATTTAAATCTATTTTTTAAATTATCCTGACTTGATGATTTTACTATTTTTGACTCTATGTTTTTTAGAAATTCTTTAGTACCGTCACTGGAGTCACTTTCTAGTATGTAAAAACTAATCTCCAATTTAGGAAATTTTTCTTGAAAGTTTTCTATAAAATATATATTTTTTGATACACTATCTATACAGTTTTTTGCAAGTCCAGCAAATATTATTCTATTCATTTATGTATAACATCACATTCAAAACCAATCTTATTTACAGGCTTCTCTTACATTAATTGTTTTATGTTTAATTTTAGGGCTAATATTAAATTGTGAATTATGTTTTGGTTTCTATTGGAATAATTCCTGATTATATAAAATATACAATCAATACCATTTTGTCAGTGGATAAAAATGCAGTAGTTCACTTAGCTACAGATCAAAATACAAATTTAAAAAATGTAAATTTAATAAATTTAAACGAAATTGAGTCTATACAAACTTTAAATATAAAGGAATTAGACATATATAAAGAAACTATCTTTGAAAAAAATCCTTTATGGTTGACTTCTTTACTCAGAGTTTTTTATTTAAGAGATCTTCAAAATGAGTTAGGATTGCGAGAATTTATACATTTTGATAATGATATTTTAATATATAAGTCGTTTGATGAAATAGAACCATTCCTTAATTCAGAAAAGTTCAATATTACACCATCAAGTAATAGTAGATTGATATTTGGTTATTCGTTTATTCCTAATTTTGAAAATTATCAAATCCTTTGTTCTAATTTAGAAAAAATTATATTTAATGGATTTGAAATGAATTGGGCATTCAATAGCAACACTCCACCAAATGAAATGGATCTTCTGGGAATGCTTTATAAAGAAAAACCAAGTTTGTTTGCTTTGCTTCCAAACCTACCATATTCATCTAAAACTGTATTTGATCCATTAAGCTATGGACAATATATAGATGGCTCACATACTCATCCAAGGAAAATTTACTCAAGAAAATCTATAAACTTTAATGACACAGTTGGTGTTGAACTTTATTCAAAAAGAATAGTTGCAAAGTTTAAAAATCATAAACCTAGAGTGTATTGGGAAAATAAAGAATACGAATTAACCAATCTTCATATTCATTCAAAAAGGTTTAGTAAATTTCTTCCAAATCAATACAGATTATTTACTTAGTAATTTCACTTCATTAATTTTTGTTTCCCAAAACTTAAATTTTGTAAATTTTAGAAATTCATTTTGTCTGTATTTTTTATACTCTTTATTTATAAATTCATTGGTAAATTTATCTAATTCATCCCAATTATCAATCAAATTTAAGGGAACACCTAATGATGCTAAGTTAATGGTAAATTCATTTTTTAAAACTATTGGAATCGTTTTTGTTAATAATGCTTCCCAAATTCTATGGGTGTCTTTTCCATTGCCTTCAGGACAAATTACAAATTTAAAATATTTTAAATTTGTAATGTACTCTCTTGGGGTAGAGAATTTTAAATTGTGAATATGCTCAATAGTTGATATTTTATTTAGGACCTCATTTCTTGCGAAATAATTTGTATTTAAATTAAATGATGAGTGTATTTTATCAACTTTATTCTGTTCATTTTTTTCACCAATTTTTAAAATTTTAATTTTTCCATTGTTTAAGTAAAATCTATTCTCAAATCCAATTGGTAACGGCGAAATTTGCTTATCAGCAATAATATTTAAATTTTGAGCAAACCAGTGGATTATTTTTTCATCTATAAATGTTTTATCATTATCTGTAATGTTTTCATCAGAATTATGGGTAAGTAATATATACTTATTTTCAATTTTTGGATGAATAGTTGAAAAATAAATCTCTTTAAGATTAGATTTTAAAAATACCACATCATCTTGCTTGACACTTTTAGGGTTGAATGATTTTGTTTCATCAAAAACAAAATTGCTATATTTTCTAAAAGTGTCTCCAGATATAAATGGATAACTTGGTGGTCTATAGATTCTTCTATTAACTACAACAGTGTATCTTCTGAACTTTCCTCCATAGTGTCTTTTAGTAGATTTAAATTTTTTATCTAAATACTGCAACAATTATTTCCCATATATAAAATCTTAATTGTGTTAAAAATATTTTGTCGATTTATAATTTTAACTACATTAAATATCTTTGTGATAATTTACAGTAGTGACATAGACATAGATCAATTTTTAGAAGATCTAACGTTCATTTCAAATATACAAGATTATGACAAAATTATAATTTATATAATAATTTCAACAACAGTTTCAGTTCTGACAGGAATGTTGATTTATATTTTTAAACCATTTACAGAGATATATCTTTTATATCTGTGGAAATTTAATTTCTATTTTCTAATTAACCTAGTTTCTATTTCAACTACATATATAGTTTTTCGGATATATGGATATTCAAGATTGTTTTTGCTAATGTATCTATTTATTGCATCTTTTGTTTTATACATTACAGATAAAATAAAATAAATAAAATGTTTAGCTATGTATTTGATTTATTATGTTTGATATGGTTGATTTGATTATTTATTATTTCAAAAAATTAATTAGGAAGATAACCAATAAAGAAAACTTTCAAGGAACTTATGCTTATAGAAAGTATCTTTATGAAGAATTAATTGATACTTTTGGTAAAAATCAATTTAAAGCAAAGAGGTTCTTAGAAATAGGCCCGAAGGACGGGGAAGATACAGAAAGACTCAGAAGTCTAGAGCCAAAAGAATATATAATGTTCGACTTGCCTGACAAAACCGAGTTTAATGAAACTTGGGTTCATACATTAGAAAAAAATGAAAAACTAATAATTAAAAACTTTCTTTACTTAGCAAATGAAGAGTATGAAAACTTGGGAATGTTTGATTTGATATATTTCACAGGTGTTTTGTATCACAATCCAGAACAATTAAGATTTATAAAAAAACTTTACGATAAATTAAATTTTGGAGGAGTGTTGGTTCTTGAAAGTGCGACGGTGAGAAAAAGAAATTTAAGAACAAAAAATGTTGTAGAAGTTTGGTATCCGGAAACCTATAGAGACACAACAACAATCACCCACCTCCCTTCAAAAAATGCTATAAAGGGTTGGCTAAAGATGGCAGGTTTTTCAAAAATTATTGATTCAAATTGTTATAGCCATGAAAATTACAATGTTAAAAATACAAGGTACGCTTGTATTGCGCAAAAACTAGAGAGTGATACAGAAGCTGTTTATTATGAAAAGCAAATAAGCGACTCAAACTATATTATTGGTGGATCTACCTAGTTTTTAAAATCAATTATTTATATAAAGGTCAATTGTTCTATAAGGATCTTTATAGTATGTTCTGTTTTGATTATCAAAATAGTAATCAGTTGTTAACTTACTATAGCCCTTAAAAAAGTCCGTAACTTCACAATTAACTTCTTCGAGCAACCACCTTATTTCTTGCGAGCATAAAACAATATTGGGTTTCTTTGAAATTTGAACTGAAAGCTCATTAGGGACTATTTTTTTAATTTTCAAAAGTTCATTGTAAATTGACGGTTCAAGATAATTAGTAGGATGAATAATATAGGCTTCGTTTTCTTTATCAAGATAAAAAAGAACTAACGAATGGTCTATTGCAAAAATATTATATTCACCTTCGAAACGACTTTCTATTTCTAAAGCAAGTTGTTTTAGTGGATAGTTTGAATATATCTCATCGAGATTATTTAAATTATCATAAGTTTTTTGAAAAGAATTAATTCCAAGAAACAAAAAAGAGGTTAAATACAAAACTACAAATATCCAACGGTAGCTTTTATTATTTTTTTCTAAGCTTAAGGGGATTAAGCTCAGAAAAAAAATAAGAAAAATTAAATGATGCTTGTATCCAGTTGAACCTAAATAGAAAAAAACAAAAGATAATAAGATGCCTAAATAAGGGAATAATTCTTTGTAACTAATAGTTGTTAATTCTTTTATTTTAAATATGGAAATAACAACTAAAAAAATAATAATTGAGTATAAGAAAGGATTAAAATAAAATATTTCTCTCAAAAATACGCTAAATTCATACAAAAAGTCAAAATTTTGAGAACTATACTTTACGGGTATAACAAATAATGTTGTGAAATAAATATCTAAAAGGCCTCTAAAAGCATAAATTGCTGTCATAAAAATGTGAGGAATAGAAATACCAAAAATAAAAAATTTAAATTCAGAAATTCTTTTAGATTTATAAACTGCAAAAATAAATAAAAGCAAGAAAACACCACTGCCTTGATTTACAAGTGTTGCAAAACCATAAATTAAGCCAGAAAGCAAGATAAATTTTTTGTTATCTTCTTTTTTAAGAAAAATATAAATACTTAAAGATAAAAACAATAGTGCAAAAATTTCCGAGTATTCAACAGACCCCCAAGGAGGAGACAAAAGTAGAATAAATAAAAAAGAACTAAAAATAGCATTACTTTGTTTGTTTGTTTTACTAATGAGATAACTTATTTTTGCAATTGTAAAAGAAATTAAAAAAACTATTACATCGCATAAAATTTTAAAAATTATTAAATTTTTGGCACTTGCAAAAATTAAAATGGAGTAGAAGATGTAAAGAAGAGGACCTTTATCGTCCCACTCATTTTCGTAAGGTAGGTAACCATTCAAAACATCATTTCCCACCAGTAAATAAGTGTGAACATCAGAGTCGATAGTTTCAAAATTTAGGTATTGACCTTGATAGCCAATGGCCAGAAAAAGTAATAAAAAAAATAAAATTGAAAAAAAAGAATTTTTTGAAAGGGTATTTGTTAAATAAGTTGAACCCTGATTTTTTTTAATATTTAACAATACTTTATCATCAAGAAATAATACAAAAATTGAAAATATTATCATTAAAGATAATGTAAACAATGTAGGGTCAAAATTAGAAAATTTCATTTTTTCGTGGAAACTTTTGAGAAAGATTCATTATTTAATCTTAATTTATTGTTAGTAGTTTGTTTTAAAAGGTAAGTCATTAACAATTATTTAACTTTCTTGTTTTAAAATTTGTGATAAGTAGAAAAGAACAATAAAAATTAGAATAATTGAAAATACCATTATCTGATTAAAAGAGATTAATTCAATATTATTCAAAAAATTTTGAAAGTCTGAATTTTGTACTGGTAAATTCAAATTTTCTAAAAGTTTATTAATCTCTTCTATTGAAAAAAGTGAAGATAGTATTTTAAATGACAAAACTCCTAAAAAGGAAGTAGTAAATATTTTTAAATAAGAATCCAACTCTTTAAATGAGGCTATGTAGTTTTTTAAATACTCTGGTTGAGAAAATCTTTCAACAACATTAAAACTGTTAAGATTTTGTGATAAAGATGTTCCCGGTGTAGTCTCAAAAAACAAAATAGACAATGTTGCAAATATTGAAAAATATAATAAATAATTATGTAAGAATATGTTTGGTTTAGTACTCTTCCCTTTACCATAAATTAATATAGATATAGGTAGAAGTGAAAATAAATATCTATAACCATAAGAGGATGCGGTAGACTGCCAAAGCACAACCGTACTAAAAGGAAGACCATATAGCAGCAATATGATGACATAACCTATATACGAACTTTTTTCAGAGGACAATAAAAGAAAAATCAACATAATTAGGCTAGAAAAAATAATTGGCGAGAACCAAAAAATACCGAACTCTTGTGAAAATAGTATTTTAAACATTGAAGTTAAAGTTAAATTAAATAAAGTTATTAAATCCATATTCATAAATGCGCTAAAACGTCCAGAGTTTCCATATACCTCAACAGGGTTAAATGTGTAGAATCCATAAATATGCTTGTTTAGTAGTAAAAACAATCCTGTTGATAAAATGTATGAAAAATAAAAATATTTATTTTTCAACAAATATTTTTTGCTTTCCAATTTGTCTTTAAATAAAAATTTAATTAAAAAAGGTATAAAAAAAACTTGATAATTTACCCATCGAACATTTATTGCCAGAATGCTTACAACAGGAATCAAAAAAGAGTAAAAATTTAAATTACTTTTTGATGTGTAAAACTTTACAGTACTAAAAATTACTAAACAAATGGTAAATACTTCATAGACATGTGTCATGCTGTATCTTTCAAATGCATAATAAGCAACTCCTGAACCCATAAATAGAAGGAATAAAAACTTGATAGATATATCTATCTTCAATAGCCGCAATGAGATGTTAATTAAATAGATACTCAAATAAAAATAAAATATTGAAGATAAGGAGTAAAAAAGTATCTTGTAATTAAAAATCGTGGAGCTATTGCTTATGATGTTTTCAAATAAATTTCCAACAAATAAGAACGGACTTGCTAACAACCCAGAACCAATAAATCCTTTTGGTGCAGTAATTCCATTTCTATAAAACCTCTCTTTTTCAAATCCTATAAATTGATTATCGTAATTGAGATCAAAATCAATAGCTATAGTTTCAGAATGTGCATAATAATCATGATCATCTTGACAACAGGTGAACTCTTCAATAAATCTGTAATCAATTTTTGTAAAAAGTAAAATCACAACTATATAAAAAAGAAAAGTTAATACTAATTTTTTTTTAGAATACATAGTGCTTATTTAATATAAATCTAAGAATGAAAATAAAAAAACCAGCAATTAAAAAAGACGTAACATTCAAAGAAAGAATTTCTCTAAAATAGTTAGAAATTAAGTATTCCAAAAAAGCTAATGAAATTGTGACAAACATATATCTTGAAAAGCTATTATTTTTTTCACTTTTAAAAACAAATTTCTTTTGTATAAAGTAACTGTTTGTTGTTACTACCAAAAATGATATCCAGAAAATATATGCATAATCAAAGTCCATGTTATCGGTAAATAAAAATATTGCAGAGGACCTTAGAGAAACACTCAATATTGAATTAGCTTGAAATTTTATAAGTTGTTTAATCAAAATAATTTTTCTTTTAAGAAAACTTTATAATTAAATTATATATATGTCTACAAAAACAATAAATATTTGTGTTCCCGTTTACAACGAAGAAGAAAATCTTAATCATATTTATCAGGACTTACAAAAAGCTGCACTAACGCTAATAGATAAATACGGTATAAATTTAAATATTGTCTTTTTTGATGATGGCTCAATTGACAACTCAAGACAAAAGTTGAAAGAATTTAAGGATGTAGAACTTTTATATTCAAACGAGAATAAAGGACTCGGCTCTGCAATTAAGGAATTAATTTTGCACACAAAACAATCTGATGCAATTGGAATGTTCAAAATTGATGGTGATGGACAGATGAATCTTAATGATTTAGAAAAATTTTTAGATGGCGAATATTACGAAAATTATGATGTAATTTATGGGAATCGTTTTCATAGTAGTTCAAATTATGAAATGCCATTATTACGAAAATTAGGTAGTAAATTTTTTAAATATATTATGAAAAGTTTTTCAATTAATATATCTGATCCAACAAATGGTTTTGTTTATTTAAGTAGAAGGTATATTGATAATTCTAAAATTATCGGCAACTACAATGCAGCTCAACAAATTTTACTTGATGCGAAGTTGCGTAATCTGAAAATTGGTGAAGTTGACATTGAATTAACACCTAGAGGTAGCGGGGAGTCTTTTATTGGAATTAAATATCCAATTATTGTAATCTCCAATTTAATTGCTCTATACGTTTATAAAAAAACTGTTCGAGTTTTAATTGCTCCTGGAATATTTTCACTACTTATAGGTTTTTTGTTATTAATTTACAATATTTATCTATGGTTAATTGGTGTCAAAACACAAATTATAAGTGATCAGATATTAATATTATTTATTGTTTTTGGTGCACAATTATCAATAACAGGGTTTTTAATTGAAATATTTAAAAATAGATCGAATTAATTATTTTTAAATATTTTATTATTTTTATACAAACCAACTGTTCTAAAGTTACTAAAGCTTACAAGGCTGAAGTTGTTATCATACAAAAATTTGTTTACTTCTGTAACAGTATTCGACTGATCTTTACCTCTTTCTGAACCAAAATCAACAGATACATATTCAACTCTTTCCAATGTTTTTTTGGAACCTACTAAAACCTCTGGCTCAAACCCCTCAGCTTCAACTTTGAATAATTTAATATGTTCTTTAAGGTTTAGCGAGTCCAGGGTTATGCTTTCAACATCTTCAGTTTGCCCCGATCCAAAGTCAATAAATGAAGAGTTCCCCCCTTCACTATCAATAAATAGGCTTCTTTTATTATTTGAATCAGATAAGCCAACATTGAAAAGATTTTTAACGTTCTCAGAACAATTTATCTCAAGACATTTAAAAATTGTTTTATCTGGTTCAAAGGCATAATAATTAATTTGATCAACTTTCTGATTTAATGCTAATTTTAGTTCACCGACATTTGCACCACAGTCAATAATAATGTCGTTGTTACTAAAATTAATAAAATTGAGACAATACGACTCATTAATAATATTAATTAAAATATTTTCATCATTAACAATTCTTAGGAATCTTGAATTTGGATAATAGAATTTTGAATTAAAAACATTTTTATAATACATACAATTTTTGTAGTAAATTTTTCCATTGTCTCCATAGTAAAAGTTAATTATATTACATAGTGTCTTTCCACTGTAATTATTTACAGCATACGACAAAACTTTCCCTTTTAAAATAAGCAGAACTTTACCAAAAAAACTTAAATTTTTCTTCCTTAAATCGTTCAGGACAAATGGTGGTATGTTGATTAGATTTAAATTCTTTTCAATCATTGTTTTATTTTATAAGCAACTTTAAAAAACAAGTCCTTAGAAAAAATTATATTTTCTCTATTCATTGTACACCTTAAATTAATCCAGCACCTATCACCCTTATGTGGTTGAATCCAATTTTCATGTGTTTGCACTTCTTCATACAAAGTTTCAAGCCTTGGGTCCGAAACTGCAATTGTTTGGTTGTTAATAAATTCGACATAAGAATTTGCCCTAGGAATTAAGCCAACAGATATAAAAATTAAAAGATATAACATATATTTATTAATTTTTATTTTTTCATTACCTGTAAATAATCCAAATATTCCAACAAATGTAAGCATTGTCCCCATGGCATATCTTGGGATTGGACCAAAGAAAAGAAGATAAAGCAGGGAAGAGGTTAAGTAAATTAAAATAAATAAGTTAAAATTTTTGGTAGATTTTTCTTTTTTGAAAAAAACAGTTTTCAATATATAAATGATAAGCAAACATGATAAAAAATTTAAATACACAGATCTGTAAAATAATGCTAAATCTGGATATATTGATGATAAGAAAAAGTCATTGTACCAATCATAAAATGAAAGACCACTTTCAGTGAAGTATTCCATAAAAGCTAGACTTGAAACTGTAGATATTTCTTCATAAGCTTTTGTAGAGTTATAAATATACCAATCAAAATTGTTTATACATGTAAGATTAAGTGGAAAAATTATGCATCCTGTGGTCAAATAGCTTTTTAAAGTCCAAAAAAGACCAAAAATTATTGTGGGTAATTGTGCAAACAAAATATTTGAAAGTTTAAATATTTTGTTTTTATATATTAAACAACAAAGTACAAAGTAAATTAAGAAAACAACAACACCACTTACTTTTAATTCAAAAATGAAAAAGGTTACTAAAGTAAGTAGCGAAAATTCTAATAAATTAATATTTTTTTCTTTTATAAAAATTAAGGTAATCAAGCTTACAAAACAAAATAAAACTCCAACTGCAATATCTTGTTTTCCAACACCCTGTATATACGGAAAACCATTTCTTCCACCGCTGAGACCAAAATTATCAAGAAATGCATAAATTAATAAAAACAAAGAGGCAGCACGCAGATGTGAATTTTTGTTTTCAAAAATATTAGAAGAAATAAATAAAAACAAAAAATGTATGAAATAGAGAGTTAAAAAATGAAGTAGAATAAAAGAATTATCAAACCAAAAAAAAGAATATATATATTCACTGATCGATGACATTCCAAAAGGCCAAAAAATATTTACCATTCCTATAATTAAATTAGATTCCCTTAGCCAATTTTGGTGATTCAAATGATAGTAACCAGCATCATAATGAAAATTAGTAGTTGAAGAACTAACAATCAAAACCGCTGGGATAATAAAATAAAACAAAAAGTTGTTTAGATTAAAACACTTTAGATTTAACTTTTTAATATCAAAATTGAACAAATTTATTAATAATATAAAAAATAATATAAAAAATACTGTATTACTTTTTAATGGAATTAAAAAATTTATAACTATTAGAAGATTACCTAAAAAGATTAAGCCGAAAACTGGAAAAATAATATTAGACTTCACAAAGAATAAAAATTGTGGCAGGTTATTTGTTTTATACATTAGTTTTTGAATTAGTAAAACTAAGGATCTTCCAAGTAGAAAAAGAAAAATATATAATAATACGTATTTAATATATAAATTAAAAAAAGTTGAAATTAATTCAATCACCATAAAATTCTAATATTCTAATTACTATTTACATCAATTAAATACTCTAGATTAAAATAGCTGTAACAAAAATATAGTCGTTATAGTTTTTCATAATTTAGGTTTTGACCTGATGTGTTGGTAAGTATTAATTAAAACCATAATTAATCCAAGTGCAGTAAAAAAATTAAAAATAAATAATTCTGGATTATTCCAATGAACAATGTTGAGATACGAAGATATTATGACAATAAGATACGTCAATTTCTGTTCAAATCTGTATTGTCTTGGAAGGTTAAATATTAGTAATAAAAAAATAAAATTCCCATAAGAAAACAAACCAAATCTTAACGGCGGATACCAACCAATAAATGACCAGAAAATCATATTAGTGAGGCCAGCAATAGCTAATATCGGTTTAATATTTTTTGGCATTTTTAACTTGTTAGTAACTAAGTTAAAAAATAGTAAGATTATTCCAATAATTAAATAATTTGAAACGCTCAACAAGTCATTAAAATAGCATAAAAAGTTTTCAGGAATATTCTGACAATACCATTCATCTGTACTGTTCCAATTTGTAGTGAGTCTAAGTTCAAACAGTTCTTTACTTAAAACAATTTTACTTGTCCAAAATAACAAGCCTTGATCAAAATATTTAGATATCCAAATAAATTGACCATAATATTCGGCATTCATATCGTAAACTTCATATCCATTTAGTCGAATGTACAATTTGAAAAGAAAGTTTGGTATAAAAAATAGAAATAAACCAAAAAAGTTCCTTAGGTAATAATTTATATTTTTTATATTTTCAATTATTTTATAAAAAAATAATGTACCAACAATCAAAATAAACGAACGATTGGCTAAAAATAGTAAACCAAGAATAAAATAAAGATTAAATGGATAATCTTCGTTTTTATATTTATCAAGAATGTAAACACACATTACTAAAACCAAAAATGACAATGTTCCATTTGAAGGATTAAAAGTACCGAATTGAATCACAGGATTTAAAAAATAAATAAAAGTGATTGAAAAAATGTCAAACTTAGAAATATGGTAATAATTTCTTAGAATATTTATGATTAATTTAATTGATAATGTAGATATAAGAACTTGGGAAATTAAATATGAAGTCTCGAATATAAAATTTAAATCATTTGAAATTAGTTTTAAAAAGTTAAATATTAAATAAGGTAGCAAAAGATAAACTGGTCTATTCTGATATTGATTTGCTGTGTTTTCAAATATTGAATTAAAGTTTTCTAATATTGCAAAATAAACTTTATCATCACATTCACTCAAAGGATAGATAAAAGTAAATTCTCTCTGAAATAAATTTAAAGAGTGCGCCCTATATTGATCACAAATAAATAGATCTTGTGGACTAATCTGAAAAAAATAAAAAATTATCGCACTTGAGAGTGTTGAGAAGAATATTATTAATATGTTTTCTTTGTTTATAATGCTTTTTACGATTGATTTAAAAATAATATTCAAATTATAATTGAAAAAGAAATATTAAAGTTGGTTATGTGAAATTTCACAACAAAGTTACTTTATTTAAAACAAATATCTTTACAAAGATACTCTTTGTCTTTACAACTTACGTATCATTTACTGCTACCAGTTTATTTTACAATTCAGCACAAAGTCCAGATTTTGCAAAATATAGAAATTATATAGATTATTATTTAGGATCAAATATTGTTACGAATCTTGAACAGGGAAACTTATATTTTTATCTTATATCACTTTCCATTGATATTAACTCTGATAATTTAAGTATCAGAAACATTGAGGAGTATTTAAGCTATAGAGTTCAGCTCGGTAACTTTTTTATATATATTTTTTTTATTTTAGGTTTCTATAAATTGTTAAAGTTTTATAAAATATCCGAGAAGAATATATACACAGTATTAATCGCATTAAACTTTTTTCCACCACTATTAGCTCTAAGAATTATTTTCAAACCAGAGATTCTAATATTGACTCTTTTTGTTTATTGTTTATATTATATTGAAAACTTTCTTGAAAACAGAAGCTATGCAAATGTATTTTATTTTTGGTGTTTTTTTTCACTAATATTAAGTACAAAATTTACACCTGCCCTTATGATTGGAGGGTTTTTTGCAATATCGTACTTTAAAATATTAATTACTAAGCACATAAATATAACTGTTATTTCATTTTTAATGGTTGCAATTTTATTTGTAATTTTATCATTTGAAAATTACGAAATAAATGGATTAGCTTTTTATGAAAGACAGTATCCTGATTTATACGAATCAAAACCTAAGAGTAATTTTTTTTATAACATCAATTTTTTAGATTTAGTTTTTAATCCTATAAAAAATTATCATTCTGATTCAATGATTGGAATTATTTTGCTAGAAACATTTGATGATTATTTTCATTTGTATTGGAATAATGATGAAAGTTTATTCTCAAAAAATGAATTATTTAATACGAACAATTATCGAATTTTTATGGGAGTAATTTTGACACTTTTATATTTTTTCTATGCATTCTTTTTATCTTTTAAAAATAGAATATTCAAAAAATATTACCTAAGTCCACTAATTGGAATATTCACAATGTATTTAATAAGCAATTTTGTCCTGTTTAACTCTCAAACCGGCGATATGATGAAAAATTATTACTATTCTTTTTTTCTTGTAATAAGTTTTTCTTTTTCATTTATTGCTTTATTAATTAGATTTCAGAGGTTTAGTTATCCGATTATCGTTTTGTTTATAATTTCAAACGTATATATATTTGGATTTCCAAAATCTATAGACTCACAATTTGAAAATAGAATGTCCGAACAAAATAGTCCATTATTTACATGTGATTTAAATGCAGACTTATTTGGCCTGAACAACAACAAGTGTGAAAAACAATTAAACATATGTGAAGACATTTTTATAAATTACAAAAAAACTGAAATAATAAATGGTCAGATCGTAAATGTTGAACTTGATGCATTCAATTCTATTACTATGTCTAGGGATTTTAATGAAGTAATAATTTACAATATTTTTGATTGTCAAAAGCTTTCGGAAGAGGGATGGAGCATCTCAGATCAATTTACTAGGAAAAAAGCCCCACCTTATTTGAGTATTCTATTTCTGATATTTCCAATTATGATAGAATTTTTCATACTATTAAAAAATAAATTTAGACCGTAACTAATTTTTAATTTTTGATAACACAACAAGAATATTCTTTCCGATAATATATCTAAACAATAAATCCAAAAATTTAAAAGGCTTAAATAAAAATTTATCATAAAAAATGATTTTATCCTTGTTAAATTTTAAATTTAATCTGATTACTTTAGAAATTAGTAGTGTAGCCCACCCAACAAAATCAACCCAATGAATGTGTTCAATTTCTACTTTATCTGTATTTACAAGATTGAATATAAGTTTTTTGGAGTATCTTCTTCTATGTTGTACTAGTTCATCTAATTTTGTCCAGACAAGCATTGACGCTGGTAAATATAGAATAATTTTCCCGCCTAATTTTAAACTGTCAACTAATTCATAAAATACTTTTTTGTCATCATCTATATGCTCAAGTACATTTAGAGACACAATATTTTGAAATTTCTTTCCAGTTTGTTCTATTTTTTTGTAATTAGTGATGGAGAGCTCATTTAATCTATCTATTGCTTCCGCATTAACTTCTATAGCAGTAACATTTTTATTGTTATTTTTAAGATATGAACAAAAATTTCCATATCCAGCACCAAAATCTAGAACTTCATCACCTTGTAAGTGTTTTGATATTAATTTAAATATGTAATTATTGTAATTACTAGCAAAGCTAACACTTTCCAGTGCTGCGATGTCAGAATATGTATTTTCTTCTCCCAAATTAAATATCTTCTTTTTAACGTACTTGTTAATTGTTAATTTTTCAATATTAACTAAAAAATTGTTTTATTTTTTATTCTCATAAGATATTTAGATTATTGGATTCTGTGGGCGCTACAGGATTTGAACCTGTGACTTCTTCCTTGTAAGGGAAGCGCTCTGCCAGACTGAGCTAAGCGCCCTTTTTATTAAATTATGCTTATTTATAATAGTTTGATTTATGATGTAAGTAATGCAAAATTTATCTGTAATAATACCGTTTTATAACGAGAAAGACTTTCTAGAAGAATCCATTAGTAGGGTCACCAGTCTCGATATTTTTGAGCAAATTATTCTTACAGATGATTGCTCTACAGATGGGTCTTCAGAGATTGCACAAAAACTTGCAAGAGAAAATCCAATTATTGAATATGTAAAAAGTGATATAAGCTCTGGAAAAGGCAATGCGTTAAACAATGCGAAAAGCTTAATTAATTGCTCACATGTAGTGATTCATGACGCAGATCTTGAGTATTTTCCAGATGATATTCAAGAAATGTTTATCTCTTCTAAAAAAAATCCTAATTCACTAATTCTGGGTTCAAGGTTTATAGGGAATAAAGTCAGAAAAAATGTTTATTTTAGAACAAATTTAGCAAACAGGGTTATGTCACTTTTTTTTTCAATTATTAATTTTTACTATATTACCGATGTAGCCACATGTTACAAACTAATGCCTAGTTCATTCTTTAAAGAAGTTACACTTCGAGAGAAAGGCTTTTCTATTGAAGTTGAGTTACTAAGTAAATTTCTTAAAATGAATAGAAGTATTCTTGAAATTCCAATCAAATATGAAGGACGGACTTACACAGAAGGTAAAAAGATAAGAACTTCAGATGGGTTCAAATATCTATTCAATACTTTAAAATATAAATTTGTTAATTAACTACATCCTAATGAATTACCGCAATTTAAGCATTTATAACAAGAACCATTTCTAATGGTTATGTGACCACAGTCGGGACAAGCGGGTGCATCTCCCATCATGTCTCCAAGCACCTCTTGTACAGTAGCAACGGAATTTTCAGTTTGCTCAACAGCTACAGGTTCTGCTGGTTGCACAGGTGTTGTTGGCTGTGGTTTCTCTTCAACAGCTACAGGTTCTGCTGGTTGCACAGGTGTTGTTGGCTGTGGTTTCTCTTCAACAGCTACAGGTTCTGCTGGTTGCTTGTCTTTTGGAGGCACTTGTACAATATCTGTTCTATCTAAATATTCGAGACCAAGTGCTCTAAATACATAATCTATGATTGAGTTACTCATTTTAATATTTTCATGCCCTTCAACCATGCCTCTTGGTTCAAATGTCTGGAAAGTAAATGTATCTACAAACTCTTCTAGAGGAACTCCATATTGAAGACCTTTTGAAACAGCTATTGCAAAACATCCAAGCACACCTTTAAGAGTCGCTCCCTCTTTGGCAATATCAATAAAGACTTCACCCAAAGTACCATCAGGATATTCACCAGTTCTCAAATACACCTTATGTCCAGCAACTCTGGCTTCTTGTGTCCAACCTTCTCTTCTCTCAGGTAGTAAGAATCTAGGTCTATTGACTCCTGCATAAGCTCTAGTTGGGCTTGTACCAGGTGCAAAGTTTCCTTGAACAAGCATTGCTTCTTCTTCAAGAATCTTATTTACTTCAGGATCACTTTCATCAGAATCTCCCTCATCTGAAGATGCTGAAAGTGGTTGTGAAGCTTTAGACCCATCTCTATAAATGGCAATAGCTTTAACCCCAATTTTTGCAGATTCAAAATAACAGTCTTCTATATCTTGTACAGTAGCCTCGTTTGGCATATTGACTGTCTTAGAAATTGCACCAGAGATGAATGGTTGTGCTGCAGCCATCATTCTTACATGGCCCATATAGTGAATGA
>Ga0181607_10000086_pt1 | contig 69939 bp, 45 predicted proteins | sample 041ome_9_FD_132420 | JGI IMG/M metagenome (GOLD analysis project Ga0181607, IMG submission 132420) | Coastal salt marsh microbial communities from the Groves Creek Marsh, Skidaway Island, Georgia - 041413US metaG (megahit assembly) | ecosystem: Environmental > Aquatic > Marine > Intertidal zone...
CTCACAAAGACGTTGTTAAGGTTGGAGAAATTGCATGGCCTAATGTTCCGAATCAACGACTTTTCTACGCTAGCGAATCTAGCAGTTTAACTCAAATATCTTTTGGCCCACAATATGACTCAGATTCGGATCTTGAACCACCACCTCTTATTGATGCGAGCCACTTAAATAAAACCATTCATATCACTGATGAAGGCGAGCTTGAAGAAGTTCCTGAACTGCAAAAAGCATATCCAAGTATTTTATTTCCTGAATTAGTTAGAGAGTGGACACAAATCGGTGAAAATATTTTTGGCGAATCTGCAAGAGATGAAAGCGGAATTTCAGTATCTGTAAACTCAGCTGGAAATATTGTTGCAATCGGAGCATTAACATATAATGGAGGTGCAGGCCGTGTTCGGGTTTACCAAAATATAGATGGAACTTGGACACAAATGGGCCAAGATATTGATGGTGAAGGCAGCAACGAATTCGGCGATCAAAGCGGATATTCAGTCTCTATAAACTCAGCTGGAGATATCGTTGCAATCGGAGCACCTAAAAACAAGGACATTGATGGATCTATGACAGGCCATGTTCGGGTTTACCAATATCAAAGTACCTCAGATACCTGGACACAAATAGGTCAAGATATCGATGGTGAAGAGGGAGGCGATCATAGCGGACAATCAGTATCTTTAAATTCAGCTGGAAATATCGTTGCAATCGGAGCTCCATCTAACGATGGTAATGGAGCTCTTGCAGGCCATGTTCGGGTTTACCAAAATATAGATGGAGCTTGGGAACAAATAGGTCAAGATATTGATGGTGATGAATCACGTGATCAAAGCGGATTTTCAGTATCTATAAACTCAGCTGGAGATATCCTTGCAATCGGAGCACCACAAGCCAGCCCCGATGACATACAGAGTGCTGGCTATGTTCGCATTTACCAATATCAAAGCACTTTAGATACTTGGGCACAAATAGGTGAAGATATTAAAGGAACATCTTCCCCACAAAGTAATGGATATTCAGTATCTGTAAACTCAGCTGGAAATATCGTTGCAATCGGATCTCCAAATGCCAGCCCCGATGACATACAGAATTCTGGTCATGTTCAGGTTTACCAAAATATAGATGGAGCTTGGACGCAAATAGGTGGAGATATTAAAGGAAAAATTCCCGAACAACGTCATGGAAGTACAGTATCTATAAACTCAGCTGGAAATATCGTTGCAATCGGATCTCCAAATGCCAGCCCCGATGACATACAGAATTCTGGTTGGATTTGGGTTTACCAATATCAAAGCACTTCAGATACTTGGAAACAAATAGGTCAAGATCTTAAAGGAAAAATTCCCGAACAAGGTTATGGAAGATCAATTTCTATAAACTCAGCTGGAAATATCCTTGTAGTCGGAGCTCCTTCTAATGATGAATTTGCTAGAGATGCAGGAGCTACTCGTGTATATAGTATTTCGATTGAGGAGCCGATGGATTTTCCAACTAGAATGGCTGAGTTTAGAGAAGATCCAGACCTGACAATATCTAAATATGGGCCAATAGAAGATTGGGATACTAGTAAAGTAACCAATATGGATGGAGCGTTCAAAGGCATGACAGATATCACCAGATTGGATCTGTCAAAGTGGGACACCAGCAAAGTTACTAGCATGAAAGAAATGTTTTACAACTGCCAAGCCCTCACCTCGTTAAATGTATCTACTTGGGACACTAGCAATGTAACGGACATGAGCTACATGTTTGCTGAATGTAGAGCATTGCCTTCATTAAATGTAAAACTCTGGAAGACTGAAAATGTGACAAACATGACTGCCATGTTCTACTTTTGCATGAAATTAACAGAATTTGCTCCTGGCCAGGTTTTTGATTTGAGACATTGGTGTGTTTCTAAAATCACAAGCTCTAGCCAATTTGTCGATCTTACCCCTATTCCTGGGCTCACAGATCCTGCAGGTGCAGGTTTACCAAAATGGGGGGAAGATTGTGTCCCATTTACAGGTTTAATTGAGCCCGTAAGTGCAGGAGACACTGTTTTACAAATTCAAGAATCGGATCAACAAATTTTCTCTGAGGGCGATAGCATTGTCATAGATCCAGGAACCGAAATAGAAGAGACTAACCAAATCTTATCATTCGGATCTTTAGTTTTAAAAGATCCATTACAATATGATCACGGGGCCGATGCAATTATAAGTAAGTTTGAGGTGCCTATGTTAGTTTGGACGCAAATAGGTGATGATATAGACGGGGCAGCTGCTGGTGATGAAAGTGGATGGTCAACATCATTGAATTCAGACGGAACAATTGTCGCAATTGGAGCTCCTTTTCATGACGATGATTCTAAAAATGATGCAGGCATGGTTCGGGTTTATCAAAATATTTCAGGAACTTGGACACAAATGGGTCAAGATATAAAAGGTGAAGTCGGTAATACTAGAAATGGATATTCAGTATCGCTAAGTTCGGATGGAAATATCCTTGCGATTGGAGCAAATTTGATGAATTCACTTACTGGCTATGTTCGCATTTTTGAATATCAAAGCTCTTCAAATAATTGGACACAAATCGGTCAGGATATTGAAGGAGAAGCTGTGGGAGATGAAAGCGGACATTCGGTGAGCCTCAACCAGTCTGGAACAATTGTTGCAATCGGAGCGCTTCGTAATGATGACAATGGACAAGATTCTGGCCATGTTCGGGTTTACCAATATCAAAGCACTTCAGACACTTGGACGAAAATGGGTCAAGATATTGACGGAGAAGCTATATATGACAACAGCGGACGGTCAGTATCATTAAATTCAGACGGAACCGTCGTTGCGATTGGAGCTCCTCAGAATAACAATATTGGTCATGTTCGTGTTTATGGATACCAAAACTCCTCGGAAACTTGGGTGCAAATTGGTCAAGACATCGAAGGTATAACTAGATATGCTTCATTTGGATGGTCAACGTCATTAAGTTCAGACGGAACCGTTGTTGTGATTGGCTCTGGTGGCGACCTTGTTCGAGTATATCAGTATAATTCAGGAAATTGGGAACAAATTGGAGAGGATAGTGAATTTACTGATATCGGTTCAGCTTCAGTGTCATTAAGTTCAGACGGAACAATAGTTGCAATTGGATCATGGAGAACTAATAGCCGTACTGGACGTGTTCGTGTTTATCAAAATAACGGTGGAGCTTGGGCGCAAATTGGGGAATCAATAGATGGTGAAGCTGCTAACGATAGAAGCGGATATTCAATATCTTTAAGTTCAGACGGAACCGTCGTTGCGATTGGAGCTCCTCAGAATAACAATATTGGTCACGTTCGCGTTTATGAATACAAGTGATTGGTCGTTAGATCAAACATTAGCAGTCGATTTCGATAAACGAAGGTATTTCGACACTAGCAACGATGGCCAGTACATCTCTTTTTTAACCGCGAGCAATACTTTCAAGGTATACAATACTGTAGGAATAGACATGGGTTGGGATATACCCGATTGTTATTTCTTACGCTTCAAAATTCTAAATTGTCCAAATACTCTAGGTGGAATTTTTTTGGTAGCCGTAAAAAGCGGGTATTATATCAGTGCAGAGAATTATGAAAACGATAGTGTATTGTTGTACAAATTAGAGTCTGACACATGGGTTCAAAAAGCTTCTTATCAACAAGTTGTGCCTCAAAAAGAATTTATAGGAGCTAAATGGTCTCAACACGGCAGGGAAAGTTGGGACGACGCAACTGCATACGAAAGTGCTGCAGGGCGAGTTGGGCCGACACAAATAATAGAAAGCTATTCTTCAACGAACAAATACATTTATGTAACGGCTCCAATTTCAACAGGCAGTGTTGATGGGTATGGGGTTTGGCATATTGATGTTGAAACTAGTGCGATCACCAAGCAATCACATCTAAGAGCTCACCCCTTTCTTGTTGGGTCTGAATCGTTGCAGAGTACAGAGATGTTTGCTATCGACCCTGCTACAGGAACAAATATTCATATTCTCGATCTAGATAAATCTAGAACCGCTAGTTTCGAAAGTTTACTCGACACTCAAGACGGCTCATTGTTTGTGAAAACTTTAGATCTAGACTTCAAACAAACTGAAGGGTCCTTGAGCCCTCTTCATGGCAGAATATATAAAACCGAAACTGGAGGGTATAAACTCCTGATTCTATTGTCTGAGGGGTTGACTTGGCCTATACATGCAATTTACCTACACTCATTCGATTACAACCAGACAGACAAAACCCTCGCTCATAAAGACGTCGTTAAGGTTGGAGAAATTTCATGGCCTAATGTTCCGAATCAACGACTTTTCTGCACTAGCGAATCTAGCAGCTTAACTCAAATATCTTTTGGCCCACAATATGACTCAGATTCGAATCTTGAACCACCACCCCTTATTGATGCGAGCCATTTGAATAAAATTTACCACACCGAAGAAGATGGAAAACTTTATGAAGTTTCAGAAATGCCAATATCTTTTCCGAGCTCCTTAATCGGGGAAAGTCCAAGTACTAAACTTTTAATACAAGCAGATACTTTAACTTTTGAGAAAATAGATGTAAAAACTATCAGTGATGAAATATTAGGGCCAGTAAATCCTAATTCTGACTTTCTTGATGAAACGCAAACTTCGGCAAAAAATGTAGCGATAGACGGGAAAACAATTGCAGTAATTGGATCGCCATCTTGGAACTTCATTGAAGGAGCACCTGAAGACGAACAATTTTTAAACCTGTCAATGGGGGAAATATACATATATGAAGATACCTCTGATTATTTTACCTCTAATGTGAGCTCTGCATATTCGAGTCCAGATGGATGGGCTATTTTCCAGATAATAAAGTTTCCTTTTGAAGAATTATTGCAATATGCAAATATACCTGATGGAGCATCATATTACAGTCAGAAACATAACATTAGAAGTATAGACATCCATCAAAACACTATGATAGTTTCTGTTGATTTGAGACTTACAGACGACCAAAAAAACGGTGTAATTGTAGTTTTTGAAAAAAATCCATCTACTAATAAATGGGCTTTTTCTAGTTTTATTAGTTCGGGATCTGATGACTCATCCCCAGATATAGGAAGATATGGAATAGCATTGCATAATAATATAATAGTTATCAGTGTTGTTGAAAATGGCGAAGTAATATATAAAACATTCGTAAAAGATGAAAGCGGAAATTGGTTATTTAAACAAGCTATAGATATTAAAAATTTTGGAGACTGGGATTCTATTTGGCCTGCAGGATCAGCTGGTGGATGTTATTTAAAAGAAAAGTCTGACGGAGAAATCGTTTTATATATTTGCTCAAATGGCAATACAAAAGCTGATAACGAGCAAGATTTATCCAATAACAGATACAAAATAATAGTGTCTAGATTTAGAATTAACCAAACAGATGGGTCTTTCTCTTTTATCAACCATGATTCGCATTTAACAAATATAATCGGAGAAAACAATGGATATACTTTATTAGGTTTTGATAAAAATCAGAATCAAGCAGTATTGTGTAAAAAATCGACAGTCATTGATGGAAAAATAAGCAATGTCGAAACAGAAGACCAAATAACGGTTTGTGAAATTGAAGAAAACGGAAACCTAACAAAAATACAAGACATAAACACCCCCAGCAGACTAGACCCTAAAAATGGACAATTTGGAAACATGGTTGTTGTTGTGTCTGGAGATCTTATGGTTGTTCAAGCTAAACCTAATATAACAAACAATAAACCAAGATATTATATATACAAAAAATCTGATTCATGGTCATTAGATTCTACAATAGAAACATGGATCCCAAACGCATTACAAATGAGCAAATTTTCCAGTGGTAGCAATAGTGTTGGAAATTATCAATATGGATTAAGAGAAAAATTCGGACATCAAGTACTTATGTATTCATTAAGCGAAGAAGCTGGTGGTGGAAAATTTATGGCCATAGTTGCTGGAGAGAGAAATGATTTATCCGCCAACTGGACCAACCAGCTTAAAGGCACTATATATATTTATAAGGAAGTGGGTCAAGGTCAATGGGATTTAATTCAATTATTTAATCCAGCGCCAGCGGGAATAGGCAATATTCTACATTGGGGGACGGTAAATGACATTGTTGTTGATGAAGATATTTTTTATGTTTGCAGGGACATAATCGAGGGGGATAGTTTTAGTAATACCCGCTATAAAGGCATGGTCTTGCAATATAAATTAGAAAACTCTTCTTCTGGCACTTGGGTTTTTGACTCTGTTGTTATAAAAAATCCAGCACAAAGTAATGCAGATGCTGGCGGATATGCAATGGATGTGAAAGATGGATTTATGGCCTTCAATTATACAAAGAATGGAGTGCAAGTTTATAAAAAACAAACTGATGGCAATTGGGGACTCTTACAAACGGTATCAGCGCCAAGTCTGAACTGGACCAGTGCTTTATATGGCAGATCCTTGGCTATCGACAAAGACACATTGGCGGCTGGAGCAAGTCAGAATGGAAGATTTGACTTGAGAGGGGATGTTTTTATATTTCAAAAAAATGCCAGCGGGACTTATTCTTATTTACAAAATATAAGAGGAGACCAAAACAAAAGATACCTTGGAAGAAATATAAAAATGCAAAGGTTTAGTAAAGAAAGCTCAAGTGAAAAAATGTTAATCGTAGGAGGGAGTGGACAATTAAACCTTTTCGCAAAAAATCATTCAACAGGGACATGGTACTTAGTAAAAGTAATATCAGGTTATGGGTATATGACATTCTCCATGTTAGATGAAAATATTATTTTTGGCGAAGACACGTCAACTCAAAGAGGGTTTACCAGAATGGGGGCTGCATTCATGACTAAAATCTTAGTTGATGAAGAGGTGAAAGACTTAAGTCCATTTAGAAGAGCTATAACTAATACGAGCGAAGTTAAAGCTAATAATGTTAGTACTCTTTTCGAGGCTAGAACCATAAATTTTACTGAAAATCAAGAAATATCAACATATATTGAAGGTTTAAGCGACAGTGCCTTCACAATAGAGTTTTGGATAAAATATAATCAAAATTTACAAAACGAAGCAAAGCATACATTGGTTCATTGGGCAGACAGTAATATATCTACCGATTCTAGAATAGAATTACAAATTAATATAGACGGGCTCCCTGAAGATACAGAAAACGCAGACGGCCAAATCACAATAAACTTTAGAGGCAAACAAATTTTATCATCAAATAATGCATTTGGAACAAATTGGCATCATATAGCTATATGCAATAATGAAGGTGTATATATTTTATATATTAATGGTGTAGCGGTGGATCAATTTAACGAAAAAATAAATTCTATTTCGCCCATCGATGTCTTAAAAATTGGAAACATTAGTGTCAACAATCAGGCAGGGAGAGAATCCACTGTAAACCAAAACTTTAGCTTGCAAAGTTTCAGGATTTCACACGAATTGATTTATATAGAAAATTTTACCACGCCGACAGGTTTATTTAATTAAAATTCTAAAATAAGGAATCGATTAATCTTAAACATAAGCTAGGCCCGAATTTATAACGGTGGCTTCATCGAATCGATAGCCAAGGATATTGCAATCATCCATATAAGTATTATATAAACGAACCTTCATTTCATGAGTGAAATAATTGCGATAATCAGGTTTAAATGATTGATTGATTTTACAAATATGATCAGACGGTTTTAATTGAAGACAGTGACACATTAAATAAAAGTCAGATATCATATGTTCTAGCTTTCCAATGAAAGACATTTTATGATTTTTACTTTTCAAAAATTCTATTTGAGGGACAAAGTGAATACATTGAAGGGAAGCTTCCTTTAACCCATGAAGAATAAAGGATTCAAACGAATTATAAGGATCAATATATTGTTTTTTATTGTTAAGGTCTAAATTATTGCCAGACCCATTGTGCAATAAATAATAATAAGCGCTAAAGACTCTATCCCAAGGATTCCTAACAAAAGCGGCAAACCTGAAATCCGAATAACTTGAATCAAAATCATTCAGTTTGAAATGAGAGTCCCCATCGAAATGACCCAAGGAATGTTTTATTGAATTGCCTCCAGTTTTAGGTATGTGGATATATATTAAATTATGAAAATTAGATATTGAATTTTTTAACATTATAAACAATCAAAAAAGGTTTTATCAAAATCGAGCATTTTAGAAACTATTTTAATTCTAACGTCGTCAATAGGCATACCTGGTTTCTTTAATTTTATTCTAGCCAAGTCACAGAAATAATGTGAAAAGTGAATTAGTTTCTTGGAGAGATCGTGGATAGAGTGTTCATAGTCCCCTATTATTCTTTCATGAGCGAGTGAGTTATTAATTTCAAATTTGTTTCTATTTGGTCCTAAAAATAAATCTGACCGATTGAATTGAACAAATTCTTGATCATTATAATGGGGATGTATAGTGTTTTTAAGTAAATGCACATTTTTATTGGATATTCTAACGATTTCTTTACATAAAAATTCAAACAAATCTCTTTGGCCAGAAACTAAACAAGGGGTAGTCCCATGATGAAAAACAATTTTTGTTCCATATTTTTCTAGATATTTACGAGCCTCATTTACATCAAGACTCAAGTTTATGACATCATAGTCGCATGTTAGGGAACAGTAGTGCTTTGAACCATGTGTGGCATATGCCAACCACCTATGGTAACATGATAATCCATAACTTCGAACAGGAATGCCATACATAATTTTTTTATGTATTTCATCTATTTGTTCTGTGTATTCTTTGAAATAACTATGGTCTTCAGCGTGACTCTTAGTTAAGACCACGGGTGTGAAGCCTTTATTCTCCCAGCTTTTCTTCCACAATTCTATAAGTTCTGATTGTCCTGGGTGACCAACAGAGGCGTCGTAATATGTAAAAACATGCATATATTATATATAAAAGATGGTTGAATTAATTCCAGTTTTTAATACCGTTTTTTTTCAATATGTACCCTACGCACAAATCTTCGCAACCGCACATATATTGTTTGAAATCATGAAAAACCTCCCTATTTTGAGATAAAATTTTACAAGATTTTTTTGATAAAGCATATGCGTTACCACCCCAAAAATCTGGTATTTTTTCATTTTTAAAAATTTTTTCTGGATATGCTTTCATGTTTTTAGATTGAGCCCATTGATGAATATACCTAAAATTGTGGTTTTCTACATTTAAAACTCCGTCATAATCTCGTTCAAAGAGTTTATATCTAAAGTTGTTCTCGAAATTGTGAAACGTGTATTGTCTTATCGAAGAATCTCTATCTATAATTGAAGAATCTATTTTAAGTAAATAGTCGAAATCATAATACTTATTGAAGTGCTCAATCATTTTAAAAGTTTTCAAGCTCAACTTGTCATACCCCTCTTCAACATTTAGAAAAACTTTTCCGCCTTTAGTGTAAGTGTTTTCAGCTCCGCCATAAATTTCAAAGAAATTCAAATTACTATTTCTGGAAAAATCTTTATACCAAATCGTGTTTTTTAATTTTTTGATTTTATCTTGATGATCAATCGAAGAATAAATACATATAAGTATTTTTTTAGTGTTTAAAATGAATCTCCTGTAAAGAATGCTTACTAAAAGCCTTAAATCTTCAAAAGCATTAAGATACTCTTCTTTAAGCAATTTTACTGGGCAACAAATAGAAATATATTCAACAAAATTATAATCTAAAAATATATTTCCTATAAAAATGTTTGGAGTTTTATACAAGTCCAAATTGGGTTTTAAAAAATTTTTATATGCTAATTTCTTATTGTCTAAATGTCGATGGCTATAAAGTTCATTAAATGTATTAGAAGCCGAGGGGTCTATTATTTTGATAATAGTATTTTGGGATTGTTCTGGGTCTAGCGAAATAATATTTCTTATTAAGTTAATAAAATCGTCAAGAGTGGAATCTATATTTAAGGCATGGGTTTTCATTTTATAAACATGGGGGTGAAAGAATTGTCTACATAATGCTCTTTATGAGATTTTATATCGTTATATATCTTAATCCCCCAATTACCTAACACTAAGGCCGAATAGGCATCTTTACGGGCTTTATTTGGGCCTGTAGTCCTCTTTAAAGTATCTGGTAGATCAAATGTTTGTGTTCCTTGCGGGGTTGTTTTGATTTGAATAAGAGAGCACTGCGTTTTCGTTAAATCAATCATATCAGATTGGTGTTCGACGAAATCAATCATCTTTGCTCCTATTGATTGTTTTTCTTCATTAGAGGCTGTGTTTAAGAATTTAATATTATCAATGGGTATGTTATGTTTTATCTGTTCGGAATAGCTGTCGTTGATGGCTCTTGCTGCAAACCATATTCTTTTATGGTCGAAGCTTGCTTGGAGAAGCTCGTTGGCTGATCTTATCCATGCTGATGATGGTTTTCTTAGTATACAATATTTGTATGTTGATGGATTATATTCTCTTTTCCCTAAGTTGAGATCTTCTTTATAATTTTCTGGATTATCAAAAGCTGGGGTTAAGTTTTGTATTTTTATTTTTGAATCTTTAAATATTTTGCTTTCATTACATGCATTAAGAAATTGTAGTCCGCCGTTATAATCTCCGACTATGAATTTAATATTAAAATTTTTTAAAAGATAGTGAAAATAAAAAATATGGTGCTTTAGGTTCGTTCCTGCTAGTGCATATGCATGCACCAAGGTGCCTTGTTTAGTTTCGTTATTAAGTTTAAACACCTGTATGGCGAAAAAGTCAGAACTTTCAGATTCAGCCCAGCTAGGGTCAAAAGAAATTAAATAATCAGATGTGGGATCTCCTTTTACTTCAACAGAAGGAGATTCTCCAGCTGGAATCGTGCAAGAAGCCATTCTGGAAGTTTTGAAATATCCAGAACTATCATCTGTGAAAATCGCGCCAAACTCTCGATCAAATTGAGATTGGCTCATAGTGGCTTTAGACTGTAAAATTAAATTTTCATCATACAATTTTTTGGGAGCACAATCATAACTAAACTGCATAATACACCTAGTAGCATTTCCCCCGTCTTCTACGATTTTACCAGATATAAGACCCTCAAATTGTTCATAAAGTTTATATAAATACTCAAATTTATAAGACGCGGAAGAGAGAGCTATTAATTTATTATTTGGCCATTGACGTCTATCCTCCTCTTTCATTTTTCCTTGTTTAATTAACTCGGTTTCAACATTATACATTCTTTCTCTCTCTACGGGATTTTCAACTACAGAAAGAAAGGGCACAATAACTTCGTTATAAATTCTTTCTGGCATCAGTAAGAATTCATCAATGATAATTCTATGAAAACGGAATCCCCGCAATTTAGATCCATCCCCTAAAGGCAAGGCTCTAATTCTTGAGCTTCCTATTTCCATCAACCATTCGTCATTACTTTTAGATTTATGAGTAATACATTGGGCTAAAAGAGCTGCCTCTGGTTTGGCTGCAATATCTTCAATTTTTTTAAAAATCATTTTGGATTGCCTGAATGATTTTGATAGAATTCCGATCTCAACTCCTTGATTGAATATCGCATCTAAAAAAGCATATATCCCTGTTGTAAAAGATTTAGACATACCACGAGACCACACTCCTAAAGTGTAATCAGTTTCAAACATTGCTTTGATGGCCATATGTTGAAAGGGAAACAAATCAACGCCAGCTATTAAATGAGTTGCAAAAGTAATATTTTCCCTTAAAAATTTATACAACAAAATTTGAGCTTCATCTTCTTCGATAAAACCTTTTTTCTGTAGCAAAAGCTTATTAAAATCTTCCTTAATAGCTCTTTGCTGCTCTCCAGCATCCCAACTCATTCTCTGTAAACTTTTTGAGCGCTGTAAGTTTTAGGTTTCATTAATTCAATAACTTTAGCGAGCACCACACTTGGTTTATATCCAGCACAAGAATGTATATTTAAATATATATTTTTTGACTTAAAAATAAAATGGCCTGTGATTAAACAATTCTGAGTTTCATGGAAAAACCTTAATCCATGCATGTCTTCGCAATGCTCTCCAAAATCATTAACGATTCCTATGATTTCTCCGCCAGGATCAATTAACTCACCCAGGGATTGTCCGATATTTTTTATGGTTTTTTCTTCAAATTTAATATCACAATCTTTTAAGTTAAAGATAAAATCTAAAGACCATAAGGTTTCAGGTTTATTGTTCATTTTTTTAATTGTATTTGTTTGTTAATGAAATATTGCAAATCAACTTTCCAGAGCTGCTTACCATATAATAATATTTTTGGTATGATTTTTTTCAATCCATTTCTATTTCCTGCAAAAACAAACTGACAACAGTCTTTATAATCCTGACACAGCTCTTTCAAGTTATGCCATATGTAGGGTAATTTAGATTTATGAGGAGAAAATAAGTTATTTTTTTTAATTTTATCTATATCGCTCTCAACCACAACAAAAACATAAGAATCAAATTCTCTAGCTCTATCCAGTTCTCTCTTGAATCTTTCAAAATTTTTACCGCTAAGAGTTGATTTGAAATCTTGCTCGCTTTTTCTATCAATAAAAGTGTAATCATAGAAATTGCCAGCAGCTGTATAATCTCCAAAATCCAATTTCATAAAATCGGAATTATTATATTTTATAGGTTTTTGCTCTCGAGTATCTATAAAAATTTTTAAATCATCATAACTTTCATCTTCGAAAAAGTTTAAGGGAATGTTTCTGTTTAGGAAATTATTAAAACCTATTTTTACACAGACTTCAGAGTAACTTCCAAAAATTTTTTGATAGACAGCTATAGTGGGAAAATCACAAAGCTCCAGCTCAATTTCACTTAAAGAAAATTTAATATTTTTGGCTTTCTTTCTGTTTTGCAAAATTTTTATCAAGTAATCTTGGACTTCTTTTTTATTTGATTTTAAGCTCCACTCAATCAACTCAGATCTACTAATAAAATCAGTGTTTTTGTATTGATTTACATCCTTAAACGGTATAGGTTTTTGATATAATAAACTGAGTTTTGGATAAAATGTTTTGTAGTATTCTTTAAGCGAAGTATTATGAAACTTGCTTATATGTAAATGCTTACCTTTTAAAGATGTGAAAGTTTTACCGCACACTTTACATGTAAGCGAATCGAGGTTCATTTAGTTTTACCTTTCTCCTCCGAAATATTCTTTAGCATGCCCTTCCGCAACCATTATGGCGTTTAGATTCACTCCACATGAATAAAACTCCCCAAGTATTCTACCAAATTTACCCTTTCCATGAGAATGTAACATTAAACCATCTTTAAGCAAATCTTTTAATCTGGCTTTTGATGCCATTCCTCTCTTCTTTTCGGCTTTGTCTTTGGTTCTTGTCTCTGGAGCATCGATGCCCATTAACCGAACTCTACATTTAATATGTATATCAAAACCGAGATCAAGCATAACATCAACCGTATCGCCATCTACAACTTTAATCACTTTAGAAACTTTATAGTAGTACAATTCTTGGTTATTTTTCATAAAACATCGTCCCTCCTTAACCCTAAAATTCTAGCCTTCCAACTATCCATACTTTCCACTCTATCTGCTTCTTCATTTACTAGCATTTTTTGTTTTTCAGCTATCTCAATCATTCTTTTTCTTTCTTCATACTCCTGAAAAGATTGAACTAAATTCAAAACAGAGGCATACTGATTTTTCTTGTCTTTCATTCGGACAGATCTGTCGCCATTAAGTTTTTTAATTAATGACTCTTGCCTCTGTTCGCATTGATGATATTCTGAGGATTTAGCTTTTAAAATTTCAGCCAACTTGACAGACATTTCGGTTTGATCTTCGCAGTCATCAAACATAGCATTTAGCTTGTCCATGTTTCTTTGTATGGTTTTTAAGTTAACATAATCAACACATACATTTATGTAAAGATTGACTTCGTCTGCGGTTAAATCTGGCTTATCCCATGTAGCCATTATAAATTCAGACTCAAAGAGTTCTGCATTATCGCATCGATATGTGTTCATTAATTGACTAAAACGAGGTGAAGATAAATATTTTTTCAAATTATCTACTTTATCTTTATCTTGCTTTTTTAAATCTATGTATTTATCAGCAATATTCGCATGGGATAGCTTTTTAATTTTTGCCACAATAGAATCTAAGCTTTTTGGAGGTTCGTATTTATTGTCAAAATCCAAATCAGAAGGCTTTATGAAGCCTTTTTTATTTGTTTTTAAAAAGTCTGCGACAGCTCTTTGCTCCATACTTAAATTTTTAACTTCTCTATCTTGAAAAATTAATTGAGCAATTTGCAGGCTACTTAAATCATCTTCACTATATTCTAATATTAGGCTTTTTTGAGATTCAGAGAGTTCTATTGATTTGACTTTAGCATGGACCCTAGTCTTGTATCCATAACCCCTTTCAAGCATATATGCAGCCACAGCCTTGCCTTCTTTATTTCTTCCATCAAGTTTTTCGTTTTGAAATAAAGTCCTTGTTAATTGATCGATATCTGGTATTTGTATATAGTTTGCATCGATAAATTTTTTTTGATCAGAATTCAATTTCATTAAAATAGAATATCGTTTTTATCAATTATATCGATGACCATTTTTTTATATTTCATCTTTAGGTTTTTTATTTGTTTGTATCCAGCTTTTCTTCCTTTTTCAGAAGTCTTATATCCTAGAATTTCAGCAACTTCTTCTTCGCTAGCTCTGTCTATAAAGAGGATTTTGTAAATGAAAAATTGTTTTTCAGAAAGCTTCTCTTTGAGAATTTGATTAACCTTGCCAATAGAATCTTCTATTGAGTGTAAGTAATTCGGGTCATGGTTAGTTAATTTATGGAGATTATCTTCAATGGATAATGGAAGTTTAACACTATATGCATATTTCTTACTCTTATTCCATTTTTTGAATAATGGACAATTGCTGTCTTGTAATTGAGTTACAGTGAAAGAGCAAGAGTCGTCAATACCACTAGATGAGCTAAAAGGGCAATTGATGCAAGGCTTAGCATAATTCTGGTAGTGATTTCTTAACAAGTTTTTAATTTGATTAGTTATGATTTTATTAACCCAAGGGGCTAGGGGTCTAATTTGGTCCCATTGGTCCCATTTTTTAAATATATGAGCTCTAATAATTTGACAAACATCATCGTAATCCATCCAAGCTATAGAGCTGAGCCTCCATTTACCCTTACGTTTTTTAAGTTCGTGATCTATTTGCTCTTCGAATGCTTCGTAACTTTTCTTTTCCACTTGTGATCGTTTTGTTTTGTTTTAGTCGGAGCCTCTCCTATGATATCTTTACCTTTTATAGTTTTGGAAATACCTTCGAAATTTAGATCATATGCTAAAGATTTTATTTTAGGGACGGATAAAGATTCTGAGTAATCCTCGTCATATGATGTATTTAAATTTTGTGTCTTTTCAGAAACTGAATATTCGTTTTTCTTCTGAGGTATGTTTTTGTTATTATTTGGAGAAAAACTAGACCCACAACTATCGCATTTTTCAGGTCTTTTTAAATTAAAAAAATGTTTTTTCCCGCAATTAGGACAATAAATATTAGCCATAAAATAACCTTTCTAATTTACCATGTATTAAATTCGCTTGGATGCTATTAGATTTTACTAAATCATCCGAGACTCCATCAGAATACCCAATTGAAATTTTAAGTCTGTCGTTTTTAGTGACTAACTCACATGCATTAGTCTCAAATCGAAACCCCTTTTTATTTTTAATATGAATGCTAAATTCTTCAACTTGTGGATTGTTCGCAATATCCGAGAAACTATCTCTAAATTTTTGAGATTGATGTTTTTGTTTGAAAAGCACAACGAAAACTGTTGTAGCAGAAGAGATTAAAGCTATTATAATTTCAATCATTGGTATTAAATATAATATTATTTAATATTTAAAAAAAATCTATTTTAATAAATTATTTTTCACTACTTCCATGATCTGATATTTTTTTAATTATGAATTTTAATATTGCACTTCTCTTAATGTCTGAAGTGTTAAACTTAAAAGTATGGATGCCTTTATCTGAACTCTCTTCATCATTAAAAATTTTAATGATTTCATTAAATCCGCTTTTCCCATTTATATCACTTTGCATCAAATCTCCGCAAATAAATAACTTAGTGTTTTCCCCTATTCTTGTAACTAGAGTTGTTAGCTCTTTTATTGTTGCGTTTTGAGCTTCATCCATAATTACAATTTTGTTTTTCCAGCTAGCTCCTCTTAAGAAATTTATGGGCATCGCATCGATTCTTTTATCTTGCAGCAGCTCTTTTTTTGATGTGGTTTCAGCGGGTATTATTTCATCAAGTTTTTCCAATAAAGGCATGATATAGGGATTAAATTTTTCTTGCAAATCTCCTGGTAATGCCCCTAAACCCCTTTCTGCACTTTCTATAATAGTTCTAATGTACAGCAAGTCCATATCTCTAGATTCTTGCATTATTCTTAGGGCCGAGTATATCGCCATGTATGTTTTAGAGCTACCAGCAGGTCCTGAAATAAAAATTATTTTAGTTTCAGGGTCCATGCATAAACTAAGGAGTGTTTTTTGCTTCTCAGTTAGTTTAAAAGAACGCAGCCGAAACTCGTCTAATTTATTTCCTATTAAGGGGCTTTTTGTAGTGTTATTTTTTTTTATTTTGCTCATTATTTATAAAATTTGCCGATTTCTTAATGATTTTAATTCTTGAGGAATCTGAGGCATAATACCAAGTCCAATGAATGCTATTTTTGATTTTTTGAATTTTAGTTTCTAAGTCGGAAACTTCTTTTTCTAGATGATCCACGCTACCTAATGAAATAGATTCATTCGTTTCGGTATTATTTTTTTTTGTCTTAGCCAACGGTGTTTTATTATTTGTATTTTTTATATTATTATCAATTTGCTTGGCTATATCTAAAAATTTATTTAACTGATTCTCTTTTTTTGCTTGAATTAATTCTTTAAATAATTCCATGTTGCTAGAAGTCGGATCTAAGTCGGGGTGGGAAAGTTTTGCAGCCTCTCTAAAAATTTTTTTTATTTCATCTTTTTCGAATTTGTCTTTATGATCTTTATGGCTCTCATTTTTGTTTTCCGTTTTAGGTTGGGGGATATCCATTCCCGCTTCAGACATATACTTTATTAAATGTTTGTTAAATTCAACGAGAGCTATTGATTCTATCTTCACCACTTCTTGGTATTCTAAAAAACACTCCCTCCAATTCCTTCTAATTTTTTTGTAAAATTTTTTAGTGTGTAAATTTGAAAAGTTAATCATAATAATGATTGTATGCAAAAAGCCTTAGATATATGTAAAGAATATGCTGATGAAATTCAAGTAGAAGGGAAAAAAATAAAAATTATTTTGAATAAAAAATACATTACAGACTTATGTTTACGCATGAATTTAAATGGGTTTAAGATGGTAAGAAAAAAAGAAAATAATTTTTTAATTATAGTTGATTTTGAAATCTTTTAAGCACTTTAGGGGAGGCGGATGTCAAAAGATTGATTAAACCAACAAAAGCTACTAATGAACAAAAAACAATAAACGGACGACTATAGTTTTCAGGTTTAATTGGCTGGCTTGAATTTGCCTGTTTATCGGGAGCTATGTTTACTCCAATAAAATCAATTGTTTTTAGGTTTTTTTCTTTAAAAGACGAGCAAGAATTAAAAAAAACAAAACAAAGCAAAATAAACACTTTAAATTTCATTAAAAATAAGTAGAATACACAGTATATATTACACCGAATTATAGAACATAATGATTTACACAAAAAAAATATCTGTTTTTTATGTTTGTACTGAAAGAGAGTTAGAAAGTGGCGAGCTAGAGGATTGCCTACATCAATTCATGGGAAGGAAGCCTTCAAAACGTTACTCTTTTGATTTATTTCTATTTTTTAATAAAGTTTCAAACATTACTCGTTTGGAAAATTTAATTTCACAATTGAATGGTAACCCGAGCATAAACGCCGCTGAATATATTAATTTAAACCTTAGCGAAAAAGATGATGTTTTCTGGTATCCTTGGTCCAAATCCCCCAAACCAAAAACAATCCCAAAATTAGGGTATACCGCAGGAGCTAACGAATTATTCTATCAAAGCATGTTCAAAATGATGGAAATGCCAGCGAAATACGAAAATTTCTTAATGTTAGAAGCTGATACTTTCTGCCTTGAAGACTTGTGGTTCGACTTGTTTTTAAAATATATAAAGACAAAAAAATTTGAGATAGCTGGAAGCATATATAAAGGCAGGCAAAAATGTCATTTAGAATCAAAATTCAGAGAACATATAAACGGAGTAGCCTTGTATAAAAATAGTAAAAGACTAAAAGATCTTTTGCTGGGAGGGCAGAAATACATCGAAGAGAATTTAGAAGAATCTGGTTATATGAATTTTGATATATCTAATTTTTTATTCAACAAAAAAGTTGGAAAAAAATACGATTTAATAGACACAGAATTGATTATAAATTTAAGTGACCCGCGAGACTATAAAATATCTAAGGAGGAGATTAAAACAGAGCACAAAAATGCTATAGTAGTACATCAAAAAAGACAAAAAATAAACAAAATTATAAACCCAGCTCTTTTTGACAACCATGGATCTTTAGAAAAAACTCCTGTATTTTTTTGCAATGCAAAAGGAGCATCCGATTATGTTATAAAAAAATTGGATATTAACTTACGGGAAGATTATAAAGATAGTTTTGTGAAAATAAAGGTGTTGTCCCCCATGGGCGGGAAAATAATAGTCCAAGGTTTTAAATACTCTTCATTTGACAACTACCCAAAAGAATTTTTTGAAGACAAAGAGGGCAATGTATTTATATGTAAAATTTTTAATTTAAAAAAGCTAATAGCAGATGGATCTATTAATGTTTTATCTGTAATTATTGATGCTAGATACTCGTCCGACTTTGAGACTCAGACATTTCTAAACTTTCATATATTAAGGTCTGAAATTAAAAGTGATATCTTTTTATATTCTTTCATGTCTAATTCAGAGAATTTCATATCTTCCATGTTTTTAAATTATGAAAAAACTAATTTTGGAGGAGAAATACAGGACAAGAATTTAAGAACTCAAAAGTTTAGTGAATATATAAGATCAACAGATGATTTCAATTTTTTAATAAAGAAATTGATCGGAATATCTTATCCTTCTAGGGACCAGTTCGACCACTTATGCTGTATTTTGAGTAAATTTAATTTTTTTAGAATAGAATGTGTAGATCAAGTAATGGATAATGTTTTTTCCAGTTACCTGAATATCGAAAAAACAAATAGACCTGAAATAAATTTTCAAGACAAAACTTATTTAATAAATACGATAAATAGATCTACAAGGAAATATAATGAATTCAAGCATCAAGCAAAATTTTACGACTGTATTTATATGAACTTCTCAAAAGATTTCTCTTCGAATAAAACTTCTGTTAACAGAAAAGTTCCAATACTATTTCATATACCTAAAAATGCTGGAACATTCTTAATAGGAACAATGACTAGGTATTTTGTTAGGATATTTGGTGGAGACAAAGGTTGCAATGTTCAAAGGTTAAGTATTGATGAAGAAAAAAGGCAAGGCCTTATAATATTTGGATTTTTCTATGATGAATCTTGGAAAAAAGACAAAAAAATAAAACAGAACAAAAGGGAACCTGCCCCTCGGTCAAGAAAAACCACATTAGACACTATTGTTAAGTATCTTAATGAGAAAAAGATGATTATTTTAGCAGTAACAGTAGAGTCTAGTTTTAAATCAAATGCAGTAGATCAATTTGAAGAAGTTTGGGAAATTTTAAAACAGAGCAATTCTTATCCATTAAATTTTATGTTAGTTAGGGATGCTTGGTCGCGCACGCAATCGATGTTTCATTATTTGAATTCACAAAAGTCTAATCATGAATCCACTAACTTCGAAAATAAGTTTAAAAATATTGAAGCTTATTTAAGTTCAGAAATGCTTGAAGATAGCTGGACGATAAGACAGCTTGCGAAAATTCCAAATTCACAACCTATAGCGGATGATCATTATTTTAAAGCTATAGATTGGATGAAGAAGAATAAATTCTTGTGTAAATATGTTAAATACAGTAATGAGGTAATTGCACATGTCCTAGAAGAATGTTATAATATAAAGGTTGCAGAATCTGATTTGATTGTAGAAGTAGATAACATAAATAAATACGAAAAAATAGAATTAGAAAGCATAGACCCAGAAATTCAAAAAATATTCCAAGAAAGAGTAAAATACGAAACTTTATTTAATAATATAGTAACTCAATAATCAAAATGTATAATATAGAACAAAATTACATATTTACACATCCTCAAAAATGCGCTGGATCGAGTGTGGCAATAGCATTAGGATTATGGAAATTAAATAAAGAGACCGAGCTTTTTAAAATACATAGAAGTCTTCTACATAAACCTTTAAATGACATAGCTGATCAAGCAAAACAATCAGGGATGGATATAGAAAAAGCGTTTAAATTCTCTGTAGTCAGAAACCCATGGGACCGAATGGTTTCAAGGTTTTTCTTCGATATAAAATATGTAGATTTCTACAAGAAAAAAAACATTTCAACATTTGAAGAGTATGTGAAATTTCACCACCGTTCTTTTATTAAAAATGGATGCAGAAAACCTTTGGAAATAAAACCATATTTATTTTATAACGGAGATTATTGTGTTGACTTTGTTATAAGGCAAGAGAAATATAACGAAGGTTTGAAATATGTATGCTCAAAAATAGGTTTAGAGAATTATGAAATAGTCAATCACGATCATAAAACGGGCAGAAATGATAAAGATTATAAAAAAATGTATAATGATGAAACAAGAAGTATGGTAGAAGAAATCGGGTCAGAATCCATAGCTATGTTTTCTTATGTATTTTAGTTTTTTGCGTGTAATATATCTTAAATGGGACTTATAGACTTAAAAACAGTAAATACAAAAGAGACTCAAATATCATTTGGGAAACCAAGCTATTTAAATAAGCAAAGCTTCGGTTTTGTTGTACAGCATGGGGCAGATACAGATTACCATGAAGATTTTTTCTCTAAAGGGAAGATTTCAGAAATAGCATATATAGCTTATGAAATTGATGTCAAAGTAAACCCGTCTAAAGAGTATACATTTGAATGGAATCAATATCCAGTTTCAAAAATTAGGGCTGGAGATCAAATATCAGGATCAACTGTAGTTTCAGTTGCGGAAGGAATAACCGACAGAGGTGTGAAGAAAATCACACTTCAACTTTCCATGGAAGATACTGAAGATATAGAGGTTGATTATAACAAAGACGAATTCATAGGCGGCGTAGTTATAAAAAACAGAATTGAAATACAAATAGGAAACTACTACACATTTAAACAAGAAGATAAGAGTAATCAAAGCCACTATTTAAAGTTTTCCACCACAAATGACGGTCCAGATTACTCAAACGGAGTTACATACGGGTCTTCATCCCCAGGGTCTTTCGGAGCATATACAAGACTACAAGCTGTTAAGGAAACGCCTTCGGAGTTGTGGTATAAATGCGGGAACCACGGATCTATGGGCGGCAATATTGAAGTTGAAGAAGGCTGTGCTAGAGTAAAAATGTTTTTTGACTCGCCTGCTGAAAGAGATATAAGAATCAGTGGAGGTTTAGGCGACGGAAACTTTGTAGGTGAAAGAATTATGACTCTTGCCGCTGAATATGACAGAAGTTTTTGCGATACTCCAGAAAATATCCAGTTGATAAAAATATGGGATTGGAGACCCGCAGCTTTGCATGGATATGGAGAATTTGCTGGGATGGTAAATTTAACATCTTTGACTTTGCCTAAAAAACAAGGCCCAGTTACAATGATTAAATCTTTGAATCCAGCGTCTAAGATACAAAATGTTACTAATGGGGGTGAAATGCATTTTGTTAGAACTTTTGCAGATACAAAATTTACAACAAATCCTGCTAATTTTAGCAGTTTGGTAGAAGCATCAGATAATTGCACTAAACTAGAATCCACTTTCGAAAATTCACTATGGAATGGGACTTTTTTCTGGAGTACTTCTAAGGTTAAAGATTGGACAAACTGTTTTAAAAACAGTGCATTTGTAGGCGATTATTTAAATACAAGTGCGGCTGAAATCATAGACGGAATGTTTTCTGGCCCTAATTGTGCATGGAGCGGAAAACTAAACGGACTCAATCTTCTAAAGTGCATATCTGCAAAAAGAGTTTTTCAAGATAAACAAATATACGAAGGCCCTATAAATGCCTGGGTAATACCTAATGTGACTTCTTTGCAAGGTTTTTATCAAGGAAGCTCTAGAACTGAATCTATTTTTTTGAAAGCTCCAGCTGCAACAGATTTTTCTTACTTTTTCGCTGAGACAAATAATTTTAATCAAATATTTTCAGTAACATCTGAAGCTTCGAACGTTAATTTTGAAGGATTTTTTAAGGATTCTACAGGGTTTATTCAAAATGCTAACTGGATGTGGGTTATGTGCAAACTACACGAAGCGACTTCTTTAAAAGATTTTTTTAGAGGAAGTAATTTTGCTGGTGTAATAAGTCAATGGTTTCCATCAGGGCACTCAGTTACTAATATCTCTGGGATGTTTGCAGAATTGAAAAATACTTATTTACCAGGTGTTAGCGTTTGGGATTTAAGCCCCTTTGAGGATGTTTCATATCTATTTGAAAATTCAAAAGGCTCCATGCCTTATGTTTCCCAAGCTTTCGAAAATGTTTTAACATGCGAAGGGTTTTATAAAGATAACTTAGTTGCTAGTACTCCAGGAATAAGAAATTGGAGATTTCCAAAATGTAAAAACTTTAGTAGATTTTTTGAAAACACAACAGGAGTATTTGTAATAGATTGGTTAAAAAAAGGCAATCATATTGGGGAAGACTTTTCTTACATGTTCGCCAATTCAAAATTTGATACTGGTACTCTTTTAGATTTAAGTTCAGCTAAAAACACTAGTTACATGTTTGAAAACACTAACTTAACTCAAGATGTAATGGGATTCAGCCCGTTTCCTAATTTAGAGAATGCTGAAGGCATGTTTCAAGGAGCTAATTATTCAGGTAGAACGAGGAACTGGCTATTCCCGAAGTTGATATCTGCGAAAAACATGTTTAAGAACACGGTTTTCGATCAAAGTAAGTTGGTGAGCCACTTCTGGTTTATCGCGGATAAATATCCAGGCCAAACCTCAGTATTAGAAGATATTTCTGGAATGTTTGAGGGCTCAAACCATCATAGAGGGATAGGGTCATGGAATTGGATTAATGATTCTGTGAAAAAAGCTAATAGAGCATTTGCTAACACCCAACAAGAAAGCTGCTCTGGCATAATACAAAGATTAAGATTTTTTAGAAACCTCGTTGAATTTAATGAAATTTTTAGAGACTGCCCGTGGCTAACAAACGAGTGTGATTTAACAATTTTACTTCAAGATACGGAAGCTATCAAGTCACAAATAAATCTAACAAAAGGGACTGGTTTTACTGGAAGGTGGAGGGATGTTGATGTAAAACAATATGAAACTGAAGCCGACTGGAAAGAAAATGGAAATGTGATTATTGCAGAAAAACCATTGGAAAGTTTTATTGACTGTTCGAATACAATTTCAGAGCCAAAATCAATAATAGAGATATCTTATGGATCAACGAATTCAGTAGTTTTACCTCTTGCTGGTATAGGTGTAGATGGAGTGAGGGTAGAATTTGAGCAAACATTTGAAGAATATACAACCGCAGACCAGGGTAATATTACGATCAATTTTTCAGAAAATACAAATCAAACAGTTAAAATTCTTGGGGACATTACTCACTTCGGAGCTGTTGATACAGAAAACAATGAATTAAAAACTAGTGCAAGTCTAGTAGAATCAATAACATTGAAGGGGGATTCTTTCACATCAATGGAGGGCGCATTTGCAAACATGAGCAATGCTGCAATAAGCGGCTTTGAGGTTGATTATTCAAAAATCACATCATTTAAAGAAATGTTTAAGAATTGCACTCAAATATCTTCATTAGATTTATCGGGATTAAATGTTTCTAAGGTCGTTACTATGGAGTCAATGTTTTCTGGCTGTACTGATTTAAGCGAATTTCTGTCTCCTGATTGGAATACATCATCTTTAGCGAATACAAGTAATATGTTCAAGGATTGTTCTTCTTTATCAAGCTTGGATATTAATCATTGGAATGCGGAATCAATAGTGGCTATATCAGGAATGTTTGATGGTTGTGTAGCATTAAAATCAATTGATTTATCTCAATGGAACAATAATCTTATCAATAGTTTTGAAAATATGTTTAGAAATGCATCTTCATTAAACACGATTGATCTCTCTAATGTTGCTGGATCATCCGCTACTAGTATGTCTGGAATGTTTGAAGGCTGCACTGCACTGGTAAAATTACTTATACCTGAACTTGTTGCGGATTATAAAGTAACCACATCGTTTGATAGGATGTTTATTAATTGTACCTCTCTAGACAATACTTATGTAGATTTTGCAAATTGGTGCGTTTCTCACATAAGTCAAGCTCCTCAAGATTTTTCAAATAACGCAAAGTTTACCACACTACCTAGTTGGGGGGAGAGATGTCCTGGAGAACCAACTTATGATATAAATGATTTTATAGGAACAAGGGTTGCTGTATTTTCTGATCAGAAAGACTTAGAATTTTATTCTTTTAATTAATCTGTTTTTTTAAAAAAAGGTGTGTATATATAAAATAGAATAGAAAACAATAAACGTAAAAATCAATGACGACACCTAGAGGCAATGGAAATGGAAATGGGACGAATCCTAATACAACGGGTCCAGTAATGGGGCCTGGCACACTTGGTGGAGTCCCAGTATACTCACAGATTACAACTATAGTAGGTTCTTCATTCAGCTATAACAAACCAGTAAACATCCCAATCATCCCTCTTACAGGGATGAGTGGAGTAAACTTTGCGGGAGGGCGTCTTACGGCAATAGCCAGTTTACATTATCAAAGATGGCAACAGAATAATACCACTTGTACAACAACAACAGGTCCTGGTGGGACCAATGGAGGAACCAACGGAACAGGAATTAATGCAACGAGAACATACGGACAGTCACCAGGGGCAAGCGGAACTAATTTCGGTGTTAACGTTTGTGCAAAATGGAGTATAAATACAAGCAATTATAGTGCGCGAGCGGTAGCAATGGCAAGCTTTGCAAGACAATACGGACAGAATAACTTTTCGATTTTCTTTGCTGGATATGTAAACTTTTAATCATATAAAATTGTAAAAGTTAAAAGTTAACTTTAAAAGTTACTTTAGACTTTACGATCTATTGGTGTACTATATTAGTATGCCTAAAAGAAAATATACAAAAAAATCTAAATACTGGAAAAAGTTCGAAGTTTCTGGAGCAGAAAATAAAACAAACAATATCAATGAAATATTGCAAGATGGAGTAGAACCATCTTTAAACGGAGATAGTTATTATAGCTCAGAAGCTTCTGTCCAGACTAGTCGTTCTAACTCTACTTTAAGAAGAAGAAATTCAGCAGGATCTTCAACTAAAAACTATCGATTTACAAACATTAGGCAGGGGATGTTGCCATACACAGTGACATCGGACGGAGTGGATGTAAGAGATGCTATAGAATTATGCCAAAAAGCTTATGCAAATGTTCCTATTTTCAGAAATGCAATTGATATTATGGCCGAGCTAGCGAATTCACCTATATATTTAGACGGAGGCAATGAAGCCTCAAAAACATTCGTAGAAAAATGGTTTGCTAAAATTAATTTATGGGGGTTAAAAGATCAATACTTTAGAGAATATTATCGTAGTGGGAATGTTTTTATATACAGGTTAGATGGGAAATTCACAGCAGAAGACTTCTCGAGAATCAATAAAATTTATGCATCTGATAGGATCACTCCTTCAGGTAAAATTCCTATTAAATATGTTTTGCTCAATCCTTATGATATAATCGCCACAAGAAGTACATCATTCAAACTGAATGCGTACAAAAAGATTTTATCAGAATATGAATTGGAAAAATTGCAAAACCCAAAAACAGATGAAGATAAGGAGATATTTAACAGTATGCCTGCTGACGTTAAGAAAAGAATAAAAGAAGGGGGGTGGAGCCAACAGGGCATAACAATGGATCTTGATGCAACAAAATTAATACATTCATTTTATAAAAAACAAGATTACGAGCCTTTTGCCATCCCTTTTGGATTTCCAGTTTTGGACGATATAAATTGGAAAATGGAATTAAAAAAAGTTGACCAAGCTATTAGCAGAACTATTGAGAATGTTATTTTGTTAATAACAATGGGGGCTGAACCAGACAAAGGAGGAATAAACCCCAAGAATATGCAGGCTATGCAATCTTTATTTCAAAACGAAAGTATCGGAAGGGTTCTTGTGGCAGATTATACAACTAAAGCTCAATTTATAATGCCAGATATCAGCAAAATTATAGGTCCTGAAAAATATCAAATTGTTAATGAAGATATTAGACAGGGCCTACAAAATGTAATTGTCGGAGATGAAAAATATAAAAATACCCAAGTGAAGGCCGAAATATTCTTGGAGAGATTAAAGGAAGCTAGAAATTCTTTTGTGAATAACTTCCTGCAACCCCAAATAAAAATGGTTTGCAAAGATATGGGTTTTAAAAACTATCCAACCGCCAAATTTGAGGAAATAGACATTAAAGATGAAGTTCAATTGCAAAGGGTCGTAACCAGGTTAATAGAAATGGGAATACTAACACCCGAGCAAGGAATCAATGCTATAAAAACGGGGATATATCCAAACCCCGAAGATATTGAACCAGCTCAAGATAGATATATACAAATGAGGAAAGAAGGAAAATATAATCCGTTAGTTGGTGGGTTGCCTATGATTGATGTCGATGGAGATGGCGATATAGATACTGCAGGTCAGACTGATCAAACCCCCGCAAGCAATAAAACCCCCACCCCGAAAGGTAAAGGAAGACCAGTTGGTAGACCAAAAGGAACTACTGGAATACCGAGAAGTGTTAATGCTAGCGAATTGTACTCCAGAAAAGAGATTCAAGATATAGTATACAAAGTAGAAGATTTAAAAAACCATATACAAGCTAATTTAATAAAAAAATACAAAGTAAAAGAATTAAACCAACAACAACAAGAATCAGCAATGAGTTTGTGTTCGTCTATAGTTTTATCAAAAGAATCAAAACTATGGAAAAAGACCGCGACATCTTGCATTAAAGATTTTAATAAAATAGGAGAACTGGGAATCATTGAAAATATAGTAAAAGTTGCGGAAGAACATGAGCTAGAGACATATGCAGCCGCATTATTGTATCACAGCAAAAAATAATTTAAGAAAAAATAGTGAAAAATAGTGTATTTATTTACAATGCGAAAACCATTTAAATACCACACGAGTTTTGATGGAATTATTACAGCCAGTAATAATAACGAAAAACATCAAAAAATCATACAAGCATCATTAGAAAGTTTAAGAAGTTTAAACCCTAATACCATTGATCTTGAGAGTAATATAGATTTACTAGCTATTGCATTTAATGCGGCAGTCGTCAATGTTTTTAATAAAAACCATGATGGGATGAGCACTTCAATGGCTAAGAAGGTATATTCGCAATTTGTACATAAACCTACAAATATAGAACATAAAAAAGAAAAAGTTGTTGGCCACATTATATCTGCAGGATTCTCAAAATATGGGTCCAATGAAATTATTAATGAAGAGGATATAGATGAAAACGATTTAAGTCCTTTCAATATAGCATTGTCTTCAGTTGTTTATAAAACAGTGCAAAAGGACTTTGCTGAATTACTGGAAAAAAGCTTAGATGTTAATAGTCCATACTATCAAAAAATATCAGCAAGCTGGGAGGTTGGTTTTAATGATTATGTGATAGCTGTGGGAAGTAAAAACTTACAAGAAGCAGAAATTATACATAAAGAAAACCAAATCGAAGAGTTTAATAAATACTTAAAAGCATTTGATGGTGAAGGAATAATGGAAGACGGCACAGAGGTGTACAGATTAATATCTGGAGATGTTTATCCTCTTGGAGTAGGTTTTACCACTAATCCAGCTGCAAATGTAGAGGGTCTCGTAAAGTTAGATTCTAAAAAAAAAGATCAAACAAAAACCCAAGATGAAGAAGATTCAATAGCTTATGAAAAAGATAAAATAGAGATAAATTCAGATCTATTTTTAAAAAAATTAATAAAAAGCAAAAAAAAATCTTCACATAAAGAAAAAGATGTTGTAATTTCAGACAACGATAAATTTAATTCATACATTAAAAAAATGGAAATGAAAGAACTAATACAAGAACTCAAAGAAACCATTCAGGCTTCTACATCAGATAAGTTTTCTGAAGAAGCTGTTGCGAATGTAGTGAAAGTTGTAACTGAAGCTATTAAAGATCGCAGCGAATCTTATGTAAAAGAAAAAGCTGAAATGGAAAAACAACAAGCAGCTGCTGAAGCGGCAAAGCAAGAATCAGAAACTAAAGCGGCTGAACTAGAAGCTAATCTAGCAGAAACCTTAGCCAAACTTGAAAGTTTAGAATCTGAAGTGAAAGCGGCTAAAGACCTTCAGTTGTTTAATGATCGAATGGATTCTCTAGATTCAGAATATGTACTATCTGATGCAGATCGCAAGATTATCGCATCCGACATTAAAGATTTAGATTCTGCTGAAGAGAGTTTTGCAGCTTATCAAGAGCGCATGGCTGTAGTTTATAGTCACAAAAGCAAAAAATTCATCGAGGATCAAGAGAAGCAATTTAATGAAAAACTCGAAGCGGCTGTTAAAGCCAAGATCGAAGCTTCCACAAAAACAACCGAAGAAGTGGTTGAAGAAAAGCAAGAAAATGTTGAGGAAGTTCTTGATGAAATCGAGGCGTCTGAAGAAATACCATCAAACAATGGAGAATCTACAGACAAAGCAATTAGCTTGAAAGACAAGTTCGAACAAGCTTTCTCAAAAGAATCTATAACAATTAAATACTAAAATATCATGGCACACAGACTATTACCATTCAGACAATACGACGAAAATGATGTCGTAAATATGTTTGCTCTTAACGCGGACAGTTGCTCAAAAAGCTTGCAACTGACAAAGCCTGGAGACGATGACATTAATGCAGACGGAGTTCTTGTTTCAGTGCAAGCTGGAAACCTCACAGAGAACGACATTATTGATGTTTCTGAAGACTCTCGCTTTATGAACAACTACGGTTCACCCGTTGGACGCAACCCTTATCCCACTAACCCTTTAAAGGTTGTGCCTGCTGCATCTGGAGTGCTTCCTTTAGGAGTTACTCTTAATCAAACTTTGACTAACGACGAAAACGGTGAAAGCTTGCTTTTTAACCCAGTCAAAAAAGATGAGCTTCAAGCAGTTCTTTCTGGACAAACTGTACCCGTATTAACTCGAGGAATTGTTACGATTTCTTCAAATGCAATTGGGGCAGGCGCTCCTTCGGTAGGCGATGCTTTGATCAGTGACGGTAACGGAAAGTTTGCTAAATTTGAAAATACTGCGGACGCTGCAATCGGAACAGTTCTAGCAACAGGTTATAGAGGAGCCAACAATGCAGACTCAAAACTTTATCCTGACGTCCAGGAGGGAGCTTATTATGTAATCAAGCTCGATTGCTAATTTTAATTTAAAAAAACAAGGTAAAAAATGAATATTACACTCAAAAGAACCGAAGAGCAAATCGAACTCGTAAAGGCTATGGCCTCTCGCGACAGAGATGTTGCATATGAAGCTCAACAAGCACTTGCCGCCTTTATTGGCCCCGTACTTGCTGAAGTAGTTGATAATGCTCCGACACTTAGCAACCTTTTCACAGCATTTCAATTTGCTGCTGATGACAATCCAAGCATTCCTTTAGATCTGTATCATGATGTAACCGATGACGAGTACATCAAGACCTACAGCACGAATGCTCCTGGTGGTCTTCCATCTAGTCATGTAACACCCACTCATAGTGAGTTGAAGCTTGCCACCTATCGTTTGGAAAGCGCAGTAGACTTCGACAAGCGTTATGCTTCTCGTTCTCGCCTTGATGTAGTGAGCAAAACCATGACTCGCTTGGCTCAAGAGATACTACTTCAGCAAGAAAATGCTTCCGCTAGCTTATTATTTGGAACAATAGCCGATAATCAATCTAAGCTTTATACTTCTTCTGCCGCAAGTGGAAGTCTTACATTGGCTGACTTTAACAAGCTTTTGACTATTGCTAAACGTAATAATCCTTCCTGGAGCGGTGGAACTCCTGAGCGTTCACGCGGCCTTACCGACTTGATCGTTTCTCCTGAAGTGATTCAGAGTCTTCGTGAGATCGCTTACAATCCAGTCAACACCACTCTTAAATCAACTGCAGCTGGTGAAGTTACTGGACCTATCGCTGCTACCGATTCTATGCGTGAAGCTCTCTTCTCTCAAGCTGGATTGCCCGAGTTCTACGGAATCTCCCTTATGGAAATCTATGAGCTTGGACCAAATCAAAAGTATCAAAAAGTTGCAAAAACTCTAATTAGTGGACATGGCCGTAATGATGTGGTTCTTGGTCTTGACCGCAGCAGGGAAAGCATGCTTCGTGCAGTAGCTGTTGATGCTGAGTCTGGCGCCACCCTTACCGTTAGTGCGGATGATCAATATGTTGGTCGTTCTAAAAAGATCGGATACTATGCCGAACTTGAAGAAGGGCGTACCATTATTAGTGATCGAGGCATCATTGCTATGGGTGTTTAAGTTTTAAACTTAAACCTTCTTTTCAAAAAATCCACCTTAGGGTGGATTTTTTGTTTCTATATATTATAATAAAAGTGTATATAAAATATAATTATGCCTAAGAAAAAACAATCTCAAAAGTTAGAATTTATAGATGGAAAAGTTGATGAAGCCACAGAAAAACATAAGAAATCAAAAACCATCGAAGAAATTCTACAAACCACAAAGAATCCATTTGGAACGAATTCTATAACCGAACTAGAAGAACGCTTAGAAGGAATGAATTTAATTCAAATGCAAGAACTTGCTGTAAAAGCCAGTGTTTTCCCTTCAGGAAATAAAACCACACTTAGAAATAAAATCAAGAAAGAATTTAAGACTAAGTACGGAACATCCAGTGGAGAAAAAAGATATACTTCTTCTTCGGAATCCCCTTTAATTCAAGACGCTAAGATCGCAGAAGAAGTCATGCGTATATTAAATGAAAGATGAGCTATTTTTTTGATTCTTCCGTCAATGAAATAGGCAATTTAGCATCGGGCATATTTAAATATGATTTCGACGAAGATTCCAGTTCAATAAGTTCTGATTATATATCAGGATGGCTAGCTAATAATCTTGGAGAATTAAATGTATTAATTCATACAAATTTTCAAGGAGAAAATCCAGGCTTACAAAGCGAAGAGCAAGCAATTTTTCGTCAAATATTTTTAAAATCATATTACGGAAAACTTGCGAGAAAAACATTAATGGGAGTCTCGAGTTCAACAACAGAAACAGGGGGTAGCGACGGAGAAACAACCATGTCTGACTGGATAGAATTAAGAGAAGGAGACAGCTATATTAAAAGACAGGTGACTACAGCTAGCCCAGCAACAAAAGTTACAGCATCAAGGCAATATTCAAACTATTCATTAGACGCTGATTTAAATTTAAAAGACCTTGTATACAAGTATAATATAAGTAATTCTAACCCCTCTCAAGTAGCTGGAAAAGACGCCCCTGTCTAGTTAAGAACCTTTACCTTGCAATTCCATAAGGTCCTGCATTGTTAAAGTTCCGCCTTTCTTTTTAGCAGCTTCTGTCAATGATATGTTGCTTTTAATGTCTTGATCTTCAACTCCTAAGTGTCGGTAGTCTTCTCTATCTGCACCAAATACTGTTGTTGCTCCTTCTTTAGATAAATGTTTGTCTAAATTCTCTTTGCTTTTTGTAGATTCACTATTAACATATTCAAGCAAAGCTTCTGGGTCTTTTTTTATAGATTCTGGAATCTTAGGGTTATTATCGAAAATATTTTTAAATATTTTGCAGTATGTACAAATTGACATTTGTAAGGTTGTTAATTCTACAGCCGCTTTACCAAATATATCCAAGGGTTTTTCACATAACATCATATATGGAAAAAAGAATTCTTCAAGAATTAGCTTTTGAATATTCAATTCAGAAAAAACCGAAGAAAAGTTATTGTTAATTTTAATAAGTTTTAAAACCTCAGAGTAATTTAAATCGTAAAAATCGCTTTCGCTAAAAAAAACATCTTTTAAGGTTTGGTTTTTAAAAAAAACAAAGGTGAGAAAAAAATCATTTATTTTGTTTTTGGCATATTGTTCTGCTGTATGTTGTGTTAATGACTGTTTTTGCAATAATTTTTTATTTAATTTTTCTTGCTCCTCCTTGATCAGTATTGCATGTTTCTCTCTTTCAGACTTAAGTAGTAGTTGTGAAGCGGTTTTTCTTAAATTATCTAGAAAATGTTCTTGTTGAAAAATAAAATCTTCATCTTCTTTAGTCCATAAATCGTCTTTAATAGCGTCATCAAGAGCTTCTTTTTCAGTCTTAAGGCCTCTTTTAATAGCCTTATTCAGTATCTCGTTTTCTTTCTCATTGATGAGAATATAGTCTTCAGGCTTTAAATGTTTGATGAATATTGGTTTACCTTCGTAACATGTTTTTGAAAAACCTTGAGTTATATCTCTGAATATTTTTTGAAATAACGTCTTATCTGATTTTTCATACATTGCCAGAGTCTATATCATCATTTACCGCGTCAAAGTCTTCTTTGGTGGCGTTAGTGCTAAAATACCAAAAACTTAATATAGCTGAAATTTTATCTTTAGCTATGTCAAATATTTCATGACCTTCTTCATCTAGTTCATAAAACTGATCTATTTTATCTTCAGACTCTTCCGCATTGAAAAATGGAATAATATTATCCGATTCATTATCTTGGTAAAAAGATAAGTTTACCAAATACCAAAGAATAACTTTGTTTTGAGCTTTACTATCAGCCGTGTGATTAAAAAGGGAAGAATAACTGCTCTCCATCTCAACAATGCTTTTTCTGACTTCAGCCATTTCCCCCAACAGGTCTCTTAACTTGTCTTCATCCTTCTGGTCTTTTTTTGTTTTAGCTGATAATCTAGAATATTTATTTTGAAGGTCTCCTAGTGTAGCATATTGACGAGTTAATAGTCGAGCATCTTCTTCGCTTAATAAACCTCCCGAATCGCTATATTTTTTTGCGAGCATGGCTTTGGTGAGTATTCCCTTTTTAATGCACTTACTCATTTCGATGCTGTATTCAATGTCAGCTTCTTCGAGTTCTTTTCGGTTTGGTTCTTTTATAATTATCTTTACGGGAACAGGTTTCGTCACAACCTTATCTTCGAAATACTCTTCCATTTTGCCTGTTTCTTTATTCTTGCGTTTTTTAGCCACCTCTTCGGTGACTTCTCTATTGACCTCAATGTTAAAACTGTAAATTTCTTTCATGTTTTATATAATATATATTATTTGCTATTTTTAAAGTTAAAAACTACTGTAAATTTTTCTAAATCTTCACTTTGATTTCTTACTGAAGAATTCCCCATGTCTAAAACTTTTTTTCTTAAGTATTGTTTTTTTTCATCGTCAAAATAATTTGCTAAATTAATTATATGGGAATATTCTTTGGGTATTGCTTTTTCTAGTTTAGAAAAATGATTTATGTGGTCTTGATGAAGGTCCTCAATTAGAACTAAGAAAGATTTAAAAAGGTCTTTGATATTCTTTTCGTATCTTTGTTCTAATATTTCTTTACTATAGTCTTTCATTAATAATATTATTGATTAATTTTTATAAAAATCAAAAAAAAGTGTAATATATAAGTTGTATCATGAGACTACCTAGAGACGTTCAAGATTCTATAAATAAACAATTACCGAAAGAAATCGGAGCTCAAGTAAAAAAAAGAATCCATCAACAATTTGAAGCATTAAAGATGAACATGATTGATGAATTTTTAAGTCACCCTGTTACTGTTGAAATTCAAGGAGGCGTAAACGCATCTAACTCAAGCAATACTTTAGGCGGATATGGTAACTTATACACCTTTATAGGTTTTCCAGATGGTCATGATCCTATTAAGCCAATTGAAGAAAGATTGAGTGAGACAAAATTGCAATTTATAGGGTATTCTAAAGGGGTTTTTCAATTTATTACTACAGAGCCTTCTAGGGAAGAAATATTCTCGATAACAAAAATTTCTGATTTTAGAAATGAAATATCAGGGGGAAGAAGTTGGGTAGACGGTATTGAGACAGGTTTATCTGGGCTAGGTTATTATTTTTATGAAAAAGGTAAAAGTATATCTAAATCAAGATCTGGCCCAGCGATTCAATTAAAAGGAGGGAAGAAATCTCAATCCGCTTTTGGGGGTGAAAGCACAGGTGGAGCGATTTCATTACAAAGGTCAAGATACAAAAGGGCCCCATACATATCTGCTATATTAAAAAATTTTAGAACATCTATTAATGATTTAAGGAAAATCAAAATTTAATGAAAAATAATTTTGGACATAACGCTACAACTAGTTTTACTTTATGGTTTGAACATTGGATGTTGAAACACGGAGAAGCATATAAAAATTTTGATACTAAGCTGTATTATATAGAAGACGAAAGATTACCTGATGGATTTTATAGATATAGTAGCCCATACAAACAATGGGTTCATGAATCAATAGATGGAGTAAATGTGCCTGAATATATATCTAATGCAAGTGGTCCTATAGATAAATCAGACCCCAACAATGGTTATTTTATAGATTTTTTTAATGGAGGAGTCGTGTTTACTGGTAATGCTACTAACGAACATATGCAAATAAACGGAAGTTTTGCTACAAAAGATTTCAACATATACAATACAAACCAGAGTGAGGAATCATTAATTATAGAGACTAAATTTGATACCAATAGCAGGTTCTATGTTCCTGAGAGCGGGATAGCTCCTTATGATTTTGTTGTGCCTGCTGTATTTATAAACAATGAATTCATAGAAAACGAACCTTTTGCATTTGGAGGCGAAAACAAAACAAACTTAACTTTTAAAGTAGTTGTTTTTGCGGAAAATTTATATCAACTAGATGGAATGATTTCATTATTTGCGGACACAAGGGATTGCTGTTTTGCAGAGTTGAGTTTTTCGGATCACCCTATTAATGAATACGGAGATTTAAAATCGAGTTCATATAGTTATGAAGATTTACAAGAACAAAGGAAAGATAGTTTATTTTTCATAGAAAGAGTTACCACTTCAAAAATAAGCGAAAACATGTCTCAAGTTATATCACCAACATTGTATATAGGTTTTTTAGATTTTGAAGTATCTAAATTAAGGTATCCTAGATTATATTAAATTAATAAAAAATTTCACATTGAAAGGACTTGTCTGTAATTAGAAGTACAACACAATATACATTTAATCTAAAATTATCATGGCTAGAAACAGAGTAATTTATCAAAGCGAAGCTTTATTTGTAAGTCCAGATGCTACAGGAGCGCATTTCTCCTGCTTGGCACTTCAAACGGGAATGGGTCCGACAGGAACAAATCCTGGTAATACACCTCCATCCCATCCTCAATTTGGAGGTTCTGGAAACGCGGTAGGCTATTTAAGTTTTATTAATCCAATCGGGCTACGTCAAGACCCAGCGATATTAAAGTCCACTAGTGTGGCCGCTGGTGATGAAGACCTGACATATTTAAGTGGATCAGCGGCTAGTGCAATTTATGCATATGTTACTGGATTAACTGGCACAGTTGTAAATACAGATCCTTTTTTCCGTTCTGCTGGATGGCCCAATGGTTTACAATTTAGTTCTGACGGAAACGGGGCAACATCCAATAAAACCAATCCAGTCGACTTTGCTGAAATTAGCGGCTTGAATTTGTATGATGATGTAGATGCTTGGAATACAGCATTGAGCGGTTACTATAATGACATTGCTGATGCGAATAATGTTGGGGTTGGTGTTTCTGTTCAGCCATGGAATGGAAGTTATGAAAATTTAGTCCAGCAAATACACAGAGTTCAAAGCGCTAATTATAGTTTCACTATAAATAGGACTGATGTTAATGTTTTCGGGCAATTAGCTAGAATTGATGCGATATCACTGGAGCCACCAACAGTAAATTTAGACTTTTCTTATTATCCTACAGACGGGTTCAACGAAAGAAATTTAAATTTTTATGTTAATAATGCAAATGACCCAAGCAGAAGTGCTCAAAAGAATGCAGCAATGAATCATGTTAGTGAAGAAAATGCTGGTCAAAACTTTTTCATATTAACCACTCCAGAAAACACAGACGCATTTAACACAACCGTAGGAAACGATGGAAAATCTGTAATTGGTCTTGGTAATGGATATGTTAGTGATTACTCTTTTGAAGCATCTGTTGGCTCAATACCAACGGTTTCAAGTACGGTAGAATTGTTTAATGCAAAATCTGATGCAGGAACAACTGGCATACAAGTTCCATCCATCGATTTGGTCGAAGGAACCCCTATTGAAGGAATTAATTTCACATTAGGTCATGCAGAAATTAATCGTGGAGACTCTAAGGGAGCTAACCCATCTACAGGAGAATTCGGAGCAAGTGCCTTAACAGTATTAAGGCCTGGAGATATACAATTAGAGTTCCCACAAGAACTAGGTTTATTCACAGATATTGAAGGTGAAGGCTCGGCCCATATTCAGAGTTTTAATTTGTCGCTGCCTTTATCAAGAACCCCTATCGATAGAATAGGTTCTAGATATGCGTTTGCTCGTGTCGTAGATTTACCAATCGTAGCAACAATGAGTGTTAATGCGATAATTTCAGAAATTGGCACAGGCAACTTAGCAAAGCTGTTAGATGATTGTGGAGAATACGATGTTAGAATTAAGTTAAAAGGCCAATCTCCTTGTCAAACAAAGAAAATTGATGCTATGGTTATAGACTTCAAAGGAGCTAAGCTTGATAGCGAATCAATCAGCTCAGATATTGGAAGCAATAAAAGTATAGATTTAACTTGGACTACACAACTCGGTGGGGCAGAAGATTTGATTCACGGAGTATTTATATCAGGTGCGAATCAAAACTCGATACCTGCAAAAGCTCAAATTCCAGGCATGTAATTTGGTTTCAAGCCAATCATTAAAGCCCTCTTTAAGAGGGCTTTTTTGTTTATTTATGTGTAATTCCTTTGTAAGGAATAAGGCATGCCGATAAAAATTGAAACAGTACAAATTGGCCTAGAGCAATCTATCAATCAGGCCGTAAGAAGATTTAACTCCAAAGGAGGTATACATCTTAATATTAATGATAGAAAATTCACAGGAGCTTTAGGTAAAATCACAGGATCTGTTAGTGAATTTAATAAATCTTTAGAAGCGTCTAATGCTCGGGTTTTAGCTTTCGGGGCGTCGGTTGGAATCATTAATGGTGTACAAAGTGCATTTGCTAATTTAGTTAAATCCGCTATGCAGGTCGAAAAGAGCATGACGGAAATAAATGTTGTTATGGGTTTAACCAATAGGCAACTAGAGGAATTCTCAAGTGGACTATTCAAGGTTGCAAAAAATACAGCTCAAAGCTTTGGGACTGTAGCAACTGCGGCAACTGAATTGGCTCGTCAAGGTTTAACCATGGAAGAAACCTTGAAGAGGACTAATGATGCTCTTATTTTAACAAGACTGACTGGGTTGGATGCGGCTAGTGCTGTAAGTGGACTTACAGCCGCATTAAACACATTCAACAAGGCAGGATTGGATTCTACAAGAATTTTAAGCAAAATGGCTGCTGTTGATGTTCAGTTTGCAGTTAGTACTGAAGACTTAATCGATGGAGTTTCTAGAGCTGGAGCCGTAGCAAATGATGCGGGAGTGAGTTTTGATCAACTATTAGGTGCGGTTACGGCAGCTCAGCAAGCAACTGCAAGAGGAGGTAAAGTTATTGGTAATAGTTTTAAAACTATTTTCACAAGGGTGCAAAGATCTAGCACTATTAAGAGGTTAGAAGAGCTTGGCATAGCTGTAAGAGACATAGCTGGTAACACATTACCCGCAATAACTGTTTTAGAAAATCTTTCAAAAACATATGAGGGTTTAACTGACACAACAAAAGCTGCTGTAGCGGAACAAGTTGGTGGGGTATTTCAAATCAACATTTTGAAGGCAGCAATTAAAGATTTATCTGATGAAAATAGCATTTTAGCAAGAGCAACTCAAATAGCATCTCAGGCAACAGATGAAGCTTATAAGAAAAATGAAATTTTAAATCGATCTATGTCTGCACTAGCAGACCAAACAGGAACCGTGATTAAGGAACTGACAGCACTGGCTGGAAATATAGCATTTAGCGATAATATAACAACTTATTTAACCCTAATAAGAGATAACCTTAGCAGTTTAAGTGATTTACTTTCAAAAGAAGATGGTGAAAGTGCTGGGGCAGATTTCATGAAGGGAGCATTAAAGGGAATAGGTAATGTGATTTCTGGCCCAGGCTTGGTTATTGGAATAGGTTTATTTGCTAAGTTATTCAGGACAACTTTTAAATTTTTAGCAGGAAGTGCTAAAGAATTACTGGGAATAGTTTCTACAACAGAGCAGCAAAGACAGATACAGCAATCAATAGTTGGAGTATTAGGAGAAAATTCAAACCTTCAAAAAAGAATACTATCCCAAGAAGGAAATAGAGCGGCTCAAGAAAAAACAATACTTTCTATTCTTCAAGCTCAGAGCCGAGAACAGATGAAAATAGCTGCCGCTGCAAGATCTATAGCTCCAGCTATCTCTAGGGCTGGTTACGGACCAAGCTTAAGTAAGATTAGAAGTGGAGGACATGTTCCTAACTATGTAAGCCCATCAGAAAGGATAGCTGAAAAAAATGGAGCTAAAAAAGGAGGATATACAGCTGGGTCCGTTAAGTCAATGAATGTTTCTGGATTAGGTCAAATTATTTATAACAGCGCTGAAAAGATCAAGAAATTCCCTGGGATGAAACAACCTGCAATTATCCCTCCAGAAAGAAGTAGAGCAGGGAAAGAATATAAAAACAATTTTAAAAATAAACATGGATTTAATCCTTATGCTAACGGGGGTTTAATTCCTAATTTTGCTTCAAGAAAAAAATCAAGATGGGATAGTAATTATTCCCAAATGTCTAACGAGCAGAGATCTATAATGGATAATTTGGAGCAGCAAGCTGCTAGGGAAAGAGATATAGCTAGGAGCTCTTTACCGTCTTATTTAAAATCAAAATCACAAAAAGCAAATCTAAAAAATAAAGCAATGGTATTTGGTGACTTGCCAGATTCAATGTATGAAAAGGCATTGACCATGTATTACAATCCAACATCTTACTATCAAAGACCTGGTAAAGTAATCCCTGGGCAACTTTTCGCTAATACAATTATACCGAATACTATGCTGCAGTCTTTGAATACTCAAAGACCTGGAGTGATACCAAATTTTGCATATAAAGCAACACCAGCTAATGTAGCGGCAGGCTTAATCTACGGCAAAAGAAGAGCTACTGGACTATCTTTGAATGACGGTACAGACAGGACATTAAGCGATGTATGGCATTCATTTAGTGCTTCGATGAGAACCAAGTCAGAGCTTGACTCCGTCAGAACATTAATTCATAGAAAATTTCTTAAAAATGCTTCTCCTGGATTCTTGAAACAAGTAGAAGATAGCTTAAAACTTTACGGCAACAATGTCCCGCAAACATGGTCAATGGGCCCCAAAGATGGTTATCTTAATGGCATGGTCTATGATTTAAACACGAAACGAGCCGCCGTAAGAAACAAAAGAATTAAAGATTTAGGAGATCGAAAATTACAAATTCCAAATTTCTCAGCATTTAGTTTTGATAAAAATCTTAACGAACAATCTTTAGTAAGATCACTACTTTCATCCACATTTGATTTTCCTAAAAAGACGGGTGTTTTTGATCCTTATTCAGAAGAAAAAAGATTACTTAATAATACTGATGCTCTTAAATATTTAGATAAATCCAGTTTACAATCAATATTAAAAACATTCATCAAAAATGCTGATGCTAATATTTTAGAATTTAAGGGGTCATATACTGGTATACCAATTAATCAGTATAAGTCTTTATTTGAAGGCGACTCAACATATGGAATGCGTAATATTTCTTCCGCAAGAAAAAGAGAAATACTTTCTAGCCCAGGAGTTTTAAATAGTTTTTATAGTTATTTGACTGGAAAATCTTCTTCTATAAATATTAATTCGGGGTTAAACTCTAGCGAGAAAAAATTTTTCCGAGATAAATACGGAGCAGTCCCCGCAATGAAACATTCTGAAGATGGATTCAGTAAAACAAGGGCGGATAATTTAAGCTTACTAAGGGAAGACTTTTTTGGAACAAAAGGTGTTCGATCTAAAGTAAGAAAAAATGTGAAGGGTATGTTAGGTGACCCAAGCAGAAGAAGCAATCTATTAAGTGAAAATAAGTTCATGGAATTCTACGGGAAATCAAGCTCTTTAGATGATAGACCTAAATCTAATAGAATGATATTAGGTTATGATCCAGAGCAATGGATTACTAAAGCTAGGCCCGTAGGAATGCAATTAGCTCAACTTTACAAAAGCTTTACACCAAGTAAATCCGCTAGCTCCATGACTGGGAAGTCTGGTTATTTTGGAGAACTTTCTGGCAGATTTAGAGGAGACCAATTAAAAACATTAAAAGCTGTACAGGAGACTGTAATGCAAAATGTGAATGCTTCACAATCTTCTAAATATTTAGATAAATTTTTACCAAGCTTGATTCCTGGCCAATTTGAAAAAATGCTTGATGGGGTAGGGCCAGAAGAAGCTGAAAGAAAATTATTCAAAAGAAGTTCTAGATTTTTTGGACAAAGAGATATAGTCGATGACTTTTTTGATAAAAGAAGAGCAAAGGCGTTTAAAAGATTCGGTTTTGCAGATGGTTTTGTTCCTAATTTCATTCCGTTGAGAATTAATGCGAGCCAGAAAAGAAGCGCTGCGGTTAGTAAATCTGGCCATGATGGAGTCATTGGTATGTCTGAGCTAGACAATATTATAAAAAATCATTTATATAAATCTGTAAAGTATCACCCATTAAAAGGTGGAGATCCGATAACATATGTCGGCAGACATGGTGTTCATAAATATAAAAAAGGAGCTCCTCCACCAAAAGGATTTGATAGTTGGGATGATTTCGATAGGACAGCAAATGTGGGTAGAACTAGAGTTCTTCACATACCTTCAGCTGGACCTGGAGATAAAGGTTACAGAAGGGTACATTTAGATAGAATTGAAAGCGTTGTTCATAGAGGTAAAAAATTATTAGTAGATCCTAATATGGCTGCAGCTGGATTAATTCCAAACTTTGCAAAATTTAGAGTAAAAACTCAACAGTTTGGCGGGGAAGATGGGCCATTTGGGCCGCCAAAACAGGTTCAGTTTTCTTCGTTTGTAGGGGATAAAAAATTCGTAAAGTCTCAAGCTACAGAAATTGATGATCCAAAAAGACCTGGAAAGACGGGATTGCAAGTTATCTTTACTGGTGAATCTGATCAAGCATTAAGAGGCAAAGGTTACGGTCGTCAACTTTATGAATTCATGGCTCGTTATGCTAAAAAGAGTGGTTATACTGGTTTGTATGGAGATATGACTACATCAAAATCAGCTATGCGAGTAATTGACAGTATAGCCAAAAAAGGAAAATTTAAAGTCGAGAAAAATAAAGATTTAAAATTCAGTAAGGATGAGCTTGAGCCAGAAGGTAATTGGGGCAGCGACTCTTGGACTTATAAAATGTCGAATCAAGGCCATGTGCCAAACTATGCATTATTTTCTAGTAAAGCAAAAGATATACTGAATTCAAATCCTGGATATGCTGGGGCTGTAGCGGACGCTGTATCCAGAGAAGCTTCTTTCGGAGTGACTCCTAAAGTCGTCTCCGCCCCCTCTCTTAAAAGTTCAAGAAACCCTGGACTAGCTGTTGTTAACAAAGAACAAGAAGGAGGTTCTTTGGCTAAAGCTAGAGCTTTACACGGAGGATTAAATCCTAATCAAAAAACCTCAATGCCTAATTATGCATTGGATCTAGGAGATGTAATTAATGTAAGACGTCAAGCGGCAGGAGCCGTTCGAGCAGAAGGTTTAAATATGATGGAGAGATCTTTCATGGAAGCCAGAAACAGTATAAACTTATTTAGCGCTAGCACTAAAAGAGGAGCTCAATATTTAAATAGAATAGCAAATTCATTTGGAAAAACCACCAATCTCATAAAAGAATACAACTTAAAAGAATCAGCTAGAGTTGGATTGATGGGGAAGGAATCTCTAGACAGGCGACAATTCGCAAAACAAATGTTTAGAGCTGAAGCTTTACAATCAGTAGCTCAAAAAGGAGGCGCTGTAGGAGCTTTAGCAGCTCAATTTGCAAATCAAGGACCAAGAGAGCTTGAGAAGTCTTTGGCGACCGCACAAGCACTAGCACTGAAAAACATATCTAAGGGAACTAATGTAGAACAAAATAAAGAAACACTAAGAACCCTAAATGCATTAAATAGAAACTTAGACACGCAAGCAAAACAAATGATGAATATGCCTTTAACTACAGCAAGGGCAATGGACAAAGCTTTAAAAGCAGAGAGTAAGGTTAGGTCTCAATCTAGAGTGTTTGAAGAAAGAGGTAAGGGATTTAACAAAAATGAAGCTAGGAAATTTTATGCACAAAGCTTTTTAGAATCAAAGGGAATTCAAACACAAGACAAAAAAGAAGCAAATAAAATAATTGCTAGTATGGGAGCATCAGCAAGGAGAGAATTTAGTTCTTTCATGAAAGAGCAAGGAGTTCTTTCTTCAAATAAATCATTGGCTATGGCTGGATTTAGAAGTGGTGAATTTGGTGGTTTAGTGAGGGGAAATGCGAAGCCCTTTTTAGGAAAATTAGATGCTTTTACAAAAGCCTTACAAGCAGGAAATACAAAATTAGCAAATAACCTAGAAAAACAATTAAGAAATGATGCTTCTTCTAGTGCCAGGAATCTTACGGCAATTTCAACATTACAAGGTGCGACATCAGCAATAAGAGAAACCGTAAAGCAGGACCAATCAAGACGGAGGTCTGAAAGCTCAGCAAGCAAGGCGAGGAACAACTTAGCTTCCAGAGAAACAGGGGTTAAAGGTTTTGGACAGAGACTTCTCGGGTCTTTTCAAGCAGGATACCTTGGGCAAAATATTAGCCGTGGAGCTGGAGGAGGGATAGCAAATAGAGCGGGCAGAATAGGGGGATTTTTAAAAGACCCAACGAAACAATTTGCCAATGGATTAAAAGGTTTTGGTGGGTCAGTGGGGTTAGGAGCTTCTTTTATATTGCCTGCTCTAGCTGGATTTTTAGAAAATAAAGTAAGCAGAGAAGACAGGGCAACTTTAAAAGATGGATCTTATAGAGTAAGTGACACAGGAGCTTTGCCAAGCACATTAGTAGGAGCTGGAATGGGTGCTATTTTTGGGCTTCCAGGAGCCATAGTGGGAGGAGCGGCTGGATTTATATCATCTATGCAAAAAGCCACGCTAACTATAGATGAGCAAATCAGAATGAGGGAAAAAGAAATTTCTGTAACATCTCAAAACATCCAAGCAATTTCAAATATACAAAGAATGTCTTCGGCAAGAGCCGAGGCTTTTGGGCGAGGAGATACAATGTCATTGGATAGAATTGATTCTTCAATCAATCAAATGATGTCAAATATTACTGATCCAAAAATTTTAAAGCGAGTGGCTCAGTCTGGAGGAGACCCACTCACTTTATCTAAGATAGAAAAGGAATTAAGTGACCAAACGGCAGTAGCAACATCAATTCAAAACTTCGGAATGGCATTAAGAACTGGGAATGCTGGGAATGCTGGAGTTGCTATCAGCTCTATAATGGCTCAGAATATCAGAAATGGTAAAACCACAGAAAGCCAAGTTTTTAGTACATTAGATGCTATAAAAACCAGTCTTGAAACTAGAACTGCAACTGGTAAACAATTAGACCCAGAAACAATGAAAAACCTTAGAGCAACAGCTGAAGGTAGACAAGGTTTCACATCTACAGGAACTCTAGCTGGTGGGGCTATCGGTGTAGGAGCTGGGATTGGTGCTGCTGCATTAATAGGTGGGTCAGCTCTTTTAACTGCTTTAACTGGAGGTCTAGCTAGTCCTCTATTAATGGCTTCAATAGGAGCTGGAGTGGGCGCTTATGCGGGAAGACAAGTTGAAACTGGAGGGTTTTTCGGAATAGGTGGAGCTCAAAAAGAATTAAAAGAATATACCGATTTGGGTTTAGATGATTTAGCTGAGTTTGATAAGCTGGTAGATGCAGGAGTAATGTCAAGGGAGGCTGTAGATCAAATGATGGCTCTTTTCAAAGAAGGCAATGTTTCTTTTGCTGAAATCATAGAAGAGGCCAAGAAAAATGTGGAGAATTTTCAAAAAACTAGAGATGCTTCAGACGCCATAGCTAGTCAGTTATTTAATGTTTCTCAAAAATTTAAAACAACCATAGCTGAAAGCATTAAGGCTATGGAGATTGATAGAATTAGAACTTCTGGCAATATTCAAAACAGACAGGCTAGATCAAATTTTGCAGCTCAATTCATGTCTGGTAGAAATGCTACAGAATTTTTATCAAACGAAGAGTCTAGAATATTTCAAATGCAAGCTTCTTTGAAAGCCAGAAGTCAAGATAGAGAAAATGTAGTTTCTTTACTTAGGGGTGTTATGTCAAAAGAAAAAGAATTGGATTTAACTGCTCCTCAATTAGATGCGGTTAGAAGAGCTGTAAATAGTCAAGGCCCTGGAGCACTACAATCAATGGTAACAAGCAGGCAAATAGATGCTCAAATAGAAACTAAGATAAATCAAGATAGAGCATCTAAAATTTTTGAAATAGCTGGTTTAAATGCTCGTGGAGAAGGCAGTATACAAATGCCAAATGACCCTGGAGAACTTAAAGCCTATTTGGGGGTAGGTACTATTGAGGAACAGCGAGCCGCCATAGAAACATTAGTTAAAAATTATGAAAGCATTGTTAACCAAGGGGGAGACTTATTAGTTTCATTCAGCAAATCTATAGGTCCTGAACAAGCTAAAATGTTGCAAGAAATGCTTAATCAGACTTATGATAAAAGTGATGTTTTGGCAGAATCTATAGCTGCAGACAAAAGAAACTTAGAATTAACCAATCAAATAAATAAAATTCAATCTAAAATACAAGGCATGCTTGAAGATAGATCATCTTCAATAGGTTTGTTTGAGGCTCGATCTGATTTATCATTGATGAGAGCTGAAGGAAGAGCATCCAGCAATATTAGTAAATTGGAATTTCAGCAGTCTCCTATATTTAGAGGGATGAGGACTGACGAGCAAGAAATAAAACGTCAAGACTCAATACAAAGAAAAATATTTGAAGAAGAAAAAGCTCTAAAACAATCAGAGATGCTTTCGAATTTCAAAAGAGATGCTCTTAGATTAATGTCCGAGAGAGATCTAATCAATTCTCTCAATAAATTAGGAGACACTATTAAAGATGAATTGGCTCCAGGTGGAGGAGAAACATCTAGAAATAATTTAATTATCCCAGATGGCTCGAAAACGAATGTGTCAGTAAATAAAGGTGGAGGAATACCTGGAATTTCAAGACCTAGAGCCCCTAGCGATTATATAGCTCAACTTGGAGACAAGCAAGGAGCAAAGAAAGGAGCTGTAGAGCAGGCAGGGGAAGCAAGAAAGCTCCAAGCAAGTATTTTAGATTCAAAAAGAAAATCTTTAGATGCTCTCGAAAAAGCATTTAATTTATTTAAGGAAGATAAAAATAAAGGAATTTTTCAACCATTAACTTCGGCAGGCGACAAGCTGCTAAAGAAATATGTAGGAGGTTCTTTGTCCGAAGGCGGAGCTAATATGCCTGACTTACTTAAAGAAAGTTATAAAGTTTATGCAGCTGGGCCAGGATCGTCAATGATTTCAGAGGGCGTCAGGAATATAGATTCTAGTGATTATGAGAAAGTCAGGGACAGGCTACCAGAAGCTATTAAAGAGCAAAAAGAACTTGTCGCAGCACAGGAAGCTGTATTGGCTGATGCAGACAAAGGTTTAGAAAAATTAAATTCAGAACTAAAAGATATAAATACTGAATTAAAGGCTGCATCTAAACAATCTTCAACACCAAACCAATCTTCAAAAACTGTTATTGATAAATCAAGGCAAGCCAATGAGGCCGTAACTCAACAAATCAAAACATTTGACAATATCAATATTAATTTAACTGAAAAATACGATGAGAAGATAAAAGAGGGAACAAGCATTCAAGGTATTAATGATGAATTAAATAACATGTTATCAACAATACCTTCGAGCGATAAAAATTATAATAAATTTAAAAATCTTGTAGATACTCTGAAGGTATTTGGAGATAAATATCAAGAAACAATTAATCAACTAACGAATCAAGAGTTTCTGCGCCAAGCTCAAAGAGATATTGAGAACTTCGAAGGCTCTTTAAAGTTTGGAAAATATTCATCAGGAACTATTGATAAATTTAGAAATTTAAATCAATTAGATGTGGAAGCTCAAGCTGGAGCATCTGCATTTGATAGAGCTGTAGAGCAATTAGGAAGACAAAAACAATATGAAGTTTTAGCTAGAGACCCTTCAGCGAGTTCAGCTGAAGTGGCTGAAGCTAGGATAATGGCAAACCAACAATCGATTGGTACTCCTGATCAGCTTGAAAAATTTTCCTCAATGATAGATGAAAGGACTGAAAAACTAGCTGCTTTATCAGAAGTGAGACAAAGTCAAGGTTACCAATCTCAAGACCCAGCAAGCATACAAGCTGCGGATTCATTAAAAAGCTCAATAGAAACATTGGATAAAAGCATGCAAAACCTTGCATCACAAATGTCAAGAACAACTCGTCGTGACGGAGGATTCATGGGAGAGTTTTTTCCCAACATGACTGATGGATTAAAATCTGGATTTGCAAATGTAAAAAGCGATGCAGAGCAAATATATACAAGACTTGGTCAAGATTTGCCTATGCAATTAAGGGACGGTCTTGCTGATGCAATGGGTGTGGCATTAAGCGGCGCCGATAGCTTCGGCAATGCCATGAAAAAAGTAGGCATCCAATTGATAAATCATATACAGCAAGCTGTATTAAAAAGTGCCTCATCAAGAGTTTTAAGTGCATTTGGAGAAATAACTGGGCTTGGTTATAATTATGGAGGCATGGTAACTGGTGGAAGTGGTGTTAGGGATGATGTTCCAGCAATGCTTACTGGTGGGGAATATGTTATTAAAAAAAGTTCTGTAGATAAATACGGAGTTCACTTTTTGAACAATTTGAATCAAGGAATACTGGGTGGATATAAAGACGGAGGGGCAGTTGGACTCAGTATTGGAGCTCCTTTCGCCGCTAAAAGAGAAGAGTATGAAGACACTAATGAATATGGTTCGGTAACGAGATACAAAGTAACGAGAGGGGAAATAGGAATCAATAAAAATTTAAGTTCATATGCTATAGCGAACGATAGAGTGATTCAGGAATACTTTAAAGACAAAGAAAATATATTACGTCAGGATCAACAAACAGCCGCCCAAGAAAAATACAGGGAAAAAGTTAAAGATTACCAAAAGAAACTGGAAAAAAATGCAATGCTTGGAATGCTTTACGGAATGGTCGGGGGGGCTGTGATTGGAAAGGTGGCAGATTTTGCAAGACAGAAGTATAGAGAAAGTGATTTTGGCCAAAAAAGATTTAAAGAAAGATCTGAGAAGCAATACAAAAGAGATGGATACATTGACGTGCCTGGAAATAGCGCAACCTCAATTTACAAGAACCCAGATGATAGGGTCGCAGCGCATGATTATTATGATGCGTTAAGACGTTATGAAGGGCCTCAAATAGCCGCCTCTGAAATGGCTAGAACTGGACAAAGGGGGCAGGTGACACAAAATCAAGTAATACTTAGGAATAAAGGCGGAGGAGTTCCAAGTGTGTTAACATCTGGTGAGTATGTAATGAACCCGCAGTCCGTAAAAAAATATGGTTCTAATGTTATGAATCAATTAAATACGGGAACCCTGCCAGTTCAGGGCGGTAGTGGATCAGGTAGTGTATCAAATATTTCCCATGGAGATGTAAACATAAATATTAATGTTGACTCTGGGGGAGGTGTTAGTTCTTCAATGTCTGATCCAACTAAATCCGCTAGTTTTGCTAAAAAAGTGAAGGCTGCGGTGATGGACGTTATAGCTAAAGAGCAAAGAACTGGAGGTAGATTGAGGTAGTGAAAAACTTTATAGCAAACGAAGAGCAAGCTTTCTATATAGATGGAACACAAATATCTGGAATATCTTCTATTAACATGGGTTATACAATACCCTCAGAGAAGGAAGTTTTCCTGGGATATAATGGAGCTATAAAAAGTATGCAAAACGGTGCGGGGGTTGGAAATCTTAGTTTTTCTAGGTTGATGATATCTGATGACGAGCCGATTACAAGGCTATTTTTAAGCAAAAGTGGTTTTAACGGAGGTTTAAAATACGGAGATAAATCTTTAAACTTTGAAAGCGGGTATATAAATAATTATGATTGCTCTTTTACTGTAGATCAAATTCCTGAAACAAGTTTATCTGCATCAATATTCGGGAAAATGGGAAACGAGGCAGAGTCTAATTTAGAAATCAAAGAAAACCCTCAAAAAGAGTTATTTATACCCCCTAATAGCGGTATATTTTTATATTGCGATGGAGTTTCAACTAACCGAGTTACCAGCTTTTCATTTAGCATAGAGTTTAATAACCAACCTTATTATAAGATAGGAGACATATATCCATGCGAAGTAGTTACTCAATTACCCGTCACCCAAAATTTCACGACAACTATAGATATAGACGACTATGAATCTAAAAATGTTTATGATTATATAAAGACAGGCATACATATTAAAGATATAAAAATTGTATTATCAGGGAAATGCGGCCAAGAAAAAAAAGTTGAATATATTTTTGAAAATGCTGAACTAAAATCAGAATCTTTATCTACAGACGCAGAGAATAATACATCCGTTACATTAAGCTATGTCTCTTCATCAATGAGGGGGGTTAATATAAAATATACATAATATGAGTTACATAAAATACAACGAGTTCGTAGTAGAAATTAATAACCAAAAAGTTTTTGCTATAGAAGCTAGCATGGCAAATGCCGCTAACACTCAAAGCTCAAAAATTTATGGGGGCGGATTTAGAGAATATTCTGCATCAAGCCAGATAGACTCAACAATGAATATCCAATATTATACAACAGGAGAAACAGATTTAATAGCGGAATTGACTGGAAATAAGCCGTGTAGCGGGAGTTTCGGTGGAATAAATTTTTCTGGAGCATATTTAACAAACTACGAAATAGACATGAGTCCATACAAGCCTGTGCTATGTAATGCGAGTTTTACGATGTACAGTGGGTTTGATGGATCGGTTAAAACAGGAGCATTTGAAGAAGACCCTGGAAAACTAGCAAACGCAGCGTATGCAGAATTAATAAATTTTAATAAAAAATCAATTGGACTAGAATTTCCTAAAAGTATTAATTATTCAGTTATGTGCGAGAGAACAGCCAGCTACAAAATAGGATCCGAATTCCCTAGATATGTGACATTAACAGCTATGTCAAAAAGACTTAAAGTAGAAGGAGAAAATATAGGAAATCTAATTAGGTTTTCAGGAGAAAAAACAGCATCAATTAATATATCTCCAAGGAATATAGATTACGAAGCTAGAGGAAAAACCCTGGAATGTATTGGTATTATTAAAAACCAAAATTTAACAATGTCAAAAGACTCCATATTAAATGGTTCTATAGAAGTGCAGGAAATGGTTTTATAATGGAAGATTTTATAAAAATAGGAGCATTAAATAGAGACTATTTCATAGAGTCTCAAAACATAGGCTCGAATAATTATAACACTTATTCTGATTTTCTTAAAGGGTCAAGGGGAGACAAGAATTTAAAAAAATTTAAATTTAATAATCCAATGACTTTAATGCCTTCTTATGGCTCTAAGGTCACGATAGATTTCTCAATAAATTTCATGAGATCTAATAATGGCCATGTAGTGCATGATATGTATAATTTAAACCGAGTATCCTTTAGGATGAATTTAGACTTTTCCTATCTAAACCTTAGGGATGGTTATTATTTAATTGATTTTTTTGAAAAAACTAAAGCTGGAGAAAAGTTCATATTTCAACCAAAACCTTACGATGAATTAGATATTTCAAATAAATATAAGTCTTTGTATTCGTTAGAGCCTTACTTTGTTCAGGAGTTTGAATTCGAATCATACGGAGTACAACAATCCGATCCGAACACAGCATCAATAAGCACGACTTTTATGGCAGATAATCTATCTCAATTAAATTTAAGAAACATAATTTATATAGAAGCTTTGCCTGAGAAGCAAAAAGAAATAATTAATGATTATTTCTTTAGAGAAGAACTTGACATTCAACCTTCATACGAGCAATCTTTTGCGGCAAAAGGAGTTTCGCAAACATTTTCTGAAGGAAAAGGTTTGGCTTATAGCAAATCTGACAGCGAGATGAATTTTAATAATTCATTCAATTTAATATATAAAGGAGTGTCTGATGCAGAGGCTTTAAAAATAATATCTTTCTTCTTGCAAAAACAAGGGTTTGAAACAATTAAATTCAAAACAAAAGGCCCTAGACCAAGAGAGCTCCATGTGCATTGTAAAACTATAGAGCATAATTTTGTTTTTAAAAACTCTAACGATATAACTGTCACTCTTATGGAGAATGGATTTTCAATGAAAATGAAGTCCAGTATTTAGTGGAAAAAAATGTTTATAAATTTATTATTTAATAATGCCTTCTCAACAAAACAGTGCGAAAATAAACAGGGAGCTTTTTCTCTCGAACAGATCTTTGATTGTGGAGTTAATAGAAATATTCTCTATACCAAACACGGAAGACGTAATAAGAATGCATTCTGGTCACGGAGCCGTTCATTCTTCACTTTTTTTTGACGACAAAGAGTATTTCTATGTCCCATATTCTATAGAAAATATAGAGGTAAGGGGCGATGGAAATTTATCTAGACCGACTCTTAAAATAATCAATTTTAACGGGTTTCTTTCTAAATACATTGTAAATAAAAATGATTTTTTAAAAGCTAAAGTCAAAAGAACGAGAACTTTTGTGAAATTTCTAGATGAAAAAAACTTTTTAAATTATCAACAAGATAAACGATACTGGGATAAAATAGGTGTAAATCCAGATCCCCAAGCAAAACTTAGGGACGACATATGGATTATAAATCACAAAATACAAGAAAATAAATTTTATGCAGAATTTGAGCTTTCGAATGCTCTTGATATGGAAAATGTGACAATTCCAAGAAGAAAAGTAATAAATAATTATTGTTATTGGAAGTATAGAGGTAAAAATTGCGGCTATGTAGGAAACCCAGTAGCAGATGCAAATAATGTAAAATTTAAAAAAGTCATAGTGGATAAAGGTTTGTGGGAGTTGAATCAAGCTTATAGAATTAATGATGCTGTGTTTTTAATCACCAGAGAAGGTAATGACACAAGACATACAGTCTATGTGTGCTCACAAGACCATACATCCTCAGATACGAACAAGCCGAGTATCAGTAATGTTAATTGGGTACGAGATGAGTGCTCAAAAACCCTCAATGGATGTAAATTAAGGTTTAGGGATGAAATAAGCCTACCATTTGGAGGCTTTCCTTCTAGCAGGTTATTTTAAGATGTCTTTAGAAAAAATAATAAAATATATAATAAAAATTTCAGAGAATAGCGACGAAGAAGTGTGTGGAATTATTTACAAATCAAAAAATAGATTTTTATTTAAAGAATGTATCAATATGGCAAATAACAAAAAACATGAATTTATTATATGTGATAAAGACTATATTGATATTCACAACAATGGAGAAATAGTATGCATATTTCATTCGCACCCATATGGAACTAATGGATTATCAAAATATGATTTATTAAATTCAGAATACCTGCAAATACCTTTTTTGATGTATGAAAAAGAAACAAAAAAAACATACATTAATGAAATTGAAGATTGCAAGCATTTAAAATCTCTGAAAAAAACTTTATCATGTGTAACTTGAGTATAGGAAAAAGGTATGGTTGAGGTAAATTTACATGGAATTTTAGGTAAAAAATTTGGAAAAAAACATAATTTAAGTGTTGAAAATACTCAAGAAGTAGTAAGAGCATTAGATGCTAACTTTCCAGATTTCAGAAGGTTTTTATATGAAAACGAGCAAATTACATATAAAATATATGCAGATAGAAAGCCTTTAAGCGCAAAAGAAGAAATAAAAGTATCATTAAAAGGGAAAAAAAGCTTACACATTTTCCCGCGAGTAAGAGGTAAATTTGAAATGATTTTAGGCCTGTTTGAAGGCGGCTTAACAGGGGGAGGCGGTGTAGGAGACTGGGCTGCGGGATCAACTTTAGGTTGGGGATTTGATAAATTAGGAGATTGGGCTAATCCTGGTGGAGATGGTTGGTTTGATAGTTTTGGTGGGTTTTTTGGTAATCTATCTCATCTTGCATCAGATCTATCATATGAATATGGAAATTGGGCATTATTGGAAGGGTTCAAACAAGAATTAATAGACGATCCAGAGCCTCCAACTTTGGGAGAAGATGCTGCCCCGACATTAAAGTCAACTACATCTTATACTTTCCAGCGACCCATGAATAATGTACAACAAGGTGTCCCAGTGCCACTTGGTTATGGTCGATTGAGAGTGGGTAGTCATGTAGTATCTTCTTCTTTATTAAATGCTAGAACAGCTGCTTTTGATAAAGTTTCTGACACTGAAATAGATAGTGAAGGAAACACGGTTGGGGCAATGCATGTAGATTTATTTAGGAGTTAACATGGCTGTCACTATACATGCGAATGCATCGGACACAGATCCTAGGATATTTTTTAGGAGAATAAGACGCGGAAATGAAAAAGTATACACTCCTTCGGACGAAGATAAAGAAAAACTACAATCTTTGTCATTTATTAAAACTGTAGATTTAATATGTGAAGGGCCGATAGAAGGTTTTTGTGATGCAACTGGAGGAAAAGTAGAAGGCACAGATATATTAAAAGCTATATATCTAAATGAAGTTCCCGTACAGAATACAGAATATGTAAGAACCGCAGGAGGGGGGCAATATAATTTTAGAAATATAAATATAGGATTTAAAATAGGAACAGAAAATCAAACCCCTTTATACCAAGAGCAAGACGATAATTTCTATTGGCTGGAAGATTTTTCCTACACTTCACAGACGATACCTTTAAGGATACCTTTAAACAATAGCATAAAACTTGAAGATCAAACAGTTCAACCTAGCACCCTACAATCACAAGCCAATCACTCAGTAATAGATAACGATGTAGATTGGTTAGGGTTGACGATTTCAGTACCAATGTGTTATGCAATAGACGATGATGGGTCACATATTATCAATAATGGAGGAGTTCATATATGGGGAGATATTTCTGGGGTTGCTCATAGATCTTTGGCGGAAAACGAAGTTCTACCAATTAGCGACGATGGATTTAATGAAAGAAATGTGTTTTTAAAGATTAAAGGTATAGCTCTAAGCGAATACAAGGAAGATGTTTTTTTAAAACTAATAGATGTAAAAGATCTGCCTGGAGGAAAGCCAAGGCCAAGAAAAGTATACATACAAAATACAACAGAAGAGTCTTTTAATTTTAAATCTAAGTTTGCTGTCGCATTAGATAGTGTTACGGAAATTGTAAAAGTAAATTTATCTTACCCTTCTTCTGCTTATGTTGGAACAGTTTTGTCTGCAGAAGCTTTTGCTGGTATACCTTCTAGGTCATACGATATAAAGCTAAAAAAAGTAAAAGTACCTTCTAATTATGTAGAAAAACTTGAAGGCCCAGAAGGGCCTACAAAAAAAAGAGCATACGCTTATAAAGGGCATGCTAAAGGATCTTTACATACAAGCGAAGAAAGACATGAAGGAATTTGGGACGGTACATTTAAAGACGAATTAGAGTGGACAGATAACCCAGCATGGATTCTTTATGATATCATAACAAATGATAGGTATGGACTTGGCGAATATACAAAAGATATATATATTGACAAATGGGAGTTATATAAAATAGCAAAATATTGCGATGAAATAGTAACCACATCAAAACCTTTAGAGAAATCATCAACATCATTTGTTACAGAAAGAAGGTATACTTGCAATATAATGTTATCAAATTCTATGGAAGCTTATCAAGCGGTAAAAGAAATTGCTAGCATTTTCAGAGGAATGGTCTATTTTAATAATTTGGCTGTTTTCGTAGCTTTAAACGCTCCCAAGGAAAGCATAGCAACATTCACGAATGATAGTGTGGCTGAAGGTATGTTTAGTTACGGGGGAACCCCTAAACATACTAAATTTACAGCAGTAAAAGTAGCATATAAGGATAAAGAGAACTCTTTTCTACCCAGATATGAATATTTGGAGGACCCTGAAGGGATAATTCGATACGGCTTGCTTGAAAAAGAAATTACTGCTGTCGGTTGTACATCTAGAGATCAAGCTAAAAGAGTAGCAAGATGGATATTATTAAGCTCAAATAGAGAGGAGGAGCAAATTTCTTTTGCTGCCTTTCGAGATGCGGAAAGACTAATGCCTGGAGATATTTTCTCAGTAAAAGATGAACTAAAAAATGGATTTATAATTGGGGGAAGAGTTAGACATATAGAAGATAATAAACCCAATATAGAAGACAATTTTATTGTACTGGATAGGCAAATTCCAACTGGAGATTACAATATAAACAAAATAAGTTTTTTAATCCCAAGGGAAGATGAGGAAGATTTTAAAGAAAATTCATATTCAGATTTTATACACAGAAATGGTTATAATATAACAGCTGGTTTAGATGCAGGAAGCAGGAGCTTTGCGAAAATACCAATTAATTCAGATACATCGGATAACAATTCAATTAATAATTATTTTGGACACTCAACATCTGGAACAATTATTAAAACAAATGCGGATGAGCCTTTGGTTGTAGCTCAACCAAAAGAGAATAGGGATTTAATGGCAGGCGGCGCAGGGTTTGCTACATTAAATGATTACTTTTTGTCAACTGGTGTTTTAAGAACCATGATTGAGGGTGATGATCGATCAAATTGGCCTTATAAAATAATCCCTGGAACCATTTATGTAATACATATAGAAAGCAAAGCTGGGGAAGTTTTTAACTATAGTAAGAACTATGAATTGGTAGCTAAACAAGAAAACGATAATGGAACTTACTCCATAACAGCGGTGGAATATGACTCTGGAAAATTTAACATAGCAGATGATGATTCTCCAATTTTCACATCACCTGGGTTTAGAGATAGTTTTGATACGGAAGATGCTAATCCAGGAGCAGGAGGAGGAGGCCCTGGATTAGTAGATGAAGGAGAAACAGAAGAACAGATAATACATTTTGGTTTTCCTAGAGAAAATACAGTAGATTTAATACTCACTTCCTCTGGGTATGTAAATAGTTTAGGAGAGCCAAAAGCGAAAGTTAGATATTACTTTCATAATACCATGCAAAACGCTTCATATTACCAAGGAAGTGCGGATGGAAGGTATGAGATTAGAGTTCAAGAAATAAAAGAAGACTATTTCTCAAGACTATCATCTTCTAAAAATAGAGGAGTAAATGTATTGCAAAATGGACAATATGTATTGAGTGGAGAAAGATGTGCTCAATACAAAATACTTTATGATCCTTCGGCTGCAGACTTAAGCGACGGAGGGCAATTTGGGCCCGATAATAAGAAAGCGGTATTTGGAGGACAGACTAGAAAAGAAGTGTCTATACCAGGATTCGAAGAAGATAATTTTAATCAATCTATAGAAGTTCGACGAGCGAGAGAACCCCAAGAAATGGGAGAATTGAAAATAGAAGGTTGTGATGTTTTTGGAGAAACTTATTCAAGTTTAACAACTGGCAATGTTTTATCTGGAGAGTTTGAAGTTCCGAATCCAGATGCTTATTATGAATTTAGATGGTGTGAGGCTAATAAATATGGAAGGTCAGCAAATAAAATTGGGTTTTTTAGAGCTAATGTAGATAATGTCCCACCTGGAAAACCAAAAACCTTTAAGGTTAAAATAAGCTCACTATTCCCAAATTCTTTAAACTTTGCATGGAGTCAAGAAGACAAACCAAGAGACTTGGCAGGATATAGAATATATACTGGACATTTAGGAGGCAATAATCCAGATATTGAATTTACAGACCTAAAAGATACGAAACTAGAAGGGAATGAATTTTTTGAACCAAAAGCGGGTTCAGAATTTGCAGAGGTTTACGGTCCTAATACGACTTATTTTACATATGAAGCTGACACTTCAGACGGAACCATAAGGGATAATGATGGAAACAGAATTAGCTTTAATGAAACAGGAGCTTTTCATTTAAGAGCCTTTGATTATGCAAGTAATTTAAGTGACCCGTTGAATAGTAACTTGCTAAGTTTATTTGATTTAAAAGTGCCACCTTCTTTATATTTATCTGGAGAAATTAGAGAAGTGGCAGGAGGTACAGACTCATACCATATTGGACCAGTACTTCATGCATTTTATTCTGGAAGCTATCATGAGGCAAAAGCATTTGACAGATATATATTAAAAATATATGATGAGACAAATGGCACCCCTTCGAAAAGTATAAATATAAGAAAATCCGATATATCAGTAGCTGATCCAAAATATAATGCTGGGACATCGGGACATTTAGAAATTTTAGAAGTCTTGCCAAATAGCACTTATTTAGGAAAATTATCAGCTTTTACTGTAGATGGAAGAAGCACTCCAGACGGAGAAAGTAGAACCACTTTAGGTCAAGATAACATACCTCCATCACCTTTGGAAAATTTTAGAGTCTCTAAACAGTTTTCTAATTTTAGATTTTCCTGGGATATGCCAAAAGAATATGATGTAGCTAAAATATTACTATTCACAGGTGACGGAAAAGAAAATTTCGGAATGAGTGAAGAAGAGCAAAACGCTGCAGATGCAAGAATAGTGAACGAACCAATACAAGCACCATTTGCATCTGTTTTGCCTGACGATTTCCCTTCTTTTACTATAGACTCATTTAGAGACAAGGGGAAGGAATCATGGGAAAAAACTAGCTTCCCTTTTCATGCCTTAGCTGTAGATACATCTAATAACACTGGAATGTATACAGGTTACACATACCGATATGCAAATCTAGCAGGGCCAAATGTTCATACAAGCGGAGAGTTAACTACAGATGGAAGATCTTTGATTCATGTTTTTTATTCAGGAAGTATACAAAATGAAGAATCATTTAAATACTATTTAACGAAATATCAAGAAACCCAAGATACGACAATTTCATCTTTTATTGATACAAACAAGGCTTCTTACGATCCAAGCAGAATAGGGATGGGTTCAGGTCATTTTTCATTTGAAGCTAAAGGCAACAGATTATATGAAGTAGAAACAAGAGTGTTTTTGGATGTTTTGGAAACTAACTGGGGGCAAGACATACCACTTTCAAATGCAAAATTTTCTGACAATCCAGGCATTATAAATTCTCCGTATATTTATGCCCCACCTGACAAAACTAAGCCAGGTGTGCCGACCTGGGTAAGTTCAGTGAAAAATGGAAACAACATTTTTCTATCTTGGGATAATCCAAGAGACTTCGATTTAGATCGAATAGTGTTATATTCTGGTTTTGCAAATAATACTGGTAGAAGCGAAGGAACAATGATTCATCAGCAAACAAAATCCACTTCGGAAATTATACCGTTGAAAGATTTTGCTAGAAACGAAAATATGGAATATTATTTTTGGCTAAGAGCTGTAGATACTTCTAATAATACAGGGGATTTTAGTGTGGCCACAAATAATCCTATAGCAGATTTTGGCCAAAGGATATCTGTAGGTTTAACAGAAGCATTAGCCCCAATCGAAATAAGAGCTTTATCAGGTTTACAGGATGATGATAAAGGAGATGGATCTATACATGCTTTTATATCATATAAAATCGAAGATGAATTAAATTATCAGCATGCATATTACAAAGTAGATTTAGCATCAGACCCGCAATATAGACAAATTGTAGGATCCCAATTTTCTGATGTTACTTATGGAGTAGGCAATACAGGGAGCGGGGTATTTACAAATTTATTAGCTAATAAAAATTATTATTTAAGAGCTAGGATACATGAATTTGATGGAAAATACAGTATATACACAAGCTCAATAGATAATCCAATATTAACGCCAAAAGACACTACGCCACCGATTAATCCAGAAAATTTTAAGATTACATCTGGCCCAAAACAGGCGATACTAGAATGGGATTGGGGTGCAGGTATATCTTCTGATATAGAAAGTGTCTTAGTATATAAAACAGGAATACCTACGGGTAGAGTTGCGTCACCTTCAAACAAAAACACAAACTGCTGGAAGATATCAGATATTAGCGGATATTTTGAAGACAATCCGAACGAGTATGCAAATAAATTATCAGCGTCTACTTTTTATATTGATTCAGATATTGAAACAGGAATAGGTTTCCCCAATAAGAATGATCCAAAACAATCTATATATTATCACTATTTATTAAAAACAGTAGATAGATCCAATAATACTGGAGAGCATTTTGTTTCTGGAGTATCTAATGACAAGCACCATTACTATTTTACAAATAAAGCTGAAACCCAAAAATCTTCTTTTGTGAATGAGCAGTATGGATCTGTTCCCCACAATCAAGGCTATATAACTGGAGGGGCTATAAGTGCAGATTACATTACCAACATTTATGCTAGCAGAATAATAACAGACAAAATAAGTACTAATGCCCTAATACTTGGCCACCCGAGCGGAAGGATATTAAGTGATAATGTTTATGCTAGATCCTCAAACGATGATCGATATGCATATACTGTAGGTTCTGGGATATTTATGGATCATAAAATGTTCAGGATTGGGGATCCAGGGCAAAATGGAGATCGAGGATTCGGTTTATTTTGGACGGGTGAAAAATTGGCGAATGGAAAATTTAAGCAACCCACGTTCTCGAAAGATCCAGACGGATTTCATTTTAATAATGTTAATCCAAATACCTTAGAAATAAGAGGAAACATGACCGCTGGAACAATTGAGATAGGAGATAATAAATCTTCATCTTTAAGTGTGGATTCAGAAGGAACCTTAACCATAGGAAATCAAAATAAATCTATATCTGGATTCTTTAAGGGAGATCAAGGGGTTTCTGGACTATTAGGTCAAGTGCCAAATTATTTACGAGCTACTACTAGTGATGACCAAGCGGCTGAATCTATATATGTACAATTAGAGACAGATCATCTTTCTAATGTACAGAAAATCCAATTCAATGCTTTGCAAAATGGAGGTGCTTTTCTGGAAACAAATTGGATTAGGGGCTCTCTAAGAGGTTGGGAAGTTAGAGCTATAGAAAATATTGAAACAATAAATCATACTGATGGTAGATATGCTACTGTTAAACTGGGGATACCTTTTCAAGCATATGTAGGTTTTAATTTTTATGATATTCAAGGAAATACATACGGGCTTTCTGGAGTTGTAACCACTGGTACAAGAGAAATTTTCCCAGAAAACACACAACTTGGAGGATACCCAAAATATAGAGATTGGTGGAGATTGCATGAAGCTAAATTTAAAGTTACAAATGAAGGTACTTTATTCGCTGCCGATGCTAGGATATTAGGTACTGCAAAAGCTGATTCTTTAGAGGTTGGAAAAACTATAACACTTGGAGATGGACCGCAAGACGAAAAAAGTATAATTGAAACAAAAGGGTTTGATGAAGATATTGATCCATGTAATCCAAGTGCATATGCTGGTGGTTGGAGAATTAGAGGGGATGGTCATGCAATATTCAAAAGTATAGATATAAGATCTGGAGTAATATCTGGAAGAATGGGTCTCCACATTGGAGACGGCTGTAATACTAGGGACTTTTTTAGGGTTAACAGTTTAGGCGAAATGAGCATTGGCACAAGCTTAATCCCCAAACACAATAACTTCTATGTTTCAAGCGATGGTAATTTAAGAGCCAAGAATGCTGTTATATCTGGAGATCTTGCTGTAACAGGTACGGTTGATGTTGGCGAAGGGATTAGAGTATCTAATAGCCCAAATGGTGCTATATATATATATCCAGAAGCTATCGAATCAAGAGGTTTTTTACATCGAGGGGGTCAAGCTGGTTTTAAATTACAAAACAATGGAAAAGGATTTTTTCATAGTCTTTCTGTAACTGGAGGTTATTTTTCTGGAGTTTCTTTATTGATGGGTCAAGGAACTCAAGACAATCCTTGGTTTAAAGTATCTGAACAAGGTGAGATTAGTGTGGGTAGTTATCGATATAAAAGCAATGGTGACATAAATGGAACAGAAACAGCGTTCACTCTACCTAAAGACACTGACCCATTTTATGTCAGTAGACATGGAGCTTTACATGCAAATGATGCTTATATAAAAGGCAGTATTACAGGTAGCGATGGAGTCATAGGATCTTTAAGGTTTGAAGAACAATGGGTTGGCACATTCAACAGAGACACAAATACGAGTAGAGAGACAAAAGACAGTACGACAGCAGGTGTATTTATAGGAACAGATGGGACATTTACTCTTCAAAATGCTGCGGGCACATATTTGTCATGGATTCCTGGTCAACATGATTATGTAGCTATTACAGGAATTGCTAGTTCGAGCAATGTTAATGGCTCAGATTTTACAACAATAGAAAATGCAAGAGGTAAAGGTAAAGGTTTCTACCTTAGGGGGTTAAATGCAGGAAGTTATATATCTAATTTTACTACAGATAGTGCTAGCGCCACAGGCATAGCAAAAAAAGTTGAAACACAAATTTGTGGAGAAATTAAAGATCCTATAGAAAATGAATATTATACAATAATAGCTAAGAGTACATTAGGGTACGAAGTTAAAGGTATATATTTAGAGACTGATGCGGGCGATTGTACAATACAATTAGGTAAAACTAAGGCTGGAAGCACTTATACTCCAATAAATGGAACTGTGGAAGCTGCTACTACATATCAGGGGACTACGGCTGGAAGATGGACTGCATTTTCAAGCGCTACAAGATTTATAGAAGCAAATACAGCTCAATCATATATTGTTATTAGGCCAACTGCAATAGGAAACAACTCAAGCATAAGATTTAGAATAAACTTACAAAGAGATGGAACTTTTTCAAAATAAATATATTATAATAATGTTATATGAATATTAAAACTTTAGACATTATTAATATAAAAGCTTTACTTTACGATTTAATTTTGGAGAGAGAAAAAATAGATAATAACATAAGAGTTCTCGAACAAGAAATAAAAGATAGAGAAAAGTCTGAAAACAATAAAACAGGATAGAAAGTTTTAAAAATGCCTTTTGATGATATTGTTTGGCATGGATTTCTGGGGAGCGACTATGCTGATAGAGGAGATGGAGAATCTTCAAATGCTATTGATGTAAGGTTTGGACAAACACAATCAGAAGATTCTCATTCTACATTTAGTTGGCCAGGCTACAGAAGATTTTGCATGGCTCCATTTAAAGCTATAGCTTTAAGGTTGCAGAATTGGCCATACGCTGATGGTTCATGGAGCACATTTGCGAATAATCGATTTTATCCACAAACAGAAGCTTGGAGCCAAAACCAACAGAATTTTGATTTTGAAATGGGAGAACAGCAAGAACATGTTTTCGGCTGGCCAGATATTAGCGCATTAGACGGAGAATACAGCGCCAGGCTATACAGCACATCAACGGTTAATGGTATGGACGTAAATGATTTAAACGGCAACGCTGGATATCCAGTTGGGGAAAGAGGTGATTTGAGCGCTACAGATAATCATTCCACTTTAGTTGATCATTTATTCCAAGCACAAAACAGAGAAGGTTGTCATCAATTAAGTACTAGCGCTAATATATATAACATAACAAATCCATTTATTGGTATACATTCATCATTTCCATTAAAAATAGTAACAACAAAGAACTACAAAGGCTATAGGTTGGTTTTAAAAAGAACGAGATATATATATAACCAAACAAATATGAATTTGTCAGATAGAAGGCTTCCGACATTCGAAACTAGTTGGCAGACATTTTGGGGAAGAGATTTAAATTTTTATAGAATAGGGCAATATTATAATCATAATGAAGTTAATGCTGCAGGACTTCCTCAGGGGGACATTGAAAGAGTAATAGCTGCTATGTTTTGTGATCGATTTATTTGGCCAAGAAATGCAGGGAATGTAGCGGTTGGAGTTGATCCTGCAATAGACTTTGCTGGAACTGATACTTGGCAATATGAAGACCCTGTTTATTGGAGTTCTAACGGCTGGGTTCCAGGAGCAAAGGGAACAACTTATGCAGGCGAGATTCCTGTAAGCGATGCTGTTATTCATAGAACAATTGTTCCTAGGCAACAAATCGACACGGGGTCAGTAAATATTAAAAACATAACTATTAAGAAAAACGATAACGTGCTAAAAGCTAAGGATGATGTTTTAGGGCCTTGGGTGGAAGTCCCGAGAACGAGTATATATTCATTAGGAAAAGCAAGCACTGCAGGAGCAACACTAACATTTGCGAGCTATTATTCAAATATATCAAATGCATCCACTACAAAAGTTGATAGATACGTAGCCGCTGGATTCCAAATAAAATTCAGTGGAGATGATACTTGGTACAAGATTACAGCTGCATCTAAAGATGGTGCGACATTAAGTCAAGCCCCAAGCAAAGCAAAGAGTAGTGTTGAGTTTACACTAAGAGTACCAAGAGGATCACCCAATTCAGATTATACATGGGGTAATTATAAATTAAGTGTCTTCGATGAGGATAATAGTATAAATTCAAGTTGCGCGAACATAAGGTATGAACATTTAGGTTCAGAGGCGAACAGGTGGGCAAGATTTTTAACTCCATTGAGTTACGATCTTTTCCAATCAACAGGAAGCAACGCAAATAATGGAAATGAAACAATACAAGGAGTTTATAATCAGGCTAGATTTAACCCTGATTTTCCAACTAAAAGTAGCGGTAAAGCTGTAAGACACCCTCATTTTGGAAACGAGTTAGGAGAATCTTTGTTTCTTACAAAAGATTATTCAATGGCTGCATATTGGGATAGGTTTAGATTAGGAACTGCAAATTCAGGATTAGGGCATATTTCTACAGATATAGGAGCTCAAAGTATTTCATGGGATAATTGTGCTTGGGTAACATACTATGAACACGAAAGGGCTGTTGCAGGTAGCGGAGCTGGAGGATCAACAGGTTTTACTGGCATGAAGAGTATTGTTTTAGATTTAAGTTTTTTAAACTTTATAGCGACAGAAAAAGAGACTTATAATTCTTATTCTTCTGGACCAGATGGGGTACTTGGAACTGCTGATGACATACAAGGGCCTTATGACAACATAAACCTTGATATTAGATCTTTTATGTTTGGGGGTTTAGATCCTGTTTCTGGGTCAATATGGCCGAGTTATAAAATAAATTTAGCAAGTTTCTCTCCAGGTTTTTTCGCTCAAAATTTTTCTACTAGATCTGGTCAATGGACTAATTTTTTCCAAAATGTTTCAGCTTACGGAACAGCTAATGTTGCGGAAAATTTAGATAAAGCGTGGTATGTTTTCTGTGCTCATGAAAAAGATAGTGCATTGAACGCTTTTTATGTAGATACTCAATATAATTTCCTAACACCAACTATTGTAGCCGCATTTAGCATGCAAAGAATGTTTGGAACTGGAGCTTATACAAATGACAGGGCTACATCAGCCATTTCGAGAGAAATGGTTGCAAAGCAAGTTAAAACATTATTACATCCATGGGTACTTGCATCTTATGGTTTTGATTACGATCAGTTGGGTTGGGGGGGGGAAATGGCAAATGAATTGTTTCATACTTTTACCATTTATGATAGTGATGAAAAAATAAGACCTGGCACTACTTTTGAGGTATCTTTACATCAAGCGGGAATACCATTTCAAGAAGAAAATATAAACCCACAGGGTAGAGTAATGGAAGGTTCTGTTCTGCTAGGGTTGGGGACAGCTATGATACCTGTTGATAATTATCAACTTTATATTGTGGCCAAGTAAAAATAAAATTCTTTAACAACTTGAACAAATTATAGGCACGCAATGAGGAACACTAAAGGTAGCTGTACCTTGACATATCAATGAAGTATCACCTGGAGGACAATCTGGGGGATAAGTAGGAGGAGTCCATGTAAAAGTTATTAGATCTGTCCAGCAGAATAGCGGCCCGCTTGAGCCTCCGCCGTGACTACTTCTGCCTGGAAAATAAAACTTAGCAGACTTTCCTAAAGTAGGATTAAGTAAAGGAGTTTCAAATGTATTAAACCCTGGAGGGGATTCCCACCAATTTTCTACAGCAATTTGATATATGCCGAAGTCAGGAGCTTCAGTACCATTTTTTTGAAAATTAGCTGGGTTTTGATATAAGAGGGTGGATATTGAAGTCTTATCGGTTTTTCTGCCATGAGCATAAAAAGCTAATTCATTTTTCACGAATTGAGTAGCTTTTCTTGAAGTGAATGTTTCTTCACTAGCTTGATTAATTTCTCCGTCTTTGTTTTTGACAGGACCGCGATCAGAATAAGCCGACCAATCCAACCCCTGTTCTTTCAAATATTTTTTCTGAGATAAATATTGAGATATGCTATAATTCATACCTTGAACGGTATCAGATTGCTCAGAGAAAAAATTTCTATCACCAATATTAGCGGCAAGTATTTGCTCCTCAACAGCTCTGTCATATATATATTCTTTTACGATTCTTCCGTTTTGTTGATGCTGTATAGCAAAACTTGTGTTTTTAGGGTCGCCTCTGTATAGTGTTATGTTTGCTCGTTCTGAAAAAACAGATCCATCATCGAGGGTTACTTCTAAACCCAAATTAACAAAAACAACTTCATCTTGTTGTATGTCGGATAATTTAAATAATGGATTTATTTTATTAGTGTCTCCTATAGAGCTTAGTGAAGCATATGTTTCATGGCCCACTGCATTTTTGAATGTAGATTGCAGTTCTAAAAAAGTCCAACTGTAATTAGTTACAGATACAGAATCTTCATGATAAACAGTAGCACATGGAACAAATGTTATATAATCTAGTTCTTGTCCGTCCTTGTCTGTTTGGGCATTGAATAGTGTATTACTTATGTCTATAAATATACTCATGTTAATTAATGGCTTGGGTAATTTGGTATTGATCCGTCGTATTTAACGGTCCATCCCTGGTCCATTAAATACATAATTCCGCTAACAATGAAATTGTTTTTATCTCCAATTTTATCGTATGGATTTTCCCTGAAACCATTGAAAATTGCAGCCTGTGGGCCGTTTCTGGGAGTCTGGGATCTTATGTCTAGGTATCCATTAACCGCCGACGTCTGAAGAGTCGCCAATATGTAATGTATACCAGTTTGGTTTAAATTATTTCCATATAAATTAATATAGCTCAAACCAGCAGAACCAAAAGAAAGTAGGCTTAACTGTTCTGATCCAGGAAGGTCTTTTTCAACACCATCATATCCGATCATCACATGCTTGCCCGTGTCAAAATATGAATACATATTATTAGGGTAGGATCCGCTAGCTTCCTGATTAGGATGATAACTATGAGCTTCATTCCAATTTTTAACATTACATCCAGAGAGATTTAATTTAGACAAATGCAATCCTGCAGGTATATTAAAATATTCTAAATTAGGGTTATTAGTACATTCGATTTCATGCAAAAATCTGGTAGCTTTAGCATTTTGACCTGGAATTCTAAAGGCTTCTATTTCAGGGCTATTTTTAATAGTTACTTTTTTGTAGTTAAAGTATGGATGGGCATGAAAAACATAAGGAGCTCCAACATACCAATAATTATTTTCAGTATAATCTGCATTTGAATTGAAATCTTGCAAGCCAATTATTGTTGGATTTGCAGCAAAACGAGTAACTTCATTTATAACTGATTCTGACTCAGCATCAATAATGTGAAGAGGCTTGTCCATATCATCAGCATCTATAACATCATCAAATGTAATATAAAATTCTTCATAATTTTTATATAAAATAAATTCAGAAACCGATCCAAATGCTCCCGTTTCGTAATTTCCTGTTATATCAACTATGTAATTATTATTTTCATCAAGGTCTTCGGCTCCCGATATACTAAAATACCCTTCATACATATAAGGGATACCATTACCATCATTTAAAATCCTTCCAGCAGCAGTACTTATTGACATGCTTCTTGAACCAATATTGTATGTTTGGTAAGAATTTCCTTCAATGAAGGATTCGGGAAAACCACTAACTGTTACTCTATAAACTTGATCTTTAATTTGGCCTGTTTTATGAAACTTTAAATATTTAATAGCTCGGTCGCTATCGCTTCCATCAAAAACATTATCCACATTACCGCTAATAAAACTTGGGTTATCTTGGTTGATTACAGATAGAGTTTGATTGAAAATACCTGTTTCATTATTTTGTATTAAGTAAGGCCCAAAAACTGGCCAGTTTATATATCCAGCCGAAGAGACATTAAAACCACTGATACCACTAATAAAATCATTATCAAGTACATATTGTATTTCTTCACAGGTCATGTGATATTTCAACTTCCTGCTTTGTTTGGTCCCGTGGATAGGGTCAGAGTACTCAAGTTGGTATTCAGATGAATTAATAGTATCATGATCTCCTGGAGATACAGTATCTACAGAAATAAATGGGTCGTCATCATATTCAAGATACTTTTTTAAATCTATTGAAGAATCTCCTTTGCCTGGATTGACTACTGTTTTATTGCCTTCACCTGGTATCCAGAAGTCTTGTTTTTTTATTGTTTTAGAATCATAATCGATTCCGAAATATTTACCGACTTTTCCTAGGTAATGTTCGGGCCTATCCAGTAATTGCCTTAAAGTTACTGGATCCCCAGTAGGCTTATAAATAGGCATTGTATTATCTATTAATGAATTGCCAACCTTAAAAGTTCCTCTAATTTTTATATTTGATGTTTTAGCCATATCAAGATCTTATCAATTATATTATACACTAATTTTAATTTTTTAATCTAAAAAGTGTATATATTATTTGAAAAAAACAAATGAATTTAATAAGATATAATTCTGCGAGGCTATTTGCCAAGTCAAGAACAGCTGAAGGATCATTAAATCCGATATCTTTAATAACAGATGTAGAATTTGGATTTGATGTAGATAGATCTAGGATTAAATCAGTAGGTTATAAATATATTCAGGACAATATAAATCAAAGTCCGAGACCTTCAATAAGATTTAGTTATTATTTATCTGATGTAGATAATGAAAAATTATTTAGGATGCCAGTTACAAGTGAAGAATCAGTTCAAGACGGGAAGGCAATGTTTAGTAATATGGAAAGCTTTGATTTATTTTTTGCAACTATACCTGGCTTTTCTGATTTTGATCAAAATACACAATCAAGAAAGGGTGACGATTTAATTGAAATGTGTGCATTTTCAAATGCTGTAATGGAAAATTACAATATGACCGTGACAGCTTCAGGCATGATAAAAATAAATGTTGAATTTTCCGCTGATGATTTAATTTTTAAAACTTTTAAAAATATTGAAAGATATAATTTTTTGGATTTCGATAACGAAGACCTGGAAATAACAAATGAAAATTACTTAATAATAAACCCAGGAGATGAATCTGAGATAAATTTAAGTATGGGTGGTTTTACAATGAAGGACATAGTTACTAATTTTAATTTTTCAGCACCTTTAAATTATAAAATATTATACGATTTTGGTCAAAAATTTCATAATAGAAAATTAGTTTTCCCAATAGATGCTAGTATTAGTATAGAAGCTGTAGTTAGAAAAAGTATTCACGGTCAATTATCTGAATTATTATGTAATGATAGAGAGAGTGATTTTACAATAACCAATGCTAGGAGGAGCTGTGAAACTCTACAAAGAACCCCTAATGATCAAAAATCAGGATTACTTTTTAAGGGAGCTAAGATAAGGAGTCAAAATTATAACATAACTTCTAGATCTGGAGATTTTCTTAAAACTTCAATAGATTTTAACCTAGAAATAACTAGAAACTATGGAGCCTGGATGTCTCAACATATCGCTCAAGTAGATAATGTTTTTGAAGGAGAAGGGGTCGATGTTCTGAATATTTTATTAGAATTCCCTAACGGTGAAGTTGGAATACTATCAGAGGCTGCTTTAGACATGCTGGGGACATTAAAGAAATTCTCAAATAGTGTAACTAAGAATTAGCAAAAAGGTGTATATATAACATATGGCCTCAAATAGAAAAATTTCGGACTTGGACAATGTGCCATTGCCTCCGAAGGATCCTGACTTTTTCCTTATAGCAAGAGAAGATGTTGCTAATTACAAGATAACATTTACAAACTTAAGAAAAGCCATTCAAAAACATTCTGTTTTTCAAACAGGAGATCAAAATGTATCTGGAGTTAAAACTTTTTTCGACCCAATTAACGGAAATCTTTCGGGAACTGCAAGATATGTAGTTGATGGGGTATATGTAACTGGAGATCAAAGAGTAGATGGAGTCAAGGTATTCGAAGAGTACATAGTAGGAAATGTTAGCGGAAATCTTTCGGGAACTTCAAGATATGTAGTTGATGGGGTATATGTAACTGGGGATCAAAGTTTATTTGGAGTTAAAGATTTTAAAGATGATTTATACTTAAGCGGACAGCCGATATATTCTTTAATAACTGGGGAAATAAATCGCTACTTGCAACCAGTTAAGGAAACAGCGGTATATATTACAGGAAACCAAACCATAAGTGGAGTCAAGACTTTTGATGAATTCATCAAGGGAAATGTTAGCGGTAATCTTTCTGGTACTGCTAGATATGTTCAGGATGGTGTTTATTCTACAGGAAACCAAACCATAAGTGGGGTCAAGACTTTTGATGAATTCATCAAGGGGAATGTTAGCGGTAATCTTTCTGGAACTGCTCTTTATGTAAGAAGTGGTGTTTATCAAACTGGAGATCAAAAAATAACAGGTAGGAAAGATTTTTGGGGAGACCTATTAGTCAGCGGTAAACCATTTACAGAATACAGTGCTAAATTAGATGAAAAACAGGTTTTAATTATTACTGGTTTCGAACAAACCATCACAGGAAATAAAACTTTTCATGATTATATAATACCGTCTGGAGGAATCACAACAACTGGTGATAAAAATAATTTATATATAGCTGATAGGGAAAGTTTTGATATTTACAAGAATCAAACACAGGCAAATACATTAACAATAGCATTTAAAAGTGGGGTATTTATAACTGGAGGAGATTTGCATGTCGGAGGCACTTTACATGCTGATAGAATTTTTGCAACAGATACTATTGTAGGCGATTCAGGAACAATGATTCTAACTGATGGAAGGGATCCAAGTGAATTTATTTCCCCTGGGCATAGTTTATCTTTAGCATATCAAGATGGAGTATACATTACTGGTGGTGGAGACTTACACGTTGCTAGCGATATTTACCTGAGTGGACAGAGATTATCTGCTATACTTGCTAAAGATGACGACTTTATAGAAGGGTTAAGTGGTATACAATCAGCC
>Ga0181607_10000089_pt1 | contig 69191 bp, 71 predicted proteins | sample 041ome_9_FD_132420 | JGI IMG/M metagenome (GOLD analysis project Ga0181607, IMG submission 132420) | Coastal salt marsh microbial communities from the Groves Creek Marsh, Skidaway Island, Georgia - 041413US metaG (megahit assembly) | ecosystem: Environmental > Aquatic > Marine > Intertidal zone...
ACCCTCAAATGCTCGCGACTCTGGTCTATACGGTTCACCCAACAGGCAGTGAAGCCAAACCACGTTGCGCCTATTGCATCCCACTGGTTGGCGGAAACAAATAGAACGTCTTCTTTAGCGATTATTGATTTGCTCGCGTCCTGAGCCCATTCCCACCCCAGCTGGTACAGGGGTGCGTTAATTTTGAAAGTCTTGACTTGATCCGAGGTGAATAGATGAGAGTCGCTGACCTCAACTCCTGCGCTGGTCAGCATGGGGCCAATCCATTTGCGGTTTCCATTCGTAACAACGGCCCACGGTTGATGCAGAGTTCTCAAGAGTTGGGCGGCATCAGGAAACATCGTGCAATTCTGATAAGCAACCATTGCAGCATCAATGTCAGATTGCCTGATTGGTATGGCCAATTGGGCGAATGTTGCCACGAGAGCGTCAGAAGTGATCTGATCAAAATCTAAATATTGGCCACTCATGCTGCGGAGTCGAGAGTAATCAATTTGTTTTGTTCGCCACAAATTTCCAATTTCGGTGCCGCGCGATGGAAATGCGGATTCCAAATGCGCAAATGAATGCCCAGGATCCAGCAGGGTGCCGAGTGCATCAAAACAAATAGTTGAAACCTGCCGTGCTTTTTCGGTAGCCATGACGCCAGATTACTTGGGGCACGCGGTCGAGATCCCACATCGCATTGCGAACTGATGCATAATTTGACGACAAGAGTCGCAGAATTCTGCACAATTCCCCAGAAATAGGAGTACTGAATTGAAAGGTATGCATAAGGCAGTCGGTGTCGCGCTGGGTGGCCTCGTGGCTGTCAGTTCATTGGCCCTGGCTATGGCGCCCGCACAGGCATATGACAGGGAATCGGCGGGCTATGCCGCATCGCATTTCTTGAGTGTGTCGCAGCTACCAAAAGAGTTCGCTGCTAAAAAAGCAATGAACATCAACGTGACTTCTCCGGGCTCGAGGCAGTTTGTTTGTGACTATGGCACAACGGGTAACAAGGTCGTTAGGGCTGCGAAACCGGAAATGAACTCAATGGCGTTTTACAACCCTAAGGCGCAGGGCTTAAGTCTGGATATCAGCGTTGGGCAGTACAAATCCAATGTAGCCGCCGAGAAGGCATTCAGTCAGTTGTCAAAAGATATAAAGAAATGTGATGGCACGCTTTCTGGCTCATGGTCGGACGAGAACGACAACCCCGTTCCCTATGAAAATGTCATCACATCGGGCAAGATTCCTGCCGTGACTGTTACGGGTGTGCAGTCAATCTTCACCAACGAGAATTCGAATAATGCCGCTAGCGGCGATCTTCCTGCTTACTTGAATGACAGCATGTCGATTTTCACTCTGGTCAATGAAGTGATCATCACAACAACGGGCTCAACAGGGAGTGCGTTGAACTTCACAGCCAAGCAGAAGAAGGCACTCATTCAGGTGGCCAACGACATGGTGACAACGTGGGTTGAATAGTCCCTGTTTGTCAAGGCGTAACGTGTCTAGACCCAGGTTGGCAGCCACATGCGTAGTTGCCATTGACTGTAGGGGATAACTTCTCCGGTCCAAATGGGGTAGAACCACCAAGCCGCTGCAACGACAGTCAGGAGATACAGCCCAACCAGGGCAATAACGACAGGTTGTTGTGGGGGCGGTTTGCGTTGCAGGATCTGCATAATCGTGAGAGCAACCGCCATCACGACAAAGGGGACGTACGCGACCGTGTAGAACGTAAAAATCGTGCGGTCGAGGTAGAGCAACCAGGGCAGCCATCCTGCGACGACTCCCGCGAGTAACGCGCCAGAACGCCAATCCCGCGTGGAGACCCAATTCCACAGTTGCCATGGAATTGCCAGCAGTGCCGCCCACCAGATGATCGGGTTCCCAAGGGCGAGAACTTCCTGTGCACAATGATCAGTTGGGCAACCTAATGTTCCATCTTTAATGCTTTCATAGGAAAAACTTGTTGGGCGAGACATGAAAGGCCATGACAACGGGTTGCTCTGATAACTGTGTTCTGAATCCAGATTCACATGAAAGTTCCATGCTTGTGAGTGGTAGTTGAGTAATGAGCGCAATGCATCGGGCAGCCATGACGGCTCTTGGTCATTGGCCCAGTTACGCCCCCAGCCGGAATCAGAAACGAACCAGCCGGTCCAACTGGTGAGATAGACGGCACAAGTAATGACAATCGTTGAAATAAACGCGATCGGCGCACTCAGCAGGAGAGTTGCAAGCCATGGTCGTTCGACGCCGATTGCTTTTCTGGTTGAAACGTCCCAGAACAGTGACATCAGCATGAAAATTGCCAGGAACCAGAGTCCTGACCACTTCACCCCAACCGCGAGAGCCAAAAAGAAGATCCCAGCCAATCGCCAAGGTCGGATCCCCATGGACGGCCCAAAACCGTGAACCAAACCAATTGTTGCCAATCGCCGTCGAGAGCTGTCGCGATCGAGAACTAGCGCACCAAAGCCTGCCAGTACAAAAGTGCTGAGCACCATGTCGAGCAGGCCGGTGCGACTCAAAACAATGTGAATGCCATCAAGTGCCAGGAGTAGACCTGCGATAGCTCCGATGAGATCTGAGCGGGTCATACGTCGAACAATGCGAGCAATCAGTACGACTGAGATGGTTCCAAGCAGAGCGACCATGAAGCGCCAGCCAAAAGGTGAGACACCGAACATGTATTCACCTGCTGCGATAACCCATTTGCCCACCGGCGGATGCACAACAAAGGAACCTTCGCTGGTGAATGCTTCTACATTGCGCCAGTTGCTGCCGGCAGAGAGCATCAACTCGTTGTGGTTTTCAACTGCCTTGTGCTCAACTCCGAAACGCAAGAGGGCCCATGCATCTTTTGCGTAATATGTTTCATCAAAGGCAACATCATGTGGCCGCCCCAAATTGGTAAACCTGAGAATGCCGGCAATCAACCCAATGACCATTGGGGCAATCCACGAGGCAAAGCCCGATACGTTAAATGCGGGGTACAGACGCTGCGCCAAAGTCGCCACACTGCGATCAGGGGCGGATGGACTCCCAGTTGCCTGCACGCATCAATAGTAGGTGTCCCACCCTGCTTTGGGGAAAATCTTGCTGTCAGTATTGCGACATGAGCACGGGAGCGGAAATGGGCATGTTGATTTTCGCGGCTACGCCTATGGGCAATGCGGGGGATGCCTCACAAAGGTTGCTGGACGCAATCGCCCACTCAGATCTGATCGCCGCCGAGGACACCCGCAAGTTTCGAAACTTGGCCAGCAGGCTGGGTGTTGAATTTTCAGGTCGGGTGATCTCTAACTTTGAGGGAAATGAACTCGGTCGAGTCGATCAAATTTTAGATTCGGTGCGTAATGGTGAGCAGGTACTCGTTGTCACGGACGCGGGGATGCCCAATGTAAGCGATCCGGGTTATCGACTTGCCTCGGCCGCAATTGAGGCAAACCTTCCGATTTCGGTACTGCCTGGGCCATCGGCAATTCTCACCGCCCTCGTGCTCTCCGGACTACCTTCCGATCGATTTTGTTTTGAAGGATTTTTACCCAGAAAATCTGGGGAGCGAAATAGTGCGCTCACTGCACTCGCAGCCCAACCGCGAACAATGATCTTTTTTGAAGCCCCACACAGGTTAGAGCAGTCGTTGGCGGACATGGAGCACGTTCTGGGTGGAGACAGGCGCGCAGCTATATGCAGGGAAATGACCAAGACCTATGAAGAAGTTATCCGCGGCTCTCTGAGTGAGTTAGCGCAATGGGCGCGGGGTGAGGTTCGCGGCGAAATCACACTTGTGGTCGCGGGGGCAAGCGATGAAGAAATTCGATCCAACAGTGGTTTAGGTGATATGGATTCGGTTGTGGCCAAAGTTCAGGAACTCACTCGAGGTGGCATGTCTCTCAAGGATGCATCGGCCCATGTCGCAGCTTTGGCAGGCATGTCAAAACGTGAGGTCTATCAAGCGAGCCTTGAACAACGTGAACAGGCAAAAAATTCTGGTTCACCGAGAAAATAGTGCTACCGGTACCGCGACTAGACTTGCAGCATGAGTGAGTTGCCCAAGACCTATTACGTGACAACTCCTATCTATTACGTCAATGACGCCCCCCACATTGGTCATGCGTACACAACGACAGCGGGCGATGTCCTCACTCGCTGGCACCGCCAACGCGGTGAAGATGTCTGGTACTTGACAGGAGTTGATGAGCATGGGACCAAGGTTCAGCGCGCCGCTGAAGCAGGTGGAGTAACTCCGCAACAGTGGGTCGACAGGCTCGTTGAACAATCCTGGCGCCCAGTCCTGGACACAATTGATGCCAGGAATGACGATTTCATTAGAACCACGCAGGACCGACACATGGAACGGGTCCAAAAATTCTGGGATGTTGTTCGTGAAAACGGCTACGTATTTTCAGCACCCTATGAAGGCCCCTACTGCGTTGGTTGTGAAGAGTTCAAATTCCCTGCGGACCTGGTACCGGGCACAGGGGAATTCGATGGTGAAATGGTGTGTGCCATTCATGGCAAACCACCGGAGCAATTGAGTGAGGACAACTGGTTCTTCCAACTATCCGCTTTCACGCAAAAACTGATTGACCACTACGAGGCCAACCCCAACGCAATTCGTCCTCAGAGCGCTTACAACGAAGTCATGAGCTTCCTTCGCGGTGGTTTAGTGGATATTTCCATGTCACGCTCCAGCGTCAAATGGGGAATTCCACTCTCGTGGGATGACTCTCAAGTTGTCTATGTCTGGTTTGATGCGCTGTTGAACTACATCACGGCAACGGGCTACGGTTCTGAACCTGGTACACCCGAAGCAGAACTTTTTGCCAAGGTCTGGCCAGCGAATGTGCAACTTGTGGGCAAGGACATCCTGCGATTCCACGCCGTTTACTGGCCAGCGATGCTTCTGGCCGCTGGATTGCAGCCACCTCAGCAAGTCTTCGCCCACGGATGGCTTCTCGTGGGTGGCGAGAAAATGTCCAAGTCAAAGCTCACTGGAATTTCCCCTGACTTAATCATTGACCACTTTGGTTCTGATGCATTCCGTTACTACTTCATGCGTGCCATTGCATTTGGTCAAGATGGATCGTTTAGCTGGGAAGACATGAGCGCCCGCTATACATCTGAATTAGCCAATGGCTTGGGCAACCTCGCATCGCGTGCCACTGCAATGGTGGGCAAGTATTTCGAAGGCAAACTGCCGGCGGATTCCGAACCAACCACGGTTGAAACCAACATCCAAACACTTATGGCTGAGACAGTTGTCAAAGCTGATGCATGTATCGATGAACTCGATTTCGCAGGAGCAATTGGCCACGTTCGAGCATTCATTGAGCACATCAATGGCTACGTCACCGAGCAGGAACCATGGGTGCTCGCAAAGAGCGAAGAAACCCACGATCGCCTTGCCAGTGTTTTGTACACGGTGTGTGAATCACTGCGCGCTATTGCAGTGCTCTACAACCCGGTGATGCCTAAAGCAATGCAAAACATGTGGGTTGCGATTGGTGCGCAGGAAGCACTCGGTGAGATCGCAGACCAAGACGTCACAGAGGCTGGAACTTGGGGGCAGTTGCCTGCGGGTGTCGCAGTGACCAAGGGTGCGTCATTATTCCCACGGCTCGTTGAGCCTGAAGTTGAAAATAGTTAATTGCGCATGGGTGAATTAACTGATTGGCCCGCACCGCCAGCCCCACTTGCAGGAACGGTAATCGATTCACACACCCATCTGGATGTTCATGATCGAGGCTTGCATGGTGATCAGACACCGGACCCAATAAACCTGCTAGCACGTGCGCTTGAAGTTGGTGTCGACCGAGTTGTGCAGGTTGGTTGTGATGTGAATTCATCCGTGTGGGCGCTTCAAGCGGCATTGGAGTTCCCCCAAGTCATTGCCACCGTTGCATTGCACCCCAATGAAGCGCCGCGGAGGGCAGCCGCTGGCGAGTTGCAATCAGCGCTGGCATCCATTGCAGAGCTTGCCCAGAACCCGCGCGTGCGAGGCATCGGTGAAACAGGACTTGATTATTTTCGAACCGATGAATCAGGCAGGGCAGCTCAACATGAATCTTTCCGATGGCACATTGATCTGGCGCGCGAACTCGATAAAACCTTGGTCATTCATGACCGCGATTCCCACGATGATGTGCTCTCGGTGCTTCAGGGTCAAGGTGCCCCAGAGAGAGTCGTTTTCCATTGCTTTAGTGGTGATGCCGTAATGGCCAAAGTGTGTGCCGAGAATGGTTGGTTTATGTCATTCGCTGGAGTCGTCACATTTAAGAATGCTGAAGGATTGCGTGAAGCACTTGATGTCGTACCTGATGAGCTCCTTCTTGTTGAGACAGATGCTCCATATCTCACGCCAGTGCCAAATCGCGGCAAAGTTAATGCGAGCTATCTCATGCCTTACACCGTCCGAGCAATAGCTGAGAGGCGCGAAGTGAGTGAGTCAGAGATGTGTGAACTTCTCACAGCCAATGCAGTGCGCGCTTTTGGTGATTGGTAGCACTATGAGCCCCGATCTCCTGGGAGCGAGTGCAATTCGCGAGCTCGCTGCCCGCGTTGGCATCACCCCAACAAAAAAACTTGGCCAGAATTTCGTTATTGATCCGAACACTGTCCGCTACATTGTTGAGCAATCACATGTGACGAGCCAAGACACGGTACTGGAGGTGGGACCAGGTTTGGGCAGTCTCACGCTCGGACTTTTGCCTGTGGCCAAAGAAGTCATCGCAATTGAAATCGATCAACGTCTGGTCCGGGAACTTCCACGAACCGTGACGCAATATGCCCCAGAATTCTCACAGCGACTCTCGGTGATCACGGCAGACGCGCTCCGAGTCCATGCAGAGGACCTGGAAGGCGCTCTGCCCACCTCGATCGTGGCAAACCTGCCCTACAACGTGGCAGTTCCTGTTCTGCTTCACCTACTTGAAATTCTCCCCACCGTGCGAAGTGTTCTCGTCATGGTTCAAAAAGAGGTGGCAGATCGCATTTGTGCTCCATCCGGTTCACGAACCTATGGAATACCCAGTGTCAAAGTCCAGTGGTTCGGTGTTGCGCAGCCTGCAGGCAATATTGGCAAGAATGTGTTCTGGCCTGCACCCCATGTTGACTCAGGTCTGGTGCGCATTGACGTTAACCCGACTCGGGAGTCAGTGGGTATCGATCGCAAGCGTGTATTCCAAGTAATTGATGCGTGCTTTGCTCACAGGCGCAAGACTCTCAGGGCGGGTATTGCTGATTTCGTTGGTTCACCCACACTGGCTGAAGAAGCCCTGGTGCGGGCCGGAATCGCTCCATCGGCGCGAGCTGAAACATTGGTGCTAGATGATTTCATCCGCTTGGCAAATGCCTTGCATAACGAAAATCAATAGGATTGCGAAATCATGAATTCAGATTTGGTGACGGTACAAGCGCCTGCAAAAATAAATTTACAGCTTTCCGTTGGGCCTGTTCGCACTGATGGTTTTCATGACTTGGTCACCGTATTTCATGCAATAGATCTGTGTGACACGATCACTGTCAGGGACAATGAAAATATAAGTGGTGCGGAATTTGGCATTACCGTGACGGGTGAAGGTGCACGATTTGTGCCGGAAGATGCATCCAACCTTGCCGTTAAAGCCGCCGCGTTGCTCGCGCAACATCATGGAATCACGCGCACGGCGACTATTGAGATTGATAAGCGCATTCCGGTTGCAGGCGGAATGGCAGGCGGGTCCGCTGATGCTGCAGGAGTCCTGATTGCATGTGATCGATTGTGGGAATTGCACACACCCATGACCGTGCTCGAACAATTAGCCGCCCAACTTGGTTCAGATATTCCCTTCTCATTGCACGGCGGGACTGCAATTGGAACAGGCAGGGGTGAAGTACTCAGTCCGGTTATTGCAACGGGAGAATTTCATTGGGTCATTGCCTTGATGGACGGTGGGCTCTCAACTCCCAAGGTTTATGCCGAGTGCGATCGACTTCGAGCAGAAAACGTGCAGGCAGAAAATCAACCGAGTGTTTCTGAACCGTTGCTCATGGCTTTGCGGCAAGGTGACCCTGAACTTTTAGCACGGTCACTGACCAATGATTTGCAGCCCGCTGCGATCTCACTCATGCCCAAACTCGGGCGTGTTATCGATACGGGTTTAGAACTTGGTGCTCTGGCAGGAATTGTCTCGGGTAGTGGCCCAACGTGTGTTTTCTTGGCCAAAGACAAAGATGCCTCCATTGGGCTGGCTGCAGAACTGGCAGGAAGTGGCATGTGTCGCACCGTTCGCACGGCTTCGGGTCCGGTTCAAGGACCTAGGTAGCTCCTATACCTTGACCTCAATGACATTGAGGTCGTCGATCCCTGAAAAGTCTTTTGGGTTTCTCGTGTACAAAGGAATCTGATTTGCCAGGGCGGTTGCCGCAATGAGCGCGTCGAAAGCTTTTGCCTTTGATTTTGTACCGTTCTTGCGCAGTGTAAAAGCAATGGATGCAAATTGCCTTGCGCATTGATCATCAAAACTGAGAGGACTAAAACTAGCCTCTACCTGCTGCACGAGGCGCTGCCGCTTCAGTTGCTCACCTTTGGTTTTGGCCACTAATGGACCAACACTCAATTCAGCCAGAGTAATCACACTGATGACAGGCAATACAGGGAGATCTTGTGCGTTCTTAACAAGGTGAAGATCGATGACAAGACATGTGTCAAGCAGACCAACTGAGGTTTGGTTGGTCACAATTCGAGGTCCATGACTTCAGAGATATCTGCGCGTAACGCAGCGGCATCAACTTCAGGAGCCCCCCGCCACTTTTCAAGCAATGCGTGGGCATTGAGTCCGCTCCCTTGCAGTGGCCGCAGTTCCGCCACCGGTTTGCCATCACGTGTAATGGTCATGGTTTCGCCTCTCTCAACGGAATCAAGAACCTGACCACCGTAATTGCGCAATTCCCGCACAGACACCGTTCCCATTTGGTCAGTGTATCACCGGTGATACGGATTGGACACCTGTGGAAAACCTGATTTTTTTATGACTCGATTGAGTCTCAGGTGTCTGACTAAAACTGCCCCAACAGGTTGCGCAATTGCTGAGCAAGCTCTGTCCGATCTCTGTGACTGAGCCCGGCCAAAATCTCAGACTCCTTGGCGAGTAAGTCAGTGAGCGCACCATCGACAGCGGTTTGCCCAGCGACTGTGAGTTGCACCTGAACGCCACGACGGTCATGCGGATCAGGAAATCGCGTGACGAGTTCCCGCTCGAGAAGTCGATCGACGCGCGTGGTCATGGTTCCGCTGGTGACGTGGGTTGCTTGCGCCAATGCACCGGGGGAGAGAGCAAATGGTTTGCCCACGCGGCGCAGGGCGGCAAGAACATCGAATTCCCATGAGTCCAGACCATGGTCCCTAAATGCTTGTGCTCGAGCGGAATCCAAATGGCTGGAGATGCGAGAAATGCGGGAAAGCACTTCCAATGGCGAGACATCAAGGTCGGGCCGTTGCTCACGCCATGCGGTAACAATCAGGTCAACTTCATCGCGAGCCGGTTCGCCTGATTGAGCCATGGCGCAAGTCTACGTCAAGATTCTTGACGTCAAGAATCTTGATTCAGCTCAGTCGGGGCTTCGGGTCCAGGTGGGCAAGTCCGTTCCAAGCGAGGTTAACCACGTTGGCCACGACTTCTTCCTTTTTTGGCTTTCGCACATCAAGCCACCACTGGCCGGTGAATGCGACCATGCCCACGAGCATTTGGGCATACATGGGAGCGACTTTTTCATTGAAACCGTGGGCTTTGAATTCCGCAGCGAGGACGTGCTCCACCTGGCTGGCAATATCAATGATCAAACTTGCAAATGAACCTGTTTGTTGGGCAACGGGGGAGTCGCGCACCAGAATGCGAAAACCCTGCGGGTTGCTATCGATGTAATTGAACAAAGCCATGCCTGCTTGTTCAACAAGTTGGCGTGCCGAGCCTGCGGTCAGAGAGTCCGTGATTGAGTCGAGTAATGCGTTCATCTCACGATCAACAACAACAGCGTAAAGGCCCTCTTTGCCCCCAAAGTGTTCGTAGACAACGGGCTTAGAAACATTCGCTTTGGCGGCAATTTCTTCAACCGTCACCGATTCAAAGCCCTTTTCAGAGAAGAGTTTGCGCCCAACATTAAGTAGCTGCTCCCGGCGTTCCTGGCCGGTCATGCGAACTTTGGAGCCCGCGCTTTTGCGAACCGCTACGGGAACAGCACTGGACGTTGCGGCACGAAGCTCCACTATCGGTGCAAGTCCCGCATCCTCTTGAGCATCGTCAATGTTCACTGGGGGTGAGGTTACTCTCCGCGGTAACCACGAATGCGAAAACGGTCTTTCGGGTCTTTGAGTTTCTTTGCCAGACGCTCCGGCCTTGGCCAGCGAACATCGGTGGCAAGTCCGGTCTTTTCCATTCCCTTGATAATTCCAGCGCTCACGTCAATTTGTCCTTTGAGAACACCATGGCGAGCAGAGGTTGGATCGACATGATGCAGGTTGTGCCACGACTCACCCATAGAGGGAATGGCAAGCCAGGCAACATTGCTGGAGAGATCGCGCGATGTGAACGGGCGATTGCCAAATACGTGGCAGATGCTGTTGATGGACCAGGTCACGTGGTGAACGAATGCGATGCGAACTAGGCCTGCCCAAAAGAATGCGGTGAGTGCGCCCATCCATGACCAGGTGATCAAGCCACCAAGAATTCCAGGGATTAACAGACTGGCAATTACGAAGATGGAGAAGTGCTTGGACATCCAGTTCAGATCTTTATCCGCGGCGATATCGGGTGCGTACTTATCAATTCCCGTGTTATCACTTTCAAAAAGCCAACCGACATGTGAGTAAAGCAAACCTCGTGCGATTGCTTTGCGCGATGTTCCAAAGCGCCAGGGTGAATGTGGGTCGCCGACTTCGTCGGAGAACTTGTGGTGCTTGCGGTGATCGGCAACCCACTGATCGAGGGAACCTTCAATGGCAAGTGAACCGCAAATAGCAAGAGCAATCTTGACACCACGGTTTGCTTTGAAGGATCCATGTGTGAAAAACCGGTGGTACCCGATGGTGATTCCGAGCGCAGTGAGTGCCCAGAGACCAATCGCGAGTGAAATATCGAGCCAGGAAACCCACCCGCCCCACGCGACTGGAATTGCGGCGGCAACGGCGAGAAGCGGAAGAACAACAAAAGCGCCAATCGTGATTCGCATTGCTTTGCTGAGGTAAACGGCATCGTCTTGGTTCTCGTCAAAGACGATTTCCTCGGGCATCAATGCGGTCATGTGGTTCCTTTCGAGCGACGGTTAACTTACGCAAGCGTAACCTACGCTACCGTAACTTGCACGGAGTGGGGGAAATTAGTGCAAGGCGAGTTATTCCAGCAATGAGACAACGCCTAGGCTGTGGGGCGCAGTAATCCCGGGTCGTCTAGCGGCAGGACAGCGGACTTTGAATCCGTCAACGGAGGTTCGATCCCTCCCCCGGGAGCTTTCATTTACCTGACATTGAGATGACACATCCGCGTGAGAGTTAGGCTAAGTCTGTGCGTCCTTCAGCAGTAATAATTCTTGCCGCAGGTGAAGGCACGCGCATGAAATCTGCCACTCCAAAGGTACTTCACCAGATTGCTGGTCGGTCCTTGCTCAACCATGTGATTGAAGCGGCCGCGGTGACTGAGCCGGAACACCTCATGATTGTTGTCGGCCATGGTTCAAACGCGGTCATTGAGCATCTCGAAGAAGTTGCTCCGTGGGTCAGCACTGTTGAACAAACGGAGCGACGAGGAACAGGTCATGCCGTGCGGATAGCACTCACCGCACTGGTTGAAGCAGGGGTCTCACTTGATGGGGGACCGGTCGTCGTTTTGACCGGCGATACACCGCTGCTTACGGGCACAACGTTGTTGCAACTGCTCTCCGCACATGAGTCCCACAGCGCTCAAGCCACAATTTTGACGGCTGAACTCGATGACCCCTTCGGTTACGGACGCATCCTGCGCGATGGTTCGAGGGTGAGCGGAATCGTTGAGGAAAAAGATGCCACTGATGAGCAGAGACTCATCAACGAAATCAACTCTGGCATGTATGCCTTTTCAGCAGAATCGATAGTCGGGTCGATTAATTCGCTGACAACCGAGAACTCACAGTCCGAGGAGTACCTCACTGACGTCATTGAATTAATTGCAGCTGGTGGGGGAGTAGTCCTTGGCGTGGTAGCACCCGACAGCAATGACATTTTGGGTATCAATGACCGAGTTCAGTTGGCTGATGCCGCAGCAATCATGCGTGATCGCATCAATGAACGCTGGATGCGATCTGGTGTGAGCATCCTTGATTCATCGAGCACATGGATTGATGTCGATGTTGATATCGCGCCTGATGCCACCGTCTTGCCGCAATCGGTTTTACGTGGACCAACCTCCATTGAGACCGGCGCTGAGATTGGACCTGGAACAATGCTTATTTCCTGCGAGGTGGGAGAAAGCGCGGTAGTTCGTCACACCTGGGCCGAACTTGCTGTCATTGGTCAGTCAGCCAATGTTGGCCCCTACACATATTTGCGCCCCGGAACGGTGATCGGTGCTCGCGGTAAAGCTGGGGCATTTGTTGAAATGAAGAATTCGCAACTCGGTGACGGATCCAAGGTTCCGCATCTGTCTTATGTGGGTGATGCCACCATCGGTGAAGGTTCCAACATAGGTGCAGGAACGGTTTTTGTGAACTACGACGGAGTGAACAAGCACCACACTGTTGTGGGCGATGGCGTGCGCATTGGCTCCGACAACATGATTGTTGCCCCGGTTGAGATTGGCAATGGCGCTTACACCGCAGCAGGTTCAGTCATCACCGATGATGTTCCGCCGGGCGCCATGGCGGTCGCCCGAGCAAAGCAGCGCAATGTTGAGGGTTGGGTGCAGCGCAAGCGTCCTGGGACGGTATCGGCGGAGGCGGCGCAAACCTCGCAAGATGACTCTGAAAGGCTATCCCCAACTTCCCCTGAAAACTCGCTCGATAATTAGTACGGTGCCCGGTAAATCGATGAGTAAGTACCCAAACATGAAGGTGGAGTAGTGGCCGAGAAGTCAGTCCCAACGCAAAAGCATCTCCTACTCTTGGCGGGCCGTTCGCACCCGGAACTCGCTGATGCGGTTGCTGAGCACCTCGGCATTGACCTCACACCAGTCACGGCACATGACTTTGCCAACGGTGAAATATTTGTGCGATTCCGCGAGTCAGTGCGCGGTGGTGATGCATTTGTGCTTCAAAGTCACACGACACCTATTAATAAGTGGATCATGGAGCAGCTGATCATGATCGATGCCCTTAAGCGGGCATCAGCCAAGCGCATAACGGTGATTGTCCCTTTCTACGGATACGCCCGTCAGGACAAGAAGCATCGCGGTCGCGAGCCAATCTCGGCCCGCCTGATGGCCGACCTTTTCAAAACTGCGGGCGCAGATCGCCTGATGACCGTTGACCTGCATACCTCACAGATCCAAGGCTTTTTTGACGGTCCCGTTGACCATCTCTTTGCTTTGCCGCTCTTGGCATCGCATGTTGCAAATAAAGTTGACCGATCAAAGATCACTGTTGTTTCGCCCGATGCGGGACGCGTTCGGGTCGCCGAGCGCTGGACAGATGTTTTGGGCGCTCCGCTGGCGATCATTCACAAGCGCCGCGATCCCGACATTCCCAATCAGGTTCGGGTGCTTGAAGTCGTGGGTGATGTCAAAGACCGCGTTTGCGTCGTGGTCGACGACATGATCGACACCGGTGGAACAATTGTTAAGGCGTCGGAGACCCTGTTCGAGAATGGTGCATCTGAGGTCATAGTCGCGGCAACACATGGAATCCTGAGTGATCCGGCGCGTGAGCGCCTCCAAGAATCACGTATCAGTGAGGTCATAGTCACCGACACTCTTCCGATCCCTGAAGAGCATCGATTCGAGAAACTCACAGTGCTCTCCATTGCCCCATTGCTGGCCACGGCAATCAATGAGGTGTTCACTGATGGCTCGGTGACCAAAATGTTCGAGGATGAAGAATTAGGTCAGGCGCCCTCCTCGCACTAGGGATTTTCCCCCGCGCTAGACTCCATGGGTTCCTCGGCGAGGGTGCGTAGTTCACCGTTATCGACGTGGTGGCTTAACTGGCCTCTCCTTGGTGCGACTCGCAACTTTTAACTAGGAGAAATCGTGACTAACGTCAATTTGACCGCTTCCCCCCGCTCAGAATTCGGCAAGGGTGCGGCTCGCCGTATTCGCCGTGGTGGACAAGTTCCCGCAGTGATCTACGGCACGGATACCGCTCTCATGCACGTGACACTGCCTACTCACGAACTGGCACTTGCCCTGCGCAAGCCCCGCGTTGTGTTGAACATTGATTTTGATGGCCAGACCTACCTGACCAAGCCGCGAGATATCCAGCGAGATGTTGTTCGCTTGGACATTGAGCACGTTGACCTGATCGTGATCAGCAAGAAGGAAGCAGCATTGCGAAGTGACTATGCAGATGCAGTCGCCCAGGTCCACACCGCTGCTGAAGAAGCTGGTCTTGATGTTGCCATGGTTCTCCAGGTGTTTGAGGCATCTGTTGCTGAAGGCGAACTGCCCCTAGATGCAGTTGGCCACGCAGTCGCAGACGCAAGGGAGAAGGCGCTTGAACTGGCCGCGTCTGCTGCTGCATCCGGTGCCGCTGAAGACGCTGCTGCCGCTGCAGGCGACGAGGCAGCCGCACCGGCAGAACCTGCCGCCGCAGAGTAAGTGACTGCGCTTAAGTGACTTGGCTTGTTGTGGGACTGGGTAATCCCGGTCCCACATACACCGCCACCCGCCACAATGTTGGTGCGATGGTTGTCGAAACATTCGCCAAACGCGAATCAGTCACACTCTCACGCCATAAGCGGGCACTCGCACATGTCGCTGAGACTCAGGTCGGTGCACCCGGTGACGTCAGTCGCCAGAAGGTTGTTTTAGCGATCCCGATGTCGTTCATGAATGAAAGTGGTGGGCCGGTAAAAGCCCTCATGGACTTCTACAACGTGGAACCTGAAAATCTGGTCATTGTTCATGACGAACTTGATATCGAATTTGCCACCCTGCGGATCAAATTTGGTGGTGGCGATAACGGTCACAACGGACTCAAGAGCATCAGGGGAGCGATCGGCACGGGTGAATATTTTCGTGAGCGAGTGGGAATTGGCCGACCTATTGGCCGACAGGCTCCCGCCGATTTCGTGTTATCTCAATTCAGCTCAACCGAACGCAAAGATCTCACTGAATTGTTGGATCGCAGCGTGGATGCTCTCGAGATGCTCATGCTTCAAGGTTTGGAAAAAACCCAAAGCCAATTTAATAGTTAATAAATTTCGCTAGCAAAGAAAGTTGGAGCACACGTGAGTTCAATGTCTGATGACGAGTTGTCGAGAACAGTTGCTCAAGAAGCAGGAAAGTTGCTGCTTGCTCTCCGTGAGGATTTCTTTGCCACCCGTTCCGCTGAGAACATTGACAAAACGGTGAGTGATCTACTGCGTGACCAAGCAGATCGCGCTGCCCACCTGTTTATCATGGACAAACTCAGCACTGCTCGGCCAAATGATGCAATCCTGAGCGAAGAAGGCAAAGACAACGACGACCGCCTTAGTGCGGAGCGAGTCTGGATTGTCGATCCCCTTGACGGCACGTGGGAGTACGGCCAAAACAGAAAAGACTTTGCCGTTCACATTGCGCTTTGGCATTCAGGTGAACAGAGGCTCAGCGCAGGAACCGTGGATCTTCCCGCACAGTCATTAACCAGGTCGGTGCTGGATTCTGATTCCAATGAACAGGATGTGTACACCTCAGAACGCATTATTCGAGTTGTGGCCTCCCGCTCTCGGCCACCCAAGACACTTGCCGCAACGGTTGCACGACTGAGTGAAATTCTGCGTGAAGAGGGAATTGCACACCAGTCGATTGAAGTCGTTGATGTTGGTTCAGTGGGTGCAAAAGTCAATGAGATCCTTTTAGGTCGTGCGGATATATATCTCCATGACACGGGATTCTTTGAGTGGGATGTTGCTGCTCCCTATGTTGTTGCTGAACACTATGGGCTCGTGGCTTCTCACATGAATGGCGAACCTGTGACGTTCAATCACATGCCGCCCTATGTCACTGATTTGGTAGTTTCCCGAGCTGCGCTGTACCCGTATGTCATTCAAGCACTCCGGCAGTCACAAGACGCGTGACCAGAACCACCTCACTTTCTGCGCTTCTTGATCTGACACAAACAGATCCTGGGATTGCTGGAATAGGAAAACTCGCGTTATCAACCGTTGATCTCGTCGATCTTGTTGGCCCCACCACAAGCTATCCGTTGGTCATTGCGCAATTGGCGCGCTCTGGGCGCACGCAGCTGGTACTCACCTCTACGGGACGAGAGGCCGATGAAATGGCCCGCTCGCTCGCGGCCTTCATTCCACGGGAGTCCATTGCAGTCTTCCCCAGCTGGGAGACCTTGCCACATGAGCGTTTATCACCATCATCAGACACTGTCGGTGCCCGAATGGCGGTGCTGCGCAGGCTCGCGCATCCGATTGCGGGTGATCACTTTGCTGGACCCATTTCCGTTGTCATCGCATCCGTGCGTGCAGCACTCCAACCCATTGTTGCCAGCTTGGGGCAGTCAGATCCCGTTCGACTCGAAGTGGGGGACACCGCGGACCTCACCGCAACCGTAACTCAACTGGTGGACTACGGCTATGAACGAGTTGACCTCGTTGAACGACGGGGACAAATAGCAGTACGTGGCGGGATCCTCGACGTATTTCCGCCCACCGAGGAGCATCCGCTCAGGCTCGAGTTTTGGGGCGATGACATCGAGGAAATTCGATACTTCGCTGTTTCTGATCAACGAACACTGGAGGTAGCGCCCCATGGCTTGTGGGCAACCCCCGTGCGCGAGTTGCTGTTGACGCCCCAGGTACGCGAACGAGCCAAATTGCTGGGTGAGGCACACGTTGAGGTTGCAGCAATGTGCGAGTCACTCGCTCTCGGAATTCCAGTTGAAGGTATGGAATCACTTTCCCCCGTCTTGGCTGGTGACATGCGCCCATTGCATGCCCTCATGCCCGAGTCATCATCACTCGTCTTGTGCCAGCCGGAGCGAATCAAGTCACGTGCTGCGGATGTTGTGAAAACCGCTGAGGAATTCCTCACCGCGGGTTGGCACAGTGCGGCCGTTGGCGGAGTAAGCCCAATAGATCTCTCCGGATCAATGTTCACCAGCATAGAAATAGTTGTCCAAGAAACCCTAGAAAACAGCGGGGCGGTGTGGAATCTCACCCCGCTACCGACGGACGCAAAAGATGAAATCATCAATCTGGATGCTCAGGAAATTGATCCATATCGGGGAAACTCTGAACAATTCATTTCCGATGTTAAATCGTGGTTTGTGCAGGACTCGCAAGTAATCATTACTGCTCAGGGCCACGGACCACTTGAGCGTATTGCCGAGGAACTGCGAAACGCGGACATTGGAACATCTGCTGTTGACACATTGCCGGACTCGATTGATCCCGGTGTCGTGTACTTGGTACCCGCTAGCCTCGACCACGGATTTTCCTTGCCAGGTGCATCAATAATTGTCGTGACGGAGAGCGACTTGGTGGGCCAGAAGTCGGGTACCAAGGACATGCGTCGCATGCCCAGCAAGAGGCGCGGTACGGTCGACCCGCTCACTCTCAAAGCGGGCGATTTTGTTGTTCACGAACACCATGGTGTTGGCCGCTATGTTGAAATGATCACAAGGACAATCGCGGGTGCCGAGCGAGAATATTTGATTATTGAATATGCTCCGAGCAAACGCGGTCAGCCAGCGGACCGATTGTTCGTCCCCATGGACCAATTGGATTTGATCACACGGTACGTCGGTGGTGAAGCACCGAGCGTGCATCGCCTGGGAGGTGCTGATTGGCAGAAAGCCAAAGGGCGGGCGCGCAAAGCGGTCAAACAAATCGCTGGCGAACTCATTCGACTCTATGCAGCGCGCCAGTCGGCGCAAGGTTATGCATTTGGACCTGACTCGCCATGGCAACATGAACTTGAAGATGCCTTCGAGTACGTCGAAACACCCGATCAACTCAGCACGATCGATGAAGTCAAGCGAGATATGGAACGAACGGTCCCCATGGACCGGTTGATCTGCGGAGATGTTGGCTACGGCAAGACTGAAATCGCCATCAGGGCAGCCTTCAAAGCAGTGCAGGATGGAAAACAGGTTGCCGTTCTCGTGCCAACTACCCTGCTCGTGCAACAACATCTGTCCACGTTTACTGAACGGTATTCGGCGTTCCCCATCAAAGTTGGCGCACTGTCTCGATTCACCAGCACAAAAGATTCCAAAGAAACTCTTGAGGGCTTGGCTGATGGATCGGTTGACATTGTTATTGGAACCCACAAGCTCTTGACTCCGAGCGTGCGCTTCAAAGACTTAGGGCTGGTCATTGTTGACGAGGAACAGCGATTTGGTGTCGAGCACAAGGAGCATCTGAAAGCAATTCGCACCAATGTTGATGTGCTGGCCATGAGCGCCACACCCATTCCTCGCACCCTTGAAATGGCAGTGACGGGTATCCGTGAAATGTCAGTTATTCAGACACCGCCTGAAGAGCGTCACCCCGTCCTGACATTTGTCGGCCCCTATGACGAGAAGCAAATCACCGCAGCTGTGCACCGTGAACTTTTACGTGAAGGACAGGTCTTTTTCATTCACAACCGTGTTGAATCCATTGATCGCGTTGCGGCCAAGATCCAAGAGTTGGTACCCGAAGCACGCGTTGCTGTCGCACATGGTCAAATGTCTGAGGGTGCTCTTGAACAGGTGATTGTGCAGTTCTGGGAAAAAGAAATTGATGTGCTGGTCTGCACCACAATCGTGGAGTCGGGAATTGACATTCCAAATGCCAACACTCTCATTGTTGACAGAGCTGACAAGTTTGGTCTCTCCCAGATGCACCAATTGCGAGGGCGCGTGGGTCGCGGACGCGAACGTGCGTACTCCTATTTTCTCTACGATCCGAATAAGCCTCTAACTGAAACCGCGCACGAACGACTCGCAACTATCGCGCAGCGAACCGATCTCGGTTCAGGGATGCAGATTGCATTAAAGGATCTGGAGATTCGAGGCGCGGGCAATCTTCTCGGTGGAGAGCAAAGCGGGCATATTGCCGATGTCGGTTTTGACCTTTATCTCAGACTTGTGGGAGAGGCTTTGGCTGAATTTAAAAATGAACCAGCGCGCGATGTGAATGATGTTCGCGTTGAGTTGCCCATCAACGCGCACATTCCGGTGGCGTATGTACCACAAGAGCGCCTCAGGCTCGAGGCCTATAAACACCTCGCGGATGCAGCAACCGATGACCAAGTGGATGAGGTGGTGAAAGAACTCATTGACAGATATGGGCAGTTGCCACAAGAGGTCGCAACATTAGTTGCCGTGGCCCGGTTCCGAGTGCTGGCCAAAAAGTTCGGCGTTGAGGAGGTTATCGCTGCGGGAAATGCGATCCGAATTCACCCGGTGGAATTGGCTGAGTCCCGAACCATGCGGCTAATGCGCATATACCCCCGAACAAACATCAAGCCTGCGACGCGAACGATTTTGGTTCCCAGTCCCACGGAGCAAGCGGGGGCCATTGGTGCCCCACCGTTGAGAGATGCCGCTCTCCTAGAATGGTTACACGAGTTGTTTACCACCCTATTTTCCACCCCTTAGTGTTCGGAGTTTTTGTGAAGATCTCACGTCGTTTGGTGAGCGGAATCGCTCTCTCGGGAATCGTGCTCACGGTTGCATCCCTCACAGGTTGTGGGGCGAACCAAGCAGGTGCTGCCGCGACACTCGGCGACCAACGCATCACGGAGAACGAACTCAATACCCAGGTGGAGAGTCTGCTCAGGGCACAGGGACTCACAAGTGGCGAGGCCACGGCTGAATTGGTATCGACCACCCTTGATCGCATGATCACCTCCAATTTGGTCGACCAACTGGCCGAGCGCCAAGGAATCTCAATCTCTCAAGGTGAGCTCGATAACGTGCGGTTGCAGTATTTGGCGCAGGCGGGTGGGCAGCAACAGCTCGATGCCTTACTCCTCCAGCAAGGAGTTCTCCCCAGTGAACTTGATAGCGTGATTGAAACAAATCTTCTTGTTTCTGAATTGGGTGCAGCTCTGGCACCGGATGCAACACCCGACGTCCAAGGTGGCGCCGTCTTCATTGCAGCTTCAGAACTCAGCGTGGAAATTGATGCGCAGGTTGCCCCACGTTTTGGAACGTGGGATGCAGAGAATCTCACTGTTGGGCCAGTGACAGACGATGTCTCGGCGCCAGTTGGCGCAGAACTCGGCCAGGAGTAATCCTTGCAGGGGAGTCGCTTCACTGAACTTGTTGCAGTGTTGGACCGACTCTGTTCCCCCGGTGGGTGCCCTTGGGATGCTGAGCAAACACATCAGACTCTTGTTGAGTATTTGATCGAAGAAGCATATGAATGTGTTGAGGCGATTGAGGCCGGCAACCAAGCAGACATGCAAGAGGAATTGGGAGACCTTCTGCTTCAAGTTGTCTTCCACGCCAGAATTGCACAGCCGAGATGGGACATTGATTCAGTAATTGGCGGCATAACGACCAAGTTGATCGAACGCCACCCCCATGTCTTTGGCGATGTACCCGCGCAGACTGCAGGCGATGTTGAAAGCGCTTGGCATGTGCGCAAGGCTCAGGAAAAGGGGCGTTCATCGCTCACCGACGGTATTCCCGAGTCGCTTCCCGCTCTCATGCGCGCATCTAAAGTGCAATCTCGAACGAAATCACTCGATATCCCGCGCACCGGGCAGGCTTCTCGCGCGGATAACGTCATTTCAGAACTCAATGGTGCACAAGACCTCGGTGACTTGCTCTATGAACTCGTGCGCGCTGCCAAAGCTAACGGCTGGGATGCGGAGTCGAGCCTGCGCGGCTCAGTTGCACGAAATATTGAGGTAATCAAGGACCATGAATCAAGCAACTGAGCAATTTCGGGCGATTGCCAAGGCGGCCATAGATGACTGCCTCGAGCAGGATCCAGTTGGTGCAACCTGGCTGGGTGACCATCGATTTGATGCGAGGTTGCCAGATTATTCAGCAGAAGCTATTGCGACCTTCGAAGAGAAAATTGACCAGCACCTCACGGCTCTTGATGCAGTGGACGACGTTGAACTCTTGACGGAGGATCTCGTTGACCTAGAAATTCTGCGGGCGCACCTGCTCAAGGTGCAGTTTGATCTGACGCAGGTTCAAGAACACAAGTGGAATCCCATGGTGTGGAACCCAGGGACTGCCCTGCACCTTTTAGAATCGCGGGATTTTGCCCCGCGTGATGAGCGACGTCGAAATCTTGAATCGCGTGCCGAGCACATTCCCGGTTTCTTGGAGCAGGCTCGGGCAACCCTGAAGGACATGAGCGCCATTCACGTTGAAACTGCAATTGCTCAACTACAGGGAACTCTCGCACTGGTGGATTCCCTGAACCTCGACCAACAAATCTCTGATTCGGTGAGTGAACAGATCGATTGGTTAACCGATGGGTTGCCTCTAGCGACTAGGTCGCCCCGACTTGGACCCGAGCTCTATGCGGGAATTCTTTGGCATGCCCTTGATGATTCAACGGACGTCGAGACACTGTATGCAACGGCACACGATCACCTTGGGCTCGTGGGGGATCGAATGCGGAAGATCGCAATCGAGTATTTGGCTCATCTGAAGATTGAGTCTGTTGGAGATCCAGTGCGCGAGGCACTGGATCACATTGCCACTACCAATGTTGTTACGAATGAAAATGTCTTGGACCACGTTCGCTCAGCCGTGGCTTCCGCCCGCGCATTCACCATCGAGCACAACATTGTGACAGTGCCTGAAATTGATACCGAAGTCATTGAAATGCCAGAAATCCACCGTGGAGTAGCGGTCGCCTACTGTGATGCACCCGGACCACTGGAAAGAGCAAGTGTTCCCACTTTCGTTGCGGTAGCCCCAACTCCGGACGACTGGACACCGGAGAGAGTGTTGAGTTTCTACCGGGAGTACAACGCAGTTCAGATACACGACCTCACCATCCATGAAGCAATTCCGGGGCATGTACTGCAACTTGCAGTAGGCAACAGCGGCACTGGTCAAAGTGACACTCGTAGATTTGGTTTCAGCGGTGCATTCGTTGAGGGCTGGGCGGTCTATTCAGAGGAAGTCATGATCAACGCTGGATACTCCCCCCAAGCGAATCTGGCGAGCAGCCTTGCCATTCGACTCCAACAATTGAAAATGCAAATGCGGATGATCATCAACACGATTCTTGACATCGGTGTCCACTCCAAGGACATGAGTGAGCACCAGGCAATGGACCTCATGATGCAACGGGGCTACCAAGAAGAAGGCGAAGCTGCTGGGAAATGGCGGCGCGCTCTACTGACTTCAGGCCAACTTCCGACCTATTTCGTGGGTTACCTTGCCGTTAAAGGATTAGCTGAAGACTTAAAAGTCATGCACCCAGACTGGTCACTCCAGCAAATTCATGACTTGCTGCTCTCATTTGGTTCGCCAGCTCCACGCCATGTGCGCGAACTCGTGGGACTATAGGCGGATGAAAAAGCCTTGGGTTTTCGCGGCAGCGGTTCTTGCAGTTTTGACTCTCACTTCCTGTTCACAGGATCAAGAAGAACCAGCAGCAATCGAGTCATCACAGGAAATGCCTACCCCAACGCCTGAAGAAACTACGGTTGATCCTTGCTTGGTGGTGGCGCAGATGGAGGGAACTCTGTCGATTGCGGTGGCAGATTTCATTGCAGATCCTCAGCAAGATGCGCTCGCATCCCTTGAAGCGACATTCAACGCCGAGATTGTTCTTCTGTCGCAGCTCATCGATTCCGTGGGAATGGACCCAGCGCGATTAGACGCTGTCATTGCTTCAAAAGATCTTGCACTGTCAAAATTGAATGAAGCAAATGAATCAGATAATTTCCTTCAAAAGGGTATTTCACTGGCGGCAGCTGCAAGTTCTGCACAAGATGCCGTTATATCTTCACAAGAAATTCTTTCAGAACTCAATGCGCAATTGGACTGCCCGTAAATCACGTTCATGTAATTTATTGTGATCGGTGAATGTCAGTCCAGCGCGCAATCCTTGAGTCGTTTGTTTGACCGCATAGTGTGATTCGCTAACGGACTCAACAAATTCGGCCACAGTGGGGGGAGTGGTCGAGGGCGCGCCGCGATCGGGGGTCACTGTCGCTGGCGCGCCCGCTTTATCAAGCGCACGAGAAGCCACACAATGACAATCCCAACGGAGAGTGCAATTGTGAGTGGAATCAGGAAACCGATAAATGTCACGGTGCCGGCAGCAAGATTCACCAGCGCTTGCCATCCGGACGCAATTCCACCCAGAAAGTCAGGAGTGGAACTCGCGGTAGCGCTTTCAGGTGCGATATCGAAGTACACGACGGACATGTCCACCTGGTCCTGTAATTGTGCCCGTTGGGCAACGAGCGAATCCCGCTCTGCGGTCCGTGAGGCTAATTCCGACTCAACGGCAACAAGGTCTGCCACGCTTGCGGCCTGCCTTTGAAGTTCCATCAATTTTTCAATGCTCGTGTTGAGTGCTTCGATCCGAGCATCGAGGTCCGTGACCGCCATGGTGACATCGGACTCAGAGATGCTGAAGTTAGTCCACGTTCCAAGTTGCTTAGCGGACTCAATAAAATTCTCAAGGTCTGAGTTTGGAACTTTAACCGTCATGCTGGCGTATTCCGCGTTCTCACTCGTGCGCAGGTCCTCCTGGATGACGCTTCCACCAAAACTTGTTGTCAGGTCACGGATTTGCTCCACCCGCTCGCTAGCGTTGTCAGTGAGCAAACTGATGGAAGCCGTTCTGATTACGACGGTTGCCGACTTCGTATTACCATCAAAGGACATGGAACTTTCTGCCATGAAGTCTGAAGCGCCGACATCACCCATCGACTGGACGGGTGACTCCTGATTCGCGCAACCTGCAAGTGCCATGAATGCCAGTAACGCGATGGCACCTAGTCCGGCAACTGCAACTCGATGCATGCCTCGTAGCGCTCCCATGTGGGCCTCCTCATTGATGAATGATTCATGGCTTTGACGCACCGGATAAAGAGAACGATCGTGCCTTTTCATCACGATTTGGCATCAGGTTCCCCGCCGGGGGCGAAGTGCCGTTGGCTAGAGTTCGGACATGGCCACAATCGAAGCCCTCATTGCCCGTGAAATTCTTGACTCTCGTGGAAACCCCACCGTTGAAGTTGAAGTTCTCCTCGACGATGACACCGTTGCTCGTGCCGCGGTTCCATCTGGCGCTTCGACCGGCGCCTTTGAAGCCGCCGAAAGGCGCGATGGCGAGGCACGTTACGGCGGAAAAGGGGTTCTCCAGGCGGTAGCCGCCGTTGAAGGTGAGATCGCTGACTCGCTCGTGGGACTCGAGGCTGACGATCAGCGCACTGTGGATCAGGTCATGATCGACCTTGACGGCACACCCAATAAGGCTCGCCTCGGCGCCAATGCAATCCTCGGTGCATCGCTCGCTGTTGCCAAGGCGGCAGCCCTCTCGGCTGAACTCCCGCTGTTCAAGTACATCGGTGGACCCAATGCGCACCTGCTGCCCGTGCCAATGATGAATATTCTCAATGGTGGAGCACATGCAGACACCGGCGTTGATATTCAAGAGTTCATGATTGCCCCCATTGGTGCTCCTACATTCTCCGAAGCTTTGCGGCAGGGCACCGAGGTGTATCACGCACTGAAAAGTGTTTTGAAAAAGAATGGCTATTCCACTGGATTGGGTGACGAAGGTGGCTTCGCTCCAGACCTACCCAGCAATCGCGCGGCTTTGGAACTCATTGTGACCGCCATTGAAGGCACAGGCATGAAAGTTGGGGCAGACATTGCGCTGGCACTCGATGTCGCATCAACAGAGTTCTATTCCAATGGTTCCTACACATTTGAGGGTGCCGAGCGCTCATCAGAGTGGATGACCGGTTACTACGAATCCTTACTCGCTGATTTCCCGCTTGTATCCATTGAAGATGCACTTGCCGAGGATGACTGGGCTGGCTGGATCCATGCCACCAATGCAATTGGTGACCGTGTCCAACTTGTTGGCGACGACCTCTTTGTGACCAACCCAGAGCGTCTCGCACGAGGAATCGCTGAGGGTGCGGCCAATGCGCTGCTGGTGAAGGTCAATCAAATTGGGTCCCTGACCGAGACCCTTGATGCGGTTGCCATGGCGACTCGCAGTGGATATGCATCCATGATGTCTCACCGTTCCGGAGAGACCGAAGACACAACAATCGCGGATCTTGCGGTCGCTGTGAATTGTGGTCAAATCAAGACGGGAGCACCTGCCAGAAGTGAACGAGTGGCCAAGTACAACCAGTTGTTGCGCATCGAAGAGGAACTCGGCGATGCCGCTCGCTATGCAGGAAGCGCCGCATTCCCTCGCACATTCGGCACCGCCTAATCTATTTTGTTCAACATTCATGTGACCATTGAGTTATGTCGGTGACCAAGCAATCAAGCGGGAGCGGTTCTTTGACCGGTCGCGCCCTGGCTTTGGTTCTCACCCTAGCCGCGGTGGGGGTGCTGTTGGTGGTCCCCGTTCGCAATTGGTTCGGGCAGCGGGCTGAAATCGCAGAACTTCAAGCTCAGATTGAGGTTTCGTCGGAGAACGTGGCCCAACTCCAATTAGAAAAAGAGCGCTGGGTTGATCCAGCATTCGTTGCTGCTGAAGCACGTCGCCGGCTCCACTTCGTCATGCCCGGGGAAATCGGTTATGTCGCTTTGGGGGCTGATGGTCGACCAGCCGCAGAAACCATCTCCGATCTTGCCGCTGAAAAGGATCCCGCCTGGTATTCCAAGTTGTGGGGTGCGGTGCAAGAAGCCGACGACGCCGTCGAGCCAGCCGGTGAGTAACGGCATTTCGATAGCAACGGCAGACTTGCATGTCATCGAGTTGCAATTGGGTCGGGAACCACGCGGAGTAATTGAAATCTCTGCTCGGTGCGTGTGTTCGAACCCACTCGTGGTTCGCACGCTCCCGCGATTACCTGATGGCACTCCTTTCCCCACCACCTACTACATCACCTGTCCAAAGCTTTCGGGTGCGATTGGCACCCTTGAGAGTTCCGGCCTCATGCGTGAAATGGAGGACTTGCTCGAACTAGACCCAGAGCTGGCCACGGGTTACGCATCCGCGCACGAGGATTATTTAATTGAGAGGAATGCCATTGAGTTCGTCACTGAACTTGATGGGATTTCTGCGGGAGGAATGCCTACCCGGGTTAAGTGTCTCCATGTACTTATTGGCCATTCGCTTGCAAAAGGTCCAGGTGTAAACCCATTAGGGGATTTGGCATTGGAACGCCTGGATCCATTGTGGAGTGTGAACAACTGTGCGCACGGGTAAGCGTGTTGCGGCGATTGATTGCGGGACAAATGCAATCCGACTGTTAATCGCTGAGAAAGGGCATGAATACGCTGTTCCTGTCGACTTGGTGAGGGAAATGCGCACCGTGCGCTTGGGTGAGGGCGTTGATGCAACGGGTGAGTTCAGCTCACCTGCTCTTGCTCGAACATTCCAAGCCTGTGGTGAGTATGCCGAATTGATCCGAGAGCATCAGGTAGAGCAACTTCGATTCATCGCGACATCAGCATCGCGTGATGTGTCAAACCGTGACGAATTTATTCACGGAGTTGAGTCCATACTTGGCGTGCAACCGGAAGTTATCTCTGGTGATGAAGAAGCTCGATTATCTTTTGTTGGGGCGACGAGCGGGTTTGACCCACTCCCGAACGCACCCATACTTGTTGCTGATATCGGCGGCGGTTCAACTGAATTTGTCATGCCTGATTCACAAGGAAAACTAATTGCACGGAGCATCAATGTTGGATGTGTGCGCATGACAGAGCGCTACCTGTTGAGCGATCCACCAACATCACAGGAGGTTGGTCACACGGTCGACACTTTGGTTCGGGAACTTTCTAGAGTCAAGGAAGCCTTACCAACAGACACAGCGCAAACATTTATTGGATTAGCAGGTTCTGTGACAACGATTGCCGCGATGGCCCTAGGGCTTGATAGCTATAACGCTGCCGCTATTCATGGCACGACGTTGAGCCGCGACCAAGTTGAGATTCTCACGGAGCAACTGGTGGCCATGCGCAGGGCTGATCGAGCTCGACTCGGTTTCATGCACCCTGGTCGAGTCGATGTCATTGGCGGGGGTGCCCTAGTCCTCAGGGAAGCGATGCGGGCACTCAACCTTGATGAGGTCTTGGTGAGCGAACACGATCTGCTTGATGGAGTTGTGCTCCATCTCACTCGAGAAAGCTAGAAAAACTCTTCCCAATTCGGGGTCTATGTATACGCTTGCAGTCACTCGAGGGAGAGGAGGCCGCATGGCGATCACAATTAGAGATGTAGCAGAAGCAGCAGGTGTGTCCACTGCCACTGTCTCCCGTGCATTACGTGGCCTGCCCAATGTTGATCAACAGACTCGGGAGCGAGTCAAAAGCATTGCTCTCGAAATGGACTACGTCATTTCACCGAGTGCTTCGCGCCTAGCATCTGGTCGCACAGGAAGCATGGCCGTGATCACTCCGTACATTTCACGGTGGTTCTTCTCTGAAGTCATTGCTGGGGCGGAATCAGTTCTGCAAAAAGCTGGTATTGATCTGTTGCTCATTAACGTAGGGGACTATCAAAATGGTCATGCTCGGATCCCGCCGACGCCGCGACTAAAGCGGCGCGTTGATGGAATCCTGATTGTTGCCCTGCCCCCACAAGATCCAGACCTTGAACCGATTCTGAAATTGGACATGCCCTCGGCAATGATTGGTGGCATCGCCCCCGGGGTTGATTGCGTTGCCATCAATGATGCACAAGTGGCACGGACGGCAACGGAACACTTGGCCGATCTAGGACATATTCGCATTGGTCTGATTGCGGGTGGGCCGGCCGAAGCACGATTCACAGCGGAATCGGAGCGCGAGCGGGGATTTCGTGCGGTGATGAATGAACGTGGGTTGCCTCAGGATCCCATGTTGGAGGTGTTCGGCCGTTTCACCATTGACGGTGGTGAAAAGGCTATGGACGCACTGCTCAACCAACCGAATCCCCCCACAGCAGTTTTCGCCATGAGTGATGAAATGGCATTTGGCGCATTGCGTTCGGCGATTTCCCACGGGCTGGTTCCAGGCCGCGATATTTCCATCATCGGAATTGATAACCATCCCATGTCGGAGTACCTGAATTTATCAACGGTTGCACAGCCTGTTAGTGAGCTTGGCATAAGAGCAGCAGAACGACTGCTGGCTCAAATGGCCATGACCCCAAATTTCCATGCTGATGCCGTGGTGACTGAACTTCCAACCCGATTGATCGTGCGCGGATCAACGGGCACGATTAATTCCTAGGGAGCACTTTTTATGGGTATTGATCAACGGACACAGTCTGACCATCACATTTGGTGGCATAACGCCGCCGTTTATCAGGTGTACCCGCGTTCGTTTTTTGACGGCAATGGCGATGCTTTAGGTGACCTGGTGGGTGTGCAAAACAAGCTTCCTTACTTGGCTGCTCTCGGTGTAGACGCTATTTGGCTCTCCCCGTTTTACCCCAGCCCACAGCATGATTCCGGCTATGACGTTGCGGATCCTCGAGGGGTTGACCCCATGTATGGAACATTGCAGGATGCACAATCACTCATCAATGCCGCCCATGACCATGGATTGAGAATCATGGTTGATTTGGTTCCTAATCACGTTTCCCAGGATCACCCGTGGTTTCAAGCCGCACTGGCGGCTGGGCCCGGTTCACCAGAGCGGGCTCGATTCCATTTTCTGGACACACATAGCGATGAACCGCCCAATAACTGGGTGAGTCTATTTGGCGGACCGGCTTGGACCAGAACGACAAATCCCGACGGGACACCGGGCCAGTGGTACCTCCACGTTTTTGATTCAAGTCAGCCCGATGTGAATTGGACAAATCCTGACGTAGCGGAGGACTGGATACGAACTCTGAGATTTTGGCTGGACATGGGTGTTGATGGATTCCGTGTTGATGTGGCACATGGTTTGGTAAAAGACATGAACTACTCGGATCTCCCGGATCCAGTCGGTTTAACCGAGGCACTTCGGTTTGATCTTGACGATGGCTCACCCGAGATGGCAGCCAAACGGCTCTTAATTGAAAACTCGGGGTTCTTCGATCGTGATGAGTTGCAGGATATTTATGCAACGTGGCGTGCAGTTCTGGATGAATATGCAGGCGATCGAATGGCGGTCAGTGAAGCATGGGTGCCTCCTCACAGGGCTAGTCGCTATGTCTCACCAACATCACTTCACCAAATTTTTGGATTCGATTTCTTGGTGGTCGCTTGGGATGCAGAAATCATGCAGGGGACGATCCTCAAAGCCATGTCTGCCGTTGCTGATGTCAATGCACCGCCCACGTGGGCCCTTTCGAATCACGATTCACCTCGAGTGGTCACCCGCCTCGGGGGCGGGGAAGTGGGCCAGGCACGAGCACGGGCCCTCGCTGTCGTTGCCCATGCCCTGCCCGGGGCTATGTACGTATTCCAAGGCGAAGAACTGGGCCTGGCCGATGCTGACCTGCCAGATTCGGCCAGGCAGGATCCGGTGTTTTCCCGAACAAAGGGCGCGCAGAAGGGTCGCGATGGGGCACGAGTTCCACTGCCGTGGTCCGGTGCTGCGCCGCCATACGGCTTTACCGAGTCCACGACTAACACCTGGTTACCACAACCTGATGATTGGGCGCAGGTGACGGTGGAAGCAGAACTGAGTGACCCCCGCAGCATTCTCAACCTTTATCGAACGACATTGCATGAGCGTCGTGCCGTGACGGGACCCGTGACATTCGTGGATTCTGGCAACGAGAACGTCATGATTTTTTCCCGCGACTCTGGTTTTCATGTCGCCGTTAACACGGGATCGACACCGTGGGATATCGGAGCGATGTTTCCAAATTGCAGCGTCATGGTCAGTAGCGACATGCAAGTGGGTGGCAAGGAAGAATCCCTACCACCCAATTGCGCAGTTTGGTTTATCGCGTGACGGCTAAGAAATTCGCTCCTGATTTCCTTCGGAGTTGAACACGTAAATTTTTTCAGGATGAACACTGACGCTAGAACCCATGCGTGGTGACTGGAATCCGCGTGAACGTGCAACAAGGTCATTCACACCATCGGGGGTTGTGCCATAAACGAATGTGTCAGCACCCAGCTCTTCAACGAGGGTAACCTCCATGGTGGCACCACTGTCAGCGAGTTGCAGATCCTCGGGACGCACACCAACAAGAACATTCTCCCCTTGTGCTCTAGCCAGAACATCGCGTTCAATTGGAATAACTGTGCCACCAAATTCTGCACCACCTTCAACCTTGCGTGCCGTGATCATGTTCATACTCGGCGAACCAATAAAGGTTGCAACGAAAGCATTTGCTGGCGAATCATAAAGTGCACGAGGTGTGTCAACCTGTTGCAAAATACCGTCCTTGAGCACGGCAACGCGATCACCCATGGTCATGGCTTCCACTTGGTCGTGCGTGACGTAAACAGTTGTTGTTCCTAGGCGGCGTTGTAACGCTGCGATTTGGGTCCGGGTTTGCACACGAAGTTTCGCATCGAGGTTTGACAGGGGTTCATCCATAAGAAAAACTTGTGGTTCGCGAACAATTGCGCGACCCATTGCTACACGCTGGCGCTGTCCACCGGATAGTGCTTTTGGTTTTCTGTCGAGGTACTCGGTGAGATCAAGCAGAGCTGCTGCCTCCTTGACTCGGCGCTCAATGTCGTCCTTGGACACCTTTTGAATTTTCAGAGCGAATGCCATGTTCTCCGCCACCGACATGTGTGGATATAGCGCGTAGTTCTGGAACACCATCGCAATATCGCGATCCTTCGCAGCGAGATTGGTGACATCGCGATCGCCGATATACAGGGTGCCATCGGAAATTGGTTCAAGACCCGCGAGCATGCGCAGACTTGTTGACTTGCCACAGCCCGAAGGGCCCACGAGGACGAGAAACTCGCCCTTTTCAATTGTGAGGTTCAGGTGGCTCACGGCGGGCTTATCGCCGCCGGGGTAGAGCAGGGATACATCATCAAAACGCACTGATTCAGTCATTGTCGTGCCTCTCACCGGCAGGAACGTGCCGGACGATCCGAGTAGGAGGTTGCTCCGAGCAATGGATTCACTCGAATTTTCTATGAATTTGTGGGATAACTCTAACCGCGTGGCCCCAATTCTCCAAGGGAATGCACAATCTACTCGTGATATCAAATTGTTAATCGTTACATGGCTCTGTTACATAGATTTGACTTGCATTTGTGGGGGCTTCTGAGGCACGATGGAAGCGTTTACTTTCGCGGGGGATTCATCCCAAGTGGACCCACCAGGATTATGTGATCGTGAACCGAAAACCCGAGTTGGGGACCTCCCTCGACTTCGTGCTCAACAAGGAGAATCCATGACCGCATTGAAGCGGCGCCGTGGAGCAGCAGTTCTCGCCGGCGGTGTAGCAGCAGTGATGTTGCTCGCAGCCTGCTCGAGCGATAGCTCTACAGAAGACAGCGCGACCGAAGACACAGCAAGCGCCAGTGAAGAAGAAACAATGACCGACGAAGGCACGGACGTTGCAGCTGGTTGCGAAGCATACGCACCATACATGGGCAACGAAGGTGCATCAGTCAGCATCTTTACCTCAATCCTGCCTCCGGAGCAGGGTCTATTCGAACAATCGTGGAGCGAGTTCGAGTCCTGCACGGGCATCGACATCGTCTACGAAGGAAGCGATCAGTTCGAAGCACAGCTTCCAACCCGTATCGCTGGCGGAAACGCACCAGACATCGCATTCATCCCACAGCCAGGTTTGCTTGCCAAGCTTGTTGCTGATGGTGGACCAGTTCCTGCATCAGAAGGCACCGTTGCCAACGTTGATCAGTACTGGAACGCAGCATGGAAGAGCTATGGCACTGTCGATGGCACTTTCTACGCAGCCCCACTTGGTTCCAACATGAAGTCCTTCGTGTGGTACTCACCAAAGACATTCGCAGCCAATGGCTACACCGTCCCAACAACTTGGGATGAACTGTGGGCACTCTCCGACCAGATGGTCGCCGATGGCGTTAAGCCATGGTGTGGTGGCATCGAGTCCGGTGGCGCAACAGGTTGGGCAGCAACAGACTGGCTCGAGCAGATCATGCTTCGCATGTACGGTGGCGAGGTCTACGACAAGTGGGTCAACCACGAAATCCTGTTCGATTCACCTGAGGTCACCGCAGCTATGGACGTCCTCGCAGGTTGGATGAAGAACCCTGACTACGTCAACGGTGGCTTCGGCAACGTCCAGACAATCGCGACAACAGCATTCCAGGATGCTGGTGGCCCGATTCTCGCTGGCGAGTGCGGCATGCTTCAGCAGGCTAGCTTCTACGCAAACTTCTGGGGCAACTTCCAAGAAGGAGCAACAGTTGGTGTCGATGGCGATGCATACGCCTTCTACCTCCCCGCAATGGATGACGCAGTTGCTCCGCAGCCCGTCGTCGGTGGTGGCGAGTTCGTAGCAGCGTTCGCTGATCGTCCAGAGGTTGCTGCAGTGCAGACCTACCTCGCATCACCTGAGTTCGCAACCAGCAAGGCATCCCTCGGTACCTGGGTCTCCGCAAACAGCGGTGTCCCATTGGATACCTATGCAGAAGGCTCAATTGATCAGCTCTCGGCTCAGTACTTGACCGACCTGACCGGAACCTTCCGTTTCGATGCATCTGACCTGATGCCAGCAGCAGTTGGTGCAGGTGCAGAGTGGACCGAAATGACTGCATGGTTCGCCGAGGACAAGCCAACGGCTGAAGTACTCAAGGCAATTGATGCTGCTTGGCCTGCTTCCTAATTAGGGCGGATCAACTAACTCAATAAAAAGTTAAACAATTGAAACTGCCGGAGTGACTTAGCAATTTGCTAATAAGCGCTCCGGCAGTTTCAATTTCTGAGACAATTCGCAGGTTGTTGTGAATACAAAGAAGGGATTGTCGTGGAAGAAGTCCTCAACGGATTACCCAAGCTTGGTAGCGCCGCAACCGCTATCGGTTTGTTCCTGGCCGTCCTGTTAATTTTGTTCTTCATCGGTGCTCGCTTCCGCGGACGACTGCAAGGCCCCGTTGCGATTCTAGTTTTCCTTGGACCGGCACTCATCTTGGTGACCATGGGTTTAATCGTCCCCGCATTCAGAACTATTTATGGCAGCACACTTGATGCGAACCAAGAAGAGTTCGTTGGTTTAGACAACTATGCGTGGATTTTTGACACGCAACAAGGTGTTCTTGTAAACACGATTCTCTGGATAGTGATTGCCCCTATTGCATCTACCGCACTCGGGCTCACCCTTGCGTTACTCCTTGACCGCATGCGCAGAGAGTCCGTTGCCAAAAGTTTGATCTTCATGCCCATGGCAATCTCATTCGTGGGTGCCAGCATTATCTGGGGGCTCATGTACGAGTACCGGGATCCCGCCAAAGAACAGGTTGGTTTGCTCAGCCAGGTTGTTATGTGGTTGGGAGTCGACGATCCCCCCAACTGGATTTTGTGGCAACCTTTTAACAACTACTTACTCATGGTCATCATGGTCTGGATCCAGGTTGGTTTTGCCATGGTCGTTCTTTCTGCTGCAATCAAGAACATTCCCGCTGACGTTGTTGAGGCTGCCGAACTTGACGGCGCGGTGGGATGGAAACTTTTCAGCCGCGTCACAATCCCCATGATTCGAGCGACCTTGATCGTTGTTCTCACCACAATCATGATCGCGGTTCTCAAGATCTTTGACATTGTTCGAACCATGACCAACGGAAACTTTGGCACGCAAGTGGTCGCTAACGAGATGTACGCCCAATCATTTGTCCAGTTCAATCAAGGTCATGGAAATGCCTTAGCGGTTGTCCTGTTCATCGGGGTGGTGCCGTTGATCATCTACAACGTGGTTCAACTGCGAAAGGAGCGTGCAATCCGATGAGCGTTGAAGCCCCGGAGTTTGTCATCCTTCCAGAACCCGAAGAAGGCAAAGGCAGCGTCACTGAAGCTGCCCGTCGCAAGTTGAGTAGCCCGTGGGCTGTTCTCGTTGTAGTGATCATCACAGTGCTGTGGACCATTCCAACGGTTGGTTTGCTCATCACGTCATTCCGCCCGGCGGCAGATGCGCAGAACACAGGATGGTGGACCTTCTTCCGTAACCCTGCGGTCACGTTTTCCAACTACGCAGAAGTAATCACTGGCGGGAGCAACGCGGCCATTGGTATTACGCCGTATTTCTTCAACTCGTTTGCCATTGCAATCCCGGCGGCAATTTTTCCACTGGTTCTTGCCAGCATGGCCGCCTACGCCATCGCCTGGGTGCCGTTTAAGGGATCAACACTTATTTTCTTCGGCATCTTTGCTCTGCAGGTCGTTCCTTTGCAGATGGCCCTCTTGCCGTTACTGCAGATGTTCAACCTTGGGTGGAGCATCGGAGACATTCCCATCTTCCCCGATCTGAACAAGCCAGGATCCAATCAGTCGCTGTTGGCTGGCACGTATATCCCACTCTGGATTGCGCACACCATGTTTGCTTTACCACTGGCCATATTCTTGCTACATAACTTCATGGCACAACTTCCTCGTGATCTCATGGAAGCTGCACGTGTTGATGGTGCAGGACATTTCCTGATCTTCCGCAAAATCGTTCTTCCGCTTTCCGTGCCGGCTATCGCGTCTTTTGCGATCTTCCAATTCCTGTGGGTGTGGAACGACCTTCTTGTGGCCATCACCTTCGCGGGTGGTACTCCCAACGTCGCACCTGTGACGAGTTATTTGGCCAACCTCAAAGGCACCTATGGTGCGCAATTGCACCTGACAACTGCGGGTGCATTTATCGCCATCATTGTTCCGTTGATTGTCTTCTTCTCTCTGCAAAGATTCTTTGTCCGAGGGCTTCTTGCCGGTTCTGTCAAGGGCTAATTTCAATGGGTAACGTTGCGCCATGACATCCCATGCGCGCAGTTTTGACGGACTAGACATTCCAGCCGATTTTGAGCTCGGTGTCGCAACATCGTCGTGGCAAATAGAGGGCGATGTTGCCGGTCGTGGTTCGTGTAACTGGGATGAATTCAGTGCGATTCCAGGCAAAATTATCGATGGCGCTACAGGAGAGCCGGCCTGTGATCATGTCCATCGACTGGAAGAAGACCTTGACCTCTTGGCATGGCTCGGTGTTGACACCTATCGGTTCTCCATCAGTTGGGCTCGGGTTATTCCCGGTGGAGTAGGTGAGCTGTCCCAATCCGGGCTTGACTTTTACGACAGGCTTGTTAACGGGCTGATCAAGCGGGGAATCAAACCAGTTCCAACGTTGTTTCACTGGGACACTCCGTCCGAGTTAGAGCACAAAGGTGGTTGGTCCAACAGGCAAACGGCATATGACTTTGCGCAATATGCTCGCGCGATGGCGAATCACTTTGGTGATCGCATTGATCAGTGGGCAACACTCAATGAGCCATGGTGTTCAGCATTCCTTGGCTACTGCGCTGGCTATTTCGCACCGGGTCGAACTGAGGAGGGCGTGTCGCTTGAAGCGGCTTACAACCTAATCCTTGGCCACGGCCTCGCTGTGAATGCAATGCGTGAAGTGGGGGCGACAAACATCGGGATTGTTCTCAACATCATTCCGTGCGTTGCAGACACTTCAGACATGGAAGCGCAAACTCGCCATATCGATGGAATGCAAAACAGAATTTTTCTCGACCTGTTAGCTGGCAATGGTGTTGGTGCCGAAATTCGCCAGTCCTGCTCATCGATAACAAATTGGGCATTCGTTCGCGATGAAGACAATGCTGTTCTCAGCACGCCGCTCGATTGGGTGGGGGAGAATTACTACACAATTAATCGCATTGCAGCCGCAGGTGCAAGTGACATTGTTGCCATTGGTCAGGACACCAGCATGTTTCCAGCCTGCCCTCCGGTGAGCTTCAAGCCTCGCGGTGAGTTGACCGACATGGGCTGGGAAATAGTGCCCGAGGGCCTGCTCATGGCGCTGCAGCAAATTGCGCAAGCTCTACCAGGTGTGCCCATCTGGGTCTGTGAAAACGGCATGGCAGCTCCAGATGACCTTGACGACCAGGGTCGAATCGCCTACCTCAGGTCGCATATTGCTCAAGCAGTTGCCGCCCGCGATCATGGCATCGATATTCGGGGGTACTTTGCATGGAGCCTGATGGACAACCTGGAATGGGCATCGGGTTGGACCAAAAAGTTTGGAATGGTCAGGGTCAACCCTGAAACGGGTGAGCGCACCCCCAAAGCCAGTGCGCATTGGTACAAAGAACTCTTGGCCTAGCGGGGCGTAGAGCCTGAGGGGTCCTTTGTAGGGTTAGCAGGCGCAGCGCACTGGTTTACATGGTCCCCGTAGTCCAACCGGTAGAGACACCCGGCTTAAACCCGGCACAGTATGGGTTCGAATCCCATCGGGGACACCATGACAACAATATTAAAATTTACGTTATCAGTTTTTTCTTGATAAATTGAAGCCATGAACACCATTGGTAAGTTTGGCCACAAAACAATCTCGGTTGTCGCAGCAATTGCATGTATTGCAATTTTCGGTGTCTCTGGATGTTCTTCTGATTCAGCAGATACTCAAGTCCCAGAGGCCTCGGGAGATGCCATGGTGGCAGTAGATGATCCGAATGAGGAATTTCGCATGAGCCTGATCGGTGAAGGACTTACCGTTGAGCAAGCAGGAGAAGAGTCAGAGCGGGCTGGTTACTCTTGGCGCGTTGGCGAGATCGATGGCGAGCCTCAAGCGGTCACAATGGATTACCGGGAAGACAGGTTGACTTTTACCGTTGAGGGCGGAATCGTTACGGACGCGGTCTGGGGCTAGCGCCCTTGGCATGTATTGCACTTTCGGGTTATCATCGTCGTATGCAGTCATCAAACCCCATTCTCAAGCGATATGAAAAGCCAACAAAGTCTGGAGCAGGCTTTGCCTACGATGAAGGTAAGTCCGCGTACTCTTCTGCGACGGGATCCGGTGCCGCCACTTCCCTCGTGACATCACCCGCTGCAGGTGGTCCTACGGACACCGAATTTGCCACCGTCACGGCAGGCGGAGGGGCACGTCTGACCTTCAATGATGTGATTGTCAAGAGTGCGGTTCTCTTTGCCATCACGGTGGCCATGGCATTCATTGGTTGGGCTCTCGTGCCATCCATGCCCATGGTGCTGTGGATCGGCCTGATTGGTGCACTGGTCTTTGGACTGACAAATGCGTTCAAGAAAGTAGTTTCGCCCGCGCTGGTCATGCTTTATGCGGCATTTGCTGGCCTGATGCTTGGGTCAGTGAGTTGGGCATACAACCAACTTGCACTCGCACAAGATTATGAAGGCCTAGTGGGTCAAGCAGTCATTGGCACATTGACCGCTTTTGGTGTCATGTTGTTCCTCTACGGAACGGGAATCGTCAAGGTCAACGGCAAGTTCATGCGGATCTTTTTTGCTGCCATGATCAGCTACGCAATCATCGCTGTTGCATCCCTTATTGGCGCACTGTTTGGTGTTGGTGGCGGCTGGGGCTTCTATGGTGTGGGCACTTGGGGTCTTCTCCTGTGTGCTGCAGGGGTTCTTCTTGCATCCTTCGCCTTGATGCTGGACTTCGAGGCAATCAAGCAAGGGCTTGCCATGGGTCTACCTGAGCGTGAGTCTTGGAGGCTGTCATTTGGTCTCTTGGTCACGCTCGTCTGGCTTTACCTTGAGATTCTGCGCTTCCTTGCGATCTTTGCCGGGCGCGACTGATCTTTCAAGGAAGTGCTCTGCGTAATTGCGTGAGCAGTTCAAAGGCTTGTTCATCGGCGGGACTCGGTGGCGTGGACAGGTAGTCGCGAGTGACCACGATGAGTTGTGCTGCAACGGCGCTATTTCCCACCTCGGGAAGTTGAGTTTCAACGGGCGGTTTTTCAGTGCCTACACTTTGTGACATCGAAAATATTTCGTTTGCACATGTATGGACTAAATTCTTGGTGGCCTCGAGACGGACGCCGTTTAGGCCCGTTAAGCGTGTGGTGATTCGGTCTAACTCGCGTGCAATATCATCCCTGAAGTTCTCCACCCATGAAGCATATTCACCCGTTTTCCTGAGGGGACCTAGTGGGAAAATTTCGCAATAGCCGAGACGCATTATTAGTGGGTGGATTCTTGGCCGCAAGATGCGCGAATAGGGAGCACCTTTAGAGTAAGCACGTGCAGATTCATGATTCAGTCATTGACCTAATTGGCAACACGCCGCTCGTCCGCCTCAACAAAGTCACTCAGGGAATTGTCCCCGAAGGTGTGATTGTTGCGGCCAAGGTTGAGTACGTGAACCCCGGCGGTTCCGTAAAGGATCGAATCGCTGAGCGCATGATCGATGCAGCTGAGAAGGATGGGTCACTGCAGCCAGGCGGCACGATTGTTGAGCCAACAAGCGGTAACACCGGTGTTGGACTAGCCATGGTGGCTCAGCAGCGCGGATATAAGTGCATTTTTGTGTGCCCAGACAAAGTCTCTGAAGATAAGCGCAATGTTCTTCGCGCCTATGGCGCCGAAGTGGTTGTGTGTCCCACTGCGGTTGACCCTGAAGATCCACGCTCTTACTACAGCGTCAGTGATCGACTGTCCAATGAACCTGGTGCATGGAAGCCGGACCAGTATTCCAACCCAAATAATCCCCGGTCACATTACGAAACAACGGGACCAGAAATCTGGGAACAAACCGATGGAAAGATCACGCACTTTGTTGCAGGTGTTGGCACAGGTGGAACCATTTCCGGCACAGGCCGTTACTTGAAAGAGGCGAGTAACGGTGCTGTGAAGGTAATTGGCGCTGATCCTGAAGGATCGGTGTATTCCGGCGGCACCGGTCGCCCCTATCTCGTCGAGGGCGTGGGCGAAGACTTCTGGCCAAGTGCCTATGACGCAGAAATTGCCGATGAAATCATCGCAGTGTCAGACAAGGACTCATTCGACATGACTCGTCGCATGGCTCGTGAAGAGGGCCTACTTGTCGGTGGATCATGTGGCATGGCCGTCGTCGCCGCGCTTCGCGTTGCGGCCAAGGCGGAGCCAGGCTCAATCGTTATTGTGTTGCTGCCCGATTCAGGGCGTGGCTACCTCTCCAAGGTGTTCAACGACGAATGGCTGTCCACCTATGGATTCTTGCAGGCCGACACAGACCGCACTATCGGAGACGTTCTTCGGTCAAAATCTGTGAGCGGTGGCATCCCTGACCTGATTCACACGCATCCGACGGAGTCAGTCGCCGACGCCGTAGCAATTTTGCGTGAATATGGCGTCTCGCAGATCCCCGTTGTTCGCGCGGAGCCGCCCGTAATGACGGCAGAAGTTTCCGGTGCTGTTATCGAGCGCGATGTCCTTGACGCATTATTCACAGGTAAAGCGCACCTTGCGGATTCAGTTGAGTCTGTGATGTCCGCACCACTTCCCATGGTTGGGGCGGGAGAGTCGGTGTCCACGGCAATGGACGCGTTACAAACATCTGATGCGCTCATGGTTGTCGACGACGGAAAGCCCACCGGAGTGATCACCCGACAGGATGTATTGGCGTACCTGTCCGAGTAGGTGCTCCGATTTTAGTTAGATCGCTGGCAGGGCAATGCCGGTTTTTGCGTGGCACCGGTACCCATTGGGGTTCTTGTAAAGGTATTGCTGGTGTGATTCCTGCGCGAGGTAGTAGGTAAATTCACTCGCCGGTGCAATTTCAGTCGTAATGCTTCCATAACCTCGCTCAGCAAGAACAACGCCATAACTGGCGGCGGTTGCAAGAGCTAGTTCCTCTTGCTCTGGTGTCGTCCAGAAAATCGCGGAACGATACTGAGAACCAATGTCATTTCCCTGGCGCATACCTTGGGTGGGATCATGGTTTTCCCAAAAGATTCGCAAGATTTCTAATGTTGAAATTATCGATGGATCATAAACAACTAACGTGGTCTCGGTATGGCCGGTGAGGCCGGTGCAGGTTTCCTCATACGTCGGGTGCGGGGTTATTCCTCCCATGAAACCAACGCTCGTGCCCACGACGCCAGGGGTTTGCCAATAGATCTCTTCAACACCCCAATAGCACCCTGCTCCGAGGTAGATGCTCAAGCAGCCACCTGGCCACGGCCCCTCCAAAGCAGATCCAAAAATAGCGTGCAATTCACCTGCGGGAAGCGGACGAGAGTCGCGGCCCGGGAGTGCGTTTTCTCGCGTGGGCATTTTCGGTTTTCCAAACATGACATGAGCCTAAACCGGATTGAGCGGATCGGCATAGGCTGTCACCATGGAAGCAGTGAACATTGACGGATTCAACACGCGAGCAATTCATGCAGGCCAGGAGCCAGACCCACTAACGGGTGCAGTGGTTCCCCCGATCTACCAAGTCTCAACGTACGCTCAGGACGGCGTCGGTGGCTTGCGTGGAGGATATGAATACTCGCGAAGTGCGAATCCGACGAGAACGGCATTGCAGGAGTGCATGGCTGCCCTGGAGGCACCCGGAATCGACACTGCACGTGCCATGGCATTTGCCTCTGGCCTAGCCGCCGAAGACACACTTATTCGCACGGTGCTCAAGCCCGGAGATCATGCTGTTCTTCCCAACGATGCCTATGGTGGCACCTATCGACTGTTCAAGAAGGTTGCCGAGCCTTGGGGGATCCAGACCACACCTGCCGATATCACGAACCCTGAAGCAATCGCTGCCGCTATTGCACCCAACACAAAATTGGTGTGGATTGAGACTCCAACAAATCCATTGCTCAACGTTGGTGACATTGCGGCCATAGCCGAGGTTGCCCACGCAAAGGGCGCATTGTTAGTTGTTGATAACACCTTTGCATCTCCATACCTGCAACAGCCGCTCTTGCTCGGAGCAGACGTTGTCATTCACAGCACCACCAAATACCTCGGTGGTCACAGCGATGTCGTTGGTGGAGCCCTCGTGGTGAAAGATGCCGAGCTTGCAGAGCAACTGGCGTATCACCAGAATGCAATGGGTGCGATTGCCGGCCCATTTGACTCGTGGTTGGTACTTCGTGGAATAAAGACATTGGGCGTTCGCATGGACCGTCACAACTCCAATGCACATGATGTCGTGAACTTCCTCACTGCGCATGACGGTGTAAGCGCAGTGTTGTGGCCAGGCCTTGAGAGTCACCCCAACCATGATGTTGCCAAGAAGCAGATGAGCGGCTTTGGGGGCATGGTCTCCTTCCGTGTCAAGAAGGGTGAGCAAGCAGCTCTTGATATCTGCGCCAACACCACAGTCTTCACTCTCGGTGAGTCCTTGGGCGGAGTTGAATCCCTCATTGAGCATCCGGGCCGCATGACTCACGCGTCGGTTGCGGGAAGTCCCCTTGAGGTTCCAAGTGATCTAGTTCGACTCAGCGTTGGAATTGAAAACTCTGAGGACATCATCGCTGACTTGGAAAAAGCGATGACCCAGGCACTCGGCTAGGCAAATACTGGCTGAATTGGTCACTAAGGACTCGGATCTCGCGACATCATGCAGGGGATTCACCGGGCCCCTAGCAACATTGGTGGGGGGAGCTAATTAATTGCTGACGATTGTGGGAGTTGAATTGAATCGGCCACCCGACATGTGTCGCCCGAACAGGTGCTCAGTTGCATGAGTTGGGCAGACAAACTCGCCACGAGGAGTGGGTCCGCACTTTTGATCAGGTTGACCATTTCAAATGGGTCATTTTCACGGTTATAGAGAGTTCGAGTGCCGTCGGCGTATTCAACGTAGAGCCACTTCGGTGTTCGAAGGGCGAAAAATTGCGGCGGGGCATTCTTTTGATAGTCGGGATCATCCGGTGTTGAAATTCCGAGGCTCTCTGAGAGGGCTGCATCGCGCCAATTAGAGGGAGTCTCACCGGCAGGCAGGAAGCCTATGATGGAGCGCCCATCCACCCAGTTGGGCGCGGACGTACCAAGAACTTCAGAAAATGTTGGAGCCAGATCGATGGTGCTTGTCATCTCATTGACTGTGGAGCCCGCGGGAACTCCGGGGCCAATAACGATCATTGGCACCACGGTGTCACTGGCGTAAGGAGTCCGCTTTCCTTTGAACATTCGACGTTCGCCCATGTGGTACCCGTTGTCCGCTGTCACAACAACAAGAGTGTTCTTGTCCTTGCCTGTTGCCTTCAGCATCGCCATTAACGCTTGGACCGAGTCCGCCACGGACTCAGCGGATTTGGCCCGCTTTCGCCATTGCTTGTCAACGTTCGCGAGCTGTGTGGCATTGAGCAGGCGATTACCGCTCATCCAGGCAGGCTCGTCAATGCCGTATGTGTTGTAAAGCGGCGTTCGTGGAGCGATGGTGCCACCTTGTTTGTTGAAGTTTCGCCGGGCAACAGGAGCTGGCCTGTGAGGGCTGTAGGTGGATAACTCGAGAAAGAACGGTTCTTGTGCGGTCCTAATGAAATTTGCAGCCTTATTGGTGATTACATCGTTAAGAAAATCTTGAGGCTCTTTGCCATAGGGCTTTAACTTCCCATTCTCATTAAGAACGTAGTTGTAACCGGTGTATGAATCACCGCGCGAGATCGGTACTGCCCATTCGTCCCAACCTGGTGGGACGTAGGTTGCCTGACTCGGCTTTTCTGGATAGTCATTCAAGTATTTCCCGTACAACGCGGTTGTCACGCCAGCATTGGACAACCACACGGGAAGACAGTCTTTTTCCTCGCCGCGTTTGCGGAAAGTGGGCCAACCGCCGCCGGTTTCGGAGATATTTGAAATTACTTTGTGGTTATGAATGTATTGACCGCGAAGAATCGAAACTCGGGATGGGCAACACAGTGAATCAGTCACGGTGTGGTTGGTAAAAGTCATGCCTTGATCGCGGAGGGCAACCATGCGAGGGAGTTGATTGAACAGGTTCCAATCAAGGTCATCGGCCAAGATGAAGACAACATTCTGCACGTCAGAAAGTGATGGGCCGGTGTTGACGCCATCCGCGGCTACTTCGGTGAGAGGGTTTTCCAGTGAACTAGATGATTCTGACGGGTCATCGATGGAATCTGCTTGTGCGGGAGTGGAACGCGTCGAGCCCACGAAAAAGATCGTTCCGGTCACCACGAGTGTGAGGGTTGTTCCAATTGCTACAACAGTGTTGAGCCACCTGCGTGGAGTGCGCGGGACAGGCGCAATCTCAGGCACGGAATTTGACGAATCACTCACGCATTGGCTCTTTCTGGTTCGCTATTGTGAAAATGCTCTGTCAGAGCGCGGGAAGGGTAACCACGACAGCGTACGTCATCAGATTCAGGCGTGGGACAACCCCATGCCTCAGGTCAAGCATCATCTTGAGTTTTTGAGACCCCATGTTTAACCAAAGTCTCAGGCATGCGAAGCACGAGGAGGATCGGAATGAGCGCCAAAGCCGCACCCACGGCAAATGCCCAGTTGAAGTCGAAGAGGTCCACTAATAGCCCGGCAATGAGTGGTCCGATGATGGCCCCAACATCGCTCATCATTTGGAAGGTGGCCACGACAATGCCGCCCTTCTTGCCACCCATCACGTCGCCGACCACCGCAGACGGTGCCGACCCCAGGAAGGCGGCACCAAAACCCTGCATGGCCATCGACAACAGGAACAGGACGGTGCCGGCGACTGCAGCGGTGCCGAGGCCATTCACGGCGATATCCGACAGCGTCAAAATGATCATTCCGATGGCCGTTGCCGTGCTCCCAAAGAGCAGAGCTTTGCGGCGTCCCTGGGTGTCAGCCATGCGACCAGCAGGAAGCAACACAAGAGCTTGAACGGCCGCAGCTGCAAGAAAACCGAAGCCAGAAAGTGATGCCCCACGTTGCAGAGCTTCAACGACAAAGAGCGGAACCACTGAGCTTCTCAATCCAAAGGAAACAAAGCCTGCAATCAAGTTCGTGCCGAGTGCAGCCTGATAGGCCTTACTGCTCAGTGCAGTGCGCAATTCCTGCAGTTTGCCCGCTTGGCCTTGTGAAACTCGTTCTTCGCGCTCGTGCAACTGAGCACGACTCAGAAAAACGAGTGTGACGAGCGCTGCGATAAACAGTGATCCGGCATAAACAAAGAATGGAGCGCGGATGGAAATCGCAACAACGATCCCACCAACTGCCGGACCCGCGACTCCACCCAAGAGAAAGCCGCCTTGAAATGCGCTGGCCGCGCGACCTCGCTGGTTGGAATCAACCACACGCAGCAGAAGTGCCATTGCTGAGACGGTAAACATGGAAGACCCGATACCGCCAATACCTCTAAATGCAATCAGTTGCAGGTAGGTCTGTGAAAACCCTGCGATGGCACTTGACGTTGCAACAATGAGCAGACCACTGGTGAGCACGATTCGTTCACCCATCCGGTCAACCAAACCACCGGCAATCGGAGCGAAGATGAAACGCATAAGTGCAAATGAGGAAATGACGGCGCTGGCCTGAAGCGCATTGACATCAAATGTTTTGGCAAAAATAGGCAGAGCAGGGGCCAGGATTCCAAAACCAATTGCAACGAAGAATGCAATGGCTGAGAGGACCGCTACCTCTTTGGGTAGGCCGTGCAGCAGTGGCGTTCGGCGCATTGCCCCGCCCAGACGCCGGGTACGAGAACGCTGAGCGGATGCGCCTTGTTCCGCTGGCCCCTGATTTGACACGCATCGCCCCATGTTTATAGGAGGAAGAGTTTCCTCACACCAAAGTTGGACTCTACTGATCTCTCTATCCACAGGTGAGGACCGCCTCTGTCGGGAAAAGCGGTGTGAGCGGCAAGATAGTGGCATGGCATCAACCCAGGAGGAGAAGCCCGGCAGCGGTGCACTCGTGGACCGGTGGCGCTCACAGGTGTATAGCGCTGAGGACCAATTCTCACAACTCCTCAATAGGGGTGGAGTCGTGGACTTCTTTGGAAGTTCACTGGATGTGCCCCTTCAACGTCGATTTGGTGAGATTGCAAGTGTGCGTGAGTACGTCACGTCGGTGCATGAGCAAGTGCTGGCCCATTTCCCGGATATCGCATGTCCCAATGTTCGGGCGCGAAATGGAACTACTCAGGCGCATTATGAATTTTCCACTGCGACTATTGCCGTCCCGGTCAATGATCAATGGGCACTGCGGGAAAGCGTGATTTTGCATGAATGGGCGCACCACCTGACTGCTTTCACGTGCGCCAGCCCAGTCCAAGCACATGGTCCTGAATTTGTGGCCAATATGGTGGCACTCGTTGAAATAATCTTGGGGGAGTCAGCGGCATTGCTGTTACGTGCCGGGTACCAAGCTGCGCAGGTTCCCATCTCAGTGGTGGATGCCGCGAAGTGAAGTTAGAACGGATTGCTGCGCTGCTGGCAAAAGCTGAGCGGACGGACAATGCGGCAGAAGCAGATGCTTACTTGTCCAAGGCGCAAATGCTGGCAACCTTGGCCAGCATCGATCTAGCCACAGCTCGGGGACATACACAGAGCAAAGAGTCCTCGGTGCCGGTGAGTAGAACCGTGACAATCGGAGAGAAAGGCAAAAGGGCCAACACTCACTTGGTGAATCTGTTTGTCACCATCGCCCACACAAACTCGGCTCAGGTCGATGTTGCACGCGATTCCACTTATGTCATCAGCTACGGCATGGCAGGTGATCTTGATTCAATCGAAACACTCTTCGCTTCCCTTGCTGTTCAGATGACCGGTCACGCCAATGTCTACGTGAGTGCAGGAAAGTGGCGCGGTGAAAGTTTCGACGGACGCGTTCGGGTTAACGGTCGATATCGACGCCGCACAGTCGAATTTACGGCCCAAACTGCTCGAGCTGCCTTCTACCGGGCATACATTGCAAGGATCGGTGAACGTTTACAGGAAGCTCGCGAGCATGCCATCCACGAAAATGACGAGGCATCAAAGAATTCATCGAAAATATCTGGAGCCCTGGTGCTCGCAGATCGCGAAAAAACCATTGCCGCATTTCATCGATCGACTTCTCAGGCGCGTGGAAGATGGGGTGGGTATAGCGGGGTGGCCTCCGCAAATGCAGGCTCAGCAGGGAGCGCAGGGCGTTCTGCGGCTTCCAGGGCACGACTCGCGGAGCAAGCAAGTATTGCGGGTCAGCGAGGTCAATTGCCGCGCGCCTGACATGATTCTGTGGTGGACCAGAAAGTAACGCTCGCAGACATTAAGCAGGCCAGAGAAGTTATTAGGCCTGTGGTCAATTCGTTCCCAGTTGCTAATGCTCGTTGGTTGACCGAACTCGTTGGAGGGCCCGTTTATCTGGTTCCAGAAAATCTCCAACGTGCGGGCTCATTCAAGATTCGTGGTGCATATAACAGGCTCTCACGATTATCACCAGAAGAAAAGGTGCGCGGAGTGGTGGCGGCGAGTGCCGGCAACCATGCCCAGGGCGTTGCGCTGGCCGCACAGGTGCTTGGCATTAACGCCACAATTTTCATGCCGCTTGGCGCGACAATTCCTAAAGTCAAAGCAACTCAGGGCTATGGTGCCCACGTTGAATTTGCTGGCCACTCAATCGATGAAGCACTTGTCTCTGCGCAGGAATTCGCTGATCGCACTGGTGCGATTCTGATTCATCCGTTCAACCACCAAGACATCGTTGCAGGCCAAGGAACGCTAGGCCTTGAGATCCTAGAAAAAATCCCCGATGTTCAGACCGTTGTTGTCTGCACCGGCGGCGGCGGTTTGCTCGCAGGCGTTGCGTTGGCCATCAAGTCGATCCGCCCCGATGTCACAGTGGTCGGTGTGCAAGCAGAAGGTGCGGCGGCATACCCTCCATCACTTAAAGCTGGCGAACCTATTGCCCTCACTTCCATGACGACCATGGCTGACGGGATCGCCGTTGGACGACCGGGTGATATCCCATTTGCAATCATTCAAGAGCATGTGGATGAAATCATGACAGTGAGTGAAGAACAATTGTCTTACGCGGCGCTATCCGTACTGGAGCGCGCGAAGCTAATTGTTGAGCCCGCGGGTGCCGCGGCAACGGCGGCTGTCATGGCGCATCCCGAGCAATTCACTCCTCCTGTTGCAGTAGTGCTTTCAGGTGGAAACGTTGATCCACTGCTCCTGTTGCGCATCATTCGTCACGGCATGACCGCTGGAGGGCGTTACCTGACCATGAGAGTTCAAGTGCCTGATGCTCCGGGGAGTCTGGCCGCGGTTCTTGAGGCGGTTCAAAGTAAGTCGGCCAACGTTGTTGAAGTTGATCACAACAGAATTGACCCGCAACTGGGTGTGGACGAGGTTGAAATAGTCCTACAGGTGGAAACGCGCGGGCGTGAGCATGCGGATCTTGTTTTAGAGGCAGTGCGCGAAAGTGGTTTCAACGTCACTGAGTTATAGGCAACTTTGGTCGATAGAATTCGACCATGGCTCAAGATGATGCAGTTCATGCCGAAGGCTTGGTCAAGACCTTTGGCGATGTCAAAGCACTTGATGGTTTAGACCTCGTGGTTCCTAGAGGCCAAGTTGTCGGGCTTCTGGGGCCAAATGGCTCAGGCAAGACCACAACAGTGCGAATTCTTGCAACCTTGTTAAAGCCAACAGCGGGTCAAGCTTTTGTGAACGGGTATGACGTGACGAAGCAATCTGATGAAGTCCGACACAGCATCGGCCTGACGGGACAGTATGCCGCAGTCGATGAATTCCTCACCGGTCGTGAGAACTTAAAAATGTTTGGAGATCTTTATCATCTGACGCCTAAGTACGTTAAAGAGCGCTCAGAAGAATTACTCAGCTGGTTTGATCTAGTTGATGCCGCTGATCGCCCGGCCAAAACATACTCAGGTGGAATGCGCCGGCGGCTTGATTTGGCTTCAAGTTTGATTGCAAAACCCAGCATTCTTTTTCTCGATGAACCGACCACCGGACTTGACCCACGATCGCGGCTTGGCCTGTGGGGGGTCATTGAGAGTCTTGTGGCTGAAGGCACCACGGTGTTGTTGACCACCCAGTACCTCGAGGAAGCCGATAAGTTGGCCAATGACATTGTGGTGATTGATCATGGCAAGGTCATTGCTCATGGCACCGCAGAGAATCTGAAGGATCAAATTGGTGGTGACAGGCTCGAGGTGACTCTTGTCGATCCGCACAAAATGTCCGATGCGCAGGCTGCGCTGGCCCCTATTTTTGGGTCGGATTCCTTGATCAACGAATCGAACCTATCTGGGCCTGTCAGCGGAGGCTCGAAGGTACTCGTTGAAGCAGTGCGGGCACTTGACTGTGCCGGCATTGAAATCGCTGACTTAGCATTGAGGCGCCCCACCTTGGACGATGTATTTCTTTCACTCACCGGACACGGCGCAGAAGATGAAACGCCTGCGCCGACTAGCTCACGATCACGAAGGGGACGCCGATGAGTTCAACCATGGGAACCCTGCGCACATCCACGCCCGAGGCAATGTCTAGGCCGATACTGGGCTGGACACTGCATGACTCGCTAGTCATCGCACGCACCACGATCCTTGCGTCCTTCAGAATCCCTGAAGCTATGTTTTTTCAACTCATTCAACCGGTTATCTTCGTGCTCCTTTTTGCCTACGTTTTCGGCGGCGCCATCCCCATCCCTGGAGCCGAGCCAGGCTCGGCGGCGGATGCCAGCTTGTATCGTCAGTATTTGATGCCGGGAATTTTCGGTCAGACGGTGGCTTTCGCCGCAGCGGCGAGCACTGTCGGGTTGGCCGAAGCAATGCAAAAAGGCATCATCGATAGATACCGAGCCCTGCCAATGTCGCAGTCCGCAGCACTCATTGGAAACACATTTGCCAATGCGATTCGGCAAATTATGGTTCTAACAGTTCTGAGTATTACCGGGTTCATTGTTGGTTGGCGAATCAACGATGGCATCCTCAACGCCATTTATGCTTATCTCTTATTGCTGCTTTTCGCCTATACAGTGACTTGGGTTGGCGCGTTCATTGGTCTGTCCGTGCCAAATACCGAAACGGCAAACACTGCAGGACTCGTATGGCTTTTTCCATTGACATTCCTGTCCAATGCCTTTGTGCCACTGGACGGGTTGCCGACTGTACTGCGCGCTTTTGCGGCCTACAACCCAATATCCTCGCTGGTGTTGTCGACGCGCGAGTTATTTGGAAATCCCACGGGATACCCACCTGGTGTTGAGCCCGAGTACTGGTCACTACAAAACCCAGTTCTTTATACGGTCATTTCCTGCGCGGTCGTGATCGGCATATTTGCGCCACTGGCAATCAGGAAATACCGGAGTGCTAGTAGGCGCTAGTTCTTCCTATTAGGCGTAATCCTCGACGTTAAGAATCTCAACCTGCATTTGTTTCCCATTGGCAAGTTCATAACTTGTGGAGTCTCCAACGCGTTTGCCAAGGACTGCAGCACCAAGTGGTGAAGTGGGTGAGTACACATCAATGGATGCGTGCGCTGCTTCTTCGCGGGAGCCAAGGAGAAAGGTCTCTTCCTCATCAAAGTTGACAAGACGAACTGTTATTACCTTGCCGTGCGAGACTTCATCGGGCGCAGCATCTGGGACACCAATTTGTGCATTCTCGAGTAGTTGCTTGAGTTGTCGCACACGCGCCTCATTTTTGCCTTGTTCTTCCCGTGCCGCGTGGTACCCACCATTTTCTTTGAGGTCGCCTTCTTCGCGGGCAGCCTCGATGCGTTTGGTGATTTCAACTCGCTTGGATCCTTGGCGCTCTTCGAGCTCAGCGCTTAAACGGTCATGAGCTTCTTGAGTCAGCCAGGTAACTTCAGTCATGGTGAAACCCTAGTACGGAATCTAAATTACTGAAACTTCATTCTGACCACGGCTGAATAGGCGGTGCAACGCCCGCCGGAAATTGTGGACCAGGGACTCGGGTGGGATCTCCCCGTGAAACGCACGTTAAAACCTCAGCAGTGTAGGCGGGAGCCAATGTGCGTAGTTGATATGTCAACTGGTTGTAGTCCGAACCGCTAGGAACATCCACTTCGGCGTATCCCACATCAATTCGGTTCTTGTCCTGGGCCCGCAATACGCAGGTGACCGCTAGATCTGCAGGTTTACGCACCTCAAAATTGATATCTACTTTTTCAGGCGAGCTTGCGTCCCATGCCAACAGGCGAAACTGAATATTCTTTTGAGCAAGTGAAAATGTGACGAACATGATGGCGATAATGAAAATGGAGATGGCGCCACCGACAAGGATGTTCCGCATTATGGGGCGCCGATTCATGCCGTATCTCTCCTGCATGGCTGGAGAGAGTTGATCCTTTCGAAAGGGACTCGCCATAGAGGCAGACTAGTGAAGTGAGAGACTTGGTCCGTGCATGAGATGGAAAATGTTGATTCACTGCGGTTGATGGCGGTTCACGCTCATCCAGATGATGAGTCCAGCAAAGGTGCGGCGGTCACTGCTCGCTACGTAGCCGAAGGTGTTCAAGTCATGGTCGTGACATGCACGGGTGGTGAGCGGGGCGATGTCCTCAACCCAGCCGCGCAACAGCGAGTTGATGAACTCGGCATCCATGAAGTTCGACGCCAAGAGATGGCAGATGCTGCACAAATATTGGGTGTTCAACATGAGTGGCTTGGTTTTATGGACTCAGGTTTCACCGAGGGCGAGCCCCTGCCCGATGATGCTTTTGCACTGGTTCCACTTGAAGTGAGCGTCCCACCGCTCGTGAGGCTCATTAGAGAATTTCGCCCACAGGTCGTTACGACTTATGACGAAAATGGGGGATACCCGCATCCCGATCACATTCAGACGCACGTCGTGACCATGGCTGCAGTGGAGCAGGCAGCAAATCCTGATTTATATCCAGACTTTGGACCCGCATTTCAGGTTCTCAAGGTCTATTACAATCAGCAGTTTCACAAAGAGAGAGTTGTTGCCCTGCATCAAACTCTCATCGAGGCTGACATCGAGTCACCATATGAAGAGTGGTTAAAGAACTGGGAAGACAAGCCTGACGATGCTGATCGGATCACCACGAAGGTCCATGCTGCAGACTTTTTTCATATTCGAGATTCCGCACTTAAGGCACACGCCACTCAAATTGAGCCGGACGGTCGCTGGTTTGCCGTCTCACTTGATCTGCAGAAATCTGCTTGGCCCACTGAAGATTTTCAGAGGGCAATCAGTCACGTAGATGCTCCTGAACAAGAAGATGATCTCTTTGCGGGAATTCGCTAGGTAACGAGGCACAACAAAAAGCCCTGCTCAACAGATAAAGGATTACCATGGAAACAGAGCCAGACCTTCAAACCATCATTGATGGCGCAGGGCCGATCGCGGGCTTATTTGTATTACTTGTTGGCATCGCACTTGTCCTATTGTGGCTCAACATGAATCGTCAGATGAAGCGCATCAACCCTGAGTTGCCCAAAGGAAAGAATGAACTGCGGGTAGAGCAGGAGTTTGCGGATATCTCTGAAGACAAAGAATCTGATGAGAAGCCGGAATAGGTATCTCAATGAGTTTCTCAAGCCGGTCAGCATCGTTGTTGCCCTGCTTCTCGTAGGGGTTTGTGTCCTCTTCTTCTTTTTAGGAAAATGGCAATGGGATAGAACCCAGAATATTCTCAATGCTGAGCGCGCCGCTGCCGCCGCAGTAATCCCAGCTCCGGATGTCCTTGGCCCGGACCTTGACCCATCTGATTTTGGTCGCACTGTCGTTGCCCGTGGGTTTTATGACGAATCCCATGTGGCACGCATTGGTAATCGACTTTCGGGTGGCGGTGACAATGCGAATGCTGGACAGTGGATTGTTAATGATTTTGAGTTGGACACGGGCGAACATGTTGCGGTTTTGCGCGGATGGGTCCCTTCGGATGGAAGTTACTCAACTCCGAGCGGGGAGGTTGAACTTCGAGCCATTGTCCAGCCCAATGAAGCCTTCTATGAGGGCTCGAATCAAAGAAATGGTGTTTACGCTGTGATTGACTCCGCTGTCTTTTCGAGTGAGTGGGGTGTCGCGCTCTCCGACGGATTCCTAGTTGTCGAATCGGAATTTCCCGCGTCCCCTGATGCGCCGAAAGTTGTTCCACCCACGATTCAGACGGCCGAAGTTGCCTTTCCTCTCCAGAACTTTTTTTATGCTATCCAGTGGTGGATCTTTGCCTTGTTTGCGGTCGCCCTTTATGTTCGCTGGATCATGGTCTCAGGTAGGCAAAAAGAGATTCGCTAGATTTGCCCCATGATCCAAGTTATGGGTGAGGCTCTCATTGACATCATTGTGAGTACAGAGGGGGAAGTTGACTCAGTTGTCGGTGGCGGACCACTCAACACAGCTCGCACCATTGCTCGCTTGGGTCACGAGGTTGAATTCATTGGCGGAATCTCGCAAGATGCATTTGGTCGCCGCATTCAACGCCTGTTGGAAGCTGATGGAGTCAAACAGGCAATAGTCCGTCTCTTGCCGGAACCATCAACTTTGGCCATTGCGTCACTCGATGAAACTGGCGCTGCCACATATCGATTCATGACGGACAACACCGCCGCAAGTTCCGTGTCCGTTGACATGGCGCTGGATGCACTCAACGTCAACGCTCGAGCAATTCACATTGGCACGCTCGCATTAGTTCTCACCCCACTGACCGACGCTGTATGTGCGGTCACCAATGCCCTTGGCGCTGATCAAATCCTGATGGTTGATCCCAATGCGCGTCCGAGCGTGATGGCCGACTCTCGAATTTTTGATGAAACGGTAAAGCATGTGTTGAATCGAGCGAACATCATCAAGGTAAGCGGAGATGATCTTGCGTTCATGTCACCCAGCGTGGACTCACATCGAGCCGCTCAGGATTTGCATAACCAAACGGGCGCAATTGTGCTCTTCACGGATGGCGCCCAAGCATTGAACGTTTTTGTGGGCGGTGCCAAGGAAATTGTTGCCGTGCCACCTGTTGAGGTCGTTGACACCGTGGGTGCGGGTGATTCTTTCAGTGGCGGGTTCCTTGCCTTTTGGGCTCAGAATGATTATGTGCAGTCGGATCTTGCATCCATGGAAAAGGTACTCGCCGCAACTGAATTTGGCATCAAGGTCGCGGGGTTAACATGTCAGCGAGCGGGTGCCCAGCCTCCCTTCGCGCATGAACTCTGATCTATATAGAGTCTCTGCATGAATAAGATTCCCAGCGCACTTCTTGCCTTCCGAATTATGGCTTGGGTGACTGGTGTCGTCCTGGCAAGTGCAACCATATGGGCGCTACTCGGCTATCTCCTTTGGGGTTACGCAGATGACGGTGGCAAACCGGGTCTTTACAGTTTGCTGTGGGTTGCGCACGGCTGGCTCTATTTTGCCTACCTCATTGCTGCTGTGAATTTAGCATTCTTGCTGCGCTTTCCCATTCTGAAGACCGTCGCATTGCTTCTCGCTGGAACAATTCCTTTTGCTTCATTTTATGCCGATTTTGTCATGCATCGTTATGTGCGAAATTTGCCGCAGACTAAGGCAGACACCAGTCAATAGGTTCTTGACCGCGTGAGACCAAAATTGCATTCGTGCGGCTAAATGGTCGCGACCCAAAGAATCCCTTGCGCGCCGATAGCGGGCTTGGGTGGGAACCCCAAACTACTGGTGCTTGTCCCACACGAGGCAACAACTTTTGCGCAGGCTTTCCCCACAAGATGAAGACGGGCGGCAATATCGTGTGCTCCAGCAATGCTGAGATGACTGCTTCGGTGAACTCTTCCCAGCCGTGACCGTGATGTGATCCTGAGGCACCTGCTTGAACCGTCAGGACACGATTGAGCAGGAGCACTCCTTGAGTGGCCCACGGGCGGAGGTCTCCCGTTGTTGGAGTTGGGCAGCCCAGATCTGTGGAGAGCTCTTGAAAGATATTGGACAAACTTCGTGGAATTCGAACACTAGGCTCAACGCTGAAAGCCAGACCGTGGGCATCGCCCGGGGTGGGATATGGATCTTGTCCCACGACAACAACCTTGACCGAGCTGATCGGTTGAGAAAATGCACGCAAAACTTGATCACGCGGAGGCAAGCAGGTTCTGCCAACTTCATTTTCATAATCAATAAAGGACTCGATCGCTTCCAGTTTGTCCAGGTGGTCGGTGAGTGCGAACTTCCATGTTGGATCGAGTTGACTGACAAAAGGGTTTGGCATTAGTCCAAACTCACCCCCGCTACTTCGATGGCCTTAACGCTTGTCCACACTCGAGACCCGACCTGAAGGTCCATGGAGCTCAGTGACGCTGGCGTTATCGTCGCCGAGAGAGTAACCGCACCCCGAATGACAAGTCGCACTCGATCGAGAGTTTGCTGAATGTCACTAACCTCACCGGCCCAGACGTTGCGGGGACTTCCCTCCGGCATGGTCAAGTGAACAGAGACCGTATCTGGCCGAATAATGGCTGCTGCCGACCCAGAAAGTTGGGAATTATCCGTGGAGATGAATTCTCCGGTTTGGGTCGCAATAACTCCATTAGTCGCTGTACCTCTTATGAGTGTTACACCCATTAAGGTCGCTGCGTAATCGGTTCGCGGCGATTGAGCTATTTCACTAGGAGTGCCCACTTGTGTGATCTGGCCATTTTCCAAGATTGCGATTTTGTCTGCGAGCAGCAACGCATCGAGGGGGTTGTGGGTCACGATGATCGCCGAACCCTGAAACCTTTTGAGATGTTTTCCCAGTTCGTTGCGAACATGGCCTGCGGTGACGGCATCAAGTGCGGAAAGGGGTTCGTCCAAGAGCAAGGCGTCAGGACTCGTAGCCACTGCTCGGGCGAGGGCAACTCGTTGGGCTTGGCCGCCCGATAATTCAGCGGGGCGCCTTCGGGCGAGATTCACAAGGTCAAATTGGGCGAGAATGGCATCAGTGCTCTCGCGAGCTTGGGCTTTTGAGACCCCACGACTACGGGGACCGAAAGCAACGTTCGCGGAAACCGAGAGGTGGGGAAATAGTGCATAGTTTTGGAACACAACACCAATATTGCGGTTGTTAGCTGGAATAAAGCAATGCGCCGCCGGTGAGTCAAGCACCTGTCCGCCGATTTTGATCTCGCCCGAGGTGATTGAGATTATCCCCGAAATCGACTGAAGTGCGGTACTTTTACCCGCGCCATTAGGACCAACAAGCGCTAACACCTCACCGGGAGCAACCGATAATTTGCAATCCAGTTGAAATTCATTTCGGTCAACTATGAAGTCAGCACTCAAGCCTTGGTTCGTCATGTCAGACCTGACTTTATGAATCTATCGCGCATTCCAAAAAGAGCAGCGAATGCAATTAAGAGCATGACAACACTCAACGAAATTGCCTGTTCGCGATCTATTTCGAGTGTGGAATAAACGGCAAGTGGCAGTGTTTGAGTAACACCAGGAAAGTTGCCAGCAAAAGTCAGGGTTGCCCCGAATTCTCCAAGGGCCCTGGCCCAGGTGAGCAACGCACCTGCGGCCAATGCAGGTGCGATGAGAGGTAGTTGTATCCGAATAAATATGCGCATGCGAGAAGCCCCGAGTGTGCTCGCAGCACGTTCATAATCTTTGGAAAGTGAGCGCAAGGCACTTTCAACAGTAATTATCAAGAAAGGCATCGCAACAAATGTTTGTGCAAGGACGACGCCTGTCGTGGTAAACGGCAATTGAACGCCGAACCAGTCGTAGAGATAGGAACCAATTATGCCTCGGCGGCCGAATGCCATCAAGAGTGCGACACCGCCGACTACTGGTGGAAGCACGAGGGGAATAAGAACCAACACCCGCACAAAGGAAAGCCCTCGCATGTGCGAACGCGCAAGAATGAGAGCGAGTGGGACACCCAGCAATATTGCGATGAGCGTTGCAGACACAGATGTGACGATGGAAAGGCGGATTGCCTCAAGTGACTTGGGTGTGCTCAGAAGCGCAGGGAAATCGGACCAAGTGACCGAACCCAAGAGCGAGAGAAGGGGAAGGCCCAAGAAAGCAATAGCTACAAAACCCAGTGCCATGAGGATTTTGGGAGACTGATCTATTGCCAGATTGCGAGGCTTCACGGTGACATGAATCCTTCAGATTGGAGGACGTCAACACCGGTAGGGCCTAAAAAAAAGTCCAAAAATTCCTGGGCAGCACTCTGACTATTGGAGTCTTTGATCACTGCAATTTGATAGTCGGTCGTGACATTGAATTCAGGGGGGATGGGGAATGCCATGACTTCAGTCCCAGCAGCAAGCGCGTCGGTGACATAGACAATTCCCGCATCGGCTTCATCGGTTATTACTTTATTGAGAACATATGTAACGTCTGGTTCTAAGGACACGATATTTGCCGTCATACCTGCTTTACTCATGAATTTTTGTGCAGCCGCGCCGCAGGGAGCACTCTCGGTACACACCACCGTGGACACATTTTGAATTGATTTGTAGTCCTTTACCTGACCCGTATTTAGTGCGGGAGCTATCACGATCAATTGATTGCGAGCAAAAGTTTTCGGTGACTCTACAAGGTTTAAAATTTGATTCATCGAGAATGTGGACGCAGATGCGAAAATATCGACAGGAGCGCCTGCGGCGATCTGCTCCGCAAGCGCACCACTGCCGCCAAAGTTCACTTTAATTTCAACGTCCGGGTGTTCTGCTTCAAATTGTTCTGCCAGAGAGGTAATTGCTGTGTTCAGCGATGCGGCAGCGGAGATGGTCACGGACGTACTTATGGCAGGGACTGAATCATTCGTTGTTGAACACGCGGACACCATCACTGCAGAGAATGCAGACACGAGGCCCAGTGGGAGAAATGGGCGTTTATTAAACAATGTCGATCACGACATTCGTGGCCTTAACCGTGGCGGCCGCAGGAACCCCGACTTCAAGTTTTAATTCATCCGCGGCTTCTCGTGACATGAGTGAAATGACGCGATGCGGGCCCGCCTGGATTTCAACAAGTGCCATTACGCCGTCTCGCTCCACGCGGGTAACGATCCCCGGGAACCGATTTCGAGCACTTTGCTGTGGAGCGTCGGGGTCCTCGATTCGGCTTTCACTCAGTACTGCGGCTACATCGGCACCATGAACTTCTGTGCGACCGCCGTCGGGATGGCGCGCCCTTAATCGCCCTGCATCGATCCAGCGGCGTACCGTGTCTTGGCTCACTCCGAGTAGTTCGGCGGCCGTAGAAACCCGCAAGTACGTCATTTATTGACCATATTGGCTGCATTTGCGTTTGTCAATTCCGATTTATGAGGCAAATGCTGCTGGGATTGCTGCCCATAGACGAGTAGCGCATGGTGTGCCAAGACCCGTTTAACGAGTTATGGTGAACATAGGTATTCGTGAGGCGGAGGTGAGTGACATGGTGTGGGTGTGGGCAGTAGTTGCGGCAGTCGCTCTCGGACTGGAGTTAGTCACGGCAACCTTTTACCTCGGCCTAGTGGCCGTGGGTGCCGTTGCAGGAGTTATCGCAGCAGCGGTTGGTGCTCCGGTGCTCGTGCAAGGTGGTGTTGTCGCGAGTGTTTCCCTCGCTGGAATTCTGTTTGTGCGACCTGTTGCCGCTCGGCATATGCACCGCATGCCCATGCTTTCCAGAACAGGTGTGGACGCACTAAAAGGCATGGAAGCCGTCACCATGACCGAAATCAACAGTTCCGATGGTCGCATCAGATTGAACGGGGAAGTGTGGAGCTCTCGATTGGATCGAGACTTGAGCGATGAAGTAATTCCTGCGGGTGCACGCGTTTGTGTTTCTCGAATAGACGGTGCAACCGCACTGGTCTACCCACTCGACTATTAAATACTCGATCAGCAATTCAGAAGGAGAAGTTCATGGACGCCATAGGTCTCATCATCGGAGTAGTAATCGGGCTCGCAATTGTTTTCGTTCTGATCTCACGAACCGTGGTGATTGTGAATCAAGCAAGTACTGCAATCGTTGAACGCCTCGGGCGATATCAGCGCACCCTCACACCAGGCTTGTCCATATTGATTCCACTGGTCGATCGGATTCGTGAGCGCGTCGACATGCGGGAGCAGGTAGCTTCTTTCCCTCCTCAACCGGTCATTACCGAGGATAACTTGGTAGTTTCCATTGACACCGTTGTCTATTTTCAGGTCACGGACCCAAAGTCGGCGACTTATGAGATCTCCAGTTTTATTCTTGGTATCGAACAGTTAACCGTTACCACCTTGCGCAATGTCATTGGCTCCATGGATTTGGAAGAGACTCTTACTTCGCGCGACTCAATCAATGGACAATTGCGGGGCGTCCTCGATGAAGCTACGGGCCGCTGGGGAATTCGCGTCAATCGGGTTGAACTCAAGGCCATTGATCCACCCCATTCGGTCCAAGAATCGATGGAGAAGCAGCTCAAGGCAGAGCGTGAACGACGTGCTGCAATTCTTACGGCAGAGGGCCAAAAACAGAGCGCCATCTTGACGGCTGAAGGCGAAAAACAGAGCGCCATCTTGACGGCTGAGGGTTTCGCCGCCGCTGAAGTTGTTCGAGCCGAAGCTGAAGCCCGTGCTGAAATCATCCGAGCAGATGGTGAAGCCGTCGCATTGGAAAAAATCTATGAAGCGATCCATAATGCCAATCCCAGTGCCGCAGCCCTTGCTCATCGATATTTAGAGACTTTGCCTGGAATTGCTCAAGGTGATGCCAATAAAGTGTGGGTTATCCCTAGTGAACTAACCGGAGCCATGGAGACCTTGAGCAAGGGATTTACCAAAGGTTAGAAGATTATGAGCAGCGCTATGCCAATTACAACGACAGCGAGGCCAACGAGCCAGTTTCTCAACATGTGTGGCTGAGATTCACCTGCTTTTTGATTCTCGATGTGAGAGAGGGCATCGTTGTGGCTGATCGCGTTGTCCATCATGTTCTTGGCGTCATCAAACATGTTTCCTCCGGGTACTCGGCCAGATACAGGTAGTTCCCTCAGCATAGTTGTAACGACTGCAAGGTATACCTGACGTGCGCGCCAAACCCACTGCTGTGATGATTGAGGCGTGACAAATCGGTTATCAGAATCAACCAGCCCGTATCTGCTTCAGCATGCAGAAAATCCCGTGGATTGGTGGGAGTGGTGCCCTGAGGCATTTGACCAGGCTCGAGCGCGCAATGTGCCCATATTTTTGAGTATTGGGTATTCCGCATGCCATTGGTGTCATGTCATGGCTCATGAGTCATTTGAGGATTCTGAAATCGCTCAATTCATGAATGACAACTTTGTCAATATCAAGGTTGATCGGGAAGAACGACCAGACATTGACTCTATTTACATGGAAGCCACCGTTGCCCTAACAGGACACGGTGGGTGGCCCATGTCGGTATTTCTAGACCACGAAGGCAGACCATTCTTTGCCGGAACGTATTTTCCCCCGCAACCGCACCACGGGTTGCCGAGTTTTCCCCAGGTGTTGGAATCAATCTCAACGACATGGAATCAAAGCAAAGAAAGTATCGAATCGGCAGGTTCGCGGATTATCGATGCATTGGAATCACGCAGACCTCCCATGTCCTATTCCGATATTGCATCTATGGATTCAACCAAGCTCACCGAATTCCTTCGAGGGGCTGTTACCACTCTGAGCAAGAGCTTTGACGCAACCAATGGTGGTTTTGAAGGTGCACCCAAATTCCCCCCTTCAATGATCCTCGAATTCCTCATTCGGATGTCGACTGATGAATCCGTGGGAACCAACGCATTACACATGGCCTCACGCACGCTTGAAGCCATGGCCCGTGGTGGCATCTATGACCAACTTGGTGGCGGCTTCGCTCGATATAGCGTTGATGGCCAGTGGGTCGTTCCTCATTTTGAAAAGATGCTTTATGACAACGCGTTACTTATCCGTGTTTACGCACACTGGTGGCGCCTGACAGGCAGCAAAGTGGCAGAAAGGATTGTTCACGAGAGTATTAATTTCCTTCTCAGTGAAATGCGTACGCCTGAGGGAGCCTTTGCTGCGGCATTGGATGCCGACAGCGATGGCGAAGAGGGAAAGTTTTATGCCTGGACACCGGCCGAACTGATTGCGGTGCTCGGTGAATCAGAGGGCACAGCCGCTGCCGCACTTTTTCAAGTGACCGAACATGGCACTTTTGAGCATGGTAAGTCAACATTGCAGTTGCTCAACGACCCGAATGATTGGACGCAATGGAGCGACTGGCGTTCGCTACTGTTCAATGCACGCGCTCAGCGTGTTTACCCCGGTCGCGATGACAAAGTGGTAGCGGCCTGGAATGGTTTAACCATTGCGGCTCTGGCCGATGCAGGTGCAATCTTTGGAAACGAAGAATGGATTGAGGCAGCCCGCAGCGCTGCAGATCTGGTCATCAGTGTTCACATGGGAAGCGATAGGCGTGCAGACTATTTGGCACGTACTTCACGCGATGGCAAGGTTGGTTCCAGTGCGGGAGTTTTAGACGACTACGCCAATATGTCTGAAGGTTTGATTTCTCTCTACGAGGCCACGGGGGAATCTGAGTGGCTTGAATTGGCGCGGACCTTGGCGTACTCGGCAGTTGCGCACTTTGCCGACAACAGCGGTGGCTTCTATGACACCGCGGATGACGCCCAGAAACTTATTCGCCGTCCCCGCGAGTTCACTGATAACGCTGAGCCGTCCGGCTGGTTTGCGCTAGCGAATTGCCTCGTCCGCTTGTCGGGGCTGGGCGGGACGAACGCAAGTGAAATGCGATCTTTGGCCGAGAGTGGACTCTCGGTAGTGCCCAAATTCGCGCTTTCCTCACCTCGGGCTGTGGGATGGGGGCTTGTCGCACTGTGGTCCCTCGCCCAAGGACCTTGGGAACTGGTGATTTCTGGTCCGAGCTCGCGAGAATTTGCAGGCATAGGTGCTCGGTCACCGTTGGCGCCGGAAATCCTCTGGGAAGAGGGAGCTGAGAGCGGCGCTCAGGTGTGCAAATTCAGCGTCTGTGAGTTACCAACCAAGGATCCGGGTGTCTTGGCAAAATTCCTCAAAACTCGAGCGACTCTTTAAATTTATAAAGATTTTTTTGTTTTTGTTACCAAATTCTTGGCATATTAGGTCTAACTTTCTTCACCCACTCCACTGTCTGTGATGATGCTCCCACGCGATTGGGAGGTCGACTGTGGCTGAATTTGGAAACGCAGAACAGATTCTTGTGGGCGAGGGCGATAGCGACTACGAGAGATACCTAAGAACCCCAGAGCTATTGTCACTTCAGCCCGAGCCAGATTCCTGGGTTCACCGAGATGAACTGTTGTTCACCGTGACTCATCAATCCTCTGAGTTGTGGCTAAAACTGGCGGTGTCAGAGATTGAGTATTCCCTCGAGAAAATCAGGGAGCGAAACTTTGCTGCCGCCGTTCGGCTCCTCAAGCGAGTTAACTCGTGTATTGCCTATTGCACCCAACAGTTGGGCATCCTTGAGCAATTGACCCCTTGGGAGTATCAAAAGGTTCGCCTCGCTCTAGGTCACGGCTCCGGTTTTGATTCACCCGGATTCAGAGCGATTCGTCGCGTCATTCCTCGTTTGGGATTCGAATTTGACAATGCACTCAAGTCCGAGGCAATTTCATTGGAAGAGCTATTTATCGACTTTGAAAATCACGAAGGACTTTTTCAACTCGCTGAAGCTTTGATCGACGTGGACGAATTGCTCATGGCCTGGAGGGCAGTGCATTTTCGGGTGGTCGAGAGAACTATTGGACTTGAGGTCAAAGGGACGCAGGGAACTCCGGTTGAAGTTGTTGGAGGTATAAGGGATAAACAAGCCTTCCCAGACCTTTGGCAGGTACGAAGTGAATTGACACGTAGAGCAGACAAAGAACTGCGCACCGATTAATGAGCGTGGTTAATGAGTTGTATTAATGAGTGATTTCCAGCAATGAGATAGTTGTTCCGTGGACGAACTTGATTGGGCGATTCTGGGAGAACTTCAACGAGATGCCCGCCTCTCACACAGTCAGTTGGCCAAAAGGGTTCATTCAACCTCTCCGACTGTTTCATCTCGGGTCCGCAAATTAGAAGAGTCAGGTGTTATTGCCGGTTACTCTGCGCATCTTGATGCAGACAGAGCAGGCTGGCCCGTCATGGCATTTGTCCGATTAGCATGCTACGGGGAGTCGTGCATTCTCAACGACCCAAGCGCCCAGGAGCGCCCGGAAATCCTAGAGATCCATCGTGTGGTTGGCCGTGAGTGCTGCATTGTCAAAGTGCGAGCCGTGAATACCGCGCATTTTGAGGCGGTCATTGATCTATTGGCCAATTACAGTCCGCCTCTGAGCACGATGGTGCTCTCCTCGCCCCTGCAGTGGAGCGGACTCACTCCTCCGAGTGGTTTACCCACCTCCGACTCCCTGACAGAGTAATCTCTTCACGTGGGCTTAAAGGATCTGGTTTACGGCGCTTATGAGCGCAGACTGGCTACTCAAATCCCACTCGATCGCATTCCGCGCCACGTTGGTGTCATTCTTGACGGAAATAGACGTTGGGCAAGTGCTCAGGGGTCTACCTCGACTCAGGGACATGAGGCTGGTGCCGCAAAGATAATTGACTTCCTCGGCTGGTGTGATGATGCCGGAGTTGAGGTTGTCACCTTGTGGCTTTTGTCGACCGATAATCTCTCGAGACCTGAACCTGAGCTCGATCAGTTAATGACCATCATTGAAACCACTGTAGGAAACCTGGTGGGCCAAGGGCGTTGGCGACTGCATCCAGTTGGCGCTCTAGATCTGCTGCCCTCGCGGACCGCAACCGTGCTCAAGGAGGCCGCGGAAGCGACAGCGGAAATTGACGGTTCGTTGGTGAACATCGCTGTGGGGTACGGAGGAAGGCGTGAGGTTGTTGATGCCGTTCGATCTCTCCTAGCAGATCACGCGACTCAAGGAACCACACTGGATGAACTTGCATCCCTGCTCAACGCTGAACACATCGCCGAGCACCTGTACACAAAAGGACAACCCGACCCTGATTTAGTTATTCGAACATCAGGCGAACAGCGACTGTCAGGCTTTCTGCTTTGGCAAAGTGCTCACTCTGAATTCTATTTTTGTGAGGCCTATTGGCCTGACTTTCGACATGTTGATTTCCTGCGTGCAATTCGCACATTTGCCGAACGAAACAGAAGATACGGTGTCTGAGCTTCTGGCATGAACAATCTCGACGACAACATCATGGATGCCAATGCCGAATCGGCACTGAGGCATCCCATCTCGATGGTTCTCATTCTTGCTGTCATGGCAGGAGCCATGGATGCTGTCGACTTCCGTCTCTATGGCGTCTTTACTGCCAATCAGGCGGGAAATCTGGTCTTATTCTGGGCGCGCCTCGCTTCCAATCCCGGCGAGGCGGCGCTGTCGCTCTTTTCCCTATTGGGATGTGCACTGGGAATCGCGGCGGTCATTATTTTGCGATTCAAGTTTCCCTTTTTTGTTACGCCCCAGGGTTCGCGGACTTTGCTCTATGTAGCTGCGGTTTTTCTTGTTGTAACGGCGACGGTTGGCGCCATGGTGTCCCAGCCGTTGCAAGAGGTGGATAACAATCAATTGCCCATTGGTTCAGGCGATTGGTGGGCAGGTGCATTGTCAACCAGCACCTCTGCCATGTCCTTGGCAATCCTCGGAACTATTTTCATCATGATTGGTAAGAGTCGCGTTCACATAATCTCGGGTACAGGTCCGTTCATTGATGCAGTGCGGTTTTCCGTGGCTCGCTCCTTAACAGGGGATGAATCTTGGAATGCGAAAATCAAAACAGTTATCTTTTTTCCAATAGCTTGGTCATTGGGGGCAGCCATTGCCTCTCTGTTGCCCGTGCACAGAGGAACCATTGCAATTACGTGTGCGGTCATGGTTTGTTTAACTGCACTTATTTCGCGGCGTGTCGAGGCTGACTCGTAACAATTGCGCCATAGCGTTTACCCCGTTAGCAATGCGAGAATTTTTAAATGCTGAATTCGTAGACGCCCCACCTGGCTCACGAAAGGCCAGTAGGCAAGTTGAACCGGTGGGCCGGTGAGGAGTATGTATCGTGCCCCAAAAAGAATCGCGTCGCACCTATATTTTGGATACCTCAGTACTTCTCTCTGATCCCCACGCATTGAAGCGATTTGATGAACACGACGTTGTGCTGCCCGTTGTGGTGGTTACCGAGTTGGAAGCTAAACGCAGTCATCCCGAGCTCGGTTATTTCGCGCGTCAGGCACTGCGATTATTGGACGATATTCGGATAGAACACGGACGACTTGATGCCCCAATGCCTATCGGTGAAGCAGGCGGGACACTGCGCATCGAACTTAATCACACGGATGTTGAGGCATTACCCAGTGGTTTGCGTCTAGGTGACAACGACACCAAGATTTTGGCGCTGGCCAAGAATCTGGCCAATGAAGGTGCGAATGTCGTTTTGGTGAGCAAAGACCTCCCCATGCGCGTGAAAGCCAGTTCTGTTGGGCTGATTGCTGAGGAATATCGCGCGGAGCTAGTTCTCGAGTCCGGCTACACAGGAATGGCCGAGATCAATATCAATATTGCCGACCTCGATGCGCTCTATGAAGAGGGTGTGATCGAACATGATGCCGCATTTGATTACCCATGCCACGGGGGTCTGGTGTTGCTCAGCGACAGGGGGAGTGCACTCGCGCGAGTGACACCTGACAAGAAGCTGAGGTTGGTTCGGGGTGATCGCGAAGCATTCGGTCTCCACGGGCGTAGTGCCGAGCAACGTATTGCCTTGGACATTTTGCTTGATCCTGAAGTGGGAATCGTGTCCTTGGGAGGACGGGCAGGCACGGGTAAAAGTGCCCTAGCGTTGTGTGCAGGCCTCGAATCCGTCATGGAACGCAGAGCTCATCGAAAAGTAATTGTTTTTCGTCCGCTTTATGCGGTCGGTGGTCAAGAATTGGGTTATCTCCCAGGGTCTGAAAATGAAAAGATGTCGCCCTGGGGTCAAGCTGTCTATGACACACTCGGCGCTATTGCAACGCAGGAAGTTGTCGATGAAATCACCGACAGAGGCATGCTCGAGGTTTTGCCACTGACACATATTCGTGGTCGGAGCTTGCATGATGCCTTCGTTATCGTCGAGGAAGCCCAGTCCCTGGAGCGAAATGTACTGCTCACCGTGCTCTCCCGGATTGGAAGTGATTCACGCGTGGTACTCACGCATGACATCGCGCAGCGTGACAATCTCAGGGTGGGTCGCTTTGACGGAGTCGTCGCCGTGGTGGAGAAACTTAAGGGTCATCCACTGTTCGCACACATCACTCTGACTCGCAGTGAGCGGTCTGAAATTGCCGCATTAGTCACCGAATTGCTTGAGGATGGGCATCAATAACGCTTCATTAATCCATGTGATCTGGATCACAAATAAGGTCCGAGGTTAGGGGGATCCCCCCGTGAGCACGCTCTCGAAATTCTGCGAGTGAGATGTCCCACCCTGTTGTAATGTGACTTTTTGGACCAAATCATGCAACCTAGGACTGGAAATTCCACAGACTTTATGAGGTTTTCAATGCAAAAGATAACGAGGCTGAGCGCTGCTGCGCTCGCATTCTCGCTACTTCTTGCACCGGTGGTTCAGGCGCAGGCAGATGAACTAGCGCCAGACACGCCCGCCGAGGCCACCACGGAGCTTCCTGCTGAAGATATCCCGGTCAATGATTCTGAGATCCCTGTGGGTGATGAAGGAAATAACCCTGAAGACGCCGGGTCCAAGCAGTTAAGAATCGCCACTGAGACTTTTCATGCATTTGGTTCCCCGCAGTCCAGTGACCTCAAGGGCTTTATGCCTAGCCTCTATCAAGGCAAATGGTTTATGCCCAACAAAGAAGAGCGCAGAAAATGTATTGCCAAGCGCGAGGGACACAATAACTACAAATCAGTCAGCGCGGGCGGTCTGTATCGCGGTACGTATCAGTTCTCGAAAGCACTCGCACGCGGTGCAGCGTGGATGATGCAAAAAGAGGTCAGGAATGAAATGGGTCAATCGGGTGTTGAGTTAGTCCAAGAACTCCGCAAGACCCCCATGAATCAGTGGAACAGGTACTGGCAGGATCGAGCGTTCTGGACGATCTGGCGCAAGGGGGCAGGTTCAAATCATTGGTCAGGCGGACATCGATCCTGTTAACAGGAGTTTATTGTGGGGGACCTACCGGAATTTGGGCCGCAATGGGTCGCAAGGTCTCGGCAAAGAAATCATTGCCTTTGTCATCCACAACTAGGAATGCAGGAAAATTCTCGACTTCGATTTTCCAAACCGCCTCCATGCCAAGTTCAGCGAAATCCAACACATCGACTTTGGTGATGTTGTCCTGCGCTAGGCGCGCGGCAGGGCCACCAATAGATCCAAGGTAGAAGCCACCATTTTCTTGGCATGCCCGGGTCACGGCTGAGCTTCGATTCCCTTTCGCCAACATGACCATGGATCCACCCGCCTTTTGAAACTGATCGACATAGCTATCCATGCGTCCTGCCGTTGTCGGCCCAAAGGAGCCTGACGCCATTCCCTCAGGTGTCTTAGCGGGCCCTGCATAGTAGACGGGGTAGTCGCGCAGATACTGGGGCATTGGCTCACCGCGGTCCAGCATCTCCTTGATTCGTGCATGTGCCAAATCCCTAGCAACGACGAGAGATCCGGTGAGTGAAAGCCTGCTGCGAATGGGAAGTTTGCTGAGTGTTTCGCGGATCTCAGACATGGGGCGGTTGAGGTCGATGGCAATGACGTCGTCATCGAGGTGTTCATCGGTAATTTCAGGCAGGTAGTGAGCTGGCTCGGTCTCAAGTTGCTCCAGAAAGGCTCCGTCGGGGGTAATTTTTGCTTTTGCCTGACGGTCAGCAGAACATGACACCGCAATGGCAACGGGACACGACGCACCATGACGCGGTAAGCGAATAACTCGAACATCGTGACAGAAGTACTTGCCGCCAAACTGTGCTCCAATACCAAACTGCTGGGTCATGAGGTGAATTTCTTGTTCCATGGCTAGGTCGCGATATCCAGAGCCATCAGCCGACCCGTGTACTGGAAGCGTGTCCAAGTAGTGAGCTGAAGCTAACTTCGCTGTTTTCAATGCAAACTCTGCGCTCGTACCACCGACGACAACGGCAAGATGGTAGGGCGGGCATGCTGCGGTTCCAATGCTTCTAAGTTTTTCATCGAGGAACGCTGCAAACTTCGCTGGATTCAGGAGTGCGGCGGTTTCCTGGTAGAGGAAACTCTTGTTAGCGCTACCGCCACCTTTTGCCATATAGAGAAATTCATAAGACATTTCCTTGGCAGGATCGGAATATATTTCGATTTGCGCTGGAAGGTTCGTCCCAGTATTTCTTTCCTCCCACATGGAAAGGGGGGAGAGTTGGGAGTAGCGCAAATTCAACTGTGCAAATGCGTCATAGACGCCGCGTGACAGTGCCTGTGCATCATCACCAGCGGTAATGACATTTTGCCCTCGCTTACCCATGATGATTGCGGTACCTGTGTCTTGGCACATGGGAAGGATGCCTCCGGCTGAGATGTTGGCGTTCTTGAGAAGGTCAAGTGCCACGAATCGATCATTGGGACTTGACTCGGGGTCATCGAGAATGTGGCGTAGTTGCGCCAAGTGCTCTGGGCGTAGCAGGTGCGATATATCTCGCATTGCCGCGAAGGTCAATGTGGTGATTGCCTCAGGCGCAATAGTGAGAAACTCTCGGTCTCCGAGTGTGGCCGTGCCGATTCCCTCGGTTGTTATCAACCTGTAGGGAGTCGAATCTGGGGCCAAGGGGAGCATGTCGGTGTACACAAAGTCAGTCACACCACAACTCTAGATCCCTAACTCGGTAATAACCACCATGAGGCAAAACCTGGGATGTGCACTTGGTCACCGAAATCCAGTTCATCCCCTGTAATTAAGTCAACAGGTGTTACCTCGCAGGGGAATTCATCCAAAGAGAGCACTGCTGGGTCAGGGCTCATGTTGTATGCCTCCACGAGCACTCCCCGTTCGCCATCTCGGACCACGAAAAAGACGCCATTGTGGGATGTGGTGACGACAGTGGAACTTTGTGAGGCGTGTAATTGTGGGAGGGACTTGCGAGCAGTAGCAAGTCTGGTGATTCGCGCGGACAGCTGAAGCGCGATATCCCGACCCTGTTCTGTCAGGTCTTCAAACTTCGGCATGTGAGGACGATGGACCCAGCGGCTATCCGCCTTCTCTTCATCGCGGAGTAGGTAGGAGTGATCATTGAGCAGCCCCCATTCGTCGCCCATGTAAATAAGGGGTAGTCCCCCGAACCCGAACACAATGGCATATCCACAAAAGACTCGGTCCATTGCCGAATTGATTGCATGTGAGTCATTAGTTTCCAGTGCAAGTTCCAAACCAGCAAGACTTGCCGCGGTACCCGAAATTCTTCGATCACCAGTAGCGGGATTTACTTGGAACAGGACACCGCGAGCGGGGGAATCAGGGAATATGCCGCTGTAATAATCGGCGAGAAATGATCGATGACCAAAACCGCTCCAGCCCAAAGCTTGTGCATCAGAATCATCGATCGCCCAGCCAATATCGTCGTGGCACCGCAGATAGGTGGTCCAGGTTGTGCCAGGGGGAAGCTTCTCAAACCGATTAAGTGCAACGGCCATGAGTCGTGCATCCCGCGCTGCGAAGGCAGACCAAATCTGAACCATTAGAGAGTTGTGGTAGGCCACGTCGCTCACTTTGCCCATGAAACGCCCTTGGCCGAGATAGGCGCCAACGTCATTAGGTCCAACAATGGCCTCGGCCTGGAAGATCATGCTGGGAGCAACAATTCGAGCGAATGAGCGCAGAATCTGGGTAATACTGTGGACTTCTGACTGGTTCTGGCAGGCAGTGCCCATTCTCTTCCAAAGGAATGCGATGGCATCCAGCCTGAGGCAGTCCACGCCTTTATTGGCCAGAAAGCCAATGATGTCGAGGAATTCAAAGAGCACATCGGGATTAGACCAATTAACGTCCCATTGGTAGGAGTTAAACGTTGTCCACACCCAACTACTCAATTCGTCATTCCACGTGAAGTTTCCTGGAGCGAAGTCTGGGAACACCTCGGGAAGGGATTCCTCGTATTGATCCGGAAGCGTTCTATCGGAATAGAGGTAGAAATAGTCCTGATATTTTTTCTCGCCTCCGCGAGCCTTGACTGCCCATTCATGTTCGTAGG
>Ga0181607_10000091_pt1 | contig 68723 bp, 76 predicted proteins | sample 041ome_9_FD_132420 | JGI IMG/M metagenome (GOLD analysis project Ga0181607, IMG submission 132420) | Coastal salt marsh microbial communities from the Groves Creek Marsh, Skidaway Island, Georgia - 041413US metaG (megahit assembly) | ecosystem: Environmental > Aquatic > Marine > Intertidal zone...
AAAGCTATTTGCTAATACTTTCATAGCTAACTTCTGTTTGTAGTAGTGGTTGATTATACGTATAAGTTAATTGTTAGATTATATTAATTTAAAAATGAGCTTTTTTAATTATTGATTATGGCGAAAATGTGACATTAAAAATCAGCAAGTGAATGTACCCACTCAGCACTCAAGCCTACTAATCTAACGATATATTTCCTCCATTAATCGGCTATTCCTGTTTCCCTAAATCCCACTATAAGTCCTCTAAAAACACTACATTAACAATTATCAATATAGCTATTACTGTGTCCATTAACGTATATAATAAATAGCTAAGGCCGATAACTCATTACTGTGTAATATTCTTGTAGCATTTGAGGCTTATAACCTAAACGTATTAACTTTTAGCAAAGAATTTAAGAATTGAATCTAAATTTGGGATGGTATTGAATTGAAACTAGATAGAACAACAAGAATACTGCTGATTGCTATTGCATTAGGTATTACTTTTTTACTGGCGGTTGTGGGGGGGATAACCCTAATGGGAAAAAATACCACTACGCTTGAATTATATAATGCTCCTCCCTCTATATCCTCACATATAATTGATGCAGAAAAAGATATGCTCTATGTCTGGCATGCAACCTTTCACGATGAAGCAAGCTTATCCTTGCCATCGCTAGGTGAGGTCATGGGGTCAATGATGGTCATCAAATCAGGGAGTGAACAAGAACGATTTACTAATCTTGAATTTGATTGGAAAGATTCAAATGATTCCATTGTTATTTCAAGTATTCATTCGTATCCAGTTAATGCTATAGAGACAGCCACCCCCATACATCGTGCCATTATAGGAGGAACAGGGAAATATGTTGGTGCTAAAGGCGAGATTATAAGTAATAGACAAGAAGATGGTTGGTATCATCACAAAATTATTCTTGTTAAGTAGCCTTGTAAAAAAATTAACTTCCACCATTACAATCTACTAGATATTTGAGTAGTGCTCACCATTTACCGTTCATTGTCAGTGTCTTTTAGGGCCTACTCTGGGAGTCCACTGTGCTCAAAGGTTAGGCGGTCAAAATGGCTATCCGACTGAGACTGATGGCGTACCTTGAGAGCTAGCTGGATATGGTCGTCTTTGCGATTGCTTATATTAGTCATGGCAACAGCCTCTGCTGTTTAGTGTTGTAGGCCAGATCGACGAGTAACATATGAGGAACTGTCAGTGCGGCGAGACCAATAAAGGTTAACTGAACAATAGATGCCGACAGGGACCCCTGGAAAAATAATAAAAATACTAGCGCAGCAGTCCAGGCCATCAGACTATAGATTGCGGCCTCAATAAAACTGCACCTGCGCTCGCTATCATCTTCAATACTTCGCCATATCCGCAAGGTGTGATTGCAGCTGTGCCAGAGGCAAAAATACAGAGCGAAGCTAATAAGCGGTGGCAGTAAGAACACCAGTATTAATTGGGTAATCAGGCTGTTAAGCGGTTTTCGCCATGCTGGATTTTTCAAGGCGTAAACCGCATAGCCAGCGAAGCTCAAAAGCCAGGGTAAAAATAATGCGCCAATTGATTGGAGTAGCATGGACGCACCTTTGTCGCCCACTAAGAGGGCAAAAACTGGTTCTACAGCTGCCGGTTGCAAGCTGGGAATAGCGATAGAGACTAGTCCACCATGAGCTACCAGAGGCAGCCATCGATTATTGAGTCTGTCGTTAGTAGACGCTGGAATGCTGGCAATATCACTCTGACCAAAGTGCAGCGCTGAGATAATTAGAAATATGGCCAGCCCTAGCATGGGCCATTGCCACCAAAACCAGACAACTAATGCTGCCAGCGCGATATAGCCAATATGGAATCCAATCCAGGCAGTGGTGCCCTGAGGCCAACCAATACGTCGTGCCACTGCACCATCTAGGCCGCCATGAGGCACCCCAAAAAGCAGTACCGCTGCAATGGCGGCTAGGTCCCAGCTAGTCATGTCTAAACAGCTGCCACAGCGCAGCCTGTATAAAGGACCATTTAGGCATGACCATAATGACTTTCGCCCATTCCATAGCGCCTGCATTGCCGAGCATAAATCGCGCAAATTCTTCAGCATCTAGCGCCTTACCTGTCGCCATAAATAAACCTACGCCACGATCCGGTTGGGTACTAAGCGCGCGATTAAAGACCCTATCCATAAAAATAAGGCGTCTCGAAAAAGGTGCAGGTACCTCGCGCTCACCGGCGCTTATGGCCTCTGCTAGTGTTGCCATTTGAGCCTGGATCGTACTGAACGCGTAGCCTGAGGATAGCCGCACAGAACCGCCTGCCGCACCAACAGTGAGCACCTGGGTATTCTGGGGTTGCAATGCTGCCATGGGAATTACACCGTATTCTTCTCGCAACTGAGACTGCATCTGTATATTGCGGTCGGCGAGCCACTGACTGATGGCATTGCGATACCAGTCTTTATCTTCGAGCTGGTTTGAAATCATGGTCGATTCTACGAGTAGATGGCGATCGGAGTAGGGTAGTACATAGATAAAGTGCAGACCGCGAGACTGGTCGACACGAAAATCCATTAATGTGGCAATATCAGCATCAGCTATGGGTTCCTTGGTGCTTATTTCCCAACCAACAAAGTGCTGACGCAGGATATTGTCTCCCATTATTGGGGGTCGACTGTCATAGATAGTCTTAGCCTTGTAGGCTTGCCCATCAGCGCTAAATTGCCCACCTTTTCCCTCTGCTACCAGATCGTCAACGGCCGCTCTGACTAGGTTCACGGAATCTTTTAAGCTGGCTTCGCAATGTTGTAAATATTGCCCTGAGCTAAGGCTGGTATAGCGGTATTCATTACTCTGGTGGATAACTTCACCACTGTGGTCAACTAGGCGCCATTTGTCCCAGCTGCCTCTAATGGCCGAGCTGAGTTGTTCTAATTGCTCGGGTTGCGCCCATAACGCCCAGCTACAGTCTCGTTCTGCTGCAGTCTTAGGTTCAAATACGGTGGCGGACAGATTGTCTAATTTGGAGGCCAATGCCATCCCTGCGCTACCGCCACCAATAATGGCAATATCCAGCTCTATTGGATTACTGGACACCGGCTAATCCTTGCAGATGCTGATGCAACTGAGAACGGTGTGGCGGTACTTTTATTGGGCGTAAATCCAACAGACTACGCAGACTGAGCAGTGCTTTTTCCCCGCCGGTTACCATGACTCGACCCTGCCACCAGGCTAGATTTCGGCGTCTGAGTACCCAGCCAATTTGGCGATATACACGCAGTGCTATGGCAATTGAGAGTCTTGATCGAAAGGGTAATAGGCGAATGCCGAGCATGGCACTGGCATAGTACTGCTCCGACAAATCTAATAGCTGAGCAATGCCCTCAGCTACTTGCTGACGGCAGTCTTCGCTGGTGTTGTCTAATTCGGTTTCTCCCAATTCACCAGCTTCTAAACCTGCATTAGCAATCTGTGACGGAGTAAAGTTTGCCCAGCTAGCGGGTAGATAACGGCGCCCCATTTTGGCGTCTTCCAATACATCCCGAGAAATATTGGTGAGCTGCATGGCAATCCCTAAATCAATGGCAAAGCTGTCGGCGCGGGGTTCTTCACAGTTGAGTACACGGCACATCATTAGGCCCACGGTGCCTGCCACGGCGTGGCAGTAGCGCAACAACTCAGCTTCGTCGGCAACGGCGGTGGGTTTTTGGTCACTAAGCATGCCGTCGAGCAACTCTGATGCGGCACTGAGGGGGATATTGTTACTGTTGGCTAGCGCGATAAAGGCTTCAATTTCTGGTCCAGCGATAAGTTCTTTACCAGCTAGGCGGGCGCGAATATCTTCAAGAGATTCTTGGCAATCGGGAAGATCACCGTCGGCTAAATCATCCACATAGCGGCAAAATTGATAGAGTCGTGCGGCGCGGTCGGCCAGTTCAACCCCGAGAAATTTACTAGCCCAATAGAATGATTTTCCATGGAGTGCCAGTATCTGCTTTGGAGCTGGTGAGTCTGGCAGCATTGGATTGCTCATCTATCCTCCCGAACCCACCTCAACACCAGTAAGCAGCTCTTCTACTACCTTGGCTGAGCTGACAACACCGGGAAGGCCGGCGCCGGGATGGGTGCCTGCACCCACAAAATAGAGATTATTCACTGCGCTGTCGCGGTTGTGAAAGCGGAACCAGGCAGACTGGGTAAGCCTGGGTTCAATAGAGAAACCTGCGCCATGCATGGAGCGGTAATCCTTGGCAAAATCTTCTGGGGTCATCCAAAACACCTCTTCAATCACTGAGGAAAGATCTGGCAGTATGGTCTCTTCGAGGGCCGTTACTATACGATCGCGCATCACCTCCCCTTCTGTCTCCCAGTTTACATTGCCCTGGAGGTTGGGCACCGGACACAGCACATAAAATGATTCACAGCCCTCTGGTGCAAAGCTTTTGTCTGTGGCTGTGGGACGATGCACATAGAGAGAAAAATCTTCGCTCATCTCTTTGGCATCAAAACTTTCGGAAAGCAGCTGTTTAAATCGAGGTCCCATCCAAATGCTGTGGTGGGCTACATCGGGATAGAGTTTTTTGGTACCGAAATAAAGAACATACAGCCCCATGCTGTAGTGCTTTTTAATACTCGATAGGCGCAATTTTTTCTGGGGTAAAAGGTGTTTGTAGCAGGTTTCTGGATCGCCACCAAAGACTACCAGATCGGCGTTCATCACCTGATTATTACTCAGCTGCACACCAATGGCACGCTTATTTTCAATAATGATTTCATCGACGTCAGCATCGAGTTGAATCTTAATGCCGTGGCGTTCCATCAGCGCACCCAGCTCTTTAACCAATTTACCGGTACCACCCATACAGAAAAACACACCCCAGCGACGCTCAAGATAATGAATCAAGGTGTAGATAGCAGTTGTTTTAAATGGATTTCCACCGACTAAAAGTGGGTGAATAGAAAATGCCTGACGAATTAGCGGATGCTTTAAATGGCTGTTCACCATTTGGGAGACGCTTCTATAACATTTGAGTATCAGCAACGCCGGAATCTGTTTGACCATATCCCAGACTCGCGTGAATGGGCGATGAACCAGCTGCTTATAGCCGACATCATATATCTTTTTAGACTCCTCAAGCAGCTTTAAATAACCTTCAGCATCGTCGGGATTAAAGCGACGAATCTCAGTTAATGTGTCTTCAATGCTGGCGCAATAATCAAACTGGCTGCCGTCGTCAAAATGAAAACGGTAGAAGGGATCTAGTGGAACAAAGTCGAGATGATCAGTGAGTTTTTCATCAAACAGTTCAAATAGCTCATCAAACAGAAAGGGCGCGGTGATAACGGTGGGGCCTGCATCATGGAGATAGCCACCACGTTTGAAAACCTGCGCTCGACCGCCGAGGCTATCTAAACGCTCCAGTAAGGTGACGTCGTAACCAATAGCTTTGAGTCTTAGTGCTGTTGCTATACCGGCGAAGCCTGCTCCGATAATAATGACTTTTTTTCCAGCTCCGAATGTCTTTAACGTCAAGCGATCCGCCCTTGGCGTTTTACTGTTGTTCTCTGTTTTACGGAGGCCACTAACCCCTGGGTCACTGACTGCAATTGAACGGGTAACGAGCTCACCAACTGGTCGGCCTGTGACAGCCAGTAATCTACTGATTGGTTCGCTTGCAGAATAACATCGCTGGACGCGATGCAGCGCTGCCAATGGACTAGCAGCTCGGTATCCTCAGATTGATACCAGCTCACAAACTCTTTGGATCCTGCGCCATGCTGGGCAAACAGACTGACGACTAAATTGGGTTTGCGGCCATCGAGATCACTGGAGCGATGGCTGGACGGAATAATATCATCAATATCGTTGCGGCCCTGATAGGCCAGGCCGCAGAGACTTATAAGATGCTCGAGACTTTTAAGGTCGGCATCCAGACCGGCGGCAATCGCGGCGCCTTTAATCGGGGCAATTAATAATGGTGTGGTTTTACCCTTGGCAATACGCTGCCATTCATCGAGTTCGGCGCATTGGCGTTGGGTAATATCAGCTATTTGGCCACTGCAGGTTTCCCGCATTGCCTGAGCTAACAAGGTGACGAGAACACCACTATGTTGGCTGTTTCTCGCGCTGAGCTCGAAGGCTTTAGCGATCATCCAGTCGCCCAAACAGAGTGCCATATCGGATCCAAAATATTGATGGATGCTCTCTTGGCCACGCCTGTGGGTACTGGCGTCACTGATGTCGTCATGAATCAGTGAGGCGTTGTGCAGAAGCTCGCAAGCAGCTGCCCAATGCAAATTATCTATGTTACTTAAACCTAGCGAAAAGCCGCTAGACAGCGCTAACTGCGCTCGGAAGGATTTACCGGGGTTTTTAAAGTGATACTCAGCTGCTGCAGCTAAGCTACTTTGTGAATGTGGCATCTCGCGCTTATACAGAGCGTTGAGCTCGGCTAGCCAATCGGATCCACTTATTTTTATTGGGGGCATTGATTCGTACCCTTATACATAACTTTTTTTAGCTGCTTATCTTTATTATATCAAAGAGGAAGAGCCAGCACCGCTGGCCCTTCCAATACTTTGAACAGATAAACTTATTCTGAATCAGCTACTGCAGCGGCCCAAATAACCAGACCAAACGCAATCTTGTTCCAAAGGTCAGCTATGTTGTACCAAAGATTCAGCATATCTGGGTCGGCAGCACCCATAAAGTAACCAAGCACATAACCGATTGGGTAGATCGACCAACCAACAGTAACCAGCAGACGCATGGCACCGTAAGCTTTCTGAGCAATGGCATTGCCACTGGCAGCGTTGATCTTGCTCGCTTCACCCATAAAGATTTCATACATGATCCAGATCCAACCCAGCATACCAACAACGAAGCCAGAGACTACGTAAGCAGGATTTACTTCGCCAGCAAAACCAGCAAAAAGCATAATCAAAGAGCCTGCTAGTAAACGCCAGAAAACGCCAGCAGGCACTTTAGTAATGGCAGAAAGGATCAAATAGAATTCAATAATCAGTAATGGCACTGTGAGCAGCCAATCGATATAGCGATATACCGTTGGAGTTTCGCCCGTTGCAACCCATACATCACGCATGTAGAAGTAATGCACTGCAGCAATCAAGGTCACAAGACCTGCAACTGTCAGAGATGTCTTCCACTTACCGCTTACACGATCGCGTTCAATAAGAAAGAACACTGTTGCGGCGACCATCGCCATAGATATTAACCAAAAAGACATGCCAACTGGATCGCTAGCGCTTAAGTTATTAATCATGTGTACCCCCATAAATTTAAACTTTATTACTAGTGTCAGCATGCTTGTTTAGAATTCCACATACGACACTTCTCATATAGCTCTACCAGCGCCTCGTTTATGAGCGAGACCTGCCATATCACTGTAACTCTTTTTCACCGCGGTGCAAATTATATTTATAAATTTGTGCTAAGTAATCGTAGGTATTTAACAGACTTGTTGAGTTGCGAAAGGAGAAACTCAACCCGCGTTCGGTCCCATCACTAGACTAGAATCTTTTTATTAATTAGTTATCGAACTTCTATTAACACTTCATTACGACGTAAAAATGGGAGTGTCCAGGGTGGATTGTAAAACGCATAGATAGACTCAGATAGTACCTTCATTTCATTTTTCAACAAATATAACTTTAGCTTTTTCTCATGCAAAGCTAGGTTTTTATTATTATTCATTCCTGAAAATTGGATTACAGCAAAATTTTTTGAGGGAATTTCTTTAAGAATAACTTTCTTATTATTTGGTTTTGGGAGCGTACCCATAGAATACTCAGCTGGCATGATAAAATTAATTTTCCATCCATCATCTGCAGCATGTTGATTAACTGGTGCTATCATTGAAATTTTCTGATTTTGTTGCTGTGTCACAGGCGCAGTCATCGAAATACTACTATTTTTTATATTATTGCCAAAGATATAATCAGCTAACAACCGAAAACCCTGGCTTATCGCTTCCTTTCGTTCACCTTGTACAGTCACCTCAGCAACTATCATCGGATTGTATTTTCGAATTTCAATTTTATCTTCAGATGAGTGTACTTGATACTTTGGATGCTCAACCCTACTCATTATTGGTCCACATGAAATTAGAGCTACTAAAACGAGAACACCTGTAATAAGTATCACTTTTATCCATTTCCTATTCATTAGTTTCCTCACCTCAATAAATAACGTCAATCATAAGCCCTGATTGTGTTACTTAAATTATAATAGCTATGTTTAAAAAATTAATCACAACAAGCAATATCATAGATCACATGACTGAATGAAAATATTTATATCAAAACGATTATTTTTAGTTGATTGTTTTATTTTTTGTACGCCACACTCCTTTGCTAATAATAACAATATTTCACGTTTACCTAATGGGAAACCTGACTTTAATGGTGTCTGGCAAGTTCTAAATAAGGCTAACTACAATATTGAACCGCATGCTGCTAGAGCTGCATGTTATTGAAAGATGGTCTTTATGGAAGTCTACCTAGTGATGAAGTTGTTAGCTTAGGAGTTGTAGGTAGTATTCAGCTGAGCTTGTGCCAGTAAAGCTTTCAACTATTAGAGTAGGATATTGAACAATTAAGACGTAATAATTATCGATGGTGGAGCGGCAGGTTTAATGTCTGCTGCAACTGTAGGGCTGTGTGGGAAAACATACTTAGTCATTGATCATTCAAATAAACTGGGGGGGGCTATTTGTCCCCTAATCCATATTTCTGCAAGTCTGCACTCAGTCGTTTACATGATGGGGCTTTATTTCATTGGTTTCTATCAATAACCACTAAGGTGTTTTCGATGGTGATCATGAATTCATCAGTAGCAACTTCATTGATCCTGTTGAGCTCAGTAGATGGCGAGATGGCAGTAGCTTAATAATCAGTAAGTAACAGCAATTTAATGAATTAGCTTTTGCTTTAAAATTTCCTTTAGTTTCAAGTTTCTTTATGCCGTGCTGCATATCTAGCTGCAGCATTAATAAATACTATTTGTTTAAGGCAAGCAGCTTAGGAAAAAGGTATATTAATAGATACACAATAAATCACTGCTTTAGAATACATATTTAAGGAAAAGTATCCTTCAATATGTGGAAGCATCTACGAGTCTATTAAAATGGTTAAGTTAAAAACGGTAATACTTGTCCTAGTTTGTTTGTTCGCTATCAATGGAGTAAATGCTCAAGAGCTGTTAAAAACAACGAAGACGTGGGAAGGTGGCGAGATTGAATACCATAAAGGGAAGGCTGAAGTAACTTCTGAAAGGATAACCCTTAAAGAAGGTGCTATGACTCCTTTTCATTGCCATCCTGTTCCAACGCTAGCTTATATTGAAAAGGGTCATCTCGAAGTCGAGACTAGTAACGGCAAGAAGGTGACTTTCCAAGCAGGGGATTCATTTGTTGAAGTGCTTAGGACGATACATCGAGGCATAGTAATCGATGGGCCTGTTGAAATTGTGGTGTTCTATGCGGGCGTCACTTCCACGCCCAATATGGTGCTAGCTGATAGTGGTGAGGCTTCAAAATATTGTAATAAGTAAGCCCGGCTTAGGCCTCGCTTTTAATGAGTAGTCAGCCAGCTCGATAATCACTCTAGCTCAGCAGTCAATATAGTATTTCTTTACACAGTCATTGGATAATTTTTTGGCGGCCTGAATCTCACTTGAGCTCATTTTCTTTTCAATGGCTAACTTGCTGATGTTTGCTTTTTCAAAGCCTTGGGCTGCGGAGAAGTTCCACCACATATAAGCATAGATATTACTTGCTTCTAGACCCTCACCATTCGCATATTGCATGCCAAGCTGGTATTGAGCAGAGGCGTGCCCCTGTTCTGCATCTAATTGAGTCTTTGATTTACAACTTTGTAGTGTGAACGCTAGAGGTAGTAAAGTAATCAATAATAGTGTGCTATATCTCATAAAAATAACCTTAATGTAGGTATAGTTAATGCGAGACTACAGTAAATAGGTTTATTTGCCTAATATCTTGAAAAATAACAATAAATCTAGGTTATTATCTTTAGTACCAACTAGAGCATTTAGGGTCGATTTTTATTGGATGGCTAAGATCAAATGTCGATATATCAGCCAGCTTGATAATTCACCACCTCAGCAGAACTGGCTTTTCACTTACCCTTAAGCGGATCATCACGATCTGGTCTAAAAGAGCTCTCTATTAATCATCAAACAACATTACGATTAAAATCAAGCTAGCTGACCGTTTGATTTATTCTCTAAGTCTTTGGTTTAAATCATATTTTTTATTCTTGTCTTTATTTTGTTCCTGCTAAATAATCGCTGTTTCTAAGATTAATTAGGGTTTAACTTAAAGGAATAATTCGATGAAAGATTCTCTTATTTTCAAGACTGGTGAGGCTACAGTTTATGCAAGCCATGATCAGGACACGGATGCGATGCCTGAGATTGTGTTGGGACGTACAGATGGACCAGTAGGTCAGGCATTTGCTAATTTGATGGGGCAGACGGAAGGGCATACGCGTATGTTTGCGGTACGTGCCTGCAATCAACAGGTGAAGCCAGCGACTTTGATTGTTCCTAAGGTGACACTTAAAGATACTAAGATGATTAATCTGTTTGGTGGTGTTGTACAGTCGGCGGTTTCTGATGCGATTTTGGATTCGGTGATTGAGGATGTGATTCCGCGCGAAGAGGTGAATGATCTATGTATGATTATCTTGTTATGGATCTCACCGGAGTGTGTCAGTGAGCCAGATAAGAAGGATCTTTACCGGACCAATTATGAAGCGACCAAGATTGCTATTAAGCGTGCGATGAATGATGAGCCTACGATTGATGAATTAATCGCTAATCGTAAAAAGGTGTGGCATCAAATGTATCATCCAGAGACGGGTGAATCTCTTTGGGACTAGGTTTTATACTTGCTAATTAGGCTAGCTAGTTGGAGCGCCTTGTTCGTAGCAGGGCATTATTCTATGAATAGGCGCTTTATTATTATGCTGTAGTCGTAAGCAAGGGTGACTCATCACTCTGATCCTTTTTGGTTTTCTTTTTGTTCCGGTGTTTTTCTAGTACTGTGTTTTGAACCTAGCTGTCCTTCATACTGCCTGCTTAGTTGATTTCTATACACTCACGATAAAAATATGACCTATCAAATAATAATCGCTGCCCTAGTCTTTGGTGGCTTACTCTTTCTGTTGTTGCCAGCCTATACCAATGAAAAGGGTTTTTATTATGGGGTGTCTGTCGGCGGTCAAGCACCTAGCTTATTCACGCTGATATTCTCACAAGTCACGACCTGGATATTCGCGCGTTCGTTGATGAATGCAGCGATTCTCGGTTTCTACTTTGGTTTGTGGGGTGTGCTGGCCTATGCCGCTTATTACCTGTCTTTCTTTACCGGTGGTCTGATTGTCGATCGGATACGCTTTGGTCTGGGTTATAACAGTATTCAAGAGTTTTTCTTTACACGTTATGGCCGTAGTGGGACGTTTTGTTATAACGCATTGATCATTATTCGATTGATCAGTGAGATCTTTGCCAACTTGATTGTGATTGGTTTGATCTTTGGTGGTTTTGGTAGCCAAACTTATTTCATAGCGATTGCCTTGTTGTCGCTGTTTGTCGTGTTGTATTCGATGAAGGGTGGACTGAGCGCAGCTTTAAAGACCGATGTGTTACAGATGAGTCTTTTCCTAATCATGCTAGTGGCACTCTTTATCAGCATGTTGACCAATCAGTATTTTGATCAAGCGGCTATTTTTGATTTCACGTTTGATATCACGCAGCCAGGGCCGATTTTATTATTTGTCGCCTTTCTGCAGGTGTGGAGTTATCCCTTGCATGATCCAGTGATGATGGATCGAGGATTTTTAGCGGATAGAAAAACTACACGCCAGAGTTTTTTGCATGCCGGCTGGATCGGTATTATTTGCATCATTCTATTTGGATTGTTAGGCGTCTTTTCTGGCGTGAATGCCATGGCTGATGAAAACTTGAATCAAGCACTGAGTCGCCTGTTAGGGGCAGGGCCGTTATTGATTCTAAATGCAGCACTGATTATCTCAGCGATGTCGACCTTGGATAGTTCACTCGCCAGCTCTTCAAAGCTATTGGTTATTAATATGGGCCTGTGTAAGCCGAGTATTAATAATGGTCGCAGGGTGATGGTGTTATTTATGTTGGCGGCCTTGGCGTTTGTTTTTTATGGCGATCGTGATTTGTTTAGTGCGGTTGCAGTCAGTGGTACGGCGTCTCTATTTTTAGTACCAGTGATCTTCTTTAATATCTTTGCAGGCCGTAGTGATATTCCAGTATGGAGTTTGTTGGCTGGTTTTTCTATTGCGCTAGTAGGCGCAGGACTCTACTTCACTGAATCTTCAGCCTATAGCAGCTTGTTAGGGGAGTCGCATAAGTACAACAAACTGCTCTACATCACTATGGCAGTGCTTATCTCAAATATGGCACTGTTTTATCTGGGCACTTTTTTTAAGCAAGCTGTTAAGCACTAAGCCTAGGCAATAAAGACTGCGGCTATTCGTTATTATTTTGCTTGATTAGCAGCTCTGCGCTATTACTCTTGATATGCAAATCACGCTGTGGGAATGGAATCTCGATGCCCGCATTGCCTAATGCAGTTTCAATCTCCCACATATATGTGGCATTCCAAGAGCCAGGCCGAGTGCGGTCATTTTTTGGGTTAAGCCAAATGACCAGTTCGAAATCTAGGCTGTTATCGCCAAAGCCAACTAACCAGACCTGTGGCCTGCGTTTGTCACCATCATCATAGGTGATATCGACTTTTCGTGAGGCCGCCAACACCACGTCTCTCACCAGTTCTTTGTCTGTGCCATAGGCGACACCAAAGGGGATGTGAATACGAACAATGGATTCGTTTAGGGTGTAGTTGGTGACCTTGGTTGAGATCAGTTCTGAGTTGGGAACAATGATGTCGAGGTTGTCTGGTGTGGTGACAATCGTGCTGCGTACATTGATATCTTTCACGGTGCCACGCAGACCACTATCTAGCTCGATAAAGTCGCCAACTTTGACGTTATGTTCAAACAGAATAATGATGCCGGAGACGAAATTATTGACCACTGACTGTAGGCCAAAACCGACACCGACACTTAATGCGCCTGCGACGATAGCGAGGTTAGTGAAGTTAATGCCAACCGAGCTTAAGGCAGTGACTAGCCCAACGATTATGATGATGTAAAAAAATACGCGGATAACGGTATAAACCGCAGGGGGTACCTTGCCATTGGCCGCAGTGTTTAGGCGTAGAAATAGGGCTTGAGCATAACGCGCAATGACGATGGTCACGATCATGATCAAGATGCCTTGTAGCAGGCTGACTGTGGTTACTGGGGTTTCACCAATCGAAAAGAATTCGTAGAGGAAGAGGTCCGATAGCATTTTCCAAACACCGTGGTCTGGCCAAGTGAAGTCTATAGTGGTGTTGGGTAGCCTTATTTGGAAATCGCTTAGCAATGCATTTACTTCGTTGGTGATGGCAGGAGTTACCTTATTTTAGATCTCTAAATGCGCGCTGTATATTGAATTTAATCTGAATCTTAGTCGGTAAGGGACTTTAACGGTGTTTCAGCAAGGGTATGGGCTAGTTTTGACTGGTCTAGTGCTATTTCTTGTCAAGGTAGGCCAACCGCTTAGTGAAATCATCATGCCAGACTTTAGATAGCGCATCGCATTGCAGTATGGATACGAGGTCAGCACGACGCAGGCCGCGTGCATAGAATAATTGATTACAACGACTGACCGACCATAGGCTACAACCCGACTCAATTTTTTCTAGCTGCATGCCGGCAGCAATCTCACCTTCTTGTAGCACGCGTAGATACCAGCCGGTATAGCCGCTGCCGATGATCCAATTCGGCAATCTTTTTTGCTTGAATTTATGTCCTAACTTCCAACAGGGTTGGCGTGGTTGGGTGACTTGTAAAATGGCTTCACCGCATTGAAAGGTATCACCAATCAAGACGCTGTGTTCATCCGCCCCAGAAAGGCATAGGTTTTCGCCAAAGGCACCCTGTGGCTGATTCGGTAGTTGAATGCGTGGTCGACGTAATAGACCGATGCGTTGTTGCCAATGGGCATAGTGTTGTTGTGGGTAGGCATAGACTGCCTTGTCTAAGCCACCATGCACGCTTAAGTCGGCCTGTTGGTCGCCTACTAAGTTTTCCTTGTTCAGCCGTATAAGGCCCTGCACGGCTTGCTTTGAAATGGCCGATAGAGTCTCGTCCTGAAAGGCCTTGGGTTTGCCAACGTGGATGCTTTCGATCTTCATTTGAAAGTGCTTTATGGTTGAGTCTACTGAATATGACTCAAGCTTAGCTGTTGCTAGCTGAAATGTATAAGGCTTAGGAAGGGGAGTGGGTGCTTTGTATATTGCAGCACAATTTAGCAGTGAGTAGAGTGCTTACTTATGACCAGTCGTTATTAATATAAGCTGGTTTAATTACTGGCTCTATCTCTTGAGTCTGCAACACTTGCAGTAATGACCTCTGCCAACAGCTTGAATTCTTTTTGTCGCGAGCTTGATTTGCGCCAGGCTAATGCGATATCGCGATAGGCGCTGTCTGCCATCCGTTGCGTCTTAATCGAGGTGCCTTGCAGTATGCCGCCATCCACTGCGAGCTCAGGAATAAAGCTGATACCTAAGTCACCATCCACCATCTTGACGAGGCTATATAAGTCGCTGGCTGAATACCGGTGCAGTGGATTTGTTTGTACGACATTACAGGTGTTAATGACATGATCTCGCAAGCAATGTCCATCTTCTAACAGTAAGACATGCTGTTCATTAAAGTATTTTATGTCGAAATGATTAGACTCAATGAACCTTGTTTCTTGATGATAGGCGAGACAAAAGTGATCTTTAAATAATGGTAATGTTTCTACATTATTAAGCTCCATAGGCAGCGCCAAAATCAACAGATCTAATTCGCCGTCTAATAAAGAGCTATGAATACTATCTGTTTTTCCCTCTTTAATATAAAGATCAAGTTTTGGGAATTGAGTGTGTATATCTTTGAGTGCATGGGGTAGTAGGAAAGGGGCAATGGTCGGAATAATGCCGACTTTCAATGTGCCAGACAAAACCGCTTGGAAATTTCTGCTGATATCCATTAGCGCCTCAACATCAAATGGTGCAAGCCGTTCCTGAGATGCAACGCTGGAGCCTAGGCTAGTGAATACCGTGCTACGGCTAGTTCTATCGACTAGCGAGACCTTGAGTAAGGTTTCTAGGTCTTTGATTGCAAGACTGAATGCCGATTGAGATACATGGCATGATTTAGCAGCATGCTCGAGGTGCAGATGCCTCTCTAGAGCAATCAAGTACCTTAACTGTTTGAGTGTGGGATAGGCCAATAGACAATTATTAATAGTTAACTACATATACTTATATCAACAGTGATTAATAATTGCTGTGGCATTTATACCAAAATAGGTGCCTATTTTGTTTTTCGCAATATTAGTCCTGTAATAACTACTGCCATCAAAGAAAGGCTGATGTAGGCCCACAGGGTATCCAGTAAGAACATCGATAGACCAAGAGAAAGCCAAATAAAGAGAATCACCTTATAAGCAGTCAAAGTGGGCAGTCGTGCGCCATTCTGGAAGGTGTTAATTAGAGGACCAAAGTTAGGGTGTTGTAACAACCAGCGATGAAACCGGGGTGAGGATTTAGCGAAACAAGTGGCGGTCAGTAATATGAATGGTGTGGTTGGTAGTAGTGGCAGAACAATACCTGCTATACCTAAGCCCAAAGAAATGAAGCCTATTATAATTAATAGGCCATGCTTTGTTTGAGTACCCAGACGATTCATTGCAGGGCCAATAATCTATTGGCTTTCGGCTGCAACAACAAGGTTGTGCTGTTCTAAGCCACCTTGCTTACTGAAGGCCTCTTCAGGCATAGGATTTTTATGGGCAAGCTTGAAATCATCACTACCAACCCAGCTACGGAAAGCGACTTCATCTTCCCATTCGGTTAATACAATATAAGGTGCATCTTCGCTGATAGGGCGTAAGACCTGCATGCGGACAAAACCAGGCTGTTGCTCTATTTGTCCAGCTCGTACTATGAAGCGCTGTTCGAATTCTTCTGCCCATTCGGGTCGTAGGTATACTCTATTACTGACAATATGCATGACAACACGTCTTATTGGTTAAGTTCGAAGGGTACTAGTGTGGCAAAGCTAGGCGATTAGCTCCAGCCCTTGTTTGGCCTGAGGGCTTGAAATAGACTGAAGCCTCGTAATTGACGCAAAAAAACCTACATAATTCAGTTTTAGCTGACTTTAGCAGCTTACGAGTGACCTAAGAATCGATATGACTAGTCCACATCGCTCGCTACTGGCTAGCCGCCGCTTTCTACCTTTGTTTTGTGTCCAATTTCTGGGTGCATTTAACGATAATATCTTCCGCTTTGCCCTGTTAACGCTGATTACCTATCAGTTTAGTCAGACTGAAGGCTTTGATCCGGCAAAGTTGACGATGCTGGCTGCGGGCCTCTTTATCCTACCTTTTTTCTTATTCTCAGCGAGTGCGGGTCTGCTGGCAGATCGGTATTCAAAGACGCTATGTATTCGCTATATCAAACTCTTCGAGCTGCTCATTATGCTCTTTGCGGCCTTAGCGCTAGATCAGCAATGGTGGTATTTACTGTTTTTCTGTCTGGCCTTAACTGGCCTGCAGTCAGCACTCTTTGGCCCGGTAAAGTATGCCATCTTGCCGCAGTTGTTAGCACGTCAGGAATTACTCTCTGGTAACGCCTGGGTGACCGCTGGCACGTTTGTATCGGTGCTCCTAGGGACTATGTTGGGTGGTCTATTGGTTATGGCTGAGAGTGGCCGTCTATGGGTTGCTGTGGTGCTCTGCGCGGTGGCTTTTCTCGGTTACTTGGCAAGTCTCTTAATACCGAAAACGCTACCAGCAAATAATCAAACAGCGCTGTCATTTAACTTTATTGCGAGTACCGCGCGAGTGATCAGTAGTGGTTTCGCAAATGCTGAAATTCGCCCGGTGATGTTGGCAATTTCCTGCTTCTGGTTATTTGCCTATGTCATTCAAAGTCAGTTGGCGCCGATGTGTTTACAATTGTTGGCGGCAGATGAAACGGTAACGGTATTATTTTTAACCCTGTTTACGTTAGGTATCGCTACCGGTTGCCTGCTCTGTAGTCGATTGCTAAAAGGCAAGATCAGCCTGCGTTGGGTGCCATTGGCGGCAATCGCCATGTCTTTATTCTGTTTTGATCTATATGTCTTCGTCAGTGCTTATGAAAAAACCATAGGGCCTCTATTGGCGTGGCGCTATATCCTCGCTGAGCCACACTATTGGCGTCTGATCTTAGATATTTTTATGATTGCACTAGCCGCTGGCTTTTATATTGTGCCGCTGTATAGCTATCTGCAACATAATGTTGATGAGAGTGTGCGTGCACAGGTGATCGCAGCGAATAATATTCTCAATGCCCTGTTTATGGTGACGGCATCGATCCTAGTCATTACGGCACTATCTAGCGGTTTTGATCTAGCTGATATTTTTTTCTTTCTGGCCTTATTTAATTTGAGTGGCGTGTTTTTCATGATTAAAGATATACGAGATTTCTTGACTCGCTTAGACCGTTTCTTGTTACGTCTATTTTTCCGTTTTGAAGTGCGTGGCTTAGAGCATTATCCCAAGGACAATACACCGACTGTCATCATCGCTAACCATGTTTCGTTTTTAGATGGGCCGTTGCTGGTAGCGGCATTACCTGAGCTACCTATTTTTGCCATTAATCGGGAAGTGAATCAGAAATGGTGGGCGAGTATGTTTACTCGGTTTTATGAGATGTTCCCATTAGATTCAGCCAAGCCTATGGCGACTAAGAGCCTGATCAAGATGCTACGTCAGGGGCGTAAAGTAGTGATCTTCCCAGAAGGGCGGATCAGTCATACCGGTCATTTGATGAAGCTCTATGATGGGCCGGGTAAGATTGCAGATATCGCTGGCGCACAGTTACTGCCAGTGCGCATTGATGGCGCGCAGTATACGCCCTTCGGCCGTGTGAATGGGGGCAAGAAGTTGCGCTGGTTTACTAAGGTGACGGTCACTATTTGTAAACCGCAGGCCTTAAACATTGCACCGGAATTGCACTCCAAGGCACGGGTGGCAAGCCTGCGTGATCGTGTCTATCAGGTGATGACTGAGATGATGCTACAAACCTCAGTATCCAAACAAACCCTATTTCAAAGCCTACAGACTTCACTGCATCGTAATGGCCGTGGCTATACGATTCTGGAGGATATTAATCGTCAGAGCATCACCTTGGGTAAGACGCAGTTGGCAAGTTTGGTCTTGGCAAATGCCTTACGCCCAATGCTACAGGTTAAACAGCCTGTGGGTGTCTTGCTGCCTAACACTATCCCTACAGCCATTTGTTTTTATGCGCTGCAGTCACAGGGCAGGGTGGCGGCGATGCTTAATTTTTCGGTTGGGCGCGCCGCCTTGCGTGCCGCTATAGAAACTGCCGAAATCAAACAGGTGATTAGCTCACGCCGATTTATTCAGTTGGCTGAGTTGGGTGAATTGATAGCTGAGATTGAAGACTTGGTTGATATTATTTATCTGGAAGATGTTAAGACCAAAATTGGTTTAGGGCATAAAGTGGCTGCATTGTTTACTGTCGCCACAGGTCTGGGTTTGCAACGTGATCAAGGTGATTGCCACGACCCTGCGGTTATCTTATTTACCTCAGGTTCAGAAGGGATGCCAAAGGCCGTTGTCCTGAGTCACCATAATCTGTTGTCGAATCAGGCACAGGTGAATACGGTGATGGATTTTGTGCCACAGGATTGCTTTTTTAATGCCTTACCTTTATTCCATTCCTTTGGTCTGGGTGTTGGCTTGATCTTGCCGGTTGCTAGTGGCATTCGTACGTTTCTCTATCCGACACCACTGCACTTTAAGCAGATTCCAGACATGGTGTATGACACGCGTGCCAGTGTTATTTTTGGCACCGACACTTTTTTATCTGCCTATGCGAGACATGCAGCAGTACAAGATTTTAAATCGCTGCGTTATGTTATTGCAGGTGCAGAAAAGCTTAAGGCCAGTACGCGCGAGTTGTGGCTGAAAAAACACGGCAAGCGTATTCATGAGGGCTATGGTTTAACTGAAACCTCTCCGGCATTGAGTATCAATACAGATGCCTATGGCAAAGAAGGTAGTGTCGGTAAGTTATTGCCAGGGATAGAGCATCGTTTAGAAAAAGTTGAAGGCATTGAGCAGGGACATAGACTCTGGGTGCGAGGCGCGAATATCATGTTGGGTTATATGAAGCATGAACGTTCAGGTGTGCTGCAAGCACCTGAAGATGGCTGGCATGATAGCGGTGATATTGTATCGATTGATGCAGACGGTTTTTTGCATATTATAGGTCGCGCAAAACGCTTTGCTAAAATCGGTGGAGAAATGATTTCATTGGCGCAGTTAGAGCAGTGGCTGGCGGATGATCTGCCTGAGGCTGATCATTGTCTGGTCGCAGTTGAAGATGAACGCAAGGGCGAGAGATTGGTGCTGTTAACGACCCATGTCGGATTGCAACGTCAGCAGCTACAAAAGATTATTCAAGCGTTTGGTGGCTCTGAGTTAATGTTGCCACGGACGATAGTCTGCAGAGATGCATTGCCTCTGCTTGGTAGTGGTAAGTTTGATTACGCGACGATGCAGAAGATTGCTCAGCAGGCATCAGACTAAGGGCGCTATACGGTCTATTGTTCGAGTAATTTTCGCCAATCGATACTGTTATCAGCAAAGACTAGGAAGCCCGGGTTTAACAGTGATTCTTTGTTGTACTGCAAGGGCTCTAGTTGCAGGTTGGTGAGAAAGCCACCAGCTTCTTCAACGATGCTCTGAGCGGCTGCAGTGTCCCACTCCCAAGTAGGGCCAAAGCGTGGGTAGAGATCAATACTGCCCTCTGCAACGAGACAGGACTTGAGTGAGCTACCACGTCTGATCATTTCTTGCCCACCAAGACGTTGCATAAAACGGATCAACTTTTCACCCTGGGCTGAACGACCACCACAAGTCCGCATCGGCTGCTGCGCTTGTGTTGCGACATGGATCGCCTGAGAGGCTTCCTGTCCGATCTGCTTACTGGCCCCTAGGCCGCTAGCCGCTGCATAGAGTACTTTGTCTGCAGGTAGATAGATGACGCCTAGGATAGGTTTTTGTTGTTCGATAAGGGCGATGTTAACGGTGAAATCAGGTCGGTCGTTAATGAACTCACGGGTGCCGTCGAGTGGATCAACCAGCCAGAATGGTCCCCATTGTTCGCGCTCTGCAAAATCGTATAACTCAGATTCTTCGGATAATATCGGTAGTTTCGGCGAAAGCTTGTTTAGGCCTTGTTGAATGATTTGATTGGCTGCTAGATCAGCAGAGGTCACTGGTGATTTATCTTCTTTGCGGAAGACTTCATACTCTGAGCGGTAGTATTGGAGGATGGCTTCGCCTGCTTGCTTGGCGATTTCGCTAGTTGCCTGCAATAGTTCGCTTAAATCCTTAGCATCGAAATTTGTTTTTGCCATGATTGCCTACTACCCCATACTCTGTTGCGGTTGGATAGATGTTGCTATGGTCATATGTAGCGGCATGAATACTATCTCGGGCAGCGGAAAAATGAATAACCTAATTGTAGCTTATGGAGAAGCTGAGCGCTGATGAATTCTTTCTTAGATTGGCAGGGCATCGATACTGTTCTATTGGATATGGATGGCACCTTAATGGACCTGGGGTTTGATAACTTCTTTTGGCATGAGTTTTTACCAGAACGCTATGCGCAATTACATGGACTAGCCTTGGAGCCGGTGAAGGCGGATTTAATTGCTCGCTATCGGGCAAAGAGTGGCAGCCTACAATTTTACTGTACGGATTATTGGAGTGCAGAATTAGGTCTGGATATAGTCAGTATGAAGCATGAAGTGGATGAGCGTATTCAACTGTTCCCACTAGTTACCAGTTTTTTGATGTGGTTACGCGACAGTGGTAAGCGAGTGGTGCTGTGCACTAATGCACATCTGGATATTGTCGAGATCAAGATGGCCAAGACCGGTATCTCGCATCACTTTGATCGTATTATTTCCTCTCACAGCTATGGCCATGCGAAAGAGTCACAGCAGTTTTGGGAGCAATTACAGCAGGATGAAAAGCCTAATTTAAAGCGCACCTTGCTAGTGGATGATAACGTCCATGTGCTGTCTGCAGCGGAACAATATGGGGTGGCTCATCTGATTAGTATCTGGCAGCCAGATAGTACTGAACCGGTGCAAGATACGGCCGGCTTTGCTGCGATTAATGATTTTTCTGAGTTAGTGCCTGAGCTACGCGCGGTTTAACCGCGCTGCCATTTTTTGAAGCGTTTTTTGCAGTACGTTAAAAGCTCATCATAGTTACGGAAGTAGAGATCAAAGCCCTCGCTAGGAGCAGCATCAAACTCGCAGTAATCATTGTCGTAGCTACGGCAGATTTCAGGTCTAGTCTCATAAATGCCACAGCGTCCATCACCTTGGATATGCTCACAGCGTGCGGCGATGAGTAAATACCAGCCGTCTTCATCTTTGTAGATCTCAATATTTTTATGCGAGACCTGCCAGAGTAAATGCTCAAACTCAGATTTCTTTCTGGGCGTGTCGATGAGTTGCGTAATATAGGTACAGCAAATCGTATTTGTGCAAAAACCACATTTATTTTCAGGAGTTATCTTGACGCTGGGGTCTAAGAATTTTTTGATGTCGGCAAATCGGATAACACTAGTCATGAGGGTTACTCCTATGAGCCGGACTGATCCCAAGCATAGGCACAGTCTAGTTCAGAGCGGACCTGCTTTAGGCCATCTACATTGACTACGATTAGCTCAATTGGACGTTTATTTTGGAATCGCCTGTGTGGCGTATGTAACCAACGTGAGCCCATATAGGCATTACGTGGAAAGGTCGTGCGTAGTGCTTCTGCGATACCAGCGATATGCTCGATACGCACAGCAGTCTGCTCTCCTTGGGGAAAGGGATCGCCTTTTCTGAACTTATCTAAATGACGTAGGCGCACCTTGCTAGGTAGGTCCAAGACATGCAGGATTTGATTTCCATCTAAACCCCACTCATCTAACAAGCGCATGACATTACTTGCGATTGCGCTCTCTACATCGGTTTCGTTCATAGCTTTTTAGTGTCTAGTGCTTAGGGTCTTTATCACTAGGGCCTTTACTGATCGATTTTTTGAGCGAGTCCATCGACACTACTGCGGTAGTCTTCGGCTCATCAGCGTAACGTGGGCGAAGAAGTTCTAGGTCGATGCCTAGCTCCTCTGATAGCTCGCGTTCACGTGCAGAGATCAGACCAAAACATTGGCGGATGTCTTCTATCGTTGTTTCGTTAAGGACGCTACGCATGCCAGGGCCACTAGGCGCAGTATCCTTTACAATGGCAGCGAGTACCTTACGCATAGTGAGTAAGATTCGTTGTTCTTTACTGGGTTTTTTGTCGTCTGTCATGTCTACAGATATCTATTAAGGTTGTTGTTTTCTTGAGCTTTTCAGTATTCAAGCATAGCATGCCTCTAAGTCGATCGCGTAGAGCTGTAAAGGTGATTATTTTGAATATTCCAAAAGAGGATTTACTTATGGCCGATGCTAGTATTAAATTTTCTCCAGGTGATATCGTTAAACACGGAAAATTTCACTATCGTGGTGTTATTTTTGATGTTGACCTTATATTTGAGGGGAGTGAGGAGTGGTATGAGCAGGTTGCACTATCACGTCCACCGAAAGATGCGTCTTGGTACCATGTATTAGTCGATGGATCGAAGAACATCACCTATGTGGCGGAACGTCACCTAGTCTTATCAGATGATTTCAGCGGGATTGACCATCCCTTAGTTAAAGAATTATTTACTGGCCAAGTTGGCCAACATTATCAGGTGTATCAACAATAACTATTATGTTTAAAAAAATTGAACAGTGGCTAAGTAGCACACTTAAAAAGAAGGTTGAGGAAGACGATAAACGCACCATGGATTTAGCAGCAGCAATACTCATGCTAGAAATTAGCCGTGCTGATTTAAAAATTGTCGATAGTGAAAAACAGGCGATAGTGAAAAATCTAGTGAATCAGTTTGATTTGTCAGATGAAGAAGCTGCGGCCTTGTTGGAGCATGCGATGTCCGATCAGGATCAACATCTTTCAGCGCACCCGCTGATACGAATGATCAATGACGAAATGGATATCGAGGCTAGACGAGAATTAATGCGAGGGATGTGGCGAGTTGCTTATGCGGATGGAGAACTTGAAAAATATGAGGAATATCATCTTCGTAAGACTGCTGATTGGCTCTATCTCTCACATGCTGACTTTATGAAAAGTAAGCATGCAGTGATGGACGAATTAGATATCCCTCATGAAGTCTGAGGCGTAAATAACGCCTTAGACCATATCTTTCAAACCTTTTAAAGGCAGAATTTTAACGGCCTTACGAGCAGGTTTTGCTGCAAATACAGTCTCTTCGCCAGTGAAAGGGTTAATACCTTTACGTGCTTTAGTAGCAGGCTTCTTAACAGACTTAATTTTGCAGAGACCTAGCACGTTGAATAAGCCTGAACCACGTGGCTTAAGTTCTTTCGCAATGAGCTCTTCTAGCGATGTGAAAACAGCCGCGACTTGCTTGCGAGTGAGTTCAGTATCGGTAGCGATTGCATTTAGAATTTCTGATTTTGTTGGTGCTTTTTTTACAGCCGGAGCTGCTTTCTTTTTAACGGCCATTTTTTATAGATCCTCTATGTGCGAGTGTGTCGATTGATTGACTTAATTTTTTATTTCGTCGATTTTTTTGAGTGCTTGATAGAGACACTCAAAATCAAACTTTCTTATTGTGATCAAATTGTACACAAGCTAATGATGAGTGCCAATGCTATTCGCAACTAAATTACACTATAAATAGCCTATAAAACTCGTTTTTACTCAAACAGAACGTAACATAATGAGCACGCAGTACAAAACAAAGATAACCGCCATTGCTGATAAGTCGATGACACCCGCTGGTGGGACATAACGACGTGCCAGCGATAACATAGGTTGTGTCAGGCTATCTAAGATCGATAGCATGGGATTGCTGTTGCTATATGAGTTTACGAACCAACTCATTACGGCGCGAATCATGACCGAGTAGAGCAAAATAGTAATTAACTTCTCAGCGACAGCGATTATGGCAATGGGGATGATCTGAACGATATGAAATTGCACTTCACGTAGTGTCAGAATCAGATAGAGATGGAGTAAAGACAGCCCAAATATAAGTAACCAGGTGGCTGAATCGATACGGCCAAGCGCAGGGATTATTCTACGCACAGGGTTAACCATGGGGTCAGTGACTTTGACGACAAATTGCGCGATTGGGTTGTAAAAATCTGCTTTTACCCAAGCCAAAAGAATACGGATTATTAACAGCGCGATATAGATGCTTAATAAGCTATCGACGATGAAATAAGAAAGATTAGTAAGGGCTTGCACCAGCTAGGCTCCTGCTTTTTGGTAGTTATTCAAAAGATTGGCTAATTTCTTTACTGCGTTCGGCTGCGGCTTGCAGTGCTTGTGTAATGAGATCTTGTAAATCATTGGCGCTGAGACTGCGTAGCGCCGCTTCGGTGGTGCCTCCCTTAGAGGTCACATTACTGCGTAATTGGGCAAAGCTTGCGTCCGATGCGAGTGCTAATTTGGCCGCGCCATGGATCATTTCTAGTGTCAGTAAAGTGCTTTGTTCGGCACTTAAGCCTAGAGCCTGGCCACTTTCCTGTAAGCACTCCATGAAATAGAACAGGTAAGCCGGTCCGCTGCCTGATAATGCAGTCACCGCATCTAATTCAGACTCATCATTCAGCAAGAGTGTATTGCCGACACTACACAGTATGTTATCTGCCCTATCGCGATAGATGGCAGCAGTATTTTTATCGGTATAGAGGCCACTCATGCCATAGCCAATCGCTGCTGGTGTGTTTGGCATGGAGCGTACAACAATCGCTGAAGTCCCTAGATTGTCTTGTAATGATTGGTAAGGAATACCGGCTGCTACCGATATAAATAGGCTTTTAGCTGTGTCCATTGAGGCGGCGATATCGCGGCACAGTTGCAGTGTGTCTTTTGGTTTGAGCGCAAGGATGAAACTGGCGGGTGATGCCAAGGCCGCATTAAACGTCGACAGCGAACAGTCCGGGAAGTCTAGGGCCAAGCGATCGGCGTCGGCAGTCTCACGATAGACTAAGTGTATCTGCTCGGCTGGAACGTTATTATTTAACAGTCCACGCACTAGGCTGGCGCCCATATTACCTACGCCAATTACGACAATTTTTTCATATTCGTCTTGCATCTAATGCCCCTACAGTGGTCTCTTATACTGCCTTTATTTCTTAATTACTTCACGGCGGCCAAAGATGGCGGTGCCGATTCTCACGATGCTAGAGCCAGAGGCTATAGCGGCTTCAAAATCATTACTCATACCCATCGATAGGGTATCCAGAGGGATGCCTGCAGATAACAATTGCTGTTGCAGGTCTTTCATTCTACTAAAGCTGGCGCACTGTTGCTGAAAGTCTGTGCCTGGACTGGGAATCGCCATTAGCCCACGTAAGCGTAAACCCGGTAGCGTACTAATATGCTGTGCCAGCGCGGATACATCGTCGACGGCTACGCCTGATTTGGTCTCTTCATTATCGATGTTGATTTGAATGCAGACATTCAGAGGAGCTAAATCTGTAGGCCGTTGGGTACTGAGTCGATCAGCGATAATTTCACGTTCTATGCTATGCACCCAATCAAAATGCTCAGCGATTACACGCGTTTTATTTTTTTGTATTGGACCTATAAAGTGCCAAGTCAGCCCTAGATCGGCAAGTGCAACTACCTTATCTACACCTTCCTGCACATAATTTTCACCAAAGTCACGCTGGCCAAAGCTAGCCGCCAGTCGCACTTCTTCGATACTACGGGTCTTGCTGACAGCCATTAAGGTCACACTGCCTTTTGCTCGTGCGTGCTTCTGACAGAGCTGGTCAATCTGCTGCTGTAGAGATTGTACGGGGTGTTGTTCAGTTTGGCTGGGCATAGGAATGTTCGTTTAGTCGCACGGTCGTGCGTGGTCACTGTCTAGCTAGTATCGCTAGACTTTCAGTTATAGGCAATTCATTACTGATCGCTGCCTTATGGTGGTACCAATTATTGTAACCCTAATTCTTCAAAGATGAACGATTCGAGAGTCTAAATCATGTTGCAAAACTATCTAGGTCTAGCCCGTGCACAGTGTGCTTCTGATCTTCATCTTAGTGCAGGCGATGCGCCGCGCATACGTTGTGATGGCAAATTAAAGAGGCTAGAGCAGGAGATGACGGTTGTTACATCGGAGCTCTTATTAGAGGCTTTAGATGAGACTCAGCGAGCCTGCTTAGATCGAGATAAGCATTATGATTTTGCCTTACAGCTGAGTTCTAGTGAGCGTTATCGCGCCCATTATTTTTTTCAGCAATCTGGCTTGAGTGCAGTCTTTCGTGTGATCCCAGAGAATATTCCAACGCTAGATGAGCTCTCTGCCAGTAAAGGATTACGCTTAGCAGCAGAGGTTGATGCGGGGTTGGTGTTACTGACGGGTGCCACTGGTAGTGGTAAGTCGACTACTCTGGCGTCTATCTTGGAGCATAAAAATCAGCGCCAACAGAGTCATATCATGACGTTGGAAGATCCTATTGAATTTAGCTTTGAATCAAAAAAAAGCATCATTAGCCAACGTCAATATAGACAGCACTATGATGATTTCAATCTGGCACTACGTGGTGCCTTACGTGCGGATCCTGACATTATCATGCTGGGGGAATTACGTGATCTAGAGACCATTCGTCTAGCATTAACGGCGGCTGAAACCGGCCATCTGGTGCTAGCCAGTTTGCATACCCGTAATGCCAGTCATTGTATTAGTCGTATTGTTGATGTCTTTCCTGCGACTGAAAAGGAATTGGTGCGCATGGCATTAGCCGATTCATTGCGTGCAGTGATTGCACAACAATTAGTACCGGCACGTGCGGGTGGGCGTATCGCATTATTTGAGAGTCTATTGGTCAATCCAGCGGTAGCCAATTTGATTCGTGAAAATCAGATTGTGCAATTACTGTCATGCATACAAACCGGGGCACAACAGGGGATGCAAAGTTTTCAGCAGGCACGAGAAGCGTTACTTGCGAAGGGTTTGCTCGATTAGATCACGAGGCGCTGGCTGAGTAGTGGGTTAAGCCTGTGGATAGACTAGTTTGGCATCAAAGATAGGGCCATCGACACAGACTCTGCGCATCGACTGCTGTCCATCTTCTGTGATCAATACATTACAGCCAGCACAGCCGCCGACAGCACAGGCCATGTGTTCTTCTAAGGACAGCTGACACTTCAATTGATGGCGCTGGCAAAATTCGGCGACGGCTTGCAACATCGGTGTAGGGCCACAGGCAAACACTTCAATTTTATGCTGCTCATTGCTATCGATGCCTGCTAGCCACTGTTCGGCAAGTTCATGCACATAGCCATCAAAACAACCGGCATAGCCTTGCTTGCTGCTGAGGCGTGAGGGGACGTTAATATCTTCTAATAGGCTCATGGTGGTATCGATACCATCAGGCATGCCGGCAAGTGATTGCTGAGAGCTTTTTAGATCAAATGGGAAAGGGATCTCAGAGCCCATTACAACCATGGCTGTTTTATTCTGCGATTTCTTTAATTCTTCTGCAAAGAACACGATCGGTGGGATACCCACGCCACCCCCTATCAATAATGGTATGGCCTCTTCTGTACTGAGCTCGAAGCCATTACCGATAGGCCCCATGGCTTGTAAGCGATCACCCACACGTGCCTTTGCTAGGGCCGCACTGCCAGTACCCACCACCTTGAATAGTATCTCGATCCAGCCTGCGCCGGCATTGGCACGCATGACTGAGAAAGGGCGTTTCAAGGCATAGGGGGTTTGATCACACTGCAGGTGAATGAAGTTACCTGGGGCGACGCTAGTAGCGCATTCAGGTGCTTCCAGACGAATCACATATTGTTCGGCAGCTAAGCTCTCTAGATTAAGGACTAGCGCCTGTTCAACAAAAATACTGGGTTGATTCATTATGACTCTGAATAAGCGAGCTTGCCGGATACAAAGGTGTGTTTCACCTTGCCCTTAAAGCGTTGTCCTAAGAAAGGTGAGTGTTTGCCGCGACTGTGCATATCGCTGGCCTGTAAGGTCCATTCTTGCTTTGGATCAAACAAGCAAAGGTCAGCCGTGGCCCCTGGTGTCAGTGAGCCGGCGTCGATATTTAACATCTGTGCCGGCTTATAGGTCACTAAGGCAATGGCCTGCTGCAGGCTGAGAAGATCTTCTTCTACTAAGCGTAAGACCAGTGGTAGCAAAGTCTCTAGCGCCGAGGCACCAATTTTAGTTGATGCAAAGGGGGCGAGTTTTGCGTCTGCACCATGTGGTTGATGATCGGAACAAATGGCGTTGAATATTGGATTGCTAATCGCCTGACGCAGACCAGCTAAGTCATCGGCACTACGCAGGGGCGGTAGCAGATGAAAATTAGGATCAAAGGCGGGGATGTCATCATCACATAAGAAGAGCTGGTGGGCCGCGACATCGGCGCTGATATTAAGCCCTTCACTGTGTGCTAATTCAAGCATCTGAACGGCGCGCTGTGTCGATAGGCGTGCGAAGTGTACTCGTGCACCGGTGTGTTCGATTAAAGCGAGGCAGACGCCAACTGCTGCAGTTTCTCCTGCGTTTGGAATGCCGATCAAGCCCATGCGAGTTGCGGCTAGACCTTCGTTGATGCAGCCATTTGCTTGTAGTGCTGGATCCATTGCTTGGTAATGCAATGTTAGGCCTTGGCCGGAGGCATATTCCATCGCCCGGCGTAAGACTAAATTATTCGCTAGAGGGTGCATCACATTACTGACGCCAACACAGCCTGCTTGTTTCAGTGCGGCCATCTCACTCAACATATCGCCCTTTAAGCCAGTCGTTAGGGCGGCAATAACATAAACATGACAGTGGCTGCTGCTGTGGCAGTGCTGCTGCACATATTCTAGTTGTGCTGCTGAGTCGATCACTGGATTACTATCTGGCATGCAGACTAGCGAGGTGATGCCAGCGCTGACAGCGGCATGGGTCTCAGAGCTGATTGATTTCTGTTGGGTTTGGCCTGAATTGCCTAAGCGAGCCGCAATATCGACCAGACCTGGGATGCAATAGAGTCCGCTAGCATCAATTGATTGATCGGCTTGCCAACCTGCCGGTGGTTCACCAATAGAGAGAATCTTAGTGTCGGCCATGTAGATTGTATCGACACGATCGATGTCATTGAGCGGGTCGCAGATATGGCTATTTAAGATTTCTATTTTCATGAATTATTGCCCCGCCAACATCGACATCACCGCCATACGCACGGCGATTCCGTAAGACACTTGTTGCAGAATCACCGACTGTTCACCGTCGGCGACAGATGAACTAATCTCGACCCCGCGATTGATCGGACCAGGGTGCATGACGATGGCATCTTTAGCTGCCAGCACAACACGCTCTGAGGTCAGGCCAAAGAGTTGGAAGTATTCACGCTCACTGGGTAACAGGGCACCCTGCATGCGTTCTTTTTGTAAGCGTAGGGTGATGATGACATCGGTACCGCTTAAGGCTGCTTCGACATTGTCATAGACATCGACACCTAGGGCTTCGAGCTGTGTAGGCATCAGTGTGCGTGGTGCGACCACTCGAATCTCTTTGGCACCTAAGGTACGTAGGGCATGAATCTGTGACCGCGCGACACGTGAGTGCAGTAGATCGCCAACAATGGTGACTTTGAGTTGATCAAAAGTCCCTTTGTGGCGACGAATGGTAAACATATCGAGCATCGCCTGAGTTGGGTGCGCATGGCGACCATCACCGGCGTTAATCACGCTGATGCCGGGAGAGATATGCTGGCTGAGAAATTCGGCTGCACCGCTGTCTTGATGGCGTACAACAAACATGTCGACATGCATTGCCTCTAGATTACGTAGAGTATCTAGCAGGCTCTCGCCTTTTACTGTGGCGGATGCCGCAATATTCATGGTTAGGATATCTGCCGATAGACGTTTCGCTGCAAGCTCGAAGGTTGAGCGTGTGCGCGTGCTGGCTTCAAAGAATAGATTGACGATGGTCTTGCCACGCAGCAGCGGGACTTTTTTGACCGAGAGGCCATCGGCATTGATAAACGACTCTGCGGTATCAAGAATAGCAGTCAACTGATCCAGAGTGAGTGATTCAGTTGTTAAGAAGTGCTGCATTCGCGCTCGTCTTTTATTTATAAGTTAGTTAATGATGAACCTAACTAGGGTTCAGTTCGATCACTTTTAGGCCCAGTGGTTCGGGGCCGCTTAGTTTTACCTGCTGATGGGGTTGCAGGTCAAGTCTCATACCCACTGCATCTGCACTTATGGGCAGTTCGCGCCCGCCACGATCAATCAAAACAACCAACATAACGCTGGCTGGGCGACCGTAATCAAATAATTCATTCAACGCTGCACGCACGGTACGGCCGGTGTGTAGCACGTCATCGATCAAGATAATGTCCTTGCCGGAAATATCTAAAGGGAGCTGTGACGGTTTAACCTGAGGATTAAGTCCGATCTGACTAAAGTCATCACGGTAGAAAGAAATATCTAAGACACCCAGTTCGGTGCTGATATTGAGTTGGCTGTGTAATCGCTCGGCAATCCAGCGTCCACCGGTATGAATGCCAACTAGAATGGGGTCTGCAACTGCGCGCTGTTCGATTAAGGCGGCAGTTTTAGTGTGTAGGTCATCTAATAACTGATCGAGCTTGAATTCCATCTAAACTACCCTAGATTACTATTCATCCACGATTCCATTAGCAGGGCTGCTGCAAATGAATCAATCTCTTCTTTCTTGATCTTACCTTTATTTCGGTCGCGGCGCTCTTTCAATAAATCATAGGCGGCGTGTGAACTCAGGGTTTCATCATGTAGGCAGACTTCTTTTTTGAATCTTTCTGCCAGTTGCCGACTGAATTTAGTGATTTTCTTACGCAAGGCCTGGTTGTTATCTGAATCATCTGGGATGCCAACGATCAATTTGCTGGGTTGCCACTCGTTAATCAGTTTCTCAATTTCAGCCCAGTTTGGGCCGGCATTGGAATGCAGTGTAGTCAGGGGTTTAGCACTGGCTGTGATAGCAACACCAACCGCTACTCCGGTGCGTCGCTCGCCAAAATCAAAGGCTAGGTAGAGATCATTAGTCGACAATTAGGCATGCCCCACAGCGGTGGATAATAGATTCATATCAACACCTATATGAAAGCCAGCCGATAACCATTGTTTTTCGGCTGGGGTCGAAAATACAATTTGAGGATCATAGGGGACTGTTAACCAAGCATTGTCGGCAATCTCTGCCTCTAGTTGTTCGGGGCCCCAGCCGGCATAACTCAAGCTGATCAGACAATGTTCAGGTACCTCGCCATGAGCAATGCTACGTAAGATATCGGTCGAGTGGCTCAAGCGAATGCCGTCAATGACGTCTATGCCATCTTCTGGATAGAGTGCACTATCATGCAGGATGAAGCCTTGTTCATTGCGTACGGGGCCGCCATTGAAGATAGGCATTGCTGGTAGTGTGTTTTTATCGTGGTCGATGTTCAACTGATTCAATAATTGGTTTAGCGAGATATCGTGGGGTCGGTTTAAGACGATACCAAAGGCACCCTGTTCTAGGGAATGCTCACAAATCAGGCAGATACTTTGTTTAAACATAGAATCCGTGAGCCCTGGCATCGCCAGCAATAATTGTCCCTGTAGTGATTCCTTAGTCATATTTTTCTTCTGTGGTGAAGGTTTGGTCGCTTTGGTAAACCCAGGTGCGGGTAATCATCAACTGATCATACTGGCTTTGCATGGCCTGAGGGAATGCCCTAAAAGGCTGGCTATGCTCGACCACTTGATGGGCGGCTTGATCTAAGATCGGATTACCCGAGCTACCAATGATCTTAGATGAAATCAGGCGACCATCACTGGCAATAACGACACTCATAATAAGTGTGCCGCTGAGGCCTTGTTCGATTGCATGCAAGGGATAATACAGATTGCCTTGTTGTTCAATGCGTTCTACCCAAAGGCGTACATAGTCTGCCTCTAATACTGATTTGCTACTGACGCTATCAAAGAAATGCAGTTTCGGGCGTTGTGCATAAGCGAGTTTGGCGAGGTTTAGCTCTGACATTAGGGTGTTAATATCCTGAGCCTGAGTCTGTTCACTTATCTGTTCAGTTTCTGTGGTGATAGGTGCTTGTTCGGATTGCTCACCACTGTTGGTTTGTAGCTGAAATGCGTGGCTGGTTTTTTTATTTGCTGCTGTAGTCGATTGTTCTTGTTGGGATTGACTCAACTGAACACTGCCCTGTGTTACCGCATGCTGTTGTTGGTTATCGCTATTAGCAAGATAGAGAGCGTCTTCATTGAGTTGCTGATCAGCTACTGGGTTGAGGATGATCTCTATCGTGCTACTACGTTTTGTTTGGTCTTGCATGAATTGGAAACTGAAGCCCAATATGACTAAGGCATGTAATGCAATAGCGAGCAATAAGGTGAAACTGATGCGATCACTGGGGCGTATTTTTTGGCCAGTTAAAGTTGTCATGGCATTACATATGTATCTATTTAGGCTGAAAGTTTGCGTGCAATGGCATTGAATAATTCGGCGCTAATATTGAGATCGAATGCACGATCGAGTTGACGAATGCAGGTTGGGCTAGTGATATTGATCTCAGTGAGATAATTACCAATCACATCAATACCAGCAAATAAAACACCATGTTGACGTAAATGTGGTTTCAGCACCTCACAGATATGTCGATCTGATTCGCTGAGCTCAATCCCTTTGGCATGACCGCCAGCGGCTAGGTTGCCACGAAAATCAGAGGCGGATGGAATGCGGGCCAGTGCATAAGGGATGGGTTCACCATCGATCAATAGAATACGTTTATCACCGGCGCTAATGTCAGGTATGAATTCCTGCGCCATGATGCTGCGACGGCCGTAATCGGTAATCTGTTCGAGAATCGTGTTGCGGTTCGGATCGTCTTGCTCGATTCTAAAGATAGAGGCACCACCCATGGCATCCAGAGGTTTGACGACGATGCTGCCTATCTCTTCTATGAAAGATTGTAAGCGCAGAATGTTTGAGCTGATTAATGTTTCGGCACAGATTCCTGGGAACTGGCTGATGCTGAATTTTTCGTTTAGGTTGCGCAGTGCATGTGCATTGTTAACGATCAAGCTGCCCGCTGTCTGTGCTAATTCTAAGGCGTAAGTTAGATAGACATATTCCATATCAAAGGGTGGGTCTTTGCGCATTAAGATGACATCAAAGCTCGCCAGTGCCCGCTCTTCCCAAGTGCCTAATTTAAACCAGTTATTGTTATCGTCCTGCACCACCACGGGAGCAGCACTGCAATGACTCTCACCATTGCGAACGTGTACTGAGCCTATCGGAATATAGTGTGAGCTATAGGCTCTATTTTGCGCCTCTAGCAGCATTGCAAAGCTACTGTCTTTTTGTACATTGATGGATTCGATCGGATCCATAATGATGCCAAGTTTGATAGTCATGCTGGGCCTTTTAAACGGTGGATTAACATCTGTCTGTAGATGCTATACAGAGTACTCATTGGTGGTGACTGGATGCAAGTGCCGAGACGGGTTAAATGCAGCGATTCAAGTCGCCATGTTGTGCCTGAAGTAGGCTGAGTAACGAAATGACAGCAGTCTCTAGGCGTAAGATGCGTGGCCCCATTTTTATAGACTGGAAGCCATGCTGTTCAGCTAGCGTAACTTCATCTGGGCTAAAGCCACCTTCAGGGCCAATCAGGCAGCTGATGCTCGGTACCGGCTGTGTCGGCGAATGCGCACGATTAGCGGTCGGTGAGGCGATCAACTTGAGGCTGTCGGTGGGGCAGTTGAGTAAGGCTTGCTGAAACGGTATGGGTTGATTGAGTTGTGGCAGCTTAGCGCGGCCAGACTGTTCACAAGCGCTTTGAATGACACCCTGCCAATGCGCCATTTTTTTCTCTAAACGGTTTGCTGGTAGGTTGACGTTAACGCGTGAACTGATGAAGGGTGTGATCTGTGTGACCCCAAGCTCAGTCGCCTTTTGTAGGCACAGGTCAAACTTGTCGCCTGCACATAGGGGCTGCAATAGATGGAGTTGTAAGGCTGATTCTGTGTCGCTGGTTTGCGCTTGTTGCAGTTGTACGCGCACTGTTTTTTTCTGCACGTCTATCAGTTCACCTGGATAGTCATTGCCGTCACCATTAAAGACAATAATCGAGTGGCCTACGGTTAGGCGCAGGACATCGCGAACGTATTTGGCGATACCATCATTCAGTTCAATGACCGTCTCTGCGCGCAACTCTGCAGTTGTGAAAATTCTAGAGATGCGCACAACAGGCTAATTTCAGTAGGGTGGAAGCTTAGTAGCGGTAGTGGTTGGCTTTGTATGGGCCAGCAACATCGAGGCCTAAGTAGTCTGCTTGTTCTTTACTTAAGGCAGTTAGTTTCACACCAATCTGTTCTAGGTGTAGACGTGCCACTTCTTCATCCAGATGCTTCGGTAGGATGTAGACCTGATTCTGATAACTTTCTTCATTTTCCCAAAGTTCTAGCTGCGCTAAGACTTGGTTAGTGAAAGAGTTAGACATCACAAAGCTTGGGTGGCCAGTACCACAGCCGAGGTTTACTAGACGGCCCTTGGCTAGCAGGATGATGCGTTTGCCATCAGGGAAGATCACGTGATCGACCTGCGGTTTAATTTCATCCCATTCATAATTTTCAAGGCTGGCGACATCAATCTCATTATCAAAGTGACCGATGTTGCAAACGATCGCCTGGTTTTTCATTGCGAGCATATGGTCATGGGTAATGACGTTGTAGTTACCGGTAGCAGTAACAAAAATATCGGCTTCACCACAGGCATCATCCATAGTGACAACACGGTAGCCTTCCATTGCAGCTTGCAGTGCACAGATAGGGTCGATTTCAGTGACCCAGACGGTAGCACCTAAACCACGTAAGGACTGTGCCGAACCTTTGCCTACGTCGCCGTAGCCACAGACGATGGCAATCTTGCCAGCAATCATCACATCAGTGGCGCGTTTGATACCGTCGACCAGTGATTCACGACAGCCGTATAGGTTATCAAATTTTGACTTGGTGACAGAATCGTTGACATTGATTGCTGGAATCAATAACTCATTCTTTTCAAGCATTTCATACAGACGCATAACGCCAGTAGTGGTTTCCTCAGAAACACCTTTGACGTCAGCCAGTAGCTCTGGGTATTTGTCATGCATGACTTTAGTCAGGTCGCCGCCATCATCTAATAAGAGATTAGGCTTCCAACCTTTAGGGGCATGGATGGTGCGCTCTATACACCACTCGTATTCTTCTTCGGTTTCGCCTTTCCAAGCAAATACTGGAATACCGGCTTCAGCCATTGCTGCCGCTGCGTGATCTTGTGTTGAGAAAATATTGCAAGAAGACCAACGCACTTCGGCACCCAGTTCAATCAGGGTCTCGATTAGTACTGCTGTTTGGATGGTCATGTGCAGGCAGCCTAGGATGCGGGCGCCTTGCAGTGGTTTGTTTACGCTATGCTTTTTACGCAAGGCCATCAAGCCAGGCATTTCAGTTTCAGCGATGGCGATTTCTTTGCGACCCCAATCGGCAAGCGATAGGTCAGCAACTTTAAAATCTTCCATATGGTCGTGCAGCGATTCAATATTCATATCTATAATTCTCTACGGGTGGTGGCGTTAGGGCTTAGCTTTAAGCCTGTTGTAGTGCATCTACTTTGTCTGTTTTTTCCCAACTAAATTCGGGCTCGGTACGGCCAAAGTGACCGTAACTTGCAGTCTTGCGATAGATAGGGCGGTTTAGGTCGAGCATACTCAAGATGCCATAAGGGCTTAAATCAAACACCTCATTCACTATCGCCTCTAACTTTTCATCACCTATGGTACCAGTGCCGAAGGTGTTTATAGAAATAGAAGTGGGCTTGGCCACGCCGATTGCATAGGACACCTGAATTTCACAACGCTGTGCGAGGCCTGCGGCAACGATATTTTTTGCTACATAACGACCGGCATAGGCGGCTGAACGGTCGACCTTGCTTGGGTCTTTGCCAGAGAAGGCGCCGCCGCCATGACGTGCCATACCGCCATAGGTGTCGACAATAATCTTACGTCCGGTCAAACCACAGTCGCCAACGGGGCCACCAATGACGAATTTACCGGTCGGGTTGATATGAAACTGAGTGTCTTTATTAAGCCATTCCTTGTCTAAAACAGGCTTGATGATTTGTTCAAGGACCGCTTCTTTCAGGTCTTTCTGATTGATGTCTGGGCTGTGTTGTGTTGATAGCACGACTGCATCAATGCTAACCGGCTGGTTGTTTTCGTAGCGAAAGGTGATCTGGCTCTTGGCGTCGGGACGTAGCCAAGACAATTCACCGGATTTGCGTAATTCTGCCTGACGTTTCACTAAGCGATGGGCATAGGTAATCGGGGCCGGCATTAAGACATCGGTTTCGTTGCTGGCGTAGCCAAACATCAGACCCTGATCACCGGCACCTTGGTTCTTCTCGGTATCGCGATCGACACCCTGTGCGATATCAACAGACTGCTCACCTAAGGCATTAATGACTGCACAGGTGTGGCCGTCAAAGCCCTTTTCGGTATGGTCGTAGCCGATCTCGTTAATAACGTTGCGGACAATTGGCTCGACATCGATTCTTGCGCTAGTGGAAATCTCACCTGCGAGTATGACCATGCCGGTCTTAACTAGAGTTTCACAGGCGACTCTGGCGTTTGGGTCTTTCTCTAAGATGGCGTCTAGGATCGCATCGGAGACTTGGTCTGAAATCTTATCTGGATGGCCTTCAGAAACCGATTCTGAGGTAAAGCTGTATCGACTACTCATGTTGCTGCGTCCTTTTAGAAAATCTGTATCAGTGGCTGTCCAGATCGGATGGCACTGGCTAGGTGAGAGTTCGGCGAAGTACTCATTACTTCTCGATCACCTTATTCAGGCCCGAGTATACAATGCCGTGACGGGTGCTGGAATACTGCACTTAGTTCGGCGTACTGATTTTGCAACAGGCTGCCTTGTATGCTGAGATGAATATAAAATAAGGACAGATAAACTATGGCAAAAACAGCTTCTAGGATGATCCCTTTGGGGACAATAGCGCCTAAATTTGAGCTTTTCGACGTGGTATCGCAGGAGATCAAGTCTTTTGATCGTCTTGTGGGTGCTGCGGCTACGGTCGTTATGTTTATCTGTAATCACTGTCCTTTTGTCCACCATGTGCGACCAGAGCTAGCCGCAATGGCCGATGAATATCAGCCCAAGGGTGTACAGTTCATTGCAATCAATTCAAATGATGTACAAAACTACCCCGATGACTCCCCAGCATTAATGCAGGTCGAGGCGGCCGAACAGGGTTATCACTTTCCTTATTTTTATGATGAGGAACAAACGGTGGCACGAGCCTATGGTGCTGAATGCACACCAGATTTCTTTGTTTTTGATGCACAGCAGGCCTGTGTCTATCGCGGTCAACTAGACGATTCTCGTCCGGGTAATGACATCATTTTGAGTGGCTCAGATCTGCGTGCGGCACTGAACAATGTACTGGCCCAGATCCCGGTCGATGCCAACCAAAAGCCTAGTATTGGTTGTAATATTAAGTGGAAGCGCCTTTAAACGACGATTATGTTCCTTTAGTCCCCTGCTTAAGCTTGCGGCTGACTAGTAAGTCATGGAAAATACTCGCCGCCAAACCCATTGCCGTAGACCCCTTATATTAAGGTGTCACGATCAGCAGCGTAAACAGACGCTGATCGAGTCCCACCTGACTGCTGCAGTCACTATTAACCTCAACCGAAATTGAGATTGTGGAAAACCGAAAAGAGCTAGCGAACGCTATACGTGCCCTCAGTATGGATGCTGTGCAGAAGGCAAATTCTGGTCACCCTGGTGCCCCTATGGGCATGGCTGATATTGCTGAAGTGTTGTGGCGTAAGTATTTACGACATAACCCAAACGACCCTAAATGGCCTAACCGCGATCGATTTGTCCTGTCTAATGGTCATGGATCGATGCTGATTTACTCCTTGCTGCATTTGAGTGGCTACGAGTTGAGCATTGATGACATTAAGGATTTTCGTCAGCTGCATTCAAAAACCCCAGGCCATCCAGAAGTGGATGAAACGCCGGGTGTTGAAACCACTACTGGCCCCTTAGGCCAGGGTTTAGCTAATGCCGTCGGTATGGCAATGGCAGAAAAGATTCTTGCGCAGCAGTTCAACCAAGAGGGTCATGAAGTTGTTGATCACTACACCTATGTGTTTGTTGGTGACGGCTGTTTGATGGAAGGGGTGTCACATGAAGTGTCTTCTTTAGCCGGTACTTTGAATTTGGGTAAGTTGATCGTCTTTTATGACAACAACGGTATCTCAATCGATGGTGAGGTCGATGGTTGGTTTACTGAAGACATTCCAAAACGTTTTGAATCGTACGGCTGGCAAGTTGTACGTGATGTCGATGGTCATGATGCCGCCGATGTCGAGCAGGCGATTGAGCAGGCTCGTAGTAATACTCAGCAACCGACACTAATCGATTGTAAAACGATTATTGGTTGGGGTTCGCCAAACAAGCAGGGTGACGAAGGCTGTCATGGTGCCCCATTAGGTGACGAAGAAATTAAGCTGGCACGAGAAGTCATGAACTGGCCACACGCGCCGTTTGAGATTCCTCAGCCAGTCGCTAAGGCTTGGGATGCGCGTCCTGCAGGTGCTGTGCAACAGCAGGCTTGGCAGGAAAAGTTTGATGCTTATGCAACGGCTCATCCAGAGTTATCGGCCGAATTCACACGTCGTCTGCAAGGGCTGTTACCCGCAGAATGGCAGACCGCTATGGTGACTGCGATTGAAGCGACTGTTGCCGAAGGCAAGACCGTAGCGACACGTAAGGCCTCCGAGTTGGCCTTGAATGCGCTAGGGCCTGTGTTGCCTGAATTATTGGGTGGCTCTGCCGATTTAACTGGCTCTAACAATACCTGGTGGCAAGGCTGTAAATCGATTACTGCAAACGATGCCTCTGGTAACTATATTCATTACGGTGTGCGCGAATTTGGTATGTCGGCGATTATGAATGGCATCGCACTATATGGTGGATTTATACCTTATAGCGGTACCTTCCTGACTTTTTCTGATTACGCCCGTAACGCGGTACGTATGTCAGCGCTGATGAATACACATTGTTTATTTGTATACAGCCATGATTCAGTTGGTCTAGGTGAAGACGGTCCTACCCATCAACCGGTAGAGCATGTCGCTAGTTTGCGTGGCATTCCTAATATGACCCTGTGGCGCCCCTGTGACACAGTGGAATCCTTGGTCGCATGGAAGACAGCGATCGAAGCCAAGCGACCGGCTTCGTTAATTCTTTCACGTCAAGGTGTACCGTTTATTCCACGAGAGCAAAAGCAAATCGATGCGATTGCTCGTGGTGGCTATGTGTTGTTTGAAAGTGAGAGTGAGCTACAGGTCATCATTATCGCAACTGGAACTGAAGTCGGCATTGCGCTAGAAGCAGCACAACAGCTTGCTGAGCAAAATGTGGGTGTGCGATTGGTGTCTATGCCTAGTGCTGAGACCTTCAGCATGCAAAGCGATGATTACCGTGAACAGGTCTTACCAACGGCTATGCGCGCACGTCTAGCAGTAGAAGCAGGGACTAGTGACTACTGGCGTAAGTTTGTTGGCATCGACGGTGATGTGATTGGGGTTGATCAGTTTGGTGCGTCGGCACCGGGCCCAGTACTGATGAAGCACTATGGCTTCACTGTTGAAAATATTGTGCAGCGTGCACAGAAACTAATTTAATTTTAAGAGATATAAGGAAGATAGATCATGACAATTAGAGTCGCTATTAATGGCTATGGCCGCATCGGACGAAACATCCTACGTGCTTTATATGAAGCAGGCCGTCCCGATGAAATTAAAATCGTTGCGATCAATGATTTGGGTGATGCCGCAACTAATGCGCATTTAACTAAGTTCGATACTGCGCATGGTACGTTTAACCATGAGGTTAGCTTGGACGGTGATGATATCATGATTGATGGCGATCGTATTAAGGCTTGTTGTGAACGTGATCCATCTAAGCTGCCATGGAAAGAGCTTGAGGTTGATGTCGTGCTTGAATCTACTGGCTTCTTCGCTAGTAAAGAAAAGGCTTCGGCACACTTGGTTGCTGGTGCAAAGAAAGTTGTAATTTCAGCGCCGGGCGGCAGCGATGTTGATGCCACTATTGTCTACGGTGTTAACCATGATCTATTGAAGGCTTCAGATACTGTTATTTCAAACGCATCTTGCACGACTAACTGTCTTGCACCTTTAGTCAAAACCTTGAACGACAGCATTGGTGTTGAGTGTGGTTTGATGACTACGATTCATGCTTACACGAATGACCAAGTACTGACTGATGTCTATCACTCTGACTTGCGTCGTGCGCGTTCTGCTACACAATCAATGATTCCAACTAAGACCGGTGCGGCAGCAGCCGTCGGTTTAGTATTGCCAGAAATGAATGGCAAGCTTGATGGTTTCTCTATGCGTGTGCCAACTATTAATGTCTCTGTTGTTGACCTGAGCTTCACTGCTTCACGTAATACGACAGAAGAAGAAATTAATGAAGTCATGCAGGCAGCTGCTACCGGTTCAATGAAAGGTGTTTTGGGTTACAACACGTTGCCATTAGTGTCATGTGATTTTAATCATAATCCTGCATCATCAGTATTTGATGCGACCCTGACTAAGGTGATGAACGGCAACCTTGTGAAAGTACTATCCTGGTATGACAATGAGTGGGGTTTCTCAAACCGTATGCTCGATACTACGATTGCTTTGATGAACGCAAAGTAAGCTAATAAATAATGTCCTCAGTAACACATATGAATGAACTCGAATTGGCCGCCAAGCGTGTGCTGATTCGAGAAGATCTTAATGTCCCTGTGAAAGAGGGCGTGATCAGCAATGACGCACGCATTCGTGCCGCCTTACCAAGCATACAAGCTGCCTTGGATGCTGGTGCAGCAGTGATGTTGATGTCGCATTTAGGTCGTCCAACAGAGGGTGAGTATTCTGCTGAGTATTCGTTACAACCAGTGGCGGATGCCTTGAGTAAGGCCTTGAGTCGTCCAGTGCCTTTAGTCCGTGATTGGATTGATGGTGTAGACGTGGCCCCTGGTGAATTAGTATTGCTAGAGAACGTTCGCTTCTTGGTCGGTGAGAAGAAATCAGCTACTGAGCTATCTAAAAAAATGGCAGCACTTTGCGATATCTTTGTGATGGATGCCTTTGGTACCGCACACAGGGCGCAGGCGTCTACTTATGGTGTTGCAGAGTACGCCGCTGAAGTATGTGCCGGCCCATTATTAACCGCTGAACTTAGTGCCTTAGAGCAAGCCTTGAAAAAACCTTCGCCGCCGATGGTTGCGATTGTTGGTGGCTCTAAAGTGTCGACTAAGTTGGCCCTGCTTGAACAATTAATTGATCGAGTAGATCAGCTGGTTGTTGGTGGCGGCATTGCGAATACATTTATTGTAGCAGCAGGGCATTCGGTAGGTCAGTCTTTATATGAAGCTGATTTGGTGCCGGTGGCAGCGAAGCTGATTGAACAGGCTGCCGCGCGCGGTGCGCAGGTCCCGATACCGACTGATGTTGTTTGCGCTAAAGCATTTTCATCGGATGCCCCTGCTGAGATCAAAGCGGTGAGTGATATTGCAGCGGATGACTTGGTCCTGGATATAGGCCCAGAAAGTGCGAAACATCTAGCGAGCCTGATGGCCGATGCCGGTACCATTGTTTGGAATGGGCCTGTGGGTGTTTTTGAATTTACACAGTTTGCGGATGGCACGCGTGTACTTGGCGATGCCATTGCAAGTAGTCAGGCGTTCTCGATTGCAGGTGGTGGTGATACCGTCGCTGCGATTGATAAATTTAATTTAAGTGAGAATATTTCTTACATCTCAACCGGCGGTGGTGCCTTCCTTGAGTTTCTAGAAGGAAAGACTTTGCCAGCGGTTGATATTTTGCAAAAACGAAAAGGACAGCTCGTCACATGATGCAGCGTAGAACTAAGATTATCGCCACCCTAGGTCCGGCGACCGATGATGAGCAAGTAATTGCCGATATCATAGAAGCGGGTGTCAATTTAGTCCGGCTTAATTTCTCGCATGGTAGCTTTGATGAGCATCGTGTGCGAGTAGAGCGTGTACGTAAAGTATGCGCCGAGAGAAATTATCATGTCGGTATCCTGGGTGACCTGCAAGGCGCAAAGATCCGAGTAGGTCGATTTAAGGACGGCAAGATCATGCTGGCAGTAGGGGATAGTTTCATCCTCGACGCGGATCTAGACTTAGATGCCGGTAATCAAGAATCAGTGGGTTTAACCTATAAAGAATTGATCCAGGATATCGTTGTTGGTGACAAGCTCTTACTAGACGATGGCCGGATTATTCTTGTGGTCGATGAGATTACAGGCAATCGTGTTAAGACCACGGTTGATGTCGGTGGTGAGTTATCCAGCAGTAAGGGTATCAACCGCATGGGCGGTGGTCTTTCTGCAGCTGCACTGACCGAAAAAGATCGTGAAGATATTTTGCATGCGGCAGCACTTGATGTTGATTATCTGGCAGTGTCTTTTGTTAAGACCGCCGATGATGTTTATCTTGCACGAAAGTTATTGCAAGAGGCTGGTGGTGATGCCGGTATCGTTGCGAAGATTGAGCGTGCAGAAGCACTCGATATGATCGATGAGATCATGGAAGCGTCAGAAGTTATTATGATCGCACGTGGTGATCTGGGTGTTGAGATTGGTGATGCCGATGTCCCTGGTGTGCAAAAGTCTTTGATCTCTAGAGCACAGGAAACAAAGTGCTTAGTGATCACGGCAACGCAGATGATGGAATCAATGATCACTAGTGCCATTCCGACGCGTGCAGAGATGTCTGATGTGGCGAATGCTGTATTAGATGGAACTGACGCCGTAATGTTATCAGGTGAGACTGCAGTAGGTGCCTATCCTGTTGAAGTCGTCAAAGCGATGAGCCGTGTGTGTCTCGCCTCTGAACGTCAAGATTTGCTGCAATTTCAAACTGAGCGCCATAAACCTAGTCTAGATCGTGTGGATGAGGGGATTGCGATGGCCGCGATGTTCTTAGCGAATCATTTAAATGTCACTGCGATTGCAGCCTTGACCGAATCTGGTTCAACCGCGCTGTGGATGTCACGGATTAACTCAACGATTCCGGTGTATGCATTTACACGCCATGTGAAAAGTTTACGTCGTGTGACATTGTATCGTGGTGTCTTTCCAGCCTACTTGGACTTCATGGGTAAGACGCATGCACAAGTGAATCGCGCTGCCATTGCTGTACTTCAGGATTGTAATGAAGTCGAAGAGAATGATTTAGTGATACTGACCAAGGGTGACTTAATTGGTGTCGATGGCGGGACTAATGCGATGAAGATACTGAGCGTTGGGCATCTGATTGAAGAAGAAAACGATCCGGAAAGTATTTAGTCATCAGCTGATATGATATTTGCGATGATGGTTATTTAAATATTATAGTTTAAGACGGTGTTTGGGAGAGCAGAATGAATATTGAAGAATTGAGGCAGACCGCAAGTGCAATGGTTGCGCCGGGCAAGGGTATTTTAGCGATGGATGAAAGTCATCCGACCTGTGGTAAGCGATTCAAGGCGCTAGGTATTCCAGAGACAGCAGAGATGCGTCAGGCGTATCGCGATATGCTGCTCACCGCTCCAGGCCTATCGGACTACATTGGTGGTGCGATTTTATTTGATGAGACTATCCGCCAGACATTATTAGACGGCACACCTTTCCCTAAATATATGGAAGCTAATGGCATAGTGCCAGGTATTAAAGTGGATGCCGGTGCTAAGGTTTTACCGGGCCATGAAGATGAAAAAATTACAGAAGGTTTAGATGGTCTGCGCGATCGTTTGGCTGAGTACTATGCATTAGGCGCACGTTTTTCAAAATGGCGTGCAGTCATTACTATAGGTGATCACATGCCAACTTGGGCCTGTATCGAAGCGAATGCTCATGCCTTAGCGCGTTATGCTGCACTAAGCCAAGAAGCGAATATCGTGCCTATCGTTGAGCCAGAAGTATTGATGGATGGTAGTCATTCTATTGAACGTTGTTACGAAGTAACTGAGTTGGCACAGCGTATTACCTTCCAACAACTACGCAATCAAGGCGTAGCATTAGACGGTATGATCTTGAAGCCTAGCATGGTGATCTCTGGCGCAAAGGCGAGTAATCGTGCCGACGTAGAGACGGTTGCACGTGAGACAGTGCGTTGTTTATTAAACACAGTGCCTGCGTCAGTCGCTGGTATCTCTTTTTTATCCGGCGGCCAGAGTGATGAAGAGGCCAGTGCACATTTGAATGCGATGCATAACCTAGGTGTCGATCTGCCATGGCCTTTGACCTTCTCTTATGGTCGTGCGCTACAGCAAGCATCGATGAAGGCTTGGGATGGTAAGGCTGAGAATGTTACAAAAGCACAAGAGATTTTGTTAGAGCGTGCCAGTAATAATGGTAAGGCAGCGATGGGTCAATACAACCCGTAGCAAACACTGTTAGCCAGTTATAAAAAAGGCCCGCATTGCGGGCCTTTTTTATGTCAGAAATATTTAGCAGCTATAGATTAGCTGCCGTTCTATTTCCATATCTGTTGCTTCACTTAACCACGGACAATCTGTAACAACTTATCCAATGTGTTGTTGGCCTCACTGGTGTTATAGGGCAATACAGGCAGCTCTAATCTTGCACTTAAGTCAGCCAGGTTATCCATCGCGACATCTTCTTCATCTGTAGTTGGGATCTGGTTGACGATGACAGCAAGACATTCTAAGCCGCATGACTCGATTGCAGCCAAGCTGAGCAGGGCTTGGTTAATACAACCTAAGCGATCACGTACGACCAAGATCACTTGCGCCTGCATAGCCTCGGCTAAATCTGCATTGAGGCCATCGCTACACAATGGGGAATAAAAACCACCAGCACCCTCAACTAAGAGTAGCTCATCTGATGCATCACCTTGGCAGGCTGTTACTAGTTGCTGCACGCTGACAGTTTCATTCGCCAGTCGTATGGCACGCTCAGGTGAGATGGCAGGTTCATAGCGATAACGGCAGACGTTATCCAAGTCGCAGTTATCAGTGCTCGCGTTTTGGTAGGCGCTGACATAATTACTGGCATCAGCTGGTAGTAGTGTCGTGCCTTGACGTTGGCAGCCAGACTCAATTGGTTTACGCACGCTAAGCTTAAGTCCAGCCTGCAATAATTTTTCTGTCAGGCGGGTGCCAATAAAAGTCTTGCCGACGTCAGTGTCGGTTCCTGTGATAAATATCGTTTTCATAGGGTGACTAGTGTAACGAAGAATCACTTCGTCCTCAGCTAAATTAGTTTGATAATCGCAAATAGGCGTATGCTACGCAGCATGTTATTTAGCCTATGTCAGTCTAGCGTTTCCCACTGCATGCTTGTATTCGTATTGAGTACCGCCTTGAGCCCAATCTGGGCTGCTGGAGGTATGGGCGATTGGAGCCGGATGTGGGGGCCTGAAATAGAACTGCTTGAAGCCCAATTGCTTTTTAAACAACAAGATTGCGGCCTAACTGACGAACTGTTTCTTGAGATTTCAGGGCTTGTGCAGTTAAAGCAGACGCTATCTCAACAGCGATTTTTAACACTGAATATCGCAGAGAAGCCTAAGGATAAGCGTTGGTTCTTGATTGCTAGCGGACAAAAGCCAAATGGTGGCTATGATCTTAGTTTTGAAGGTCTAGATCCTTACATGGAGTATAAGGAATTGTCTTTGGTGTGGAGTGAGCCACAGCCAGATCACATCTATACACAGGCCATAGTTAGCCCCTGTCTATTGATTGAGTTGTCAGCAGAGGATCGCTTGCCAATCCTTGTGGTTGACCGCGAGGGTAACAAGCGACACCGCTTTAATGCAGAGTAAATACTTTACTGATTAGTCACGTGGCTTAGGTCGGCTGAATGTTTTCTTTGGACCTTTGCCAGTCGGATTTCCAGAAAACTTTCCAGAACCGCCAGGCTTACGTTGCGAACTGCGTGGCTTTTTATCACTACGTGGTTTGCGTGGTGCCCCTGTAGACCCTGACTCTTTTCCAGCCTCACCAGCTTTACCAATATTTAATTGCTGTCCTGCAATCCAGATACCTTTCAATTGAGCAAACACTTCATCAGGCATACCTTCAGGCAAATCAACTAAGCTATGATCATCATAAATCTTGATGTGGCCGATATATTTGCTATCAAGTCCAGTTTCGTTGGCAATGGCGCCAACAATATTACCAGGCTTAACTTCATGATCATGCCCAACCTCGATACGAAAACGCTCCATACCGGCTTCTAGTTCACGATCAAATACCCTGCGCTTACTGTCTTCACGACGCCCTTCAGAGCGAGAACCTTCATCGCGATTAGAGCGTGGCTTGCGTTCTTTACGACCGCGGCCTTCACCTGAATCAGATGAGAAGGGTTTACTCTTCATAGGTTTGTTGCTGAGTAATAACGGTGTGTCACCCTGCACCATTCTGGCTAGGGCAGCACCGATTTCAATAGCGGGGATGTTGTGTTCTTGTTCAAACTTCTCGATCAAACCGGAAAAGAAAGTCAGGTCTTCACTGGCCAATGTATCGCTGATACGTTGGTTGAATTTTTCGATACGTTTGTCATTAATGAGATTGGCAGATGGTAATTCCATCATCTCAATCTTGCTCTTAGTGGCACGCTCGATGGCACCGAGTAAACGCTTTTCACGTGGTGCTACGAATAGAATGGCTTCACCACTACGACCAGCACGGCCAGTACGACCGATACGATGAACATAAGACTCAGTATCGTAAGGGATGTCATAGTTAATAACGTGACTAACGCGATCAACATCAAGACCACGTGCGGCGACATCGGTTGCAACTAAGATATCGATCTTGCCTGATTTGAATTGCTGAATCGTGCGTTCACGTTGACTCTGTTGTATATCACCATTAATCGGTGTTGCTGCATAACCACGTGCCTGTAATTTCTCGGCAAGTTCAGTAGTGGCTGTTTTGGTGCGTACAAACAGGACGATGCCGTCAAAAGTTTCTGCTTCTAAGATACGTGTGAGTGCATCTAATTTATGCACACCACTGACAGGCCAGTAGCGTTGTCGAATAGTCGAGGCAGTGGTTGTCTTTAGCTCAATCGTGACCTGATGTGGATCGTTTAAATATTTGGTCGCTATACGTCGAATTTGATTCGGCATAGTGGCTGAGAACAATGCGATTTGGCGATCAGGTGGTGTTTGATCGAGGATCCATTCAACGTCATCAATAAAGCCCATACGCAACATTTCATCGGCTTCATCAAGTACTAAAGCGGTTAGGCTGCCAAGGTTTAAGGTGCCACGACGCATATGGTCCATGACACGACCTGGCGTACCAACAACAACATGCACACCGCGCTGTAGCCCGCGGATTTGACCACGATAATCTTGGCCGCCGTAGATCGGTAGGACGTGAAAACCATCTAGTTTAGAGGCGTATTTCTGAAATGCCTCGGCTACTTGAATGGCCAGTTCTCGGGTTGGTGCTAAGACCAATACCTGAGGATCTTTTTGTTTTAAATCTAGATTCGATAGGATCGGTAATGCAAAGGCAGCGGTTTTACCGGTACCTGTTTGCGCCTGACCTAGCACATCCTTACCTTCTAATAAGAGAGGGATGGTGCGTGCTTGAATCGGTGACGGTGTCTCGTAACCGATTGTATCGAGCACGGTTAGGAGTGCTTTCTTGAGATCGAACTGATCAAAAGACGTGATGCTTTCTTCGGACATTGGGTGCCTTAATCTATGTATTAGGGCCTAAGCCCGCTAAGAAGAGCGATTAGTAAGCTAAAAGCCGTGCGGCTGCTTCTTCGTATTTCGCTTGAGTGTTTTCGACGATTTCTTGTGGTAGCTCTGGTCCCGGGGCTGTCTTGTTCCAGTCCAAGGTCTCTAGGTAGTCACGGATATATTGCTTATCAAAGCTACTGGGATTCTGTCCTGGCTGATAACCATCAGCTGGCCAGAAACGTGATGAGTCAGGAGTCAGCACTTCGTCGATCAAAGTGAGTTGTCCGTCCTTATCTATTCCAAATTCAAACTTAGTATCAGCAATGATGATGCCTTTTTCTAAAGCATAATCAGCCGCTGTTTGATAAAGCTTAATACTAATATCACGTACCTGAGTCGCTAGATCTTCACCGAGTAGCTTAACCGTCTCTGCAAAAGAGATGTTTTCGTCGTGCTCACCCACTGCTGCCTTAGTAGAAGGCGTAAATAGAGTGTTAGGTAATTTTCCAGCTAGCGGAATGTCCGCTGGCAATGAAATACCACAAACTGAGTGGCTAGTTTCATACTCTTTCCAGCCTGAACCAATGAGGTAACCGCGAACGATAGCTTCAATGGGTAAGGCCTTTAGACGTTTAACAATCATGCTGCGACCTGCAGCCTGTTCGTATTCATCTGTTGTTAGGTTGAGTTCATCCAAGCTCATATCGCTAAGCTGGTTAGGAACCTGCTTGGCAAAAAATTGGAACCAAAACGCTGATACTTCAGTCAGTAGAGCGCCTTTTTGTGGGATTGGCGTCGGCATAATGACGTCAAAAGCCGAAATGCGATCGGTCGCGATCACCAACATATGCTCATCATCGACACGATAGATATCACGCACCTTGCCTCGGTGTAGGATTTCTAAGCTGTCAAAGTTGGTATGATGGATGCTGCGAGTCATTCGGTATCCCGGTCAATAAGGGCGGCAATTGTAGTGCCATTGGCTTCAAATGGATATAGAACACAGGATATAGTACTGGCCTTATGACGCAAAAAGTTGGAAAATGCGCGTTTTTTATCGGTAAGAGTGCATAAATATGGCCAAAATTGGCATTATCATGGGCAGTGACAGTGACTGGCGCATCATGCAGGCGGCTGATCGTATGCTAAATGAGTTCGATCTGGACCATGAATGTAAGGTGGTTTCAGCACATCGTACCCCTGAGCTTTTATTTGAATACGCATCTACTGCGCGCGAGCGCGGACTGCAATGCATTATTGCGGGAGCCGGCGGTGCAGCGCATCTACCCGGTATGACGGCAGCAATGGCTGATGTTCCGGTATTAGGTGTACCCGTGCCAGGGAAGCATCTTGAAGGCCAAGATTCACTCTTATCTATTGTACAAATGCCCAAGGGCATTCCAGTCGCGACCTTTGCCATTGGTGAGGCTGGCGCTGCCAATGCTGCGCTATTCGCTATCGCAATGATCGCAAATACAGATGCGGCCTTAGCAGAAAAATTAGCCACTTTTCGCGCAAAACAGCGTGATCAGGTCTTGGCCAAAGTATTACCACCCGCATAAGATGAAATCAGCGTTTGTTTTAAAACGTCACTGATTCACCACACAATTAGCAGAGTCAAAACAATACGATGTCATTAGACGTAACATTTCCCTTACAACCGGGTGCCGTACTTGGCATGTTGGGCGGTGGTCAATTAGGCCGCATGTTTGCCTTGGCCGCAGCCGAAATGGGTTATCAAGTTTGGGTTTACGATCCAAATGAAGTAAGTCCTGCAGGCGAAGTGGCCTATCGCCATATTCAAGCCGCCTATGATGATAAAACTGCCTTGGCTGAATTTGGTCAAGCCTGTGCCGTAGTGACTACTGAGTTTGAAAACATTCCAGCCGATACGCTGCGTTACCTACAAAGCTATTGCCAAGTCTGTCCAAATCCAAATGCCGTGCACATTGCACAGAATCGGATTCGAGAGAAAACCTTTGTTAATGACCTCGGTATCCCGACCTCTGCGTTTAAAGCGATTAACAGTCTGCAGGACATAGATGCTGCAACTGATCTCAATTTCCCCTGTATCTTGAAGACGGCAGAGTTTGGCTATGACGGCAAAGGTCAGGCGGTAGTCGAGGATCTTGCAGCGGCATCGAATGCATTTGCTGAAATGGGTGAGGTGCCTTGCATCCTAGAAGAAAAGATCCAGCTCGAGAGTGAAATCTCAGTCGTGCTAGGGCGTAATCAACAGGGTGAGATTAGCTTCTTCCCAGTGGCTCGTAACGTACACAAAGATGGCATTTTACATATCAGTAGTGTGCCGGCTGAAGTGAGTGATGAGTTGCAAACCTATGCCTGTGAATTGGCGCAGCGGATTGCTGAAAACCTCGACTATGTTGGCATTATGGCGGTGGAGTATTTCATCGATCCAGAACAACGCTTATTGGTGAATGAAATTGCACCACGGGTACATAACAGTGGCCACTACTCACAAGATGCTTGTTCCATCTCACAATTTGAACAGCAGGTGAGAGTGCTCTGTGGCTGGGTGCCAGCTGATACGCGCTATCACACGCCAGTCGCCATGGTGAATATCCTTGGCGATGCCTGGCACCAGGGTGAGCTAGCAGCCGAGTCTTTATACAATAACGTTAATATCAAGGTGCACATCTATGGCAAAGCTGGTGCTAAGCCGGGTCGTAAAATGGGTCACTTTAATGTCTTGGCCGAATCGGTAGCCGATGCGATCAAGTTGGGTGAAGCAGCCTATCAACAGATGATGAATCCTCCGGCTTGATGAGCCAGTCCATCCCAGAATTTTTCCCTGCTTTCCGCATTCATGCTGCCGACGGTTTCCAAGGTGCTGCGGTAGAACAGGTTTCCTTAGACCAGCTAAGCCCCGGTGAAGTGGTGCTTGAGGTGGAATATTCCAGTGTTAATTTCAAGGATGCCCTGGCCGGTAGCGGCAGGGGTAAGATCCTGCGTCTGCCTGAGTTAAATGGTGGCATTGATTTGGCTGGCACGGTGGTCGCTTCTGAACATGCTGATTTTACGCCGGGACAAAAAGTACTGGCCAACGGTAGCGGACTCAGTGAAGTGCATGATGGTGGTTACAGCCACTACGCACGCATACCTGCTGAATGGTTAGTGCCGATGCCACCGGGTTTGGATACGCGCAGCGCGATGATCTTGGGGACTGCTGGGTTTACCGCAGCCTTGGCAGTGCAGCGACTATTAGATAATCATCAGCAGGTAGAGCAGGGTCCTATTGTGATCACCGGTGCCAGTGGAGGTGTCGGTAGTTTTGCAGTGCAGCTATTAACGCAACTTGGCTTTGACGTAATCGCCATGACCAGAAAGCAAGAACACCATGCCTATTTGCGTTCATTAGGTGCGCAGGATGTCAGGCATACCGATGAGCTAAAGAATGATGCTAGCCCGATGTTAAAAGGACGATGGGGTGGGGCGATTGATAATTTAGGCGGCGATGTACTTGCTAGCCTGAGTAAATCAGTCAAGCCATGGGGTAATATTGTCAGTGTTGGAATGGCCGCTGGCGTTGAATTGAATACCAGTACCATGCCTTTCATTTTGCGTGGTGTGTCTATTTTAGGGGTGACTTCTGCCGCCTGCCCACAAGCCCTGCGAAAAAATATTTGGCAACGTTTAGGCAGTGATTGGTTGCCACAAAAACTAGAGGCAGTCTGTGCTGCAGAGATCGGTTTGCAGGAATTACCACAAGCGTTTGATGCCTTGCTCAAGGGTCAAGTGCAGGGTCGCCAGCTGGTTCGCGTTAAGTCTTAACTAGCAAAGAAGACATAAGATAAGAAGACCGCCGCTGTGATACCAGCCACATCTGCCAATAAAGCACAGGCAATGGCGTAACGAATTTTCGTAATCCCTACTGCGCCACAATAGACCGCCAACACATAAAAAGTAGTCTCAGTAGAGCCTTGCATAACGGCAGCCACCTTCGCTGGAAAAGACTCCACTCCATCTGTCTGCATCACATCTAACATGGCAGCACGCGCGCCACTTCCACTAAAGGGTTTCATTAGAGCGGTAGGCAGTGCATCAATAAATGCGGTGTCGATATGCAGTAAACCAAAGCAATAACTCAATCCAGAAATAAGCCCGGCGAGTAGACCGCTGACACGTAGCATGGCAATAGCCAATAACATGGCGATTAAATAAGGGATTAATTCAATCGCTGTTTGAAAGCCCTGTTTGGCTCCGCTAACAAAAGCTGCATAGACATCGATCTTCTGGCATAAGCCAGCAATTAGGAACAGTGCAATCACTGCAAATAAAGTGAAGTTGGCAAATAGCTGAGCCTGTTGACTCATCTGGTCGGCGGGCAGATTCATAAAGTAGATGGCAAGGCCGATTGGAATTGCACTTAGGCCACCAAGATATAAAAGTACCGTGCGGTTGAATAGATCTAATTTTTGCACATAGGCAACACTGAATAAGCCCATTAAGGTCGATGTGAAAGTGGCGAGCAGAATAGGGATGAATACTTCAGTTGGGTAGAGTGCGCCTTGTTGTGCGCGAAATAAAAACACGCTGATGGGTAAGACAGTTACTGAAGATGTATTGAGTACAAGAAAAAGAATCTGCGCATTGGATAGGGTATCCGGCGTCGTATTGTTTTTCTGTAACTGCTGCATGGCCTTAATGCCTAATGGGGTTGCAGCATTATCTAGGCCTAGGGCGTTAGCCCCTAAATTCATGGTGATTGCACCCATGGCCGGATCACGTTTCGAGAGTTCAGGCATTAACTTTCGAAACAAAGGATCTAAGGCAATAGCGACACGCTCAATCAATCCAGCTTGTTCGGCAATCTTGAAGAAGCCCAGCCAAACCGCCATTAAACCGATGAGGCCAATAGCAATCTCAACACTTAAACCTGCGGTGTTAAATAAAGCACGGATCGCCTGATCAAAGATCAGTGTGTTACCAAAAAATAGTAATTGGATCAGGCAAGCCAGAAATGAAATAAGGATGCAGCCAGCCCAAAACCAATTAAGCATGTGCTATCGGCCAATCGCCAAGTAGAACGGAAGCCACATGACAATCATGAATGCGACAGCCGCTAGTTCTGTCCAGAGGATGATGTGAAAGCGCGTACTCTCTTCACCACTGCTATCGCTGGCACGTATTTTTGACATCAAGGCATCAAATAAAATAACCATGATGAATAATGGTGCGGCAGCCGGTGCGACCAAGGTCTGTACCATCTCCCAACCAGAGTAAGAAATGTAAGATCCCGGTTCAGGACGGATTAACACATTAAAGATGCCAAGGACGATCAAGCCCCCACGGAGTAAGCCTAGTGACTTTAGATAGTTCATAGAGGACAACGTAGAAAATAAAAACCTAGTGTAACAAAAATGTTGCTAGATAGGTGTTGCATAAAGCACTGGCTAGTTTGATCATTGTAAAGGTGGCGATGGGGTGTTGGTATGCGCTAATGCAACAAGGCTATACTGAACTCTGCTGTCTGCTAGGATGAATAAAATCTTTAGTTATAAGGGATCTAGAAATGAAGAAATTGATAGTTAGTTTATGTGTTTTGTTTATGCCGTTCTCCACCTTGTCTGCCGATGACCATGTCTCTATGGCGCCGAAAGATGCCGAGGTCTATTTCATTCAGCCTGTTGACGGTCAGACCCTGTCTTCACCGTTTAGTGTGAGCTTTGGCCTTAAAGGGATGGGCGTTGCACCCGCTGGCGTTAAAAAACAGAATACTGGACACCATCATCTATTGATCGATTTAGAGCAATTGCCAGACCTATCAAAACCACTGCCTGCAAGTGAGCATGTGAAACATTTTGGTGGGGGGCAGACCGAAGTAATGCTGGATCTACCTAAGGGCGAGCATCGTTTACAACTATTGCTGGGTGATCACTATCATATGCCGCATCAGCCACCCGTCATGTCTGAAACAATCACGGTTATAGTCGAGTAAGCCGCGTTAAATCATGCTAAAAATACTGGTTTTCGTGGCCTTATTTTGTACCACAGGTACTTGAGATGTTGCTAATTAATTAGCCTGATAAGGCTGATTAGCGCAAGACTGCCTGCGTTGCTGAGTAAGGCAATTAAAAGACTTCGGTTCCAGCCGCATGAAGAGAAAAGATTGATTAGATAGCCGCCTAATACAATGGCGAGTAAGTAATTGACTACCGGTATAGCAACATAAAAGGCGGCGAGTTGGGAGACGAATATAGTCCCTATAAAGCGTGTTAGCTGCATGTTGATTGGTGAACTATTTCTTGATTGGCGACTGTTAGTCCAGCTAATGAAAAGCCATAGGAAAAGACCGTTAGAGATTAGATTTATCGCAAACTCGTTTAAGCTGATAAGTAACATGGTGGTTGAGCCTTGTGTGAATTTAGGTATGACTATTTAAAATTAATAGTTTTTGACTAATATAAATTTAAATAACTATTTAAAGTTTAACACAGGGTGTTGTTTAGCCCCAAATCAAGGTCTGTCATAGCTCTTGTTTATGGCTATCCAGAATGGGATTGCCATACTGTCTCTGATGGTATTTTTTTTAGTGACTTAGGTCGGTAGAATGCCCGTGGTTATTATTTTTCGATGGTTCTTTCGACTGTCGTAATCGTGCAATGAAGCGTGAACGAATGGGTATTCGTGGAGTCGCTGAATTAAGGAGTAATGATGAAAGCAATTATTTTGGCAATGGCCATTGTAGTAAGTTTGAGTTCTGGCCTAGTACAGGCAGCAGATATCGATGCAGGTAAAGCGAAATCAGCAAGTTGTGCAGGCTGCCATGGTGGTGCCGGCATTAGCCCAGCGCCTATCTATCCAAACCTGGCAGGCCAGAAAGAGATGTACCTGTATCAGCAATTGGCAGCATTCAAAAGTGGCACACGTGACAATGCCATGATGGCATCTATGGTTGCCGGCTTGAGTGATGATGATATGAAAAACATCGCAGCCTACTACGCTAGCCTTTCTTGTAAGTAAGAGAGGATTAGATCAGCCTGACTCAGGCCGGTCTGTAGTTGGCGCAAAATCAAAGCCCGAACAGCGTTAAGTCATGACTTAATCCGCTGTCCGGGCTTTTTTTATAGACTGACGTGTTCTAATCCTAGAGCAATAACCAAAACTACCAATCCAATCAATAGGTTAAGCCCAACCAACTGGCGAATTTGGCCTAGACTCTTAGCTCCTGCTGCAAAATCCTTTGCCTCTACTGCACGCTGCAACTTCTTATAGGGCGCAAAAAAGACATGCAGATAGATCAAAATCATGACAATGCCAAGGGCCTGCATGAGATGCACATGCCCGCCGACCGAGGCAAAACCGTTAAAGAATGAAAAGATCATCCAGTAACCGGTTAACGGTAATAAAATGACCGCCAGCCAGACCCATAGGAAAAAGCGTCCCAAGGTTTGAGACCACAGGGTTAAACGTTCAGGGGGTGCCAGCACGCTTGCTGCGACAGGGCGTAGTGCCACATAGGCGAAGAACATACCGCCAACCCAGATGACAGCGCTGAGGCCGTGTAGGGTGATGGCTAAGGGGTACATGAGGCTATCTAGAGTCATAGTGCGTGCTTGTAGTGAAAATATGGCCTTAGTATAGAGCAGCAAGGCAATTTGCAATACTGACTTCATCCCTATGCAAAGCGCTACGAGCTAGGATAAAGTTGCGGTATAGAGTCATAGACAAGGAAATACCATGGAAAACTGGATTGCACCCTCGATTTTGGCGGCAGATTTCGCTCGTTTAGGTGAAGAGGTCGACAATGTATTGGCGGCCGGTGCGGATATCGTACATTTCGATGTTATGGATAATCACTATGTACCTAACCTGACGATTGGTCCCTTGGTTTGTGAGGCCTTACGAAAATACGGTATTACAGCGCCGATTGATGTGCATCTCATGGTCTCGCCAGTTGACCGTTTGATCGGTGATTTTGCGGCTGCTGGTGCCAGCTATATTACCTTTCACCCAGAAGCGAGTGAGCATGTGGATCGCAGTCTAGAGCTGGTCCGCAGTAGTGGCTGCAAGAGTGGTCTGGTGTTTAACCCAGCAACACCACTGCATTATCTCGACTATGTAATGGATAAGGTCGATATGATTTTACTGATGTCGGTTAACCCTGGCTTTGGTGGCCAATCATTTATCCCGTCGACGCTAGATAAGGTGGTGCAGGTGCGTCAGCGCATTGTCGCCTCAGGTCGAGATATTCGCCTAGAAGTCGATGGTGGGGTAAAGATCGATAATATTGGCGCGATTAAAGCGGCTGGCGCCGATACCTTTGTTGCTGGTTCTGCTATTTTTAATAGTGATGACTATGCAGCAGCGATAGCAGCCATGCGGCAAGAGCTGGCAGCGGCCAGTCGTTAATCAACGGCTAGTACAGCTAGGATAAGGATTTCTCTTTTGCCAAGTTACCTAAAAAAGCCAGAGTGGCTTTGTTTTGATCTGGACGGCACTTTAGTCGATAGTGCGCCTGATATTGCAGCAGCCATGAATTATGCCTTGCAGGAAATGGGTTTAGCACCAGCGACACTGGCTGAGGTACGTAACTTTATTGGTGACGGGGCTTATGTCTTGTTGCAGCGTGGTTTGTCTCATGCCGGGCTGGAGCAGCCGAGTGAAGCTGACATGGCGCAGGCTAGACGTTACTTTGATCTGGCCTATGGCGAGGGTATCGCAGCACATAGTATTTGTTACCCCGATTGTGAAACAGTACTGGCCTCATTTGCGGCGCAGGCGATACCGATGGCCCTGGTCACTAATAAGCCACGCCAGTTTGTGCCGCCGTTACTGCAGAGATTGGGTTTATCTGATTATTTCCCGGTGCTACTTTGTGGTGATGACCTAGCGCAAAAGAAGCCTCATCCTGCGCCGATTCAATCGGCGGTGGCGCAAATGCAGAAGGAAGTGACTAGCGGCTATATGGTGGGGGACTCGGTTACCGATATGGAAGCAGCGTGGCGTGCCGGTGCGGGTGCAATTTATATGTCCTATGGCTATAATCGCGGCATCTCAGTCGAACAATTTAATCCCATACGATTAAATAGACTGGCGCAATTATTGAATTTATTTGAACGAGAGTAATGGATGTTTCATCTTCCTATAAAAGAGTGGCAGTTTGATCAGCGTTGGCGTGCGTAGCGTGTCTAGAACGCTGCTCGCGAGTGTCTGTCTTTTTTTAATTTGAATTTGAGTATCCATGAAGCCATCAACTTTTTCTGAATTTGCCAAACAGGGTTTTAGCCACGTTCCCGTCGTGCGCGAGGTCGGTGCCGATCTCGATACCCCACTCAGTGCCTATCTCAAGCTGGCCAACACCCCCTATAGTTTTCTGTTTGAATCCGTCCATGGTGGTGAGCGCTGGGGCCGTTATTCTATTATCGGTTTGCAGTGTGATGAAGTCATCTCGGTACGTGGAGAAGAAATCACTAGGACACAACAAGGTCAGGTCGTTGAGCAGTTAGCACATGCCGACCCGTTGAGCTGGATAGAAGATTATCGTCAGCAGTTTAAGTTGCCTAAGATTGCTGGACTGCCAGGGTTTATTGGTGGCTTGGTAGGTTACTTTGGCTATGAAACCATTCGGTATATCGAACCTCGGCTGGCTAAAGAGCAAAAGCCTGATGCGCTGAATGCGCCCGATATCTGTTTAATGACCAGTGGTGAATTACTGGTCTTTGATAGTCTCAAGTCTTCAGTGTTTATTGTCTTATTGGTCTCAACAGAAGACGAAAATAACCTGGCAAAAGCACAGCTGCGGATTGATCAGCTAGCGACTGCGATGCAGCAGAAAGTGTCTTTACCGGTATTAGACCTTAGTGATCAGCCAGCCAATGATCTTGATTTCGTTTCTGGCTTTAGCCAAGAAGGTTTTAAGACCGCGGTCGAAAGTGCGCGAGATTATATTGCGCAGGGTGATGCCATGCAGGTGGTTCTGTCGCAGCGTCTGAGTGCACCCTTTAATGGTGAGCCCTTAGATGTGTATCGTCATCTGCGTCGATTGAATCCTTCGCCGCATATGTATTATTTAGATATGGGTGACTTCCAGATTGTTGGATCATCACCAGAAATTTTAGTGCGACAAGAAGAACAGCAAGTGACCCTACGTCCGATCGCAGGTACGCGCCCACGCGGTGCTACTGAGGCAGAAGACTTAGCGTTAGAAAAAGAATTACTTAGCGATCCAAAAGAATTGGCAGAACATTTGATGCTGATCGATCTGGGTCGTAATGATGTTGGTCGTATCGCTAAGACGGGTACCGTCGAGCTGACCGATAAAATGATCATCGAGCGTTATTCGCATGTGATGCATATCGTCTCGAATGTCACCGGTGAATTGCTCGACGACTACTCCAGCATGGATGTGTTGCGGGCTACCTTCCCGGCAGGCACTGTTTCTGGTGCGCCTAAGATTAGAGCGATGGAAATCATTGATGAGTTAGAGCCGATCAAGCGTGGCGTCTACTCCGGTGCCATTGGTTATCTCTCATGGTACGGCGACATGGATACCGCTATTGCGATTCGCACAGCGGTGATACAAGATCAAACGATTCATGTGCAGGCCGGTGCCGGTATTGTGTATGACTCGGTTGCAGAGAATGAATGGCAAGAAACGATGAATAAGGCGAAGGCCGTACTACGTGCCGCCGCGCTGGCCGATAAGCCAGCCAAGCAATAGCAGGAAAGTAAAACTATGCTTTTGATGATCGATAACTATGATTCCTTTACCTATAACCTGGTGCAGTACTTTGCTGAGCTAGGTCAGCAGGTGAAGGTTGTGCGTAATGACGCCATTGGCCTGCAAGAGATCGCTCAAATGAAACCGGATCATATTGTGTTGTCACCAGGACCCTGTACCCCAAATGAAGCCGGTATTTCACTGCAAGTGGTCGAGGAGTTTGCGGGTAAGATTCCATTACTCGGTGTCTGTCTTGGGCATCAAACGATAGGTCAGGCCTATGGCGGCAAGATTGTACGTGCTAGTGACATCATGCATGGCAAGACCTCGCCAGTGCATCACCACGATCAACATATGTTTAAAGATTGCACACAGCCGTTCACTGCGACTCGTTATCACTCATTGGTTATCGAGAAGGCCAGCTTGCCAGAATGTTTGCAGGTCACCGCGTGGACCGAAACAGAAGATGGGCAGATTGATGAAATTATGGGTGTGCGACATAAAGAGCTGGCTGTGGAAGGCGTGCAGTTTCACCCAGAATCCATCCTCACAGACTTTGGCCATCATGTGCTAAAGAACTTTGTCGAACAGAATTAATATGAGTGTTATTCAGCAGCATCTAAGTCAGCTCATTATCGGACAAGACTTAACGTCGGCCGAGATGGAAGCAGCGATGGATAGCATCATGCAAGGCGAGGCGACGCCCGCTCAAATTGCAGGCTTTGTTGTTGCCTTACGGATGAAAGGTGAGACGGTCGATGAGTTGGCAGCAGCGGCACGTGTCATGCGCAAGTTGTCGAGTAAGGTCGATCTGGGTCAGCAAGATTTAGTCGACACCTGCGGTACTGGTGGCGATGGTCAAAAAACATTTAACATTTCAACCGCGTCGGCGATAGTCGCCGCCTCTGCTGGGGTCAAGATTGCCAAGCATGGCAATCGATCAGTCTCAAGCAAGACCGGTAGTGCCGATGTGTTGGAAACACTGGGTGTGCGTTTAGATGTCAGCCCAGAAGTTATTGCCAACTGTGTGCGACAGGTCGGTATCGGCTTTATGTTTGCACCGATGCATCATAGTTGTATGAAGCATGCGATTGGTCCACGCAAAGAATTAGCCGTGCGTACTCTATTTAATCTGCTCGGACCTTTAACCAATCCGGCCGGTGCAAAAAGGCAAGTGATGGGCGTTTTTGATGACGTCTGGCTAGAGCCTTTAGCCAAGGTGTTAGATAGCTTGGGCAGCGAGCATTGCCTAGTAGTGCATGCCGATGATGGCTTGGATGAGATCAGTATCTCAGCGCCCACTCAAGTCTGTGAGCTAAAGTATGGTGAGATCACACGGTTCCAAATCCAGCCAGAAGATTTCGGTTTGCAGCGTGCCGATGCCAATGCGATTCGGGTAGAAGATGCGGCGCAAAGTGCGCAGATGATTCACGCGATCTTCGCAGGTGAGCAGGGCCCAGCAGCTGACATTGTTAGCCTCAATGCCGGTGCTGCGATCTACATTGCGAACCAAGCACCCTCTTTATCGGCAGGTGTTGAAATAGCCGCTAGCCAACTTCAGTCCGGGGCTGCCGCTAAGACCTTAGCCGCACTTATTGAATTTACGACAACCGCAGCATAAACCAAGTCAGAGAAATTATGAGCAACGAAGTACCTGAAATTTTAGAAAAAATCCTTACGCACAAACGAGCTGAGGTGGATGAAAAGAAAACCCGTGTGGCCGAATCGATGATGCAGGAATGGGCGCAGGACAACAAAGGTGATCAGCGACCGTTTGAGCAAATGCTACGTGCCGCAATCAGTGCTGATAAGCCTGGTGTGATCGCTGAGATCAAACGAGCCTCACCTAGCCAAGGCATCTTGCGCGAAAACTTTGACCCGATGTCGATTGCCAGTAGCTATCAATTTGGTGGTGCGACCTGTTTATCAGTCTTAACCGATAGTGAATTCTTTAAGGGCGGTGGTCCAGCGCTGGAGTTTGCGCGTAAGTCATGTGGTCTGCCGGTATTGCGTAAAGATTTTATTATCGATCCGTATCAAATCTATGAGACCAAGGCACTGACTGCGGATTGTGTTCTATTGATTGTGTCGGCACTGACAGATGAAGACTTAGCCTCTTTGTATGAGCTAGCAAAATCATTGAACCTAGATGTCTTGATCGAGGTGCATAACGAGCAAGAGATGCAGCGCGCTCTAGCCCTGAAGCCGACCTTGATCGGTGTGAATAATCGTAACCTACATACCTTTGAAGTCGATCTAGATACGACCTTACGTCTGCGTGACATGGTGCCGCCTGAAGTCGCCTTGGTTACAGAGAGTGGTATTCACTCGTTAGAAGATATCGCCAAGATGCGTGAAAATGATATTCACCTATTTTTGGTCGGTGAAGCCTTCATGCGTGCCGAAGACCCTGGTCAGAAATTAAAAGAATTATTTTTCCCTAATCGTAGTTATTAAAGCAGCTAGCCGATAAAGGCATGAGTTGAAGGTTTAGGAAAGAATGGATAAAGAGTCGAAGATCAGCCTGTATGGGTTTAACAACCTGACGAAGACGCTGAGTTTCAATTTTTACGATATTTGTTACGCCAAAAACGAACGTCAGCGTACAGAGTATCTGGCCTATATTGATGAGACCTATAATAGCCAGAGACTGACCGAGGTATTGCAGGAGGTAGCTAAGATTATTGGCGCCAACATCCTCAATATTGCGACCCAAGACTATGAGCCAAGTGGCTCTAGTGTGACCATGTTGATCTCGGAAGAGGATGCCTACGATGTTGACGATCCCAACTGCCCAAGTGTGGTTGCGCACTTAGATAAAAGTCATCTAACGGCGCACACCTATCCTGAGTCACATCCGGATGGTGGTATCAGTACCTTTCGTGCCGATCTGGATATCTCCACCTGTGGTCGTATCTCGCCGTTAAAGGCGCTCAACTTCTTAATCGATAGCTTTGACGAAGACATCGTCATTATGGATTACCGCATCCGTGGTTTTACCCGCGATGTGGAAGGTAGGAAGTTTTATAAAGACCACTCGATTTCGTCGATTCAAGATTATCTGTCAGAGCGCACACGGGCCCAGTATCAAATGATTGACGTCAATGTGTATCCGGAAAATTTCTTTCATACGAAGATGATGTTGAAAGATTTTTCGTTCGATAATTATCTCTTTGGGCAGGGCTCGGGGGATATGAGTGCCGCTGAGATCGAGAAGGTCGAAAAGCGTCTTAAAAAAGAAATGACAGAGATTTTTTATGGCATGAATATGCCGGACTAAATCCAGTAGGCACCACTGGTCATACCTTTTGAAACCAGTGTCATGATTTTTTTGATTGGTTTAGGTAGTTCATGTGCGCCAAGTTTTCTGGCTTCTTCACCATGACGGCGTTCGTCTTCACGCATCTGTTCTAAGATCGCTCGGCTACGATTGTCTTCCACCGACAACTGGCCTAGATGATCATCCAAATGGCGTTCGACCTGTGCCTCAGTCTCTGCAACAAAGCCCAAGCTCCAGCGATCACCAACCCAGCCTGCGCTGGCACCTAACACATAGGAAGAGGCATACCAAAAAGGGCTTAAGAGACTGCGTGGGGCGTTTAATTCGGACAGACGGGTCTCACACCAAGCAAGATGATTGAGTTCCTCCTGTGCCGAGGTCTCCATCTGTCGTAAGGTCTGTTGATTTTGCGCGGTTAACGCCTGACCGTGATAAAGCCCTTGAGCAGCAATTTCACCCGCATGGTTGACGCGCATTAACCTAGCCGACTCAACACGCTCTTGCAGACTCAGATCATCTTCAATCATGTCCTGTGCTGGGTAGGGTGCTGAAATTGTTCTGCGTTGTAGGGTGACCACGCGTAGGCCACGGTCAAATTCTTGAATCAGACGGTCGGCGAGACTGAAGTGGCGTAATGGTTTATTCGGTGTGTTACTCATACTCAGATGTTAACTCAGTTGTCTCGCTAGTAATTCGATCGGGTGCATGATCTCTACCTGTTGGACCTGTGCACTCAAGGCCATACGTAACTGGCTGCTGCAGCCAACGTTCGCTGACAACACCAGATCGACCTCTGCCGCCGCGATGGTTTGAGCCTTACGCTGGGCTAATGCCTGGTTACTGGCCTCTGGCGTTAATAATTGCACACCACCAGCACCACAGCAGTGCAGATTATCATTGAACTCATGCACATCGAGCTGCGGTATCTTCGCCAATAACTGATACATCGCCTTCACTGCGGCCGGGTTTGCATGCAGGCTACAAGGGATGTGCAGTAATACTTTTTTGTTTAGAGCACGTGGCTTTAGCGTGTTAAAGGCGTCCTGCGCTAGCAGCCACTGCTGAATGTCCCAATGCTTCAGGCCGGCCTTATCTATCTGCTCTAGCTGGTTACCGCAGCCACTGGCAATACTGACGACATCACGGCACGACAGCGTGGCCCAGTGCTGGCGTAGTTGCTGCCGTTGTTTTTCGGCATAGGCAGGCAAGCCAGCATGCTGCGCGAGAGCGCTACAGCAATCGCTAGCGGCGCTTAGGTGAGGTTTATACTCCATGGCATAGATAAGCTGTTGCGCGCTGTCTAAGGTGCGCTGATCCATTACGCGACCACTGCAGCCTTGAAATAACAGTACCGATTGACCCGAGGCAGCAGCCGAGGTTTTTATGGCCGCGATTTTGTCTACGCTCGTGATACTGGCAGCAAGCCTAGCGAGCTGACTGAAGGCAGAGGAACCAGAGCGATTCAGTCGTCGTGCCAAGGGTAAGCTGGCCTTGATTAGGGTTTGGCCGATACCGCTACTGAGTCCGTGGATCAGCAGAGTCTGTAACAGTCGTGGAATAACAGGTAAATGCTTACGATAGGCGCTACGGCCGGCATCGATGATCGCCTCGAAATCGACTTTAGCTGGACAAACCTGCTGACATTTTAGACAGGTGGTGCAGCTCTGTAGGTGTTGGTTTAGCGCTGGGCTAGGGTCTAATTGCTCTTCTAAGAAGGCCTTGACCAGTGAAATACGTCCACGCGGCGACTCACCCTCATGTTGGCTGACCGCATAGGTTGGGCAGTGAGGCAGGCAGAGGCCGCACATTACACAATGCTCAGTGTTTCTTATACTGTCAGTAGGATGCGACATCGATGGGCTACAGCGGCTTACATTTCGGTTAAGGTTAACTATTCACCAGAGTTTAGGATTTATTGCCATGAGTTACTACAAACGCCATATGTTTATTTGCACAAACCAACGCGAAGACAAGATTTGCTGTCAGGATCACGATGCCGCTGAAAAGCGCAACGCAGTGAAAAAGATAGCCAAGGAGCTAGGTCTTAGCGGACAAGGCAAGATTCGTATCAATAATGCGGGCTGTTTAGACCGCTGCTCTGAGGGCCCAGTGGCGGTGGTGTATCCGGATGAGACCTGGTATCGCTATGAAAGCGTGGCCGATCTCGAGGAAATCGTGCATAAACACCTCGATCAGGGGCAGCCAGTCGAGCGTTTGAAGATCTAATAGGGTGTACAAGCTTTCGGGATGATTAGCATTAATCAATTGGCAAGGCTTGACAATCCTGTATCTATATTAGAAAATGCAAATATTCAAATATTCTTGAACATTGTTTTACTCCTCTTGTGGTATCCATTACGCGACGGCTTTAATTAGGCCGCCGCGTTTTTTTTGCCTAAAAAGTAACCGCAAAGCGTCTAATTGGCTTGTTTAGCCTCAACTACTCTAGTAGTATTACGCGCCTTTACAGAATTCTATTACCCGTATGAAAACACTAAGCACAAAACCTGCTGATGTCATTCGCCAATGGTTTTTGGTCGATGCCACTGATAAAACATTAGGTCGTCTATCGACTGAGATTGCTCGTCGCCTGCGCGGTAAGCATAAGCCAGAATACACGCCACACGTGGATACGGGCGATTACATCATTGTAGTTAACGCGGAAAAAATTCACGTTACCGGCAATAAGTTGAACGACAAGATGTACTACCACCACACTGGTTACATCGGCAACATGAAGAAGACTAATCTTTCTGATCTATTGGAAGAGCACCCAGAACGCGTCATTGAGACAGCGGTTAAGGGTATGTTGCCAAAGAATCCATTAGGTCGTGCGATGTTCTCCAAGCTTAAAGTCTATGCTGGCCCAGAACATAAGCATCAATCGCAGCAACCAGAAACTCTGGATATTTAAAGAATATGGCTACTACACAATATTACGGTACCGGACGTCGCAAGAGTTCTTCTGCACGCGTCTACCTTAAGCCTGGCAAGGGCCAGATTGTTGTTAACTCGCGTGAAGACAACGTGTATTTCGGTCGTGAAACTTCACGTCGTATTATCCGTCAGCCGCTAGAAGCAACCGACACATTATCTCAGTTTGATATCAGCGTTAGCGTTAGCGGCGGTGGTTCAAACGGTCAAGCCGGTGCAATTCAGCTCGGTATCGCTCGCGCACTATTGGTTTATAACGAAGAACTTCGTGGTGAACTACGTAAGGGTGGTTTCTTAACCCGTGACGCACGTGAAGTTGAGCGTAAGAAAGTTGGCCTACGCAAAGCGCGTAAGAAAGAGCAGTACTCTAAGCGTTAATCTTTATGGTGCTTCGGACCAGCGGTCCGGAGCACTTCTGTATTTCCTCTCGTTATCCTCGAAAGCAGTCGTTTATTGGCTTATTAGCCGATACTTCGCGCTATCTGCCTATCCTAACGATTAAGCATTCTTCAGTGTTTCTAATGCAGCAGCAGATGCCTGTTGTAAGAATAAGCTATCAACACCGACCGTTAATAGGCTAAAGCCTTGTTCCTTATACGGCGCAACATCCTCTGCACTGACACCAAAAATACCCAATACCTTATCGTGATCCATACAGGCTTCAGTGATTTGCTCGATGGCGTCAATAAATTCAGGATTTTCAAAGTCACCGACCTGACCGAGGCTGGCAGATAGGTCATAAGGCCCAATAAGCACCGCATCAACCCCCTCACAACTGGCCATGGCATCGATATTACCGATTGCATCACGGCTTTCGGCTTGGATAACGATGATGGTTTCGTCGTTTGCCCGCGCTAGATAGTCCTGAAAACTCAAACCATAATCATGTGCTCGACCTAAACCTACTCCGCGTTGTCCTTGCGGTGGATATTTACTGACACGGACGATGTCCTGCGCTTCGGCTAAGCTTTCTACCTGTGGCACGATAATGCCAGCAGCACCGGCGTCTAAAGTTTTCTTAATGAAGCCTTCATCAAATCCGGGCACACGGACTAGGCAGGGGCAATCGCCAGCGGCCTGAATCAGGCGAAAGACCTCATTGGGCCCGAGTGCACCATGTTCGGCGTCGATGAAAAGCCAATCGTAGCCAAGCTTCACCGTCATTTCGACGGCCTCAACGCTTGCCATCGACATCAAGGTGCCATACAGCACTTCATTGTTCAGTAGTCGTTGTCGCAGCGCCATAGTAGTTATCCTTTTAGATGACCTTTAGGCCGCTATCGCCACCCAATAACAACACATCGGCTGGACGAATGGCAAAGATACCAACAGTCACCACGCCCGCCAATGTGGCGATTTGGGTCTCCATTTCTATCGGTTTAGTGATGCTTAGGTTGTGTACATCGATAATAATATTGCCATTATCAGTGGTAAATCCTTGACGTAATTCTGGCGCACCACCGAGCTGGACCATACGGCGTGCCACTGCACTACGTGCCATTGGCACCACTTCGATAGGTAACGGGAAACGGCCTAGACGGTGCACTAATTTAGAGTCATCTGCGATACAAATGAATTTCTTACTGGCGTTAGCAACGATCTTTTCGCGAGTCAGTGCACCGCCACCACCTTTGATTAAGGCGCGTAGTTCAGTCGCTTCATCGGCACCATCGACATATAAAGGCAGATCACCAGTAGCATTTAGGTCGAGTACTGGGATATTGTGACCACGTAAACGTTCCGCTGATGCTTCAGAGCTTGCCACCGCGCCATCGATTTTGCCGCGAATCTTGGCCAGGGCATCAATAAAATAATTGGCGGTAGAACCTGTACCAACACCGATTACATCGTCGTTTTGTATATAATCGAGTGCTGCTTCGGCAGCTAAACGTTTTTTGTCGTCGGCATTCATTGTTTTTCTCACTAAGACTGACTGATGAAGGATATTAAAGATTATCGTAAAGGCTAAAGCATATTGTGACAATTTCAAAGACACAGATGGAAATCAGTAGCACTAAAATCAAACAACTCGCAGAGATGATTCCGGCGACCAATGTCTACGACGTGGCCGATGTCTCGGCGTTGACCTTTGCCAAGCGATTGAGTGATCGCCATAGCAACCAAGTGTGGTTGAAACGTGAAGATCAACAGAGTGTGTTTTCATTCAAGTTGCGCGGTGCCTATAACAAAATATCCAATCTTTCTAAGGAGCAATTACAAGCAGGTGTGATTGCAGCCTCTGCAGGTAATCATGCGCAGGGTGTTGCCTTAGCCGCACAGCGTTTGAAGATTAATGCGCAAATCGTCATGCCAACCACGACACCACGAATCAAGGTCGAGTCAGTACGCGCGATGGGTGCTGAAGTAGTGTTGTATGGCGATAACTATGATGAGGCCTGTGGACATGCCTTAGAACTTGTTGCTACATCGGCACAAACCTTTATTCATCCTTACGACGATATGGCCGTCATGGCCGGGCAGGGCACAGTCGCGAAGGAGATCTTAGAACAATTTGAATCTGATATAGATGCGGTGTTTATTCCAGTAGGTGGTGGTGGCTTGATTGCTGGCATGTCTGCATGGATACGCACGCATTCACCAAAGACCAAGATTATTGGTGTTGAACCAGCAGATGCACCAACCTTACACGCGGCTATGGCAGCACAAGAGCGCGTTATCCTCGAGCAGGTCGGTATCTTTGCCGATGGTGTTGCAGTAAAGCAGATTGGGGAAAATACATTTGATGTGGCGCGCGAAACGGTGGATGAAGTGATCCTCGTTTCTATTGATGAGATGTGTGCTGCGATACATGACATATTTGATGACACACGCGTGTTATCTGAGCCTGCTGGTGCGCTGGCCGTTGCCGGGATGAAGAAATACATCACTAGGGAGAACTGTAAAAAGCAAAATCTAGTGGCGGTTAATTCTGGTGCTAACGTTAATTTTGATCGCTTGCGCCATGTGGTTGAGCGCTCTGAGGTTGGCGAGGGGCGTGAAGGTCTATTTGCGGTAACGATTCCAGAAGAGAAGGGTAGTTTTTTACGGTTCTGTTCAATTATTGGAAGATGCAGCATCAGTGAATTCAATTATCGTTATTCGAAGGCCTCCGAGGCACATATCTTCCTGGGCGTGAAATTTGAGCATGCACAGACAGAAAAAATCGCGATGATCGAAAGGCTTGCGGATAACGGCTATGCGGTTGTCGATATCTCGGATAACGAGATGGCAAAGCTGCACTTGAGACATCTAGTTGGTGGTCATTCACCTGAATTAGAAGATGAATTTTTAGTTCGCTTTGAATTTCCAGAGCGCCCTGGGGCCTTGCTGCAGTTTTTAGAAGGCATGGGTTCGCGATGGAATATCAGTCTATTTCATTATCGGAATCATGGCTCTGCTTATGGGCGTGTGCTGGTTGCTGCACAGGTGGCAGCACAGGATCGTGATGCGTTTAGGGCCTTTTTAGACGATTTGGGCTATAGGTATTACGAAGAATCAGATAACCCCGCCTATTCTCTATTTTTGAGATAGCATAAAAAAAGGGCCCTGTTAGGGCCCTTTTTAGGTCTTACTCAGCTTATTTTCGTTTAGTTGGAGCTTTTTTCTTTGCTGCTACCTTTTTCTTAGGCGCTGCTTTTTTCTTCGCTGCTACCTTTTTCTTAGGCGCCGCTTTTTTCTTTGCTGCTACCTTTTTCTTAGGC